>Ga0116129_1000868_pt1 | contig 17921 bp, 18 predicted proteins | sample June2015DPH_17_2_FD_89732 | JGI IMG/M metagenome (GOLD analysis project Ga0116129, IMG submission 89732) | Peatland microbial communities from SPRUCE experiment site at the Marcell Experimental Forest, Minnesota, USA - June2015DPH_17_10 | ecosystem: Environmental > Terrestrial > Soil > Wetlands...
CCGGCGGCGGGAAATTCGATGCGGAATAAAACGATTAAAAAATTCCCGTCCGAAGAAAACGGACGAAGAAGACCTCGACGTTCAAACCGCCGGAATTAAACGGTAATCATGTCGCCGCTGACAACAAACTTATGGCTTGAAAGATGACGATGCTATAGAAACGATGAGTCTTGCAGAATCGGCCAGTGTCTTTTGAGAAACATATCGACATGGCCGAACTAACCTTCACAATTCGGCGCGTCGAAGTGCGGACAAAGATCATCCAGGGGAAGCGGCGCGGCCGCTGAAGCTGGCTGGTACAAGACGCGGGCACCCCCAAGGCATGTCAAAACGTCTCAATATTGCGGCTTCGCGACTACCCCGGGGAGGGGTGGTACGGTGCGCAGAAATACGCCATTTGGGCCTAGGCAGGAAGGATCGTAGTAAGATGATTCTTATGGACGCTATGACTCCTGAGGAAGCACGAGCCTACTTCAAGCGCTGGGAACTGGTGCGTGACGTCGAAGCTGCAGAGCTTAGCCGGGCTACAATGGAGACCAAATTCCAGCAGCTCGCTGCGCTGATGGCCTCGCGTCATCTTTTTGGGCCGGAGCCAGATCGCGAGGCACAGGTCGATGAGGTCCGGGACAGATGGAGCCGTCTGCGGCGGGCACTAGGTGGCTGATCCATTCCCGGCATCGCTTCAGGCCGCACTTGCGGACGTGGCGAAGTGGCTCGAAGCGGCTCACATTCCTGCGATGATCATCGGAGGCGTCGCAGCGTCGGCTCTCGGACGCCCGCGGCTCACTCAAGACATCGACGCACTGGCGATCATGCCCGACGCAGGCTGGGCCGATGTTATTGAAAGCGCTGCTCGATACGGGATCGTTCCACGCATAGGGGAAGCCCTGGCGTTTGCGCGTCGCAGCCGCGTTCTTCTCCTAAGACACCTCAAATCCAGCATCGACGTAGACGTTACGCTTGGTGGCTTGCCCTTCGAACAGGCGGCAGTTGAGAAGAGTGCGGTGCATAGCATCGGCGGTTTGCAGCTGAGGTTACCCCGAGTCGAAGATCTGTTGGTAATGAAGGCCATCGCTCGCAGACCCAAAGACATTGAGGACATCCGTGGACTCCTCGCGGCTCATCCGCAGGTCGATGTATCCGAGGCTCGTCGATGGATAAGGGAGTTTGCGACCGCGATGAGTATGTCGGATATGCTCGAGGAATTTGATAGGTTAGTGGCTCAGCGCAGCCCCGAGTCGTGACCCGATACTATGACTGGCGGCGGGGCTGAAGCTCGATCCCCCCAAGCCGGCGTCCGCAAATGCTCCAAGAAATCCACTCGTCCTTGAGGCCTTTTTTGGGCCCTCGCAATGTGCGAGAAAACACTTTCTTCGCATAAACAAATGCTCAGTATGTCGCCGAATTGGCGGCCTCATCAGCGACGCTCGGCAAAGCGTTGCACCCGCGCACGGCTGCCAATCTGGCCGATCTTGTACGAGTGATGAATACCTACTACAGCAATCTCATTGAAGGTCATAACACCCGGCCACGAGATATAGAGCGCGCCCTTGCCGGAGAACTCGACAAAGACGAGGGGCGACGGAATCTGCAACTCGAAGCGGCTGCACACGTGCGAGTGCAACGAGAAGTTGATCGCATGGGTAACGAGGGCACACTGCCCCCACCGGCTTCGAGAGAATTCATTCTATGGCTTCACCGTGAATTCTACCGCGATGCCCCCGAAGCCATGCTCCTCGTCAAGACAGAACGGGCGGAACTCCGGATGGAACCCGGTGAGTGGCGGACTCGGCCGAAGGAGGATGTCGAAGTAGGGCGACATGTACCGCTCTCCAGCGCTCGCGTCGCCGATTTCATGTGCCATTTCGAGGAGCGCTTTCAGGTCCAAACGATGGGAAGAGCTACGCAGATCATGGCGATCGCCTCTGCCCACCATCGGTTTAACTACATACATCCGTTTCTAGATGGCAATGGGCGAGTAAGCCGCCTGATGAGCCACGCGATGGCATGGTCGGCGAACATCGGCTCCCGATGTCTCTGGTCGATCTCGCGAGGATTGGCGCGCGGGTTGGAAAGTCGCGCGGACTACAAACAGATGATGGATCGAGCAGATTCGCCCAGAGAAGGCGATCTCGACGGGCGCGGAAACCTCTCACAGAAGGCGCTACAGGAATTCGTTCTCTGGTTCCTCAGAGTTTGTCTTGATCAGACCACCTTCATGAGCGGTCTGTTCGAGCTTGACCGTCTCGCGGAACGATTCAAGACATATGTGCTCCGTAGCCCGGACTTGAAGCCAGAGGCAGTCGCGCTTCTGCAGGAAGCGCTAATTCGCGGGCAATTCGAGCGAGGCGAAGTAGGCCGAATTACGGGGCTTCCCGAGCGGACGGCCCGTAGGGTGCTGAACGATGTTCTGCAAGCGGGTTTGCTTGCCTCTGAAACACCGAAAGGAGCTGTTTCGCTGCGTTTTCCCGCCGACGCGCTCGAAGATCTATTCCCCCGCCTTTACCCCCGAACGTAGTGATCACTAACGCTACTGAGTGACCCAAACCAGAGTGTGGGTGAGGCCCTGTACAAAACTAAGGTGCTGTTCCATCAGTTGGTACGCGAGCGGATCGATGACGCGCTTGACCTCAACGTCTCAAGCTGCCGCTGAGGGCTCAAGGGGTTTAATCTCCCGCAGCGCGCGCTTCGTTTCCGAAGAACGCTCGGCCGTTCGAAGATCGTATATATATTGCAAATTCAGCCAGAACTGCGAGGCAGATCCGGAACCCGTCAGCGCCTCGGTATCAGTTTCAGTTTAGGTTCCACTAGGGCGAGATGCTCGAAATCCCGATCATCGTGCAAGAGCGGTATCCGCTTGTCGACGGCCGTTGCAGCGATCAGGCAGTCGTGCGGGCTGCGTGGCGCTACACCTTGCCAGCGTGCACGTGCGTATAGGCGCCCGGCGGCGACATGCAATTCCAACGAGTTCTCGGCACCCGACATCGGAATGGCCGTGAAGTATCTGTGAAGCTTGGCGAACCCAGCCGCATCGGTCGCTCCCTGGAGCAGCTCCTGCACGATGACCGGCGCGACCGTCGCTTCGCCGGCATCCAGCAGTTTCCGCAGTCTGCTGACTGGCACGCTTTCGCTGTTGCGCAAAAGATCAATCCAAACGGTCGAGTCAACCAGGATCACGGGTCATCTGCTCACGGACCGCGCGCACGTTGTAATCCGCGGCAATTACTCCCTCGCCAATCAGCGCGAGAATATCTCTTTGCTTGCCGCGAGAGACGAACTCTCGCAAGGCGAGGTCCACAGCCTCCCGCTTCGTGCGGGCTTTCGACAACCGCATGACCTCTTTGACGAGGCGGTCGTCAAGCACAATATTCGTACGCATCTATACACCTCTGTATGTGTATGATAAGCGCCACGCTGACGTCTCGCAAACCGCGGTGCATACCGACCTCGGAGGGCACCAGGCTGCCGCGGCATTTCTGTGCGAACCCGCCGCCTGACGAGCGCCGATGGACGCTCGTACGCAGGATTTCGCAGAAGTTGTTGTCGCGCCGCAGCCGTCGTTTGGCATTGCCACGACCGAGTCGCAAAATTCAAAGGCTACCGCTCCTTGTCGGGCCCTTGTTCGGGACCTCGTCAGGGAAGATTGTTTGGTCCATGAAACAATGACGTACGGTTAAAATGTGGTGTCCAGCCGTCCCACTTCCGCAGACTTCCCGGGACGTCCGCGGACGTCCGGTATAGCTAAAGCAAAGCAAGTAACCGCGGGAAAACCAATAGAAAAGCAGCGTTTCATTGTCAGCGGACGCCCGAAGTAATTTGCGTATAGCCGGGCGCTTTTGGGAGGCCTTATGAAAAGAACCAAAAGCCTTCCTTCGGCCCCCAGGGTTGATCGATCCATCGATCCGGCGGATAATTTTCTGTAGGCGATAGCGCAGGCCGACGAGCGGATTACCTCGTCTCCGGTGACCGCCGCGGTGTTTGGCATACTCGCGCAACATCGCTGCGCGCAAATTGTTCCCGCCCGATCGATGTTAATAGCATTAGATTTCGAATAACTCCAAAAAAAGTCAGCATGAGTACCCTATAAAAACATCAGGAGCACAAGATCATGGCGCAATTAAACGAACAGAAGTTCCATGCACTCATCGGCAAGATGCTCGGCGATTTGGGCGGCGCCTTCGGCGTACCCACCACACGGATTGGACTTCGCTTAGGATTATTCGACGCGCTTAATGCCAAAGGTCCTGCTACCGCCGATGATCTTGCGGCGCACGCAGGCTTGGCGTCGCGTTACGTTCGAGAATGGGCGCTGGCGCAGGCGTCCAATGGATATATAGACTTCGATTCATCCACGGACACTTTCAGCATCAGTCCTGAACAAGCGATGATTTTCGTGACCAAGGACAGCCCCGTTTATTTGGCCGGCGCGTTTGACTTGGTCGCCGCCATGATTGAATCGGAATCCAAAGTTGAAGCAGCATTCCGATCAGGGGCGGGCGTCCGCTGGGGCGACTCGGCGGGATGCCTCTTCTGTGCAACTGGCGCTTTCTTTCGACCCGGCTATGTCAATAACATTGTGCAATCGTGGATTCCTGCGCTGGACGGAGTGACGCCAAAGCTCGCCGCGCGAGCCAAGGTGGCGGACATCGGTTGCGGAGTCGGCTTCTCCACCATTCTCATGGCGCAAGCGTATCCGAACAGCTATTTCGTGGGATTCGATTTTCACGAACCTTCCATCGCTGAGGCGCGCAAGCACGCGAAACAACATGGAGTGAGCGACCGGGTGCGGTTTGAAATTGCCACGGCAAAGGAGATTGCCGAACGCGATTTCGACTTGGTCACGATGTATGACTGTCTGCACGACATGGGAGATCCGCGGGGATGCGCTGCTCACGTGCGCAAGATTCTCAAGAGGGACGGCACGTGGATGGTCGTCGAGCCGATCGCGGGGGATAAACCCGAGCAGAACATGAATCCAGTGGGCCGCTTGTATTACAACGCGTCGACGATGATATGTGTTCCCACCTCGCTCGATCAAGAGGTCGGCGAAGGCCTTGGCGCTCAAGCGGGACAAGCAAAGCTATCCGAAATCATCGGCGCCGCTGGATTTTCGCAAGTGAGGCGAGCGGCTGAAGGGCCATTCAACATGGTTCTCGAGGCACGCGAATAGCACAGCCTCAATCCTTTCAAAACCTCTTGAGCCGATCGGGGCTAACTAAGCTGGAGCTTGCACAAGTGTTGTTCTGAGTGGTCGGAGTCTTTCTCTACTATAACCGCACATCCTCATCGTAATCCCTTCGAGGGACATCACGCGGTGCGGGCGGATGCCAAGATGTCAGCACCGAGAGCATGCGCATCACGAGCCAGAGTTCGGATATCAATGCGCCGATGAGTCCGAGAATGAACAGAACCAATAATAGCGTGTGCATGAAAGAGACCCTACTATGATAGCGCGGACCGTTGGCCCTTGACTGATTCGCCGCTCCCGATGAGCCTGCTCACAACTGCAAACAGGAAGCTTGCCGAGAGTCCGCACATGAGCACACCGGTAACACTTTCCACGGGCCCGAGGAGCCGCCACACCGGTTGAAGCACGACATCCCCATAACCGATGGTCGAATAGCTGGTCGCTGAAAAGTAAAAGGCCGACTCCCAGGTGCTCAAACAGCGCAAGCGATAAAACGCTGTCCACAGCAGAATCTCCAAAATGTGCAGGCAGATAATCAAGCTGGTAAAACGCACGACGAGCACGGCGGAGTTCCATGCACCGCGCGATTGCACGCCTCGGGCAAAATGAGACTTCGCCCACTCGATGAGACCTGCCATCCCTGCGCTCTGAATGCCGAGCGTGATGAAGACGAGAACGATCGCCGCACAGGCTTGACGTAGGAAAAGCATGGACCCATACACTGCGCCCACGCCGCTCACCGCAGACTCACGGCGGCGGCCGCCAAAGCGCAGATCAGAATCCAACTGGAATCCAGGCTCGAGATGCAGCCGATCTTGGAAATCGGTGGTTGATTCCCATGCTGCCATTAAACAACGATTGTAACTCTCGGAAAGATGACAGCCGCGGACTCGCTGCTGACACACGGATAGCGAAGCGCGTCTTGCCCGCTGATGGACCATAACTCCGGACGCTCGCGACGGTTCCGCTCCAAGCGCGTGCGCCGGGTGCGGGGTATTCCTTGATATAGGACCTCGCGGTATAGGGCGTGAGCAAACTCATAGGTTTCAGAGCCCCCCGCGCCAGTCGGAGCACGGGTTTGGCTTTGCGGAGAATCATGCGTGCAAAATAGAAGTGGTGACTAGCACCGCTGCGCGCTGGGCAAGGGCGCGTAAGCGGTCAAATTCGCGCTGAACTTCGCTGGCGGGTACTCGAGGAATCTCAAAAATGACGATTGGCCGGCTGCGCTGTACAGCAACAAAATCGAGCTTGAATTCATTGGGGAACCGTGCTACCTAGAGTTTGTCAAGAAATGTCAAGGCGATAGGAATTTACATTGTGAGGGCGCAGCGCCGGGCATCGCAGCGCCGGGGCAGTGTGGGCGTTTTGCGGCCGCGGTCGATTGGCTGTTCCTGAAAGCGATCTTGCGCAAGACTTCGGTTCACGATGCGCAGAAGGTCTGGTGCATTGTCGAAAACTGACCCCGTCACTCGTCTAAGAAAAAGGGATTCGGACATTGGGCCCGATTCCCATCGTTCATATTAGGGAGGTTCACATGACAGATTCGACCGGTTTCTTTGTTTGGTACGAACTGATGACTTCCGATGTCGCCGCGGCCAAGGGCTTCTATGGGCGAGTGCTAGGCTGGACAGCGGAGGACGTCCCCACGCCCGGGATGACTTACACGTTGGTGAAAGTGAACGGCACGCAGGTGGGTGGGCTCATGACCGTGCCGAAGGAGGCCCGGGATGCCGGCGTGAAGCCATGCTGGGTGGGTTACATTGCCGTGCCGGACGTCGATCAGGGTGCCAAGAAGGTCACCTCGCTTGGCGGGAAGGTGCTTCGCGAGCCGGCAGATATCCCCGGTGTTGGGCGCTTTGCGGTCGTCGCGGATCCTCAGGGGGTCATGTTTCAATTGTTCAAGGGCACGGGTGCGGCGCAACCCGAAGCCGTGTCCATGAAACCGGGTCATGTCGGATGGCATGAACTTCACACCAACGATGCCGCTAAGGCCTTCGAGTTTTACAGCACGTTGTTCGGATGGACCAAAGATCAGGCCATTAACATGGGCGAAATGGGCACTTACCAGTTGTTCGCCATTCGCGGCACGCAGGCAGGCGGCATGTTCAACAGCCCTGCGCCGGTCAAGTCGTGGTTATATTATTTTGCAGTCGAGGATGTCGATGCGGCGCTCAAGCGCATCACCGACCATGGCGGTCACCCCTTGCAGGGTCCGACGGAAGTGCCGGGTGGCATGTTCATCGTGCAGGCGACGGACCCGCAGGGCGCGATGTTTGCCATCGTCGGCACCCGCAAGCAGTCATAAGAGGGGACTTGCTCGGAGGCAGACAGGTATCGGTGCATCGCCGCCGAAGGGGTGCTGCTGGGCCGTGGCCAGCGACGATGCCGGCGACGGTAAACACGAGGAGCAGCAGGCTAGCCCCGTACAGTTGGGTCCCGGGCCAAGCGAGCGTTGCGTCAAGACCCGCTCTGAGCGCATCGTGCGGGCTCGGGGAGGAGCAAGGTGCGCCTTGCTGCGTCCGTTGCGAGTCGCTCAGAGGGATACCAGCGTGACAGAGCATACTTGTCGAGCAAGTCAGCATTGGCGCGCGCGAAGGAATCGAAGTCGGCGCAGTCGCCGGAATCAATTCGCTCCGCGATCACCGATAGGAAGGCGATCGTGACGGTTTGATGAAATGCCTGCGGCTTTCCCGCCCTTACGGCCATGGCTCGCAACGTTGATGAGAAGTGGAAGACTGTCTCGGCGAAGTCGTGCCGGCGGAGCATCTCGAAACCCATGCGAACGTGTTCCCGGTGGGGAAATGCGGCGGCGTTCAACTCGCCCCGCAGGAACCTCTCGAGATCCAAGCAACTGTCAATCATTGCCATCCGCCTCGCGCAGCCGGTGGGAATCCGCGGCGGTCAGATCGAGCCTGTAGACGCTCTTGAGTGCCTTGATCTTCTTGAGCGTTGCGGCCGAGAACGGCGCCTTGCCCTCGAAGGCGTGCAGAACGATCCCCTCGAGTAGATCCCCGAGCGACAGGTCCAGCTCAGTCGCGAGCGCCTTCAATACTTTCACGAGCCGGCTCTCCAGGCGCACGCCGGTTTGCACACGCGTGATCTCTTTCATACGATTCATGGTACCATGCTACCAAGGTACCAAGGTACCAAGGTACCAAACAAGCCAAGACCGCCTCCCTCGTCTTTTTCCATATCCCTACATCGTTCTCACTCGTGACAACAGGGTGCAGCGTATCGGGGCATCCGATAACCGCCAGTAAGTCGGCAATCACGCTCGCGGAGCTCAGATTTGGAGTCGAGAACGGAGAATCTCGGGCACAAAATCAGCGGCCGTTGACGAGCCTCTTGCAATTGGAAATATTTCTGCACGCAGGCGCGGCAAGCCGTCAGGGTGATTGCGTTGAATGTAGGCGATGAATTTTTCCCGGATCTCGCAGCGAAGATCGAATGATTTAGAGGAATCGGCGGCCGTCGCGAGGATCCGCAGCTGCATGGTCTTGTCGGTGGCATCGGTTACCTGAAGATTCCAGAAGCGTTTGTCCCACAGATGACTTGCCTCGATGATTGCTTTCAGCGCCTTCCGGGCTTCACCGACGGGAAATGCATAGTCGACCCAGACAAAAACGGATCCCAGCAAATCGGCGGAGACCCGCGTCCAATTCTGAAACGGCTTTTCGATGAAATAACTCAACGGCAGCACCAGGCGCCGGTCATCCCAGATACGGACGATGACATAGATCAACGTGATTTCCTCGATTCGACCCCATTCGCCTTCGACGACTACCACATCGTCGTGCCGCACCGGTTGCGCGAGGGCAATCTGAAAACCCGCGAGCAGGTTGGCCAATGTCTTCTGAGCGGCGAATCCCGCGATGATGCCGAGGACTCCGGCCGAGGCGAGCAGGCTGGTTCCGACCTGACGGACTTGTTGAAACAGCATCAGGATGGCTGATACGGCGAAGAGGATGATGGCCACGTCAATGACTCGGCAGATGACCTGGAGCTGAGTGTAGACTTTTCGTGCCTGCAGGTTGTCCGCCGCGGTGATGTCGAATCGCGTGAACACGACTTGCTGGAAGATGCCTACGCCGCGGATCAGCAGTATCGCAACGGCGGCGATGAATATCGCGCTGGTCAACTTGCCGATCGCATCGGCATACCGTGCCGGCAGACTCAGTATCGGCAGTACCAGGTTGATGCCCACGAGCAATACGATCATGCGCAGGCTTGCGCCGACGAGAGGTACCAGAAGTTGGTTGATCCTGCTCGCCGTCGTGGCGGCCCAGGCCGCGAGCCGCGCCTCCACCGCATGGGTCGCGCGGAAAAGAAACCAGAAAAAAGCAAAAAACGCGCCCAGTTTGAACAAATAATTCAGTGCCTCGCGAATCTCCAGCAGTCCTTGTTCGGGTCGTAGCTTCAGAAGCACGGGCGTGGCCGCGAAGTAACCGCCATAGACCCATATCAGAATGTGAGCAGGTTTGCGGATCGCCGCGAGAACCGGAAGGCGCACGGTGGCCGTCTCGTCCGATGCGGGAGCGGGTCGTGAGCGGCGCTTGAGAATGTAGATGACGGCGGTGCTCAGCGCGACGGCGAACGCGAGGTACCATGCCGGCCAATTGATATTCTGCCAAAGCACCAAGCGAAGCTGTGCGGGAACGCACGAAGCGGCTGCGGAGTGGGATGGGAGACGGGTTCATTCATCGATCGCGTCGCGGCTGCCAATGTCGATACAAACATAAAATAATCATATACTTATGACACTAATCTCGACCCTTTAATATATTTGGTTGCGGCGGCTTTTCAGGCGTTGACGTCGATGCAATGGTGCCGTCGATGTCGGACCGCTCATATTGAAAATCACTGGTCAACAGCGCTGTTCATATAAGCGGGGCGGTTGCCGCGCAGCCGGAGCTTGTACACTGTCTGCGGGGATGGGCTAAGATTGCGCGCATTACAATGCGCACCAGGGGAACGGATTGGAGCGTCGTAAGTCCGTGCGCAAGCGACCCTCGAGCCGCAGACGGGATCCCGGGGGCACCCGGGCAGCGATACTCGAGGCGGCGCGTACGCTGCTTGCAAAGGATGGCCCGGAGGGACTGAGCGTCTCTCAAGTTTCGCAACTCGCAGGCGTCAATCGAGGAACCGCTTACCAGCACTTCCAGACGCGCGAACAGTTGCTCGCCGCGACGCTTGCCTGGGTCAGCGAGGAACTCTGTCGCGAGGTATTCGGCGCCGCCTCCGCCGACGACAAGCTCGAGGACGTCGCTCCTCAAGGCGTGGCCGAGCGTCTGGTCGAATTTGCGAGCGAGAACCCCGATCTCGGGCGGATTTGGCTGTTTCAGATGCTGAGCTCGAGCCGGCCTTCCAGCGATCCGTTTTGGAAACTGTACAAGACGCGGTTCGATCGCTTTGCGGAGTCGGAGAGCGCTCAGCCGGGCATCGACTGCGAAGTGCATTCGGTGCTGATGCTGTTGGGGGCATTTCTGTGGCCGGTGTGGGCGGCCGCGCATTCGCGTACCGCGAAGGAACGGCAGTCGATGGCGAAGCGCTATTCGTACGAATCGCTGCGCCTCAGCATGTACGGCACGATGAGGCCGGACAAGTATCCCGAACTCGACGCCGCCTTGAGCAAAGTTCGGGACGGGCGCAAGCGCGCCAAGTGACCTCGCCTGGTGGGCACCGCTCTCGGTGATCGTTGCCTAGCGGGAACGGCGCGCGGATTTGACGGCCACGGCAGGTAGCTCAAGTTCGGCCAACACCTCTTGTGTGTGCGCACCCAGTTCCGGCGCCGCCGCGGCGATATGCGCAGGAGTATGGGAAAACCAGGTGGGCACGCCTGGGAAGCGCACCGGGCCATGGGGCGAGTCCACCGTCTCGAAGAAGCCGACCGCGTTCAAATGGGGATTATTCATCAGATCGTCGGGGGTGCGCAGTGGTGCCGCGGGTATGCCAAGACTTTGAAAGAGATCCAGCCACTCCTGGGTCGTTCTCTCCTTGAACGTATCTCCCAACAGCGCGTAGACCGTGTCGATCTGGCGTGCCCGCAGCTCCAGGGTAGCGAATCGAGGCTCGCTGGCCCACGGCGGCCGCACGGCTTCGACGAACACTCGCCATTGCTTGTCGTTGTATATCAACGCGGCGATGTGGCCGTCGCGGGTGCGGTAGGGTCGGCGGTTGGGCGCCACCGCCCGCGGGTAGACAGCCTTGCTCAAAGGGGGATCGAACATGGCGCCATTGGCGTGTTCAACTAACATGAACGATGCCATGGTTTCGAACATGCCGACCTCCACCTCTTGACCTTCGCCTGTGCGCTCGCGATGGAACAGCGCCATCATCGTGGCGTAAAGCGTCGTCAGGCCGGTAACCTTGTCGGCCATGATGGTGCCGACGAAATTCGCTTCACCGGTCAGCATGCGCTGCACTGCGGGGAGCCCGCACTCCGCCTGAATCGTATCATCATAAGCGGTCAGATCCTTGTCGGGACCGCGCCGGCTATATCCGTAACAGTTGGTGTAGATGATCGACGGATTGATCGCGGCCACTTGCTCATAACTGAAACCTAGACTGGCGATCGCTTTGGAACGCATCGAGTGAATGAAAACGTCGGCTCGCTCAATGAGCCGACGCAACGTGTCCTTGCCCTCGTCGGAACGCAGATCGAGCACGATGCTGCGCTTGCCGCGGTTTACGTTGACGAACACGCCGCTCATGCCCGGCGCCGGCCCGACCGAGATGTACCTGGTTTGGTCGCCACCCGGAGGTTCGACCTTGATCACGTCCGCGCCCATGTCGGCCATGATCTGGGTGCAATACGGCCCCATGACCATTGCGGTGAGATCGACCACTCGCACGCCGGTCAGCGGGCCCGTGCCCTTCGTTAAATTAACCATGATGTCCTCCTTCCGACATGCCAGCGGCAGAACTTCCGCCGCGAAACGATACATAATCCCAGCGCAACGGCCCAAAATCGACAGGCGCGCAGTTGCCTTGGGCTTCGATGGCTGCTAAATGGGTAATTATAATTCACGCGTCATGGAATATAACTTGTGGACTTCTCTCTCAGCGCAGATCAGCAGAATATCCGCGATGCCATCCTAAAGCATTGTTCCCGGTTTCCGGACGAGTATTGGCTCGAACGCGACCGGCAAGGCATCTTTCCGCATGACTTTTACAAGTCGCTGGTCGAGGCGGGCTGGCTCGGCATTTCGACGCCGGCCGAATTCGGCGGCTCGGGCCTCGGCATCACGGAAGCCGCGGTCATGATGCAGGCAATTGCCGAGTCGGGCGCCGGCATGGGCGGTGCGTCGAGCGTCCACATTCCCGTATTCAGCTTGCAGCCGATCGCGCTGTTTGGCACCCAGAAACAAAAGGAGCGAATTCTTCCGCCCGTCGTGCGCGGCGAGGACCAGGTTTGTTTCGCGGTCACCGAGCCCAATACGGGACTCAACACCACGGAGCTGAAGACGCGTGCCGAGCGGCGCGATGGCGGCTACCTGGTGAACGGCGAGAAGATCTGGATATCCACCGCGCAAGTGGCGAACAAGATGCTGCTGCTGGCGCGCACCACGCCGCTGAACGAGGTCAAGCGCAAGACCGAAGGGCTCTCGATGTTCTACACGAGCCTGGACCGGTCCAAGATCGAGGTGCGCCTGATTCACAAGATGGGGCGGCACGCCGTCGATTCGAACATGCTTTTCATACAGGATTTATGGATCCCCGAGGAGGATAGAATCGGTCCTGAAGGGGAAGGGTTCAAGCTCATTCTCCACGGGCTCAATCCGGAGCGCATCTTGGTCGCGGCGGAAGCGATCGGCATCGGCCGCGCTGCCATCACGCGCGCTGCGCGTTACGCACGCGAGCGCATCGTATTCAACCGGCCGATCGGCATGAACCAGGGCATTCAGCACCCCCTCGCCAAATGTTGGGCGCAGGTGGAAGCCGCCAACTTGATGGTGATGAAGGCGGCGACGCTGTTCGACCAGGGGATGGAGTGCGGTGTCGAGGCCAACGCGGGCAAGTATCTGGCCGGTGAGTTCGCGTTCGAGGCCTGCCATACGGCCATGCTGACGTTGGGCGGAATGGGTTATGCGCAGGAGTATCACATCGAGCGCTACTTGCGCGAATCACTGATCCCCAGAATCGCGCCGGTGAGTCCGCACATGATCCTGAACTTCTTGGCGGAAAAGGTCCTGGGGCTGCCCAAGTCCTACTGACCTTGTAGACAGAGCAGCGAGGAATCAGCAAGCAATGGTGATCAACGAAGCAAGCTTCAACGCACGGTCATGGCTGTTTGCGCCCGGCGACAGCGAACGCAAGATGGAGAAGGCGACCGCCGGTGCCGCCGACATCGTCATACTCGATCTCGAAGATGCCGTGGCCGAGACGGAAAAGCCCAAGGCGCGGTCGATGGTTTCAGCCTTTCTGCACGCGAACGCCCGACAGCGGGCGCGGCTGTGGGTGCGGATCAACCCGCTGCAGGGTCCGCACGCGCTCGCGGACCTCGTGGCCATCATGCCCGCAGGTCCGGGCGGAATCATGCTGCCAAAAGCCCGCGGCCGCGCGGATGTGGAAGTGTTGCACCATTACCTTATTGCGCTGGAGGCGGCAGCAGGGAACGCGCAGGGCGCCACCAAAGTGATCGTGCTGGTCACCGAAACGGCGGAGGCCATGTTCACGACCGGCAGCTATGCTGGCGCGCCGAGAGTGGTTGCGATGACCTGGGGTGCGGAGGATCTGGCGGACGCGTTGAGTGCGAGCGAGAATCGCAACGAGGACGGCAGCTACGGATTCACCTTTGAGCTGGCGCGCAGCCTGTGCCTGCTCGGCGCGGCGGCAGCCGGTGTGGCCGCCATCGAGACGATTCAAGGCGATTTTCGCGACGAGGCGGGCCTTCGCAAGCGCGCCGCGCAAGTCCGGCGCGCCGGATTCCGCGGCATGCTGGCGATCCATCCGGCGCAAGTCGAGGTGATCAACGAGACCTTCACGCCGAGCGCCCAGGAGCAGGCGGCAGCGCAGGAGATCGTCGATCTGTTCGCGGCAAATCCTGGCGCCGGCACAATCGGCCACAAGGGTGCCATGCTCGATCGGCCGCACCTGGCCCGCGCCCAGGCCGTGTTGGCGGCGGCGCGCACGCCCCCCGCAACGCGCCGATGAGCGTCTCGAGCGATGCGAAGGGGCTGGACCTGCGCGCCTTCTTGCGCCCAGGCGACCACATCGTGTGGGGCCAGGCGTGCGGTGAGCCGACGACCCTGGTCGAAACACTGATCGCGCAAGCCGACAGTATCGGCCGGCTTTCGGCCTTCGCGGCCACCAGCTTTTCAGGGCTTCTCGATGTGGAAGCGGCACAAAAGTTCAATCTTTCCAGCATGGGCGCCATGGGCGCGCTGCGCTCGGTTGCGGCGGCGGGGCGGCTCGGTATCGTACCCTGCCATGTCAGCCAGATCGGCCCGATGATCGAACAAGGGCTGATCGGCTGCGACGTCGCCTTCGTGCAGGTGGGGCGCCCGGACGCCGACGGTAATCACAGCTTCGGTCTCACCAGCGATTTCGTGGACGCGGCAGTGAAGAAGGCACGGTTGGTCATCGCCGAAGTGAACGAGCGAGTGCCCTTCACTCTTGGCGATGTGGTGTTGCCCGCCGCACGCATCGACTGCGCCGTTCATGTTTCGCGTCCGCCGGTGGAGGTCTTGCCGGCGCCGATCAGCGACAACGATCTCGCGATCGGCAAGGTTGTGGCCGGCTATATCGACGACGGCGCCGTGATTCAGATCGGTATTGGTGCGGTGCCTGATGCGATCCTGCGCCTGCTGCATGATCGACGCAATCTTGGCGTCCATTCGGGCATGATCGGGGATGGTCTCGTCGACTTGGTCGAAGCCGGCGTGGTCACCAACGCCATGAAGCCGATCGACGCCGGCGTCTCCATCACAGGTGCGCTGATCGGTACCAGACGACTGTTCGATTTCGCCGATCACAATCCGCAGATCGGCATGCGCAGCGCGTCGTACACTCACAACGCGGCGATCCTTTCCCGCTTGACTCGTTTCGTGACGATCAATTCCGCGCTGGAGGTCGATTTGACCGGACAGGTGAATGCCGAACAGAGCGGCGCCAAGTATCTGGGCGGCACGGGCGGCCAGGTGGACTATGTGCGCGCCGGCAGCCGATCGCCCGGCGGCCGCTCCATCATTGCACTACCTGCGACAGCCAAGGATGGCACGCTCAGCCGTATTACATCGGAGTTGTCCGGGCCGGTCACGACCGCGCGCAGCGATGTGGACGTGATTGCCACGGAATTCGGCGCGGCCGAACTCAAAGGGCAAACGCTCGCCGAGCGGGCGCGCCGCTTGGCCGCCATTGCCCATCCGAATTTTCGGGAGCAGCTAGACCGGGCTGCCCATGCCATTCAGCGCAGAGGTTTCTAATGAGTGACGCCGTGTTGTTCGATGCGCGCGATGATGGTATCGCCATCGTCACCTTGAATCGTCCTGAGGCTCGCAATGCCCTGGGCAAGGATATTCGCGCGGGACTGTTTGCCGCCTGGGACCGCTTCGAGCGCGATCCTGCATTGCGCGTCGCCATCTTGACGGGTTCGGGCGATAAGGCGTTCTGCGCGGGCGGCGATCTGAAAGAGATGACGGAGCGTCGGCTTGCGGTGCCGCCGCGGGACATGTTCCCGGTGCCGGGCGACAACATCGAGTTGAGCAAGCCGACCATCGCGGCGGTTAACGGTGTGGCGTTTGCCGGCGGCTGGATGATTGCGCAGGCCTGCGATTTGTGCGTCGCGAGTACACGTGCGCAATTCGCCATCACGGAAGTCAAGGTGGGCAGGAGTTCACCCTGGGCTGCGCCGCTGATCCATATGATCCCGCAGCGGATCATGATGGAGATCGTGCTCACCGGAAAACCAATCAGCGCGCAACGCGCCTATGAAGTCGGTCTCGTCAACCGGTTGGCGGAGCCAGAGGGGCTGATGGCCGCCGCGCTGGCGCTGGCAGCGGAGATTCTCGACGGGGCGCCGCTGTCGGTGCGGGCGGCGCGCGAGACAGTGATGCTCGCCACGGAGATGGGCCGCTCAGCAGCTTTGCGCGCCGCGCGGCATGCTTCGGAATGTGCGTATCGAAGCGAAGATGCGCAGGAAGGCCCGAAAGCCTTCGCCGAGAAACGCCGCCCGCGGTGGAAGGGCGCTTAGCGAGCGTCGAATCCCGTTTCGCCCATCGAACACTCTCCCGCCTTGGGCAGCGTTGCTGAACAACACCGTTGCCTGCGTAGACAACACCGTTGATTGTGACTAACATGGTTTGGATGTATTACGGGGGGCGATATGCAGTGCGCGCCAACGCAGACGCCTGAGGACATCGATGGCGCTGCGCTCAGGGAAAAATATCGGCTGGAGCGCGACAAGCGTATTCACCCGGAGGGCCAGAAGCAGTATGTGCGGCCGCTCGGGGATTTTGCGGACACCTACGAAGCCGACCCGCACATGGCGGTGGTACCGCGCGATTCGATAGCTGAGGATCTCGACGTCGCTATCTTGGGTGCGGGTTGGTCGGGCGTTCTGGCCGGCTACCATCTGAAGCAAGCAGGCGTATCCACTTTCCGCAACATCGATCACGCCGGTGACTTCGGCGGAGTGTGGTACTGGAACCGCTATCCCGGTTTGCAATGCGATAACGACGCTTATTGCTACCTGCCGTTGCTCGAAGAGATGGGTTTCATGCCCTCGAAGAAATTCGCGGACGGCCCGGAAATTCTGGAGTACTGCCAGCAGATCGCGAAACGGTTCGGTTTGTACGACAAGGCGCTGTTCCACACTCTCGTCACCGCAATGCGCTGGGACGAGAAGATCGCACGCTGGCGCATCAACACCAACCGCGGCGACGAGATCCGTGCCCGCTTCGTGGTCATGGCCAGCGGTCTCTTGAACATACCAAAGCTCCCTGGCATCCCGGGCATCAAGGACTTCAAGGGACGGATGTTCCATACGGCCCGCTGGGATTATTCGTATACCGGCGGAACCCGCAAGAACCCGGTCCTCGACAAGCTGGCCGACAAGCGCGTAGCCATCGTCGGGACCGGTGCCACGGCGGTTCAGGCGATTCCCTATCTTGGCCGTTACGCCAAGCAGCTGTATGTTTTGCAGCGCACACCATCCACCGTGGACGAGCGCAACAACCCGGCCACCGATCCGGAGTGGGCGAAAACGCTGAAGCCCGGTTGGCAGAAGGAGCGCCAGGCTAATTTCCATCGCGCTGCGATGGAGCGCTTCGGCCAGGGCGAACCTGATTTGATCTGCGATATTTGGACCGAGCTCAATCGTAATCTTGCCGCGAAGTTGCAGGCCCGGGGCTGGCCCGAGCTGAGCTTCGAGCAGTACATGAAGATGCGCGAGGATGAGGATAACGGCGTGATGGAGCGCCTGCGGCGCCGCGTCGAGAACAACGTGAAGGACGGGCAAACCGCAGAGGCCCTGAAGCCCTATTACCGCTTCCTGTGCAAGCGTCCGTGTTCCAACGACGACTACTATCCGACCTTCAACCGCGCCAACGTGAAGCTCATCGATGTATCCTCGACCAGAGGCGTCGAACGCATGACCGAGAAGGGCTTCGTCACCCACGGAGTCGAGTACGAGATCGACTGCATCATTTTTGCCAGCGGTTTCGAGGTCACCAGCGATCTGGACCGGCGCTGGGGTATCGATGTGATCGAAGGCCGCAACGGCCGGTCGATCTAC
>Ga0116129_1000869_pt1 | contig 17912 bp, 16 predicted proteins | sample June2015DPH_17_2_FD_89732 | JGI IMG/M metagenome (GOLD analysis project Ga0116129, IMG submission 89732) | Peatland microbial communities from SPRUCE experiment site at the Marcell Experimental Forest, Minnesota, USA - June2015DPH_17_10 | ecosystem: Environmental > Terrestrial > Soil > Wetlands...
GGCGAGTGATCGCGCGCGGCCGCGTCGGCGTCAACAGCAACTTCGCCGAATGTTCCAGGAAGACGACCATGAAACTTTGAGGACAAGTAGCTGCCGTCACTGGAGGTGCAACTGGCATCACGGCTGTGATTTTTGCAGCTTTCTTGAACGAGGGAGCCGCACTGGCAGTCGACGGCTTGTAACAAGCGAGCGGCAACTCGCCGAGGGGTGATGTTAGCGACGATGTCGAATCGGAAGCAACCGGCGATTGGCCGAGAGCTTTGGTCCCGATGGCGATCGAGCGGTCACTCTGGAAGTAACCGACAAAGGAAAAGGAATTCCAACAGGACTCTTGGAACAATCTGGCCAGGACTGGACGGGCGCACTTGGAGTTGGATTGCGAGGCATGAACGAACGCATGCGGCAACTGGGAGGCTCGCTCGAATTAGTATCAACCAAAGAAGGCACTACAGTCAGCGCAATGATTCCAGCGGCAGAATATTCCTGTATGCGGAAGAAGTCGGCCTAATGCAGGTTTCCATCAACCGGTAACCGCCTGCCGAAAACATAGATCCCGAGTTCTGGCGCCCGTGGGTCAATTCCTCGTTTTAGGCTCCCAATACAGCGGGCCCATCCCGTAATGCAGAAGGCAACTGCTCGCGGCTAAAGAATACCAGTTTATGACCCGGTCTGTGCCGATTCTGAAGTTCTGGGTTTCAATGCCGCCCTTTTCACGCCTGCCGACCCGACCCGCTCTCTCCTGTATTAAGTGGGACAGTCTGAGGTGTATGCGGTATTGATGGGGCTTGCTGGTACGCCTAAAGTCAGTGCGCAAACATTGAAGGCTTCAATCTTCCGTCGCTTTGTAGGAAAAGGAGAAGCATATGTTGATACTGATAATCATTTTGATTTTGGTGTTGGGTGGTGGCGGTGGATATTACGGTCATAGCCGCTGGGGCTATGGGGGCGGTGCAGGCATAGGGTTGGGCACCATTCTGTTGATCCTGCTCATCGCTTATATGTTGGGCGGTCTTCGCTGAGGCGAAGGCATTCCGCTACTGCACAAGGACCAAAACATAGAAACTTCGAGACCTGGGAGAATTATCCAATGGACGACAAGAAGAAAGGTCGCTGTGGGCATACCGGGTGCAGTTGCTCAGCGGTGATGACAGCAAATATTGCAGCCCACATTGCGAAACACTGAGGACAGGCTCTGAACTTGCCTGCGGATGTGGGCATCGGCAATACGCTGGAAAATCGATTGAATAGCCGAGAACCCAGCGACGCCCCCCAATCACTGATCCACATCTCAAGGAGATTCATGCTAATCAACCGGCTAAGGAGTTACACAATCGCGGCAGGCATTCTTTCATTAATAACCGGCTGGCTGTAATAACCGTAGCAATACCGATCTCAGTTACAAGGCTGCGATTAACGATCATTTCAAGGCGTTCCCGACTTGCATCTGGTCGCAGCCGAAGAAGTTCCCCGTCCAAGCTGCAACCTCCGACGACGCAAAAACTGAAGGCTACGATGCCCTGACGCAGGAAGGTCTGTTGACACGCACCACAGGGGAAAAGAAGGTGCTGATCGTGGCATCGAAGCAGGTGAATCATTACGACCTTTCGGATAAGGGCCGCACCTCAGGGACGCCCGATTCCTCGCAGCCGGGCTACGGAAACGTTTGCTTTGGAAACCGGCAAGTAACGTCAATCGAGAACTCGACGCTCGGCACGGATGGCAACGGTCCTAAGACAGTCGCTGTCAACCTACCATTATCAGATTGCAAATGTTGCCTCGGCTCTCGGCTCCAACCCGTCCGATAGTGCGACGTTCGTTATGATAGGCGACCATTGGGAATTTGCGAAATAGGCGCGACTGCAGCGACGGCAGTTCGAAGGGAGCGAGATCGAGAGCGACAGTTCGGGGTAAGATCTTAATTCTGATCTCCGGATTCACCAACGGATCCCGGCTCCATAGCTTATGACGCGGCTTCTTACGGCTTCTCTTGGTAGCGCTGGTACAGTTCGGGACGGAAGACTGTATCCACTTCTCCGGTAACCGCGACCGGGAAATCCTTTTCAAAGGACAGGCCTTCGATCCCTTCCACCGTCAACCGTACTGTGTAAGTAGCTGTGTGAGTGTATGTGTGCATAACCGAGGTTCCTTCGGCGCTGGTTCCATCCCCGAAGTCCCAGCGATAGGCCAGTGCAGGCACATGATCTGGATCGGAAGAACCTTGAGCCGAAAATGGCGCCGGCTTGCCGGCTTCAATCTTTTCGGGGATCTCTACTTTTACGACCGGAGCCGCCGCCGGGACGGAAGTGTCGAGGATTTTTACGATGCGCACGGACTGCGGCGCTAGTTTCAGCGAAAGCGAAGTAATATTTCCGGCGATGGGCGAGCCCGGAGTGAAAATGTCAATCACTTGGTTGTTACCCGTCGTTAGGCCAAGATCGGATAGCGAGAACTCGTGCGCGCGTTCTTTTTCTGTCCAGTTGAATACGATCAGAATCGACTGCCGCTTGCTCTCCCGCAGCAGGAAGATGCTGGGCATTTCGTCCTCGGGCGCGTAACTCATCAAATCGAACGGCGTGGCGGCCTGCCCATTGCGCGCCATGTTGAGCAGATCACGATTCTGGATCAGGGCCATCCGATCAGCGTCCGCGAACAAAGTGGGCAGATCGTCCCCAATCTCATACAGCCCTCCGGAGACCGCAGCGAGAGCAATCGAAACCTTTGCCTCGTCAAGCGTCAGAGACCGTCGTGTTCGATGAATCTGGCCTTCTGGGAGGACCTGCCGGGATACTGTGAAAGCATCAGGATCGGCCAGGAAGAAGTTCCGATTCATGTAATAGCGGGCGGCGATACCGGGAGCTGCGGTGCGGCTGGCATCGAACGAATGCCCCGTATCGCACGAGATGCGGCCGATATCGACGATGCCCACCGGATTGAGCATTACACTGCCGTCTTTATCTAACAGCACGCCGTCGCCGACCGCCTCACGAATAGTCTGCAATCCAATTCGTTGCGCCTCAAGTGCGGTGGTGTTGGGACGGTAGTAATAACCCTCAATGGCGCTGTCGTCCATGAAATCGAGCTTGATGTAGCGGATTCCCCAATCCTTGGTCAGCGTCGTATAGGTATCGCGCAAATACTGCTGCGCGCCGGGATGGGTGGTGTCAAGAATGTACAGCGGGTCGAGATCGGTTGCGGTGTCAGGAGATTCGGTGACCAATCCGGCATGGATCGGTTGGCCTGAGGCGTTGTGCACCAGCCAATCCTTGTGATTGACATAAACCGAGGAACGCTCGGCTACTTCGAATGGCGCTGTCCAGATTCCAGGGGTCAATCCCAGTCCGCGTATCTGATATTCCAGCACCTTCATGCCATGGGGAAATTTGTAGGCGACGGGCGAAGTGTAGTCGCCACGCGCGTATTGATAGCCTTCGTCGATGTGGAAGAAGTTATAGCCGAAATCTTTCAAGCGCTGGGCAAGAAATTCCGCATTGGTAAGAGCCGTGCCTTCCGTTATGCCGAAGTAGTAGGCAGTCCAACTCCACCAGCCGATTGGCGCCGGAGCGGTGACTCTCGCGCGATGAAGAGTGCGTACGACATTGCCGTAAGACTCGAGTTGATGGTGATAGTCGGAGGAGAAGCTCGCCACGACGCGCTCAGAAGCCAGCGTTTTGCCGGACTCGAGGGGAAGGCTGAGCTCAATTTGGTCTTCCTTGGACGAATTCTTCAAGGAGTTCTGCTTGGCGAGTTCGGTTGTGCCTGTGGAATCGACTTCGTAGCCCGTAAGGCCACCTTGCTTCTCATCCACATGGAGATGCATCACCGTGAGCCAGCGTTCAGAAGTCAGAGCTCCAAGAAACAAGCTCTGGCGGCTGTTCCGGTTGTAAATAAGTTGGCTGCCCACCGCAAGGTGTAGGCCGTCGCTCGCCTGCAAAAGGTCATGAATTTCCATCTCCGGCCGGTCTTCGCTGAAACTATCAGACAGAACCCGATCCGAAGATGGCGGGCCATCGAGGTTCACAACTGGATTGACGGCTTCGAGCACGCGAATGCTTTGCACCGTCGTGGGCGCCGCGGTGCCGTTGCTCACCTGTACTTCGATCTCAGCGAATGCAGGCTGCGAGTGGAGCCGGATCAGACAGATCAAATCCGGATCGCCGGGCCTCCCCCTGTGCGTTACGGTAAGTTGCGGCCCCTGCATATCCTTTGAACCGAAATCACCGGTGAAAGATGTTTGCTGTACCTCGTGATGCGGGTAATTGCTGGAAGAAATCCAATGATGATTGATCTGGGCCGCCACCCGAGCGGTGATGGCGACGCGCGGATTGTCTTTGGAGCGGAGAGTGTAAGTGTCACCTGGCCGATTCGCCTCGACCACGAGCAGCGCATTTTCGATTTTGGCCAAAGCTGGGGTGTTCGCCGCAGTACTCTGGGCTTTCGCAAACGCAAAAGACAATACCACTAGAAATCCGAGAAGCAGGCGATACGGCGCTGTAGAGTGCATGTGCCTCAATCCTTCCGTGGGATAGTTCCTCCGCCCATCGAACTCCATTGCTGGTACAGGAAAGTGGACCAGCCGCCGCGGTCCCGGAAAGCTTCCGAACCTCCCGCCTTGGTTACGGAGTAAGCGGCGGCGGTATTGGCAAAAGCCAGACAGTCTTCGAGTTTGCCTCCACGCAAATAGAGATGGATAAAGCCGGCAGCGAAGGTGTCGCCGGCGCCGACATCATCCACAAAATCTACGCGAGGCGGCGCCAGGCTCCACCGCTCATCTCCGGACCGACAAATGGACAATCCCGAACCACACTTCACCGCCACTACCTTGGATAGCTTGGCAAGCACATTGAGCGCTTGCGTCAGGTCGGTTGTCCCGGCAATTTTTTTCGCCTCACGTTCGTTCGGCAGAAACACATCGACATATTTCAAAAGATCGTGCAGCTCTGATCCCCCAGGCCCAATCCCCCAGCGATCTTCCGGATCATCATTCGTATCCAGCGACGTGGTGAGACCGGTTTCCTTGGCTTGCCGGAACAAATTTATGATTTGCGGCCGCAGAGCGCGGTGCAAAAAGAAAGAGGAAAGATGGAAATGACGGGCCCCGAGGACGTAGTTCATGTCGAGATCGGAATACTGCATCTCGAACATCGTGCCCGGATAGGTCAACATGTACCGATGCTGTGCGTGACCCTGCGTAACAGGCAGCACGACCGTGAGGCCGGTTGGCGTGTCACTTCCCTGCTTCACGCGCGTAGTGTCCACACCTACCAGGGAAAGCCGCTCCAACGCCATCTTCCCCAAAGGGTCGCTGCCGATCATAGATACAAAACCGACCTGCGTACCCAGCGCGCACAAATTGTGCGCGAAGATCGCCGATGAGCTGCCCAAAGTGAAAGCCATGCCGTTGGCCAGAAGCTCTACGTCGGGTGACAGGTGATTGGGAAAACCGTAGAGGATCAAATCCAAGTTCAGCTCGCCCACCACGCAGACCTCGATCACCTATTTTCCTTTCGCGTTTGAAAGCGCCCGGCCGCGTTCGATCAGGAGTGAATGCTGACATTCTGTACTACACGGCTGATCGCACCATTTGGACTTGGGCAATCCGGCCGGAGGTTCGACTGCATCGAAAAAAATAACCCGAGCAACTGCCCGAAGACTACATCGACAGCCGGGCGGTAGTCGTCGGAAATAATGGCTTGTGCGGACAGCGTCAGATAGTGTTCCGCGTAAGAATCTCTAACTGGAATACCTGCGCCCGCCACGACGACTCTAGAACGGACAAGTTGCTTTTTCCCGATTTCCTCGAGCAGATCCAGCTCGTATTTCTGAACGCGCCGATTACCCGAAAGAAAACAGACGAACAGCGAATTCCGGTCCAGAGCTGCCATGGGACCGTGGCGTAAACCCAGAACCGATTCCGACATCGTCGAAGTTCTCCCCGCAGTCATCTCCAGCAGCTTGAGTGCGGATTCCTTGGCGACAGCCCGCAGAGGCCCCGACCCAACAAAGCAGGCTTTGGCATACCCTTCCTTGGCTAATGCCGCTGCGCAGTTTGCGGCGCGTGGCAGTAATCCTTTGCCTGCCTGAACCATTTTCCACAGGACCGTCTCGTACTGGGCGAGATCGTGAACGTGCGCCAGACACTGACCGAAGACCACCATATTGGAGAAGGAACTGGTCATCGCCAAGCCGCGATCGTTCACGGCATCATCCAGGCAAATGCTTAATACTCGGGGATCGCCGGCGCCCTCGCGCATCATTCGGCCGTTCGCGTTACAGGAAACGACCAGGTGATGAATGTTCGCAGGTGTCTTTCTAGCCTGCTCCAGGACCGCAACGCCTTCGGAACTGTCCCCCGATCGCGAAAAGGAGATCCAAAGATATTTCTTCTCAGGAATCAGCAAGTCATCCACGTGCGTCAACAAATCAGTGCTGGGAACAGCAATCACTTCACATTGCCAACACCTGCGAAGAAGATAGGTCAGAGACTGTCCAATGTAGTCGGAGGTTCCGGCGCCGACGAGGAAAACGGTTAACCTGGAAACCGCGTTGGTGCCGAGTCCTGCACCGGACAAAAACTCCGCGATCGTCGCCTGTTTCCTCCGGAATAGGTCGAAGGTGGTTATCCAGGCATCAGGCTGCTGCACAATTTCCGCAGGGGTATGCGCCAATCCGCGAGCGGCCTTCTCGCTTTCCGGCAGCCTTAGCAATTCAGAAAGTGCGTCCACCCGAAAAACCTCTCCTTCATTCGATTTATCGCAGCCCACAGTGCCGTGCCAGCTAGTTATTGTCGTACCAGAACACCGCACTCTTCTCAATGGCCGGCAGCTTGTAACTGATGCCGGCGTCGCCTACAGCGCCGGCTAAGGGCTGGATTTCTCCAAGAAACGGAAGAAAGAATGCATGGCCGTGGGTCGCGCCGGATATCGTGACTTGAACGTCAGTTTGCGGCGTTTGAACGGGATTCACGCCACCTTGCAGCCCGGCAAAGTTCGCCAAAAAAACATGCGGTTTGCCGTCCACTTGGGAGATCGATGTAGCAATCATAGACGAGGCAATAACGCGAACCGGGTTTTCGGATTTCAAGCGATCCAAAAACTCCTGTTCATGATCAACCGACGCTTGGTCGACGCTCTTTTGTAAGGCCGCATAATAATCTTTTCCGGAGAACTTACTGAGCTGAACGAGATTTTGAGGAAGGCCAAGCGGATTGGCGTCATCTCCTGTAAACACTAGCTTCTTGCCGGCTTGCGCGTATTGAGTGAGTAGCGCTCTTTCGTCGTCGTTCACGACCCGCACATCCGGCAGGATCAAGGTCGCCCCGTGAAAATCCGCAAGCGTCCGCGGAGTGACTACTTCAAATTCCAAATGCTTCCGCATAAGGAGAATGAGAATCCCGCGGTAGGCGGAAATAAATTCGTCGGCGTAATAGTTCCGTGTCTGCGGAGAAAAATAAACGCCGATGGGGTCGATGGCGGTGCGCGGGCGATAGAAAGTGTTTTCGTGAGCTTTGATCCAGGCAAAGATTTTCTTGCGAGTCGGGGGATCGTTCGACCCTGCCATCGAGTGTCCAGGTGCATCCCAGAAATTTGTCCCAGCCATGATTTCTGAAGCGGCCAGATTCATCATTGCCTGGCTCCGGTCGACTTTCTTGTCGCCATCCCAGGAGTAATTCAAGATCCACGTCGCCTTCCCTTGCGCGAAAGCACGAAACGAATACATTCCCACCTGGTAGTTGAACCAATTCAGCGGGCTCCTCGACGATGCCGTGTGGTCGCCACTGCCGAACTCATATTCGTGAGCGATGGCGCCGACCACCGGATACAGGCTGTATACATCAGCTCCCACGCGACGCGCTTCCTCTTCAATACCCGGGTAGATTTCTGGAATCGTCTTGAGCGAGGGATTCACGGCCTTTGCATTGGAATCGATTTCCTGCATGAAATCGGTAATAGTTTTGATTCTGAAGTCCACCCACTTTCGAAAATTGTTGTCGGAAAAATCTCCCAGCTTGAGATCTTTCTTTGCGTCAAGGCCTGTTTCCTTGCGGAAGGCCGCCACGGTGTAGTCATCGAAGCTGGCCCAGGTGTCTTCCCAGCCATCGAAGTGTGTCATCCAGTAGGGAATGTCCACGTAAATTCCGTCGATGCCCGTGGCTGCAATCTGTCTCACCCGTTCCATGTAAATCTTGCGCCAGGCTGGAGCGTAGGGACTGACCCACACGTCCTCATCTCCTTTGGCAATCCAGAAAGCCGTACCCCCGCCGAACACCGCCGGTTCTCCGCTGAGCTTTCTCTGTAGCCAATCCGGATGGTCTTTGGCCAGCGTATGCGGAGTTTTATCGCCATTTGCCGTAATGCACTCGGTCCCCGCGATATACACGAACGCCTTGTTGCCAACGGCATGCGCCTGCTGAGCAACGGCGCGGATTGCCTTCAACTTTTCTTCGGGATTAACCAAGCTTTCATAGCGCCCGGGAATGTCGTTATCCACTTCGATGCCGAAAACGCCGTCTTCCTGCGCTCCGCGGACAATCTCCAGCGCATTGGTACTCTTCAGCCCGTAGGCGCCGATACGGACATAGTTGGTCCAATCCTGGTTGGTCCAATTCTGCTCTTCTGAGCCGGAACTGGCTCGCAGGGCCACGACGGAAAGAACGATAGCAGCCAGACCGGCGATACCAACGGGGGAAACTTGCGCAAACTTTCGTATCATTGCGGTTAATAACTTTTACTTTCGTAATAAGGCTCTGTCAAGTGTAAAATAAGTGCGCTGGCGTGGATGGCTGGCACATGACAGCCTTGCAAGCAGCGGCGGAGTCCAGATCCAGCCCCTTTCGGTTTAAACCTCGGCCGTAGACAAAAGCAAAGCGCTCACGGTAAAAAGGAGATGCCTAACGCAACGATTTGAGAGCAATGTTTGTCGAATAGACCTGTGCTGAACGAAGAGCGACGTCGACATATTCTCGACATTCTGAGTCGCGACGGACGCGTTCTAGTCGTTGACCTGGCAAAGCAGTTCCGCACATCCCAAGTCACCATCCGCAAAGATCTGGACATTCTTCAGGCTCACGGGCGCATCCAGCGTAGCCATGGTGGAGCTTTACCGGCCCGAGAGGGCGCGCTGGAAGATCCAACTTTGCGGGAAAAGGAGAAGCTGTATCGAAAAGAAAAACTGCAGATTGCAGCCGCGGCGGCCCGCATGGTGCAGGAAGGCCAAGTGGTTATCCTCGATTCCGGCACCACCACGACGGCCATCGCACGCGCGTTGCGCGAATTCGAGAACCTCACGATCATTACCAACGCCGTAAATATCGCCGCAGAATTGTCCGGCTCCTCTCTCGAAGTGATTCTGACCGGCGGGACCTTGCGGAAAAACTCATTCTCGTTGGTTGGGCCCGTTGCGGATGAAACCTTGCGGCGATTGAATGCCGATATTCTTTTTCTCGGCGTGGACGGTTTCGACGTCGAGCATGGTTTAACCACGCCGAATCTGCTTGAGGCCAAAGTCAACCGTACCATGATGGATGTGGCAAGAGTTGTGGTCGTGGTTTGCGACTCCAGCAAATTTGGCCGCCGATCCTTATCCACTATTGCCCCGCCCTCGGCAATTCACCATTTGATCACGGATCGAGGCATTCGCAAGCCGGACTTGGCCGCATTGAAAAAATCCGGGATTCAGGTAACGATCACTTAAACTCCCGGTTCTCTACTTGCCTGGCGTGAGCACTGCTCCATGAAACTGTCCGGAGATTCGCTGGGCATTCTTGGGGGTAGATCTTCTCCAACACTGAATCCGGAAGTTCCATGCTATAAATCTTCCAACGTCCCTGACCGCGATCACCCCAGTAATCAAAATACTCAGCCCCGGTTTCCGGCCACCGGAAATGATTGCGGTACATGGCCGCGTCAATGCCCTTGTCGGTGCCGAACAGGATGCGGTCCGGATACTGGATGAAGAATTCCCGAGCCCTCCGGGGCTGGCGGCCCAACTCGGCTTCGCGCGCTCCGAACTCAACCACCCATTGGGCAGCGCGTCCAGCAGATGCGAAACATCGTCCAGGTTCTCAAGCCAATTCGCCATGTGGAGGGCGACAAAAGTCGTGTGCGGATGTTTCGCGAACAGGCGATCTCGGGCCGCCAGCACGGACTCCTTCGATGGAAATTGTGGCCCGTAAAAACTCCAGTCTGGGTGCTCGGTGAGCTTCTTCGTAACGCTCGTTGGTATGGTGCACCGGGTGAAAGAACGCTTCGGGGTCGGTAGCGTGAATGGAAACAGGAATCCCCCCCGGTCAGAATCACCACGGTCTTGACGTTGGTGTTGTTCATGATATCGACGACGCTCTGGGGCGGCATTGGGATCATCGATCCCCATCGCATCGTTCACGTGATTGTGAACGTCGATTACGTAGTATTTGGCCCGATCCACATTGTGCGCCGGAGCATGCAACATGGAAACAGGCCGGAAGTCCTTCAGCAGAAGTGTTTTTTCTGATCGGCATCGGCAGCGGATTCGTAGCCGATCTCCCCTTGGGACTGGCTTTGTTGGGGCAAGGCCTTCTGCAGCGGGAATGGATCAAAATGACAAGAAAAAAGCAGCAGGAAACAAGTGTTTTGGCGGGCATCTGAATCCATCCTTGTGCCGCTTGGGGGTTCTTTTTACAGTTGCAACAAAACGATACCAAAAGCAATCGTTCGTAATATATGGGAGCTTCCCGGATTTCGGCAATCCTGCATTTGGGCTTCGGTGAGGCACGGGGTCGGATGCCCACTGCCTCGCATTCCGAATTTGGCAGCAAGAAACGGATTTCACCGAAGAGCATGCCGGCGCATGCTGGCCCCATAGGAGACGAAATGATTGCCATTCGTGTTGTAGCTATTTCGACGGAAACCTGCGTGCAAGTGCGGGCTTCGAACAAGTCGCCTCGCTATGGACATCCCGCACATACGGAAGTGGCCGGAGGATACGGTCCTTGTCGCCATTGCCTGCGCACGTTCAAAATCGGCGAGGAGAGACGAACACTGTTCACTTACGATCCATTCGAGGGAATCGAGCGGGTTCCGCTGCCTGGACCAATCTTCATCCATACCGAGGCTTGCGAGCGGTATCCGGAAACTGCAGGCTATCCGGACGATCTTCGGAAACACGCAGCCGTTCTGGACGCCTATGCGAAGGGCCAGCGTCCTGTTGCTCAGCGTCACGCTGCGTCAGGCCATCACGACGCCGTCGTCGAAGAGTTGCTGCAACTTCCTGAAGTGGATTACATCGAGGTTCGAGACCGTGAGGCCGGATGCTACGACTTCCGCATTGAACGCTTGAACGGAGCGGGCGAGGAAATGCCGTGATCGGGGAACCGCTGGTGTTGAAATGCGGAGGTCGAGACGCAGTTCGGTCTTCGCGATCTGGCCTTGGTACCTGGCCCCGAGTGGACGTTCGTAATTTGAAAGTGGGTCCCCGCCGTAGTCAAATCAGTTTGCCCGCCACTTCCACTAGGCAATTTTTTCCAACCAAACGGATAAAAGCATGCCTCCACAAAACCCTCAACCCTGGCCGAACTCGAAGTGTGCAAACCATGATGTCTCGGCGGAAGGCCACGATTCTCTGCATTGACAACCACTCGAAGGGGCTTATCGTCCGTAAGGCCTTGCTGGAAAAAAATGGTTATGAAGTCCTGGAAGCCACCGGCGGCGACGATGGCATGAAGTTGTTCCTCGATCATGCAGTGGACGCGGTGGTCCTCGACCACCAGACGTCTGGAATGAACGATGACGCGGTTGCCGCGAAGATGAAGCGCTTCAAGTCGCACGTGCCCATCATGTTGTTATCCTCCGACGGATTTTTGCCGAAGGACAAATTGGGAGGGGTAGACACCTTCCTGTCTGAGTCTCAGCCTCCGAAAATTCTCCTATCCAAACTTCAGCATCTGCTGGACCGGCCTAAACCGTTCTTCAACCGTTGGCTTGATAGCTGGAAAAGCCACAATGAAGAGGTAAAGCAATGAATTTATTGAAGCGGTTCCTTCCAGGTTGCTCGCATCGATTCACCTGGCCACGCATCAATGCCAATGGCCGTCATTATCAGATCTGCCTGCTCTGCGGATCCGCTTACGAATATGACTGGAGAATGATGCGGCGAACGGAGCGCTTGCTCGAAGCAGACACTCACCACGGGTGGGCGGGACTTTCGTAATCTCTCATTCTCCGTGGTCAAGTTGCATATTAAACCCTGACGCGATGCCCTACCTTCCCCAACAGCAGGCCTCACGGCGTGCCCCGCGGACGTGCTTTGCAGAGACCACGCCGGCGGTGGTGCGGTGCCAGGATGGTTGTCGAGTACCCGGCAAATTGCAGATGATCTCCGTCACGGGCGGATTGCTTTGCTTGTCGAGACCACTGAACCAAGGGTCGCGGGTGAAGTTGATGTTTCTGACCGAAACCGGATCGGTTCTAGGTGCCGCGGAAATGTTGACTCCCATCGCCTGGCATCTTCAGCCCTTCAAGTTCGTCCGGCTATACAACGATGACCAGCAAAGGCTGGAAGCAGCCATTCAGTCCTCACTGGATCGGACTCGCCGCGAGCGCGTGCAGATGGAACAACACAGGGTCTGGTAGTCTCTTCTGTCGGATTATCGCATTCGATACGATTCCGCCCCTCTAGTTGGGTTTCGATCCTCCCGAAATCTTGGAAAGCCAGAGAGCTAACGTTTCCGGGGATTTTTGCAGCCACTTCCAGTGCAGCCGAGAACCGGTTTTGCGCAGCAAGTCGTATTCGTTGACCGGGCGGTCATCCTGCATGGCGGGAGCGTTTACATCTGCCGCGATCACCATGTCGATAGGAACTTCCCTACTTACTATGGCCGCAAACTGCTGTTCGGCGGTTGGGTACGGGCCCCACTCTAAAAAGTCAGCCACGGCACTCAGCGGCATGCGTTTCGCCAGTTCAGCCGGAGATCGGTAGGGTATGGGCTGGTTACTGGCAAGGTAGTGAATGCCCAGGCCGCCGAACGTAACAAACACGCGAACGTAGGGGAACGATTCTTTCAAGGCGCGGCCAATGGCGGCAGTCGTCACCGAATCTGCGGCGGGATTCCATTGCTGCAGGATGCCGTCCGGGCGCAAGCGCTTTTTGGCGGCGGAATAGAACTCGCGCGAGTACAGCAGGCTTGAACCGGCCGCCTGTATGGGCGGGGGCGGATCAATTACGATCACGTCGTACTGCCCGGTGGTGCGCTCCAGGAAACGACGGCCGTCGTCCACTACGACGTGCGACCGCGGCGACTTCAGCAGTTGCGGCGCGTCCGCGTGGTAATACCAGAAAAGCGCGGGAACGCTGGGCACAAGGTCTACCACCGTGGAATCGATTCCCCAAGACAGCATGGAACGGTGAGTCGTGCCCATGCCGAAGCAAATAACCAAGGCACTCTGCGGAGTATGATCCAGGGACGCCAAGGGCAAGGCGGACATCATTTTGGTGATGGGCGTCAGGAAAGTCATACTTACGCCGTTGACGTAAAGCGCCTTCGCCATTCCCTTACCGTCCGCGACGACGGTCGCGGTGCTGTCACGGCGTATCTGCGCCATGGGGATGCCTTGCAGATAAGTCTGCGTCATGAAGATCAATCCGCCGGACACGAATAAAATTGCGGTGGAGGTTATGGCGCCGAGAACCCCAAACCGCTTTTCGGATCTGGCCCGGAATAAGAGGACCACGGCTATCAGCAACCACGGCAGCGCAAGCGTTATCAGTGCGCTCCGTTCGTCGAGATTCGGCAATAAAACAAATCCCCCAGCTAGCGGACCCAAGATGCAGCCGGCGACATTTACGGCGTACCCGATTCCCGCCCGGTTGGGGTCGCCCTCCGAGTAACGGTCGACCAGCCTCGGAGTCAGGAATCCCAGAAGTCCGCTGAAGGCGGCAATCCCCAAAGGTACGCGCACCCACCACGAAAGCATAGTCAGGCGCGGGTCGGCGGTCAGCAGAGGTAGCAAAGCAGCAAGCCATAAAAACAGCCAAATCAAAGCTCCGTCGCTCTTGTGCCGGCGGCTCCAGAATCGGTAAACGGTAGACCCGATGAACATTGCGGCCAGGTAGATGCCCAGGATGTTTGCGAAGGAATAGACGAGGTTCCCGACATAGATCGCAAACTCCCGGGTCCAGATCACCTCTAGGCCCATGCTGGTGAAGCCGGTGGCGAATAGCAGCCAGAGCGTGTTGTTGCTAAGCATCTCGCGTAAGGCTGGCGCGCCCTTATCAGAGCTATCCTGTTCCGGTTCGTTGTCGGCGGTCGCTCGTGGAGATTGCTTGCTCCCGAGCTTCAGGGCAACGCTACATACCAATAAGTTAAGCACCATCCCGAATCGCAGGGTATTGGTAAAACCCAGCAGTTCGATCAGCAACAAGGGAATCAGCGCTCCCGCAACGGCGCCGAGCACATTGGCCAGATAAAGAAAGCTGAATGAACGTCCGGATTCCGAGCGCTTGTCTCGGCGAATAGCAAACATGCCCAGCGGAATAGTTGCGCCCATGCAAGCGCACCACGGAATCAGGGTGCATGCCACCCAGACTCCGGCGGCCACGTAGTAGCCCATCGACGATAGAGAAAGGCTGTTTCCCACGTGCTCCAGGACGAAGCGGCCCGCCAGCAATTCCAAAGGCACGACAACGGCGGAAACGCCAATTCCCAACTCAGCCATCGCGTAAAGATGCAGCGGCGGAGAGGTGAGACGCCCAGCGTACTTGCGCACCAGATGCCCCGCGGCGAGCGAACCAACGCCTAATCCCGCCATGAAACTGGAGAGCACAATCGATATCATGGCCGTGGTGACGCCAAATTGCGCCATGGCCAGGCGAAGCCAGATCAGTTCGTAGAGAATGCTACAGAACCCGGAAATGAAGAAGAAGGCGAAATACCAAGTCGAGCCGAAGCTTCGGCCACTCGTGGCAACCGTCACTTCTTCTCGCCGCTTCGGCCCGTGTTCTGGAGAAAGAACTTCCACCGGATTCGGCATTGTCTCAGTGCTCACAGGTTACTCCTTAAGTGTCGGAAAACTCGAATGATTCGGTTTCGAAGTACTTTGTGGCGAAACCAAAGGGAATGCTTTCCCAAGTCTCGCAGTCACTTACAGATTGCAGGCAGAGAGGACTTGCTGTCACGGTAACGAAAGTCACCGGCGGGATGGACACCCCAAGTTTGCTTCGTGGGAAAACTTATGGGAAAACTTAAGCGGGAGCACCTAAGAACTACGACCAAATCGTCCGCGCCTGAAGTCAACGGACGCCTAACCATTCCTTGCTCGGCTTGCCTATTTTTTGAAATACATCCATGCAGTAAGGGCCAATAGGACTATCGCGATAATCCAGAGGGACGAATTGTTCATTTCTGTTTTCTTAGCCATGAGCTGCATTCTAATATCGACGAAGCGTTTGCGCGAGACCCAAGATTGGCAGCCGTTTTGTCGCAGTTTGCTGATATTGCTTCAAAATGCCATCGTATCGTCTGCGGACGGGCCATAGGTTGCCGGCACCGGTTTGTCGTTCAGCCGCAGATACACGCCAAGTTGAGCACGATGATGCACCAGGTGATTCAGAAACATCTCCCGGTAGGCCAGAAATCGCGATCCCTCGAAAATCGATTTCCCTTGAAAACTCAGCTTCCAGTTTTCCGTCCACGCTCCATCCGGTGTGGCTTTTAGGGCGGCGCGAACCTTCGCCGCTCCCTCATCGAAAGCCTGCACGAGCTGAGCCGGAGATTCGAACGCCAACGGTTTAATGCTGCCCTTGGAAAAATCTAGCTCGGGCGTAGTTAGTATCGTCAAGCCAAAGCCGGCAAGCTGCGCAACGTGAGGCGCCAACTTCTTCAGCGGCATGGATTTGGCATGAGGCGCAAAATCCCCTTTGTCGGCGGGTACCCGCTCCAGAGCCGTGCGCGTTTTTTTTATTTCTTCATCCAGTTCAAGTAGAAGCAATTCGCTCATCGACATGATTTTCTCCGTTGCTGGAGTATAACGCGACGGGTGAAGAGTGGCCAGCACAGGCCCACCCCGGCGAAATTTCTCCCCACACCTCAGGCTGGAGCGACCACCTCATAAGGACGCATCATTTCATTATCTTCGTGCTCGAGGATGTGGCAGTGCCACACGTAGCGTCCGATGAAACCTTCAAAAGGGACAATAATCCGAGTCACCATTTTAGAGTGAGCCCGCACGGTGTCTTTCCAGCCCGCCTCATTTGCATCGGGCGGCTCCGGCGGTCCGAGGAAGTGTAACTCACGCTTGGTTTGGAAAAGCCAGGGCTCGTAGGGTTGCCGGTCGAGAATTTGAAAGCGCACCAGGTGCAGATGAATGGGATGAGAGTCGTTTGTGGGATTGATCAGCGTCCAGATTTCCGTCGATCCCAGCACCGGCTTTTCCGTAACCCGCATCTTCCAGTGGGAAGCATTCAGAAGCAACATGACTGGATTGCCCGCCTTGTTGACATACTCGTCGAGGGTCAACAAACGCGTCTGCACAGCTTGCGATTCCGGGATCTTCGGGACTGGCCGCAGGGCAGCGGGCAGCGAACTTGTCTCGGCGATCTTCTGCGCGGAAACTCGGAATTGCATGACAACAAAAGCGTCGCTCTTGAGAACCAGCTGCGCACCCCGATGCTGGCTGAAGTCGACGACAAGATCGGCACGCTCACCCGGCGCGATTTCGAGATTCGTGAGCGAAACTGGCGCGGGTAACAAACCCTGGTCAGTGCCGATTTGATGAAATGGCACCGCATTGCCCGACCCATTCTCGACGAACGATAAATTGTAGAAGCGCGCGTTCGAACCATTCAGCACTCGGAAGCGATATCTTCTTGGCTCGACATCAAGATACGGGAAGAGTTTTCCGTTGACTAGAATGGCATTTCCAAAAATCTCGGGAACCCAGGGAGATTCTGGATCGGGCGAAACGGGATAGAGAAGCTGCCCATCTCGCGTCAACAGCCGGTCATAAAGGATCAGCGGCAACTCGTATTTGCCCATGGGCAAATTGAGCGCATCCTCTACTCCGTCTCGAATGAAGAACGCTCCCAACAATCCCGCATAGACATTCAGCCGATTAATCCCCAGCGCGTGATCGTGGTACCAGAGCATGGCTGCATCTTGCTGATTGGGGTAGTAGTAGAGTGAAGACTTCCCAGGCACAATCCAGTCTTCCGGATAGCCGTCGCTTTCTGGTCGTGTCTTCGCACCATGCAAGTGCACCACCGTGCGAACCGCAGGTTTGTCGGCCTCGGCTCCGTGAATTGTGTGGTCCACGGGCAAGAAATGTTCGTGGGGCAGAGCATTCACCCATTCCACTAGCAGAGGTTCACCGGAGCGGTTTTCAAATGTCGGACCCGGAGCAGAGGAGCCGAAACTCCAGAATCTGGTGGGCGGCAGATCGCGGTGAACCTTGCTGGCGATGGCCTGGGCCTGGATGCGATAAAAAGGGACGCTCAGCTTCGGATCGGTTGGACTGGGCCGGTATCCCTGGCGTTGCGCGATTTCAGGAACCGGCAGAGAGTCCACGAACTGTTTCAGTGTGCCAACATCAAGCGCCGGGGGCATAGTAGCCACGTCGTGCGCCATCGCATGCAGCAGAGCGCTCTTGCCGGTCGCCAGCGTTGTAGCTAGCAGGCTTGATCGTTGCAGAAACTTTCTACGCGTGATCGCCATGTAACCTTTCGGAATAATATAACAACGGCAAAGCAGGTGAGCGCTGATGCGCCGCACCTGCCTTGCCGTTTATCGACAACATATTTCCAGCTAAACTACCCGCAAGGAGCTAGTTAAGGTTCACAGGTTCGCCGGTCTCTTCATTGAGGATGAACAGATCATTGGTCACAACCTGATGGAAGTCGAACATAGAGCTGATGGAATTCGCGATTCCATCAAACGATCCGCGCCC
>Ga0116129_1000870_pt1 | contig 17861 bp, 17 predicted proteins | sample June2015DPH_17_2_FD_89732 | JGI IMG/M metagenome (GOLD analysis project Ga0116129, IMG submission 89732) | Peatland microbial communities from SPRUCE experiment site at the Marcell Experimental Forest, Minnesota, USA - June2015DPH_17_10 | ecosystem: Environmental > Terrestrial > Soil > Wetlands...
GATTGTGCTTGGAAAGCGTCTTGGTGATCGCCGCCGTCAACGTCGTCTTGCCGTGATCAATATGACCAATCGTCCCCACGTTCACATGCGGCTTGCTGCGATCAAATTTTTCCTTCGCCATAATTTTTCGATCTCCCGTTTCCCGATCTTTTTCCCAGAAGCCTTTAGGCCGCGGGATTATTTCGCTTCATGATCTCGTCCGACGTCGTCTTCGGCACTTCCTCATACTGCCCGAAGTGCATCGTAAACGCGCCGCGTCCCTGCGTGCGGCTGCGCAGCTCCGTCGCATAACCAAACATATTCGACAGCGGAACCATTGCTTTAATGATTTGCGTCGACCCCAGAATTTCCGTGCCTTCCAACCGTCCGCGCCGCGAAATCAGATCACCGTTTACCGGACCCATATACTCGTCCGGCACCACCACTTCGACCTTCATCACCGGCTCCAGAAGCACGGGCTTAGCCTTGCGCGCAGCTTCTTTCACACAAATCGAACTGCAAATCTTGAACGCCATTTCGGACGAATCGACATCGTGATACGCGCCGTCATACACCGCCACGCGCACGTCGGACATCGGATAGCCGGCCATGATCCCGTGTTCAAGGGCCTCGACCACGCCTTTTTCCACCGCCGAAATGAATTCCTTGGGAATATTGCCGCCCGTCACTTCATTGACGAACTCAAATTCTCCACCCGGGAACGGCTCCACACGCAACTTCACGCGCGCATATTGGCCGCTGCCGCCCGTTTGTTTCTTGTGCGTGTAATCGTACTCGGCCGTGTTGCGAATCGTCTCGCGATACGCCACTTGCGGCTTGCCGACATTCGCACCCACGCCGAATTCGCGCTGCATGCGATCGACAATAATTTCAAGATGCAGCTCACCCATGCCGGCCAGAATCGTCTGCCCCGTGTCGGGATCGGTCGAAACCTTTAGCGTCGGATCTTCCTGCACCAGCTTCGCAATCGCCATACCCAGCTTCTGCTGGTCTTCCTTCGTCTTCGGCTCGATTGCGAGCTGAATCACCGGGGTCGGGAAATCGATTGCTTCCAGAATCACCGGATGCTTCTCATCGCAGATCGTGTCGCCGGTCGAAACATTCTTCAACCCGACCACCGCCGCAATGTCGCCCGCCAGGATTTCCGTAATATCTTCCCGCTTGTTGGCGTGCATCTTGACCAGGCGCCCGATCCGTTCCTTGCGCCCCTTGGCGACGTTATAGATGGACTCGCTGGCCGATAATCTGCCCGAATACACTCGAATAAACGCCAACTGACCCACAAACGGGTCGGTCATGATCTTAAACACCAGCGCCGAAAACGGCTCCGCGTCGCTCGCTTCGCGAATCACCGTGATGGTTTTATCGTCTACGTCGGTCCCGTGCATCGGCGGCACATCGAGCGGAGAAGGAAGGTAGTCGATCACCGCATCGAGAAGATTCTGCACGCCCTTGTTCTTGAACGCCGTGCCGCAGATGACCGGGAAAATCTTCTGCTCAATCGTAGCCTTGCGGATTCCCGCGCGTAACTCAGCTTCGGTGATCTTTTCGCCTTCGACGAACTTCGTGAAGAGGGCATCGTCGGATTCAGAGGCCGCCTCGACCAGCAGATCGTGATATTCCTTGGCCTGCTCCGCATACTCTTCCGGAATATCGACATCGTCAAACAGCGCGCCCAACGATTCGTCGCGCCAGATGCGGGCATTCATCTTCACCAGATCGACCACACCCAGGAACTTGTCCTCGGCGCCAATCGGGAGCTGAATTGCTACCGGACGGCATTTCAGGCGGTCGATGATCGTGTCGAAGGACCGGAAAAAATCAGCACCGACGCGGTCCATCTTATTAATGAAGCAAATTCGCGGAACCCGATACTTATCACCCTGGCGCCAAACCGTTTCGGTCTGCGGCTGCACACCCGCTACCGCGTCAAACACGGCCACGGCTCCGTCCAGCACACGCAGACTACGCTCGACTTCAGCAGTGAAATCGACGTGACCCGGCGTATCGATGATATTGATGGTATAGTCCTGCCACTGGCAGGTAGTCGCGGCCGACGTGATCGTGATCCCGCGTTCCTGCTCCTGCTCCATCCAATCCATAACCGCCGTACCCTCATGCACTTCGCCGATTTTGTAGGTGCGGCCGGTGTAATAGAGAATACGCTCAGTCGTAGTGGTCTTGCCGGCATCAATATGAGCCATGATGCCGATGTTGCGCATTTTTTGGAGCGGTACAGTACGAGCCATAGACTTAAAAATTACCAGCGATAATGCGCGAAAGCTTTGTTCGCTTCCGCCATGCGGTGCACGTCGTCCTTTTTCTTAATCGCGCCGCCGCGGAGATTGGCCGCGTCGGACAGTTCGTTCGCCAACTTCTCAGGCATACCCTTTTCCGGGCGTGTCCGGGCATTAATAAGGATCCAGCGGATTGCCAGGCTGGTCCGGCGGTTATTCGGAACCTCGACCGGTACCTGATAGTTCGCGCCGCCCACGCGCCGCGTCTTCACTTCAAGCAAAGGCTTGCAGTTCTCAACGGCCTTTTTGAACAGCTTCAAAGGATCGTCGCCCGAACGGTCCTTGATCTTATTCATGGCCCCGTAAAAAATCTTCTGCGAGACGGCTTTCTTGCCATCCCACATCATCGAATTCACGAATTTCTCAGCCAATGTGGAGTTATACACCGGATCCGGCGTAATCTCACGTGCTTCAGGTCTGCGTCTGCGTGGCATAACGTTCCTTTATTTCGCAGCCCCACCCTTGGGCCGCTTCGCACCGTACTTGGACCGGCTCTGCTGGCGTCCGCTGACCCCGGCCGTATCGAGCGTTCCGCGCACCACGTGATAGCGCACGCCGGGAAGGTCCTTCACGCGGCCTCCGCGGATCAGCACAATCGAGTGCTCCTGCAAATTGTGTCCCACGCCCGGAATATAGGTAGTGACTTCGATTCCATTGGTGAGTCGCACGCGCGCGACCTTGCGAAGAGCCGAATTCGGCTTTTTCGGCGTCGTCGTGTACACACGAGTGCAAACTCCACGCCGCTGCGGACAGGCCTGTAGCGCGGGACTCGCCGTCTTATAACGCGTAGGGCGTCGCCCTTTGCGCACGAGCTGGTTGAACGTCGGCAAACTTACACTCCAAAAAGGTTGTTGAATCTACCCGGAAGTAAGCAAACTTCACTTATTCCGAAACCTGCGAGGGTAGTAACTTCGGACTAGTCCATACCGAACCGGCGTAGAAACCGTTCCAGCAGCGGGACCGGCCCCCGGCCGGACTTCCCTAACGGAAAGTGGTAGCACAGGAGCAGAAGATCAAAACTCGCGAAACCTTTACGAGAATACAGGATCAGCACTCAGGTTGTCAAATCGGACGCCAATTCGGTAATGAGTCCATTTGAAATTAACGGATCTAAAGGCTCCCTTGAAAGGTCCTTCCAATTAAGTTTCCTCAAAATATATAGCGTGTTTTAGCCATTTTCGATAGACTCGTGGGATCGTGCTTTGCCGGGAAAGAGAGCGTTTATTCGCTGATTATCGAGAGGCCGTTACGTTGTGGGTCGCGTCGGTAAACATACTAGCGGACCAATCGGATCTCTCCGACCAAAATCTTACGAGCCGAATCGAGGAGAAGCGCTTCAACGCTCTCATCGCCAAGGATTTGTATGAAAATCACATCGCCGCGCACGATTGCTAAGTCCCACCAGGAGCACACGCCTCGCGTTGCCCTCTTCGACAACGCGAGAGGGTGGCAAAGCACGGCTCCGGGCAGGGTTACCTCACAAGGTTAGTCCATCGCACCCTTTGGGGGATATCGCATGTTTTAGCCACTTACTCTCCAGGAGCGCCGGTGCCAGGGTTGATGCCGAGGTGTCGAGCCTGCTCCATGACCCTCCTTGCCGGAGCTTCACGAATTTTGACGCAAACAGAGTTCGTGGTTCTCGAAACTTCGCTCTTTGAAACGTATACAAGGAGCGCCGCAGTTTTGCGATGTCATCGAATTCATGCATCGAAAGGGGCTTCGTGGCGTGCGATATCGCCGGATTATTGCACCGGCCGCTCGACAATGCGCTCATACAAGTCCACCTCGCCTTTGTTCCCGTGTCTAGCCGTTGCGCCGGGACCATTTCTATGCGACTCCGGAGTAGCGGGCGCGCCAGAATGCTCAGTTTCAGGACGATCTAAGGCAAGTATTGGTTCGTAAAGGTACCTAAAACGGGCATCTTCGAGCCCAAGACTGTGCGAACTCGTTCTGCTTTTTCCTGATCTATACGGCCGTCCGACGAGTACATCGGCTTGGCTAGCCTGATCGCGGCGAGTTCCGCAGACGGGTTGCCTGGGGATGGAACCCGCGCCAGGATTTCCTCGGCGGAATGGTCCCGAATCCAGTACAAGGCGTGAAGAACGGCACGCGCCATTTTCCTCGCTTCCTCGGGATGGGCGTCCAACCATTCGCGCTTGGCCAAGAGACAAGATGCTGGATAATCAGTTACTTGAAAGGCCTTTTGCAGACCTTCCGGGGTCCTGGTATCAGCCAAAATGACGGCATCGGAATTTCTTGCCAGATGAGCCGTGATCGCGCTTCCAAACAAGACAGCGGCATCCACTTGCCGATGATCGAGGGCAGCCATTGCCGTTGCGCCCATTCCGACCGTCGCGGTGCTCACCTCGTCGGGATTAACACCCGCGTTCTTTAATAGATACGTCAAATAAAACTGCGATGGTGAGCCGACGGAAGAGACTCCAACAGTTTTGCCGCGCAAATCTGACAATTTAAGAACGCCGGGAGCTCCGATAATCGCAAAATTGGGCGACTTTAACAGCGAAACGAACCCAACGATCGATTTTCCTTCGGCCTCCATTTGCAAAGTCTGTTCGTAAACGCCTCCGCCGACATCGGCACTTCCCGCAACCACGGCTTCGAGGACCTTCGACGCGCCGGCGATTTGCGAAATGCTAACGTCCACGCCTTCCTCTTTATAGAAGCTGAGCCATTGCGCGAAATAGCTGGGGTAGTTATTGGTCGAAGGAGGTTGTAGCACCAGCCTCACTGAGTGGGGATGGCTGCATGACGTGAGTAAACAGATCAGCAGCAGCGCGCGTTTCATGATTTCCACCGTAGCAGCCATCGCTCTAAACGATTTACCCCTAAGCCCACCAGCAAGACGGATGCACTGAGTACGGCCATTCCGGCGAAGACTCCGGTGGTGTCGAAAACTCCTTCGGCTTGTGAAATGAGATAACCGACGCCTCGCGACGAGCCCAGATATTCACCCACCACGACGGCGATGACCGCGAAGCCGATGCTGATGTGCAGACTTGAAAATACCCAGGTGAGCGCGCTCGGAATCAGGACATGGCGCGTCAACTGCCACTCCGATGCGCCCAGCATGCGCGCATTGTCGACCACTGATTTATCGACGTCGCGCACTCCTTGATGCGTATTGAAAAACACGATGAAGAAGACCACCGTGACACCGAGAGCAACCTTCGACCAGATGCCCAACCCGAACCAGAGCAGGAAAATCGGCGCCAGCACGACCCGCGGCAGGGCGTTCAACAGGCGGATGAACGGATCGGCCAGCGCGCCCAGCCGTGGCGAACGCGCCAGAGCGAATCCGCAGACAATTCCCGCACCAGCGCCGATCGCGAAGGCGAGCGCGGCTTCTTCAAGCGTGACGAGAAGATGCGGCCAGATCGATCCGGTTTTGAGCCACATCACGATGCGGCCGGCGATATCGCTAGGGCGGCTGAAGAAAAACTTATCCAGTTTGCCGGTCGTTACCAGGACTTGCCAGGTGGAAAGAAACGCGGCGGCGATCAATAATTGGCCCAATAGAAGAGACACTTTACCGCGCATAACTGGTCAGCACCTCTTCTTTAAGTTGGGCCCAGATTTCGCGATACAGCTCGGCAAATCGAGGCTCGGTGCGAATGTCCATTAAGTCGCGGGGGCGCGGCAAATCAATGACATGCCGGGCAATGATATGGCTGGCCGGTCCGGCGGACAGGACCACCACTTCGTCCGACAACGATAAGGCTTCCTCCAAGTCATGCGTGACGAAGAGCACCGTTTTGGGCGACCCCGTCCATAGATCGAGAAGCTCTCCTTCCATACGCATACGGGTGTGGATGTCGAGGGCGCTGAACGGCTCATCCATTAAAAGGATGTCCGGGTCGACGATCCAGCATTGCGCCATGGCGACCCGTTTGCGCATGCCGCCGCTCAACTGCGATGGGAACTTATCGGCGAAGGCCGCCAGCCCGACCCGGTCGACCCATTCCTGCGCTTTTGCCTCCGTGAATGTGCCGCGAAACTGCAAGCCGAGACCGACATTTTCGAGCACGGTTTTCCACGGAAGCAAAGCGTCCTGCTGAAACATATAGGCAGCGCGGCGGTTGAGTCCCGTGAGCAGAGCGCCGAAAATGGAAACCGTGCCTCGGGTGGGTTCGATCAATCCGGCGGCAAGATTGAGGAGCGTCGATTTCCCGCAGCCGCTAGGTCCGACAACCGAAACAAATTTCCCAGCGCCGATTTCAAGATCGATGTCATCGACGGCAGTGTAATCGCCGAACGTCTGGGAGATTTTCTCGAAGCTGATGGCGTGGGGCAAAAGGCCAGTCTAAATTATAGGCCACCTCGGCTGAAGCCGAGGCTGCAGGCTGAAGCTCGCGCCACCACTGAGAAGTTTGCTGGCTATTTTCTACTAAAGGATGTGCGACGGCTTCCGCATATCTTCGACGAAGGCTCCAATTTGTTTATCACCTGGCATCTTTACGGCAGCCTGCCCAGACAGCGTTATCCTCCACCTGGAAAAATGAACAGCGCCGCGGCCTTCGTCTGGATGGACCGCTACCTGGAGACAAGCCGGGAGGGTCCACAGTGGTTAAAGAGAACAGAAATCGCCGCGGTCGTTGAGGAAGTGCTTCCGCGCCAGGAGTGTCAGCTTCATGCATACGTCATCATGCCCAATCATGTGCACGTCCTGCTGGCTCCCAAGATTCCCCCGCCCAAGCTAATGCAATCTATCAAAGGCGCCAGCGCAAGAGAGGCGAATAAGATACTTGGCATTTTGGGTAAGCCATTTTGGCAACATGAGTCCTACGATCACTCGGTGCGAACGCCCGAAGAGTTCGCCAAGATCCGGAGATATATTGAAAACAACCCGGTAAAAGCAGGATTGGCGGCTACTCCAGAAGACTACCGTTGGTCCAGCGCGTGGTCCGGGTGGCGCGAGCTTCAGCTTGCAGCGCCGGCTTCAGCCGGCGAGTGAACGGAAAAGGCGATCTTGAGCGGCTTGGAAGCCGCCGTTTTCCAGCGAGAGCCGGTTAATTTACCTTGGCTTTCGTCAAGATAAGAATGTGCTGGCGCGGCAGTGTTTCGAGTACCTGGTCGAGATGGAAGCCTTCCGCTTCCACTTCCAGCTTGACCTCCGCCACACTCATCTTGTGCTCCGGGCGGATCGGGATCGAGGGGTCCTCTTTCCGGTATTCGAGCAGCACTAACCGGCCGTCGGGTTTCAACGCCTCGCGCATTTTACGCAGCATTCTTTGGGGCTGCGAAAATTCGTGGTAGACATCAACCAGCAGGATCAGGTCGAGCGTATTCGGAGGCAGCTTAGGGTCGGCCTCGCCGCCCAGCACGGTCTGGATATTGGTGAGCTTGGCCTCCGCCGCGTTCGCACGCAGGCGGCGCAGCATTTCCGGCTGGACGTCTTCAGCGTACACTTTACCGGACGGACCGACGCGCTTCGCCATCTTCAAGGACATATAGCCGGTGCCCGCTCCGACGTCGGCCACCACCATGCCCGGCTTAAACCCGATCGCGTCCAGCGCGCCATCCGGATTTTCCTCCGATTCGCGCTCGCTGCGGTCCAGCCAATCAGCGCCCCCGACGCCCATGACCGGAGCAATCTTCCGCCCGCTGAGCGGATGCTCGGATTGAAATGCGTCCACGCGCGGAATGAGAACGAAAAGACAAATTAGGGCAAATACGCGCATTTGCCTTTGGACCGAATACCAGATAGATTGTGGTGTGGCCATCATTTTAAGACGAGTGTCGTACCCATTTCTGGTTGCGCTGGCGATCTCCTTGTTATTTACTGGATGCCGCGAACAAGTGACAAGTCGCGCTGAATACCAAATGGGAGATAAAGTTCCTGCCGGCCCTCTTACTTACAATGTCGTCGAAAAAGTCTGGCGAAGTCAATTAGGAGAGATGTTTCAGAGTCGCATGCCGCAGAACCGGTTTCTGCTGATTACGATTTCAGCGACGAATAGCGGGGGCAGCGAAGTGTCCGTGCCATTGCTGCAACTCGAAGCCCCGGATGGAAAAGTCTACCGGGAGATCGAAAACGGCGAAGGCGTGGACAACTGGTTCGGTATTTTGCGAACGCTGGAGCCGGCGCAGACACAGCAGGGGCGCATCCTTTTCGACGTGCCTCTCAGTTCTTATCGCCTCCGGCTATCCGACGGCGACTCCGTTTCGGGACACTATAGCTATGTGCAGATTCCTCTGCAAATCGATGCCGATCCTCCGGTCGACTCGCCTCTGCCGGGCAAGCAATAACGCAGTGAAATGGCTCGGCTTGATGCTGTTTGGCGCGGCCTGCCTGCCCGCCGCTACCCAGAAACTCGAAATCGAGAAATTCGCGCTGCGTCAGTTTGAGGATGGCCCGGCGCTCCCCGCAAGCCACGAATTTCTGCCCGGCGAAACCGTTTTCTGGAGCTTCCGGATGCGCGGATACAAAGTCAACAAAACGGAAACCGAGACCGGCGATCCGGAGAGCCGCATGAAACTCGCCTGGACCGTGCTTGCCACCGATCCAAAGGGTGTGCCGATCGATAAAGAACGCTCCGGTCGCGTGGAAGCGCGCCTGTTCGAGCAGGATAAAGATTGGACCCCGCGCGCCGCCGATAGTTTTGTAGTGCCTCCGCTGGCTCCGAACGGGATTTATCACGCCACCGTAACCGTGAAGGATGAAAGCGGCGAGGCAACGGCGCAGCTCGATTTCAAAGTCCGCGGCGATACGATAGAACCCAGTGACACCCTGGTCGGCCGCAGCCTGCGATTCCTGCGCAGCGAAAACGATCAGAAGCCAATGCACAATCCCGCGTATCAAGCGGGCGACACCCTGTGGGTGCGGTTCGATATTACCGGTTATAAATTCGGCGAGAAGAACCAGTACAACGTCGAGTATGGATTGGCCATTTTACGCGCCAACGGCGAGACGATGTTCACCCAGCCCGTGGCCGCCAAGGAAACCGGTGAGTCGTTCTATCCGCAACATTTTGTTCCCGGCCTGTTGAGCCTGGGCCTGAATAAGGACCTTCCCAAAGGCGCCTACACCATGGTCATCACGATGCGCGACAAGATCGGCAATCAAAGCTGGGAAGCGCGCGAACAGTTTCAGGTGCAATGAAGATCGATCACGATTATATTCGCCGCACCCTGGTGCGTCTGGTTCAGATTAACTCCGTGAATCCGTCCTTTGCCGCGGATGCGCCTGGGGAAGCTGAAATCGCCCAGTTCATCGCGGAATCGCTCGGTTCCTTCGGCCTCGAAACTGAGATTTTCGAGCCGCAGCCGGGCCGTACCAGTGTGGTCGGGCGCTTGGCTGGATCGGGAAGTGGGCGCAACCTGATGCTGAACGCCCATTGCGATACCGTCGGCGTCGCCGGCATGGCGGAGCCTTTCTCCGGTGCGATTCGCGATGGGAAATTGTACGGGCGCGGATCCTTCGATATGAAAGGGAGCCTCGCGGCGTGCATGGCGGCGGCGAAAGCCCTGGCCGATGGCGGCGTGCCGCTGCGGGGCGATGTTCTGGTCGCCGCGGTGGCCGATGAGGAATACGGCAGCCTCGGCACCAGCGACCTGATCGGGCGCGTGAAGGTCGATGCAGCGATCGTCACGGAGCCGACCGCGCTCGACGTTTGCCTGGCCCACAAAGGTTATCTCTGGATCGAAGTCGAGATCGCGGGTCGCGCGGCGCATGGCAGCAAGTTCGATCTCGGCATCGATGCCAACATGAAAATGGGCGCGTTCCTGCATGAGCTGGCCGGGCTAGAACGCGAACTGCGCGCGCGTCCGCCGCATCCGCTGGTGGGTCCGCCGTCTTTGCACGCGGCGATGTTGAGCGGAGGCTCCGGACTCAGCACCTACGCCGCCCAATCGACCGTGAAAATCGAGCGCCGGACCATACCGGGGGAGACGGAGGCGCAAGCGATGGGCGAAATTCAAACCATTGTCGACAAGCTGGCCGCATCGGACCCTAACTTTCACGCCACGGTGAGCGCATTTTTCGTTCGCGACCCCTTTGAAGTCTCTCCCGGCGCCGCGATCGTCAAGGCGGTCGACGCGGCCGCGAAAAAAACCCTCGGCCGACGCGCGGCGCATATCGGAGATACGCCGTGGATGGACGCGGCGCTCCTGCAAGCCGCCGGCGTCGAAACAGTAGTCTTCGGAGCCGCCGGCGCAGGCGCGCACGCCGATGTCGAGTGGGTGGAATTGGAGTCGGTCGAAAAGCTGGCGGAGATTTTGGCCGAAGCCGCCATCGACTACTGCCGGTAAGCCTGCCAACCGACCAGCAATACCTGACCGGTTACGGGCAGCAAACGTCGGCTGCGTAATTAACGAAAAACAGGAGCGATTAATCCGACGCCGCGCCCACTACGGTTAAGATGGCCCTCTTCCGCACTCGCTCGGCCGCGATCTTCGGGATCGACGCCCACCTGATCGACGCTGAGGTGGATATGTACCCGAGCTCGAATCGCGACTTCATCATTGTCGGCATGCCGGACACCGCGGTGCGCGAAAGCCGCGAACGCATCAAGAGCGCGCTGATGAACTCCGGTTTCGGCTATCCCAGCAAGAGCGTCACCATCAATCTCGCACCCGCAAATATAAGAAAAGAAGGCGCAGGCTTCGACCTGCCGATGGCCCTGGGAATTTTGGGCGCGATGAGCGTAGTCGGCCCGGCCGAGGATCATCTCTTTGTCGGAGAGTTGTCTCTCGACGGCGCAATCCGGCCGGTGCGCGGCGCGCTGTCGATCGCCGCCTGTGCGCGCCGGAAAGGCATCAAAAATCTGCTCGTCCCGTTCGACAACGCAGCGGAGGCGGCCGTCGCCGATGGAGTGCGCGTCTTCGGGATGCGGCACCTCTGCGAGGTCGTCGCGTTCCTGCGCAAACCCGAAAGTTTCGAGCCCTATGCGGGCGCCGCGCAGTTGCCAATCGCGGATCGGGAGGGAGCACTCGATTTTCGCGACGTGCGCGGCCAAGCCACCGCCAAACGCGCGATCGAGGTGGCCGCCGCCGGGAATCACAACCTGCTCCTGGTCGGGCCGCCCGGTTCCGGCAAGACCATGCTGGCGAAGAGAATTTCCGGCATCCTGCCTCCCTTATCGTTTCCCGAAGCCTTGGAGACCACGCAAGTGCACAGCGTCGCCGGAACGCTGCCCAAGGGCGTCGGGCTGCTCGAAGACCGGCCGTTTCGCTCGCCGCATCATTCGGTATCGGATGCCGGACTGATCGGTGGCGGCTCCGGCACGCCGCGCCCGGGCGAAGTGAGCCTCGCGCATAACGGCGTGCTGTTCCTAGACGAGTTGCCGGAATTTCCGCGCAACGTTCTTGAACAACTGCGCCAGCCTCTCGAAGAAGGCGCGGTGACCATCGCCCGCGCGAACATGACACTCACCTTCCCGGCGAGATTCTTGATGATCGCGGCCATGAACCCCTGCCAGTGCGGATATTTTGGCGATCCATCCCGCGAATGCCGATGCACCGGCGGAATCATTCAGCGATATCTGGGGAAAATCAGCGGCCCTCTGCTCGATCGGATCGATCTGCATATCGAAGTTCCCGCCGTGCCGTATCAGGAATTGCGCAGCAAGGACGGAGGCGCCAGCTCGAGCGAGATGCGCGCCCGCGTCGCGGAAACCCGCGCGATTCAGGATACCCGCGGATTTAATAATTCGAATATTCCCGTACACGAGCTGCGTAAATTGTGCTCGCTCGACGACGCCGGCGAAAGAACTCTGGAACTTGCGGTCCGCAAGATGGGTCTATCGGCCCGCGCCCACGACCGCATCCTGAAGGTCGCACGAACTGTAGCCGATTTGGACCACGCGGACCGCGTCAGCGCAAAACACCTCGCGGAAGCAGTCCAGTACCGCAGCCTGGATCGAAATTATTGGCAATAAGCATCGTGTGAGGAATTTACACCTTCCCCAGTTGCAGCCGCACCAATAGGAATGAAAATCCGGGCAGCGTTTTCGAGGGCGTAGGGCGGACGCCCTCGTCCGCGCCGGACCCCCCGGTCCGGCCCTTGCCCCACCCACACCCACCCCCCAAAAATACCAAATATTGCATTCCGATGTCTTTTCATTTCCTTGCACTCCTCCGCTAACTATGTTATTTTTTCACACATGGAAAGCGTCGCGCCCTTGGTGGCCGATCACGCCAGACGCGACGCCGTACTGCTCCTTCTAGAGGAGCAAACCACCGCCTCCATTCCCGAGATCGCCACCCGCTTTGGCGTCTCCGAAATGACCATCCGCCGCGACATTCAGAAGCTGGTCGACGCCGGGCAAGCGATTCGCGTCCCTGGAGGCGTCCGGATTGAGCGCAGTTTCGGAGGCGAGAAAAGTTTTCATGAACGCCTCCAGCGCATGGCCGAAGCCAAGCGCGCCATCGGCAAGGCGGCATCGGAGCTGGTTCGAAACGGCGAATCCGTCACCATCGATTCCGGAACAACCACGCTGTTTATCGCCCGCCATCTGCGCCACCATCGGGATATCGTGGTATTCACCTTTTCGCTCGCCGTCCTTGAGGAACTGGCCGGCTGCGATTCCATCCGCGTGGAACTCACCGGAGGCGCTTACCGCCGCACCAGTCACGATCTTATCGGTCATGCGGTGGAGGATTCGCTCTCGACGGTCTCCGCCGATAAGGTGTTCTTCGGCGCCGCGGCGCTGTCCTTTCGAAAAGGCGTCATGGTTTACGACCGGGAGGCGCCCCGCTCTCTGCTCGACGCCGGCCGCGAGCGAATTCTGGTGATCGATAGCAGTAAGATCGCGCAGGAGGCCATGTATAGCTTCTGCCGCGTCGAGCGCTGCGATCTCATCATTACCGATCGCGGCGTCAAACCAGCCGACCTCGCGCGGCTCCGCAAACTGAGGAAAGTGATCGTCGCCGAATGAAGCTCCGCATGCTCGTCATCGGCGCCGGCGGATTCCTCGGCGGTTGGCTGATGCGCTCGCGCGACACCCGCTTTGAGCGGATCGCAGCTAACAGAATCACCTGCGACGTGACCAATCCCTCCAGCGTCGGATCCATGTTCGCCGATGCCCGTCCGGAAATCGCTGTTCTCTGTGCCGCCCTCGCCGATATCGATCGCTGCGAGCGGGAGCCGGACCTCGCGCGCGCGATTAACATAACCGGCGCGCAAAATGTCGCGGCCGAATGCGCCCGGACCGGCGCGCGTCTGCTGTTCACATCTTCCGGCGCGATCTTTGACGGAGCCGCCGATCAGTACCTCGAATCGGATTCTCCCCACCCGCTCAGCGTGTACGGCAAAACCAAGGCGGAGGCCGAGCAAATCATTCGCGAAACCGTTCCCGGCGCGGCAATCGTGCGCGTCTCTCTGGCTCTCGGCCACTCGCCGCTCGGTGGAACCAACGCGCTTCTTGACAAGCTCGAAGCCGCCTTTCGCAGCGGGAATCCCGTGTACGCGCCGGCCGAGGAACATCGCAATGCGATCGATGCGGACACGCTCACCCAGTGGATTCTTGACTTGGCTGCCGCGCCGCGGGCGCAGGGCGTCTTTCACCTCGGCTCCTCCGATGCTCTGTCGCGATATGAGATCGTCCGTCACCTCGCCAACAGCATGGGATACGCGAAAGATCTGGTCATCGCCCGCGAAAGCCCTCCGGACCGCGCTCCCAGAGGCCGCCGCCAATTTTTGGTGCCTGCGCGAATTCAGAAAATCAGCAGCGTCCCCGTGCCTACCTGCACGGAGGCTATGGAAAGGTGTGTGAATGTCCCTGCCTAAGGCGGTCCACGAACTGGAATTCAATCACGGTTCGATTTATGGACCGGAGGAAGCTGCGGCCATCGCCGCCGTTCTGGCCGATTCGGCGCCCTCGTGCGGCCCCCGTGTGAAGGAATTTGAAACAGCCTTCGCCCACTACTGCGGCGCCGTCTACGGTCTTGCCGTGACCTCGGCCACCGCCGGCCTCGATCTCGCGCTCTCCGCGGCGGGCGTCGGACCCGGCGACGAGGTCATCACCACTCCCGTCACCTGGATTTCGAGCGCCAACGCCGCCGCCAAACTCGGCGCGAAAGTGGTCTTCGCCGACGTCGAACCCGGCACCCTGAATCTCGACCCCGCCTCCGTCGCCCTAAAAATCACACCGCGAACCAAAGTCATTTTGCCGGTCCATCTTTACGGCCAATGCTGCGATATAGACGCGCTCTCCACTCTCGCGCACCCCCACGGCATTCTTCTCATCGACGACTGCGCCCACGCCGCCGGCGCCGAATATAAAGGACGCAAAGCCGGCTCCCTCGCCGATATTTCGGTCTTCAGTTTCCATCAACAGAAAAATATGGTGACGCTCGGCGAAGGCGGCATGATCACCACCAGCAATCCGGACCTGTTCCAGCGCATGCTGGGGCTGCGCTCGCTCTGCTGCCGCTCCTACGATCCGAAGGGAAAATACCTCGCCTTCGACCAGCAGCGCGAACCGATGGGCAAGCGTTATTGGCGCCTCGACTTCGACGATATAGGCAGCAATTTCCGCATGACGGAGATCCAGGCCGCCGTCGGCTTGGTGCAACTCCGCAAGCTCGACGCCATGAATCAGCGCCGGATCGAAATTGCCGCCGCCTATCGCAGCCGCCTTTCCCCGCTTCGCGGCTTACGCCCACTCGACGTTTTGCCCGATCGCAAACACGTCTTTCATATCTTCGGCGTGTTCATTGAGGACGCCTTCCCGCTGAATAAGGAAGACTTCATGTGGCAAATGTACACCGCGCATCGCATCAAGGTGTGGTCCCATTACATGCCGGTTCATCTCACCACCGCGTATCGCAAATTGGGCCACGGCCCCGGCGAATGCCCCGTCGCCGAAGCGCTCTCCCAGCGCTATGTGAGCCTCCCCATTCATCCCCGCCTCACTCCGGAAGCAATCGAGTATCTCTGCGCAACCATCGAGGGCCTCGCGTCGTGATCTTCCGCGCCCGAGCGCCCGGCCGCCTTGACCTGATGGGCGGCAACGCCGATTACACTGGAGGCCTGGTCTTTCAAGCGACCATCCGCGAAGCGACCACCGCCGCTGTTCAACTTCGCTCCGACGACACCATCCTCCTCGTGAATCCGCAAATGCGCGAACAAGGCTGGGCCGATCGTGTCGAATTCCACCTCGCCGATCTGACCTCAGACGCCGCCGTCCGCGCCCTCGTGAGCACCGTCAGGTGGACCGCCTACGTCCTGGGAATCTTCCACCTGCTGCGGCAGCGCTATCCCGAGAAAGTCACCACCGGCGCCACCGTCCACATCGAATCGACGGTTCCGCTCAATAAAGGCGTCAGTTCCTCCGCTGCGGTGGAGGTCGCCGTTATGAAAGCCGCCTCTGCGGCCTATGGCGTCGCCCTCGAAGGCATCCCTCTTGCCGAAGCTTGCCAGTGGGTCGAGAATGTGATCGCGCAAGCTCCCTGCGGCATCATGGACCAGGCCGCGGTTGTGCTCGGTGAACAGGATTGCGTCATGCCGCTCTTGTGCCAGCCCTGCTGTCCCTATCCGCTGGTGCGTCTTCCGGATCAGTTGGAGTGCCGCGCCATCGATTCGGGCATTCGCCACAGCGTCGCCGGACTCGCCTGCGAAACTGCGCGCGCCGCCGCTTTCATGGCCTATAAGATGATCTGCGATTGGGAGCAGCTCCCTGTCACTTTTGACGACTCGCGTTTCATTCCGCGCTATACCGATCCGCGTTGGAACGGCTACCTCTCGAACCTCTCTCCTTCCCTCTTTCGCTCGCGTTTTGAAAATCGGCTGCCCGAATTTCTTTCCGGCGCTAACTATAACAATACTCACGTCGATCCGTTCACTCCTGTTCGCCCTGAAGTTCTTTATCCGGTGCGCGCGGCGGCTCGCTACGCCGTCGAGGAGCACCACCGGGTCCGTCTTTTCATCGAGTTGGCGCGTGCCGGATGCGATTTTGAAGCCATGGGCGAACTCATGTATCAATCGCACTACGCCTACACCGAATGCGGCCTCGGCTGTGAAGCGACCGACTATATTGTCGATCTTGTTCGTTCTGAAGGTCTTTACGGAGCTAAAATGACCGGTGGCGGAGCCGGAGGAACGGTCGCCGTGCTCTGCCATAAAGGCTCGGAACAGGCTTTCCAGCGCGTCGTCGATCGCTACGCCGAACACCTCGGCACCATCCCTTACGTCTTCGAAGGAAGCTCCCCCGGGGCCGACCGAAACGGCGTCGAGGTTCTTTAGATGTGGTACTTTACGCTGCTCGCCTTGGCGAATCTCATCTGGGCCGGCCAAGGCAGTGCCGTCAAGTTTCTCGCTACCAAACTCGGCCCGATCGCCATCACCTTCGTTCCGTTCTGGATCACCACGCTGCTGCTGATCCCTCTTCTTTTTCGCCACAATCCGAAACGCGTCAAACCGACCCCCAAAGATTGGCTCTCTTTCGCGATCGCCGGCATCGGCGGACAAGTCCTGGCGCAACTCGGCATGACCTGGGGCATCACCCGCTCGCTCGCTTCTAATGCCGCGATTCTAAACCTTTTAATCCCCGTCATCAGCGCCGTGCTGGCCTCGCTGATGCTGCATGAAAAGCTCACCCGCCTGCGTATGGTGTCGTTTGGAATTGGTTTGGCGGGCGTTCTTTTGATGTCGGTCGAGGATCTCCGGAACAGCGCTTTTCTCGATTCGAAAATGCTCTCCGGAAACCTGCTGATCCTGGGCGGATGCGCCGGATCGTCGTTCTATAACGTTTATTGCAAAGGCCTGATGCAGCGTTTTCAGGAAGTTGAGATCCTCATTTACAGCTACATTTTCGCGTCGCTTGCCAGCATTCCTCTGCTGATCTGGGTGGAGCCGTTTTCCCTCCACTCCTTCGCCGCCTTCGACACGAAAGCGTGGCTGGCCTTCGCCTTCCTAGCCATCTTCATGTACGGCGTTTCGATGCTGCTGTTCTTCTATGTGCTTCAATTTCTGGACGTTACGTTGGCGTCCGTCTCGCTCTACCTGGTCCCCGTCTTCGGCGTGATTCTCGGCGCCACCCTGCTCGGCGAACGCCTCAGTCCGCTGGCCATGATCGGCGCGGCCGTCGTCCTGGCCGCCACGATTCTCATTATGCGCTTTGATTCCTAGCGCTTATATCCCTTTTCGCGCAGCCACTCCACCAGTGGGCCGGGGCGATCCGATTGTAGACCGTCCGCGCCCGCGTCAATGGCGGCTTGCCAGCCTTCCGGAGCGTCGGTTTTGCCCATCACATCGACGTAAATCTGAGCGTGGGCTTCCTTCGATACGGCGATGATTTCCGGCTTGAAATCGCCTTGGCCGAAAGCGATCACCTTTGGATGCAACAGATCGACCAGCATGTGCGAATGCTCAACACTGTTCGATTCGGGCATGACTTTCAGTTTAGGATTCAATTCCTGGAGCTTTTTGCAAAAGTCCGCCCGGCAGTACATCACGACATGATCGCTCATGCCGTGCTCTTCAATATGAGCCACCAACACCTCCGCGGCGACGCTCTTGATGTCGACGTAAATTCCGATCTTTCCACGCGCTAAGTCCAATGCCTGGTCGAAGGTAGGGATTTTAGTCCCGGCAAATTCCGGACC
>Ga0116129_1000871_pt1 | contig 17847 bp, 15 predicted proteins | sample June2015DPH_17_2_FD_89732 | JGI IMG/M metagenome (GOLD analysis project Ga0116129, IMG submission 89732) | Peatland microbial communities from SPRUCE experiment site at the Marcell Experimental Forest, Minnesota, USA - June2015DPH_17_10 | ecosystem: Environmental > Terrestrial > Soil > Wetlands...
AAATGGGAAGATTCGCCTGTGGCCGGCGACACTTTACGGGACACTGGAGCGCCTGTTAGATGAGGGGCTGATTGCAGAGGCGAGCCGGCGGCCGCCGGCGGACAAAGATGATGCGCGGCGCCGCTATTATCGCCTCACGGCTCTGGGGCGGCGTGTCCTGGCGGCTGAGAGTATCCGCCTTGAGGATTTGGTTCGCGTTATCCGCTCCAAACGCCGGGCCGCCCAATCGGAGGCATGAGTCATGAAAACAGAATCGCGTTCATCAGGATTCATCGTTCGCCTCTATCGGAATCTCATGGGATTGTTCCCGCATCGCTTCCGTTGTGCTTTCGAACACGAAATGCGTCAGACCACCGTCGAAGCCGCCGCCTGGATACAGCGTCAAAGCCTGTTCGGTCTTGTGCTCCTTTTCACGGATCTGGCAGTTCAACTCGCAATGGCGTATCTGCGGGAATTCATTTGGGATTTGCGCTATGAGGTACGTCTCCTGATCCGAAGGCCGGTTTTCACCCTCGTTGCGGTGACCTCGATGAGCCTGGCGATCTGTGCCGGCTCTGCCTTCTTCAGCGAACTGAACGGAACCATCCTGCGCGATGTGCCTGGCGTGGCAAAGGCCGATGAGTTGATCAGCCTTCAGCAGCCTATCTCCTATCCCGCGTACAGGCTCTTTCGCGACCATAAGGACTTGTTCTCTACGACTGCGGCTTACGTCGCTCCGGTTCCGTTCGGGGTCGGTTTTAACGGTAATACCGAGCGTACCTGGGGACATATCGTCACGTCTGATTACTTTTCCACGCTGGGAGTTACGGCGGAGACCGGACGCGTTCTCGATGCGCGAGATGAAGTCAAGCAAGGAACCCCGCCGATTGTCGTTAGCGATCGTTTTTGGAAAAGCAACCTTGGCTCTGATCCGGACATTATCGGCAAGCCAATCGATATCAACGGCAAGCTTTGCACGATTGTGGGCGTGGCTCCGGAAGGATTTCAGGGTGCTTCGCCGATGATGTTCGTTGCCGACCTCTGGCTGCCGGTTTCCGCAGGCGAAGCGGTAGCTCCGGAACTGGCGGACAATGCGCTGGAACACCCCGAGCTCACAATGTTCCATTTCCTGGGCAGACGGAGGCAGGGCGTAGCGCCCTTACTGATCGAGACCGCGCTGGACACGATGCAGCGGCAGATGCTTAGCGATAGTGGTCACCCGGCAACGGAAAACGGCCACCTTGTCTGGGTTGCTTCGGGTGGAAAGCTGATCCCGATTCGTGAAAGAGATCTTGGATTATTTGCGTTTCTACCGATGGTGGTGATTGCGCTTCTTCTGCTGATCGCATGCTCGAATGTTGTGAACATGCTTCTCGCCCGCGCTTTGGACCGGCGCCGCGAAGTTGCCGTGCAATTAGCGATGGGCGCCGGCCGCGGGCGCCTTATACGCCAGTTGATCATGGAGGGTCTGCTGATCGCTTCAGGTGCAGGAGCGCTCGGATTTGCACTCGCATGCTGGCTGATGCACCTGCTTTCGCGACTGCGCCTTCCGCATGCCATGCCGGTCCAGTTCAACGTGGAAGTGGATTGGCGCGTGCTCGTTTTCACAATTGGGCTCACGGCCCTGGCCGGGCTTGCGATCGGCTTGCTGCCTGCGATCCAGGCGACAAGTCCGGAACTTGTGCCCGCCTTGAAGGAAGGCGCGAACCTCCGGGTACGAAAGCGCCGGGCTTTCAGCGTTCGAAACCTGCTGGTGGTTTCCCAGATGGCAGGATCGCTCACTCTGCTATTGGTCACTGGCTATATCGTCTTCGGAATGGAGCGCACGATGTCAAGCGCAGTCGGGTTCGATGCCAGCAATATACAGCTGATTTCAGTTGACCCCATTCGCGATGGGTATAGCGTTCCGCAGGCGGAGGAGTTTTATCCCAAGCTTCTGGACCATGTGAGGGCGCTGCCGGGGATCGTCTCTGCTACCTGGACGGAGGCGATCCCGATGCAGCCCAGCGGAAAAATGACCTTTACCACCGATATCGATGGTTCTAAGCGTGTCGATCAGGCAACAAAGTACATTGTCGGAAGCGACTATTTTCAGACTATGGGAATCGGCATCTCTCGCGGGCGCGGTTTCGTGAAGGATGACGAGAAGGGGACTGGCCGCTCGATCGTGGTGAGCGAGGCCCTTGCGCAGGCTATATGGAAGAACGATGCTCCCCTCGGGCGGAGGCTTTCTCTGCTCAACAGGAACGAGGTAGCGTTTGGGTTGATGGGCGGGTCGGCCTTTGACTTCCGCGCTACATCGCCAGACCAATCTTACGTTGTAGTCGGCGTTGCGGCCGATGTGCTGGAAACTCCCGTCGAACAACCGGGACCCGCGGTCTACCTGCCGATGACAGAGGATGACTACTCGAAGCCGCCATTTCAAGGCATCACCCTGGCAGTTCGCACCACACCTGGTCTCGATGCCGCCACAATCGTTCAGGCCAAATTTTCGGCGATTGACGCAAACCTTACAACCTTCAATGCAGAGACAATGGAGGACTGGATTGGGCAGGTCATGTTTATAGTGATGATCGGATTATGGAGCTACGGCCTTATGGCAGCCTTTGGGCTGGTGCTGGCCAGCGTTGGATTGGCTGGCGTAACGGCCTATTCGGTTTCAAGCCGCGTCCACGAAATCGGCATCCGGCTCGCATTAGGAGCTCGCTCAAAAGATATTCTGCGGATGATTATGGCCGAGGGCACGACGCTGATTGTCGTCGGGGCGTGCATTGGCATAACGCTTGCGGTGCTGGTAATGCATATAATGGCGGCAAGCATGGACCCGGTGGCGCAATGCATACAGCATAGCCAGTCGGACCTGCGAATCGCTGCGGGTGCCCTGGGTATTCTAGTCATCGTGGGCATGTCGGCTTGTTATCTTCCTGCTCGGCGATCCGCGCGGGTTGATCCAGTCGTCGCGCTCCGTCAGGAATAACCTGCTGGTTTCAATGAGTTGCGTGATATTGCCGTAATGCACGGGAAGCAATCACCGAGTCAGCATCGCTTGATCTTTCTTATTTTCTGAAACTTACAGGTCTGCCAGAGTTTTGCGAAGGACGAAAAAGGTCCAATAAGAAAATCTTCGCTGTCCCTATGGAGCCTCTTGAACCGGACTTACCCCAAATTCTTGCCCTGTCGAAGCAAAATAGCGCTTCCGCAACCAGAAAGCGACATTCACGAGTCCTGCGAGCGCTGGTACTCGATGAGCGGGCCGACAACTCCACCGAACGCCTCGACCGAATTCAGACCAAAAACTGCCACGGACACCGCAATCGCGTGCTCAAAATTATTGCCCGCAGCAGTGAAGGAGAGAGCCGCCGATTGAGCATAGTTCGCGCCGAGCCGCTTGCCCATCCAAAAGCTGACCAGGAACATGATGAGAAAGTAGACGACCCGCCCCATTCTTCATGTCGGCCTTCGAAGCAGTTTGTAGAGGATTCGCTCCCGAACGCCAGGGCTGTTCTGGACTTGGCTGGTGGCTCGGCAGAGATGCCTTATGGCTGCCGGGAGCAGGAACTCCATTCTTCTCAGCACTCATTCCTTAATTCTTAGTCAGAAAATCTTCAGGAACACTTCAGTGGCACCAGAGCTGAATGCGCTTATATAGAAGAGAGGTGCTATCGTGAGGATTCTGCTCGTGGAAGATGAGATCAAGGTAGGAAATGCGGTGAGCGAAGGACTTCGGGCGGAAGGGTACGGAGTCACCTGGGCGCAGACCGGGGAGGAAGGCTTCTTTCACGCCAGTTCGCAGGGGTTCGATCTGATTGTTCTGGACGTGATGCTGCCAGGGCGGGATGGCATTGAGGTACTGCAAACATTACGAAAGCAGGGCGCCAAGACACCGGTCCTTCTGCTGACCGCAAAGGATGCGATTGAAGATCGTGTGCTGGGACTGGATGCAGGTGCTGACGACTACCTGGTGAAGCCATTTGCCTTCGCGGAATTGACCGCGCGGCTCCGTGCCCTTCTTCGCCGCAATAAGCCCGAATCTGCTGGGGTGCTGACAATCGCTGGGCTCGAAATCGACCCGATCAGGAGAATCGTCAGCCGGGAGAGCCAACGCATTGATCTCACCGCACGGGAGTTCGAATTACTTGAATACCTGACCCGGAATCATGGCAGGGTAGTCTCTCGCCAGATGCTCGCCCGCGATGTATGGCAGGAGACGGATCGAGCAACGCCTCTGGACAACGTGATCGACGTGCATATCGCGCGGCTGCGCCGGAAAATGGACGATCCATTCGAGACCAAGCTCCTGCACACCGTGAGAGGAGTCGGATTCACGCTGAGCGAGGACAATTCATGAGCCTCCTGCAGGCGAATCTTCGCACACGTCTGACCGTCCTCTACGCATCGTTGCTTGGGGCTGCGTTGCTCCTCTATGCGGGTGGAGTCTCGATCTTCTTTCTCCACAATCTGCAGGAGCAGTTAGACCTAAGCCTCCATCGAGACGTTGAGACCGTCGAAGGAGCGCTCTCCGAAGATGGGAATGGAGGTCTCCAGATCAGTTCCCGGGAAGGAGAGGCTGACGAAGACGAACTCGACCGAGGGTATCTACTGGAAGTCTGGTCCGCGGATGGCAAGCTGCTCTATCGCAGTGAACAACTACGCGGCCAACCCCTCGGCCCGGTTCCATCGGGTAGCGCAGATTCGAATCGGCAACACGCGCATTCCCTTCGCCTCGCATCGGGGATGCGTTTGCGTTCTATCAGTCGCGTCCATCGCCTGATAGAGGGCAATACGGTGATCGTCCGGTTGGCCGTCAGTCAAGAACCTCTCTGGCTTGAATTCTGGGAGATGGTGACGGTTCTTGGCATCGGTCTGCCGGTGACTGTGATTCTCGTTGCCTTGACCGGATACTTGGTAGCGGCTCGTGCCCTCAAGCCGGTGGATTCAATGGCGCAACGAGCGGCACAGATCACAGCCGAACAACTGAATGAGCGATTGCACATTGAGAATCCGAACGATGAACTAGGCCAGTTGGGCTCTGCATTCAACTCCACCCTTGCGAGACTGGAGCGGTCTTTCGAACAATTGCGCCGGTTCACTGCCGATGCCTCTCACGAATTGAGAACTCCGCTGACTGCCATACAGAGTGTCGGCGAAGTGTCCCTGAAGATGCACGGCGACGTGAGCTACTACCGGGACAAGATCGGGAGCATGCTCGAAGAGACAAATCGCCTTACCCAATTGGTGGACAGCCTGCTGACGATGGCTCGCGCCGATTCAGGCCGCGTTCAACTGCATCGGGTCGAGGTGAACCTCTTTGATCTTGCAGAGGAAACCGTAGGGCTTCTCGAAGTTCTCGCTGAGGAGAAGCAACAGAGTATTCTGATCGATGGCGAACGGTCCATATCGGTGACGGCCGATCGGACGATTCTGAGACAGGCCTTTGTCAATCTTCTGCACAACGCGGTGAAGTATTCCCCCGAACACGGCGACATTCAACTACGCGTCCGCGAGACAGAACAGGATGCAATCGTCGAAGTCGAGGACAGCGGCCCTGGCATTGCGCCGGAACATCGCACGCGCATCTTCGAGCGATTCTATCGAGTAGACAAATCGCGCACTCGTGCGGCGGGTGGAGCAGGCCTTGGCCTGTCCATCGCACAATGGGCTGTCTTGGCGCATGGCGGAACAATCGCAGTTCAATCCGAACCTGGATCTGGATCAATCTTTAAAATTTGTCTACCGAAACATGTTTCGTTTGTGGCAGTGCGCTGAGAACCGAATCTCTTATTTCATCCAGAGGTGGTATGCAGTTTCGGTTTCATTTCATTCTCTTGCTGCTTGGTTCAGTGGTCGGGATGGCGCAGGCGCAGAGCACCGCGAATCCGCTCGCTCTAACGGGAGTGGTACAGGATACAAGTGGCGCCGTAATCGTTGGCGCGCAAGTGACCCTGGCCACCCAGGAGGGCAGGGTCGTGACGAAAGGAATCACTGGAAGCTCGGGTGATTTCCACTTTCCAAAGGTTAGTGCCGGAAACTATACGATCGACGTAACCCAAACGGGATTTCAGGAGGTTCAGCAGCCGATTAAGTTCGGTTCGGGGGGCCGCCCGGCGATCCACATCGTCCTGCCAGTCGCGTCGGTAAATCAAGATGTGATGGTAAGCGCTGCTGACAGCTCCGCGCAGGTAAGTACCGAGATTTCACAAAACCAGGACTCAAATACCGTTGACCGCGATGCACTGGATCGTCTCCCAGTTTTCGACCAAGACTACATCACAACCATGTCACGGTTCTTAGACTCCGATGCGGCGGGCACCAATGGAGTCACGCTTGTCGTCAACGGTATCGAAGCGAACGGGCCAGGCGTGACAGCGTCGGCGATCCAGAGCGTGAAGATCAATCAAAACCCCTATACCTCTCTATATTCTCGACCCGGACGCGCCCGGATCGAGATCACCACCAAAGGCGGAACTCCACAGTTCCACGGATCAGCAAATTTCTTATACCGAGACGCGCTCTTCGATGCCGAGAACGCATTCGCCGTCACTAAGCCATCAGAACAGCGTACCTACTATGAAGGATCGCTCACAGGTCCTTTGAGTCACAGCAAGAAGACGACCTTCCTCCTGGCGCTCGACAGGGACAATGACAACCAACAAGCGATCGTCGTAGCAGCGGGCCCGGATGGAGACATCAATGCGAACGTGCCCAATCCGACGCATCACTACTTCCTCTCGGGTCGTGTCTTTCACGATTACGGCCAGGAAAATCAGTTTTGGATGGGATACTCCTACGAACACCGGACTGTAGCGAATATGGGCGTGGGCGGAACCGTTCTTGCTGAAGCAGGCACCAACACCCTGTTCTTTGAACATGAGGTCAACGTTGGTCATACCTATGTCTTCTCACCGAAGCTCCTAAACCAACTCCACTTCCTGCTCGGCCATTTCGACAATCAAACCCACAGCTTGAACGAGAACCCGCAGTTGGCCGTTTCTGGAGCCTTTACCGGGGGCGGAGCACAGGCCGACGCCCGGAGAACGGAGTACCACTTCGACGGAACCGATATTGTCACGTATTCGGCGGGCAAGCAGGAGATCAAGTTCGGAGTTGATGTGCCGGACATCAGCCGCCGCGGTTTCGACGATTTTACTAACCAAGCGGGCATGTACTCTTTTGCGAGCCTCGCCGACTATGAGGCATCCAATCCGTTTTCCTATCTGGTACAGAGCGGGCAGGGGCATGTGACCTTTCTCGAAAAGACTGTTGCCGGTATCTTTGAAGACACCATCCGATTGAAATCGAATCTCTCCGTCGCGGCGGGCGTCCGCTATTACTGGCAAAACTACTTTCACGATGTTGCGCACAATTTCGCGCCGCGGTTCAGTTTTGCGTATGCACCCGCCGCAAAGGGCACGACGGTTATTCGCGGCGGTGCGGGATTCTTCTTCGACCGTACAGGACCCAGTCCGATCTCTGACCTCCTGCATTTCAATGGAGTCCGTCTTCAGCGGTTCATTCTGGAGAATCCGACTTACCCGGTTGCGGCACCTGAGCTGGCTGGTGTGCCTACGAGTGTTGTGCTGCTCGATCCGCGCCAGCGCATCCCCTACACCATCCAGTTCGGCGTAGGTATCGAGCAACAACTGAACGCAAAGAGTTCTCTGTCGATCAACTACCTCGGTTCGAGAGGGATCGACCTATTTCGTTCGGTGGACGCGAACGCACCGGCCCCGCCCGACTATATCGCGCGGCCTGATCCGAATCTTGGACAGGAGCGACAGCTCCAATCAGAGGGATACCAGAAGAGCAACTCGCTTCAAATGGGATTTCGCGGCAGGCCGGTAAGTTACTTCACCGGTCAAGCTCAATACACTTTGGGCAAAACATACAACAACACGAGCGGAATTACCTATTTCCCTGCGAATAGCTACTTCCCGAACTCCGACTGGTCACGGTCCGATAATGACCAGCGCAACAAGTTTGACCTGCTGGGTACCCTGGAAGCGGGCAAATGGTTCGACCTTGGAACCGCACTCTCCCTGTACTCCGGCAAGCCGGTAAACATCACCACGGGCAACGATGACAACCATGATGGCCTCGCCATCGATCGGCCAGCCGGCGTTCCGAGGAACGCGATGCATGGCCCAGGCTACATCGACCTGGACCTGAATCTGGCCCACGACTTCATTCTTACAAAGACTAAAAAAGACGGTCCTGTCGCCACCCTTTCCGTCAATTCTTTCAATGTTCTCAATCACGCGAATGATGTGACTTATGTTGGCGTTGTGAGTTCGCCCTTCTTTGGTCACGCAGTCGCATCCCAGCCACCGCGCCGTCTGCAATTGGATCTGGAGTTCAAGTTTTAGCTGTGAAGGGGCGCGGACGGTCCACAGCTCCGTACCATTCAAGCGAGGTCAGAAAGAAATGAGATCGAAGTATCAAATGTCGAGCCGGATCACCAGATGTCTAGTCGCGGGCTTCTTTGTGGTGTCCGCAGTGAGCTATTCCCAGGATGCAAAAAACGAAACGGAGGTTTTGAAAAAGGTCGTAGATGTCCCAATGCCGGGCCCCGCAGTGAGGTTCGACTACCAAACCTTCGACCCGTCGAGTGGTCGGCTGTACATCGCGCACATGAACGCCGATCAACTCGTGGTCTTCGACACCTCGAAGAGGCATGTCGTCGCCAATCTCGACGGCTTCAAACGTGTGCATGGCGTAACCGTCGCACCCGAAATTCATCGCCTCTATGCGTCCGCGACCGGGAATCATCAGGTCGCCGCTGTCGATACCGAATCGTTAAAGACTCTGGGAACCGCTGGACCGATCACTTACCCGGACGGTCTGGCCTACGCTCCAAAGCAGAACAAGGTATTTGTCTCCGATGAGCATGGTGGGGTGGATGCGGTCATCGACGCTGCAAGCAATGAGCTCATAGCCAATATTTCTCTTGGTGGGGGCGCGGGAAACACCGTCTACGATTCCGTATCCGGCCACATCCTGGTCGCGGTTCACGGCATAAATCTGCTTACTGTCATCGATCCGGCGACGAATCAGATCGTCACCCGCTTGCCGCTGCCTGGGATCAACAACCCACATGGGATAGCCATCGATAAAGGCGACCGAATCGCTTTCGTCGCAGGTGAAGAGAATCACTCACTTGCTATGGTTGATCTCCAGACGATGAAGGTTCTATCCACGTATCAGGTGGGAGAAGACCCCGACGTGCTGGCCTATGATCCCGGTTTAAAACGCCTGTATGTCTCCGCCGAGTCGGGTACGGTCACGATCTTCCAAAACAACCGCAAGAGCCTTACTTTGCTGGGCTCCTTCGAGATGCCGCACGCGCACACAGTGTCAGTCGATCCAAAGACTCACCTCGTCTACTTCCCGCTGGAGAACATCGACGGACATCCGGTTCTGAGAATTATGCAACCTGCCAATTAGCAAGCGAGGACTGTAGACATGAACACTCGAAAAATACTAATCATCGCAGCTCTCGCGCTGCTATTCGTAGGTTCGCTCTGCGCAGGTGTGCTCAAGTGGCTTGGCCTCCGCGCCACATCCACGCCGTCGGCCTTTGAAACGGTTGCGGCCCGATCCATACGCGACTTCGCGATTCCAGGAGCGGAACGCCACAAGACGAATCCCGATGCCAACGATTGGACTGCGATCCAGCAGGGCCGCGAAGACTTCCTCGCTCGCTGCGCTTCCTGTCATGGTGTCGATGCTGGGGGACGAACCCCTATCGGCGCGAACCTCTATCCCCGCGTTCCCGATCTTCACTCCGATTCCACGCAGAATCTGAGCGACGGCGAAATTCACTACATCATCGAGAACGGGATTCAACTAACCGGAATGCCCGCGATGCCCAGCGCTCACCACGAATCCGCTGCGGAAAGCTGGAAGCTCGTCGCGTACATCCGAAGCCTTCGTACTCCCACGCGAGATGAAAAATCCGCCGAAGCGAATACCTTGGCATCAGCCCACTACACCGGCTCGCAGGCGTGCCGGAAGTGCCACGCGGACATCTACGAGCACTGGAAGAAGACGCCGATGGCGAACGTGGTCCGCGATCCTCGAGAGCACCCGGATGCGATCATCCCCGATCTCAACACGAATAACGTCTCAAAGTTTACGAAGGACCAAGTAGCTCTGGTCTACGGCAGCATCTGGAAGCAACGCTACTTTACCAAGGTAGACGATGACTACTACCCGCTCCCCGCGCAATGGGACATCCACAACAAGAAGTGGCTCAAATATCACGTTTCCGATACAGGCGCCGACTGGTGGACAGTTTTCTATCCTTCGGACAACATGCAGCGGCCTACAGGGCCAACTTGCGATGGCTGCCACTCCGTGAACTATGACATCCACACCAAACAGGTCACAGAGTGGAACGTTGGCTGCGAACGCTGCCACGGGCCCGGCAGCGAACACGTCACCCATCCCACGCGGAACAATATTCTCAATCCGGCGCAGATGGACGATGTAGCGGCGAACGACACCTGTATCCAATGCCATTCACAGGGGCAGCCTCTCACCAAACAGATCGAAGGTAAAGCCTATGATTGGCCGGTTGGCTACCATGTCGGTCTTCATCTGGCAGATTACTGGAAGCTCGAAGACATCACCCTGGGTCAGACGACGTTCACGCACTTCGCGGACGGAACTGCGCATAAAAACCGGATGCAGGGCAATGACTTTGTTCAGAGCGTCATGTATGAGCACGGTGTCACCTGTGCTTCCTGTCACGATGTACACGGAACGGAAAACTATGCCCAACTCCGAAAGCCCGTCGACAAGCTCTGCCTGGACTGTCATGGGCCGACGTCGCCAAACGGCCCCCATACCGCGAGTCTGGAGGAACACACCCACCATAAAGGCGGCAGCCCGGGGAGTCAGTGCGTAGCCTGCCACATGCCGAAGATCGAAGCCCAGGGTGTGCCCGGCAGCTTCGTGAGTTCGCACACTTTCAAGTTCATCTCGCCCGCAATGACGGACAAATACAGGATGCCCAACCCTTGCACGTCCTGCCATACAGACAAGTCTACGGATTGGGCCAACAAGGAGTTGCTGTCGTGGAAATCAACATCAGCTTGGCGAGTCGGACAGTGAAACGGGACTTTAGCCCTACCAATCCAATGACGATGCTTCATCTCAGCACCCGCTCCAGCCCAGCCCAGCCCAGCCCAGCTTAGCAAAAGCAAAGGTCTGTGGAACAATCGAAAGACGATAGCCAGCTTTTCGGAAAAAAGAGGAATAAAAATGTCATGGAACATCTTTTCCAGAGGTCTAAAAAGTGCACGCCATCAACCGCGATATAGAACACGACGAAAGACGCAGAATTGTCCTATTATTGGACCCTTAATGGGCCCTAGTGATCTCGAAGGCTCAGCGCAGCCAGCGCAGATCAGCCCAACTTCCCAATTGCCCGTATCTAGATACTGACGATCGCAGCTTTTGCGGATCGCAATTCAATGACGCAGGAGCGACCGATATATCACTGCTACGGGTACCTGAACTACAGCCAACGATTGTTCCCTGCACAAAAAGCGCCGCTCGCTGCAAACCTCTGGAATCCTTCCTTGAAGCCTGAAAAAGTGGCAGAAGTTGCAACTTGGAGGGCGAAATGGCGTGGACAGCTTCCACCGGCCCCTTTGGTGTACCGAGCATTGATTGCATTGCCGGTTCCATTCAATCGTTTCTAAAAACGATAGGCCTGCAAAAGTATGATCGAGTTGGTTCGCTATGGATATTCTTCGCCGCATGCGGAGTGACCGAACTTTGTGTCTCCTTCCTCATCTGCACTCCGCTGGAGAAATTCTGGCCGCTTGCCTGTTGGCCAAGACGCAACTCCATAGCGGCTGATGTCACTTACGCATTCTTCGTCCGCATCGTCCTCTTCCCACTCATCGCTTACTTTGAGTACAACTGGCTGCACACCACTCTCGACGGGTTCCTGCTTTCCCACAGCATCGCGCCGCTCTGGCTCTCTGCCGTTCTCCCAATTCTTGGTTCTCTACCCGGTGTCGTCTTTATCGCTAACTTTGCCATTCTGGATCTCGCCGACTACTCGCGCCACCGGCTTTCTCACAGATATGGCTGGTGGTACGGCATTCACTCTCTGCATCACGCCGAAAACCAGCTGACCTTCTGGTCCGACGACCGGTCGCATATTCTCGAAGACGCCATCACCTACATCTGGTTCATCACGGTTGCCCTCGCCATCGGCGCGCCTTCGCTCCAGTTCCCATTCCTTATCCTCGGATTCCGCTTCCTCGGAAGCATGTCGCATTCGAACACCCGCATCAGCTATGGCTGGCTTGGGGACCACATCTTCGTCTCTCCAGGCTTCCATCGAACACATCATGCCCTGCGTGCCGCCGGCAGGCGAAGCTGCAACTTCGGCACAGCCTTCTCCCTGTGGGACATCCTCTTCGGCACAGCAAAATTTTACGAAAACACCATCGAAACAGGTGATGCCGGGGCCGAACCGGCCCTGGTCAATGGATCCTGGGGAGAGCAGCAGGCGGCAGGATTCCGTCGCATGGTTCGTCTTGCGCGGCGCGGCAAGAAAGCAGCCGCAGTCAGGACGGTCTCATGATGCGTACCGACCCCGCAAGCTGGACCGGCCGCGTCCTTTATCAAGGAGTGCGGGGCGTCTCCCCCGAAGAGGATTGGAAGCTCGAAGCGTATGAGCAGTATAGATCCAGATTAGATGCCCGCGACTATCCATGCTTCTTCGGCCAGAGCGGAGAAGCGCGCGGAGAGATGGTCTACACCTTTATCCCACAACACAATCTCGGCGAAATGGTGACCAGCATGCAGCACTTCACCAGTCTGATTGGTACACCCGAGTACAATCGCTGCAGCTTGGTGACCTTTTTTGAGCCCGACCCATCAATCAGCACACATCCATTCTTCGTCAACCGCTTCTGGCACATTCTTCAATATCTCCACGACCACGACCCAAATCCGGCCACCGAACGCACACCTTCTCATCCACTTTGGGAATTTTCCTTTGAGCGCTGCGAAATGTTCGTTGTGGGCGCCTCGCCTACCTACCGCCTTCGACGCAGCAGAAACCTCGGTCCCGGCATTGTTCTAATTTTTCAGCCCCGTTCACTCTTCATCGATCAAACGTCATCTCAGCCAATCGCCGCGCACATCCGCCAAAGCATCCACGAGCGCATGCTCGTCTACGACGGGATGCCTGTCCATCCCGACATCGGGTTCTACGGCGACATCGACAACCGCGAATGGAAGCAATATGCTCTGCCCGATGACAATACATCGGAAACTGGAGTCTGTCCCTTCCACACCGTGAAAGGGACTCGTCGCTGAATTCCCTGCGATCATTTGAGGAAGTATGTGCGAGGCGGCCCGTGGATCGCCCGGCAGTGTGCCGGCGCCTGCAACAGCGATCATGGCTGAAGCACAAGGTAAACTCCTGAGAAGACGTCCGCGACCGATGGATCGATATCCCGTAGAGAAGCGTTAGCCATTGAACCGGTGGGGGCATTCTGGCCATCAACGGATTGAGCGGCTGATGCGCACTTCGCTAAAGTGTCCGGAGATAGGCGATCAAGTCGTCAATTTGAGCCGTCCCGAGGCTTCCGAAGGACGGCATCTTGCCCTTTCCCTTGGCAATCACAGCACGCACGTCTGAGTCTTTAGGTCTCGGCTCGCGCGTGCTAAAGTACCCTGTGAGTCGTGGACCCACCAGCGAGTTGGAGTTGTGAGCGCTGTGGCAGGAGGAGCAATACTGGGCGAAGGTCTGCTGTCCATGTCGCAGCGCCGCAGCTGATGGACCATGTGAGGACTGAGCAGCAGTAACAGGGGACGATATACATACCAGACCGGCTGCGAACAGGACCGCGAGGTCTATGAAATCTCGCTTCACAGGGACACCTCGTCGAGCTTTAATGGAAGCCTCTTCAATCGCCTTCCGGTGGCGGCAAAAACCGCATTGGCCACGGCCGGAGCAGCCAGAGTCACTCCGAGTTCGCCGAGGCCTCCAGGCTCACGGTGGCTCTTCACAAGCCAGGTATCGAGAACCGGGGCATCCGGCATCCTCAATAACTGGTAGCTGTTGAAGTTCTGCTCCTGAACAGCACCGTCTTTGATGGTGATCGCTTCCCGCATCGCGGCACTCAATCCGAATGTGATGCCGCCTTCAATCTGGGATCGGACGCCGTTGGCATTCAGGACCTGTCCGCAATCAACCACGGAGATGATTCGATCCACGTGGAAGCTGTCTCTCTCTGTCGTGACTTCCGCCACCAGGGCGATAAAGCTCTTGTAGGCACGCCAACAGGCAATTCCTCGACCGCGGCCCTTTCCCAATGGTTTGTGCCAGTTTGCTTTCTCGGCAACCTGGTCCAAGACAGCGAGGAGTGACGCTGCCTGTACCTGCATCGGCGTATCCTGGGCAACTCCTGCTTGGAGGCTTTGTTTCCCAGGGGGGAGTGCAGACGCTAGAAGGCTCCGCCGAAACAGATATGGATCCGCTTTGGCGGCATGAGCCAGTTCGTCGATAAACGATTCCAGCACGAAGCCGTTGAAGGACTCGGAGACCGAGCGCCAAGCTCCTCGGAGAACGGGGCTTGGTACCTGCGTATAGGAGTACTGCAGGTCAGCGATGGGGTAAAGAAAGGGATCGAGATCGGGTGCCTCCCAGGCGTGGGGAGCCATGCCCCATGGACCTGTAATCGAAGTATCGACGATGTGACAGTTCCACGCGACTAAATTGCCTTTGGCATCGACTGCTCCGCGAAGCTTCTGCGCTCCGAACTGGCGGAATTCGTCATTGGCCATGCTGTCTTCCCGTGTCCAGACCAGCTGAACAGGTGACTTCACTTGCCGGGCGATCTGTGCCGCCTGTACCAAGTATGCCTTGTTGAAACGACTCCCGAATCCTCCCCCGACAAACGTCACATGAACCGTAACATTGGCTTCGGGCAAGCCGAGTTCTGTCGAAACATTTTTTCTTGTGCCTCCCCCATCCTGAGTCGGAGACCACACTTCACAGTGGTCCCCTTGAAGGTGGACGGTTGTATTCATCGGCTCGATTGGAGCATGGGCCAGGAAGGGATATTCATAGATGCTTTCTACCACCCTGACCGGATCTGAATGAGACGCGCTGGAGTGCCGAGCCGGCCATGTCCACTCGGGCGGTTGTTCGAAGGAAGCGCGATATCTGGAGGTCAACTCCTCGGATGACTCGACAGGATTCGAAGCTGGGCTCCAGCGGATGGTGAGCGCATCGCGGCCTTGAATGGCCGCCCAGGTCGTCCTCGCTACCACCGCTACCTGGCGCTTGCCATCCCTGGTCTGGATTTCCAATACCTGCAATACCCCGGGAACTCTAAGAGCACCTCTTGCATCGAAATCTGCCAGCGTTCCCCCAAGCTTAGGGCTTCGCGCGACGACGGCATAGACCAGACCTGCAGGACGGACATCGAGACCGAATTGTGCACGCCCCAGAACCTTCTCTGGGATGTCGAGGTGTGGCAGGGGTCTTCCCAGCAAGGTGAATTCTGCAGGATCTTTCAGCCGAACGTTCTTCGCATCGGGAACAGGCACGCCCCGAGCCTGCTCCACGAGGCTGCCATAGGAGAGAGTGCGTCCCGAAGGACGATGAATAACGCTGCTCCTTTGGGCGAAACACGTCTGTCGGGGAACGTTCCACTGGTGCGCAGCTGCCGTGATCATCATTTCGCGTACCTGGGCGCCGGCCTGACGCAAAGGTATATAGCTTCCGATTACGCTGCCGCTTCCTCCGGTGCCGGTACACTCCCCAGCCTGAACAACGGAGATCCGCGTCCAATCCAGCTCCGCCTCCTCTGCAAGCACCATGGGGAGAGCGGTGAACACACCCTGGCCCATCTCGGTTTTCGCGAGCACCAACTCGGCTCTATTGTTCGGATAAAGGCGGACCCAGGTATCGAAGGGATCTCCGGCCGAACTCGGCGCATGACCAAAGCGAAAAGGTCCATGCAACCGTAAGCCGATAATGAGTGCGCCGCCGGCAACGGCAGCCGCTGAAGTAGTGAGAAATGTTCGCCGGGTGACGGTCATGCGTGCATCTCCGCCGCGGCACGATGAATGGCTTTGCGGATGCGGAAGTAGGTGCCGCACCGGCAGAGATTTCCCCCCATCGCGTCATCGATATCCGAATCGCTGGGTTTCGCGTTGGTCGCGAGCAGTGCAGCAGCCGACATGATCTGTCCAGGCTGGCAGTAACCGCATTGAGGGACCTGCTCGGCAATCCAGGCCTCTTGAACGGCGTGAGGCGCTTGCTGCCCAAGCCCTTCGATGGTAGTGACCTGCTTGCCGGTGGCGCCCGCGATCGGGATCTGGCACGATCGAACCGCCGCGCCATCCAGATGGATAGTGCATGCTCCGCACAGTCCGATGCCACATCCGTATTTGGTGCCGGTCAGATCGAGCAGGTCGCGCAATACCCACAACAGAGGCATTTCCGCTTGTGCCTCCACCGTCTGTGTCTTGTGATTCACATTCAGCACGAACCGGGCCATCTTTCGCACCTCTCTATCAAGGTGAAGCAAACCTCCAACTCAGTCCATCTGTTTGCAGGCAGGCTCAATTATCTTGCAGCCGGTGACGAAGAAGCTGCAGGGAGCGGCAGTTTGAATACGATATTGCAGGTAAGAAGGTCAACTCGTGACGAGCACAGTTTGGCGAGGAAAAGAGTCATGCGCGGCTGACGGCAGGCAGGTTTTGCCACCCAGCCTTACTCATTCTGAGCCGTTGTCCGCAACGCCGCATGTGAGGCAATCCGCTCTTTTACAAGGACAAACCCGCTTGATTTGTTGAGTTTGATTTTTGCTTCGGAGGAGCCGGATGAAACTCGTCAGCTTCTGGCGCTTGCAGGTCCATTCCTTCACACTCTTCGTGAAGGATCGGTACTCATGGTCGACGATTTCAACGTGCAACTGCACCCTACCATGACAAAACGCCTGGTTGCTCTGTTCAATTTTTCCACGAACCAAAATAACGCTCAGCCGATTTTTTCTACACATGATTAAGGATTGCACAATCCTAAGAGAATCCGCCCCCAACAGAATCCGACGTGCCCAGATTTGGTTTGCAAAAAAAACATCTGGGCGTCTGAGCATTTCAGTCTGTCCTAGATTCCTCGGGTTCGCAAGGATGCCAGTTTAGAAAAGGAGTATCCGCCAGGTCAATTTGAAGGTGTCCCCAATATTGGCTGCTTTCAAAGGGCAGACCTCAAAGGCAAAAAAGAGTAAACCCTGGAAGGAATCCGTCAAAGGGCGCGCCCCGAAGGATCGCGGCAGCGGCGGCGCGTCTTTATCTTTTGCGAAGACAGTAAAATCTCCGCAGATTATTGGAGGTGTTTTCAAATAGATCAACAATTGGGCCAATGGGAAGCTCATTGTCTGATCTTCCCGCAAGATTATCTTGCATCGTTTGCCGGCATAGGTGTAGAGTGTCTACATCTTAATGTAGAGGTTCTATTGCAAATGGCAAAGGTTGGCTATCAAAACCGGATTGAATTGATGCAGGGGACGCTGGACATGCTGATTCTGAAGACGCTGCAGTGGGGCGAGCAGCATGGATACGGGATCAGCCAAGCGCTCCGGGCAAGTTCCTGTGAGGTGCTACAGGTGGAGACTGGGTCTCTCTATCCAGCGCTACATCGTCTGGAACGGGCAAAGTGGGTGTCAGCCGAGTGGAGGAAGAGCGATAGTAATCAGCGGGCGAAGTTCTACCGGATTACGCCTCTGGGGAAGAAGCAACTGGCCTTTGACTATGAACGCTGGGGAAAAATGGTCGCGACCATTGAAGGGATTATGCGTGCTGATGGGAGCGAGGCGTGATTATTTC
>Ga0116129_1000872_pt1 | contig 17809 bp, 11 predicted proteins | sample June2015DPH_17_2_FD_89732 | JGI IMG/M metagenome (GOLD analysis project Ga0116129, IMG submission 89732) | Peatland microbial communities from SPRUCE experiment site at the Marcell Experimental Forest, Minnesota, USA - June2015DPH_17_10 | ecosystem: Environmental > Terrestrial > Soil > Wetlands...
AACGTCGGCCACATGAAAAAACGTCCTCAAAAAGTGCAAAACTCTATGCTAGGAGGGATGCACGTATTGAAGACAAATGGCTTAGCGCGATTGCATAACGGCGACAAACCGGCTCTTTCTCTCGGCTTCAAGTTGTTGATTCTATTTGCTCGGAATTTCCTAAGCGTGCTTTATTGTCCGTTTCCTGAAGAGACCCCTACATGGACGCGGTGCTGACGCAGTTGGAAGCGAGGGCTATCAGGTGCGTCCCGAGGACGAAGTCCGGCTGTCGCCGTTCGGCCACGAGCACATCAACATGCTCGGGCGCTATTCGTTCTCGGTGCCGGAGTCCGTCGCGCGCGGCAAGCTGCGCCCCCTGACTAAAGGGAATGATCTATGAAGTCCTTCAGCCGCGTTCGCTGGGCTTAACTGACTTCCCGGTTCCATTGCTCCCCGGACCCCAGATACGGCTGCAATCACGCCAACTGGTCGGACTCGGTAGACCAGAAGCAGCATCGACCTGAGATCGATGAGATTGGCAAGTCCGCATCGCGCATCCTTCGACAGAGATTTCCGGGGAGTCCATGGACCAAGAAGGCTGCGCCAATTACCTACTAGGAACCCAAAACGGATACATCCCAAATCTCTAGTCGAACGGCCACCGATCTTTCTCGATCGTCGTCCGAAATCAATCGAATTCTGTTCGATGTCGACATCGTACGGCACCGATCCTAAGCCGTCAGGCTTAGGGATGGTGTCTCTTTCCAAAACGAGCGCAGCGATAGGCGTATAGCTGTGCGGTCCTCTTACCGTATTGCGGGCCAGTATCACCGAATTGGCAATTCGTAACGGAATTGCCCCCCGTGCAAGCTCCGGTGGTGGGATCGACCACCGAGATAAAGGCCGCGGGGTTGAGCCACAGCCGTGTGCCCGCCACCGTCACTCCTGCGTATGCAGCTTTCCGATAAGAAGTGATCGGCAAAAATCTCTCAAAATACTACAGACGACTCGGACTTTAGTCCGATGACAAGTGCTTTCTGCTCTCCTAGAGTTTGGGTGCGTGTTAATGCAGCGATCCAATCCGCAGCCTATTCCGAGTTGGAATGTTCAGGCCTCGACACACCTCGAAACCTTCAACCACTTGTGTAAATGGTAAGTAGATCCATAGGAAGAAACCCAAAAATGAACCGAAATACAAATGTTGACTTTGGCGGCCTTACGCGCCGCACCTTTCAGTTGACTAGAATGGCCCCAGGTGCCTGTGCAATAATGCCGCTCCTTGAGGAGCATGCGTTTGCACAGAGCGGAGCGATCTCGTATGTTGACACATCGCTGTCAGGATCACAGAAGTTTGTGCTCGGAGTTGGCGGCATGCCATACTTCCTGGCAAGCATCCAGGTTCGCCTCGTCGAGCTGAGCTACTGGTGGAAATGGAGAGCAACGATGCGCGATGGGATTATCAGCCAAACGTCATCAGACGGCTCCAACACTGCTTCTATCCCTATTCACTGGTTACGAAGTTGAGCCTAGCAAGGGCAACTTGGATTGGACGATCTTGGACAAGTATCTCGGTCTCGTGAACAAGCACAAATGGCTGGGTTCAAGCTCAACCCCGGTCCATCTCCTGACACCAGACTATGTCCTCTACTTACCATCCTATGGAGGCAAACTCTGAAACTAGTTACCTGTACATTCGCTGTTTTCTTTTCGCTGCTCAGTCATGCGCAGGACCAAATTCCGCAACTCGTTCGTGGCGAGAATGGGCGCGTGCAACTACTGGTAGACGGCGCCCCTTTCTTGATACTTGGTGGTCAGGCTCATAACTCAAGTGCATCGAACGTGCAGGATGTCGAAAGAGTCTACAAGGCGCTCGACTTGATGCATGCGAACACGGCCGAAATACCGGTCTCATGGAATTTGCTTGAACCTGAGCCGGGCCGCTTCGACTTCACACTTATTGACGGAGTGATCGAGCGGGCGCGTGCTCATCATTTGCATCTCGTCCTTTTGTGGTTTGGGACTACAAAGAACGCGACGCTCTCATACGTGCCAGACTGGGTAAAGCAGGACCGCAAGAAGTATTTCCGCGCGCATAACGCAGCGGACCAAGAGATAAGTGCGATATCTCCATTCTGCACGGCTGCACTAGAAGCCGACCAACGAGCGTTCGCGGCACTCATGAAACACATTCGCGAATTCGACGGGCGTGACCACACCGTGATTCTCATGCAGGTGGAGAACGAAACAGGGCTTCTTGGAACGGATAGAGACTACTCATCCGCCGCCGCTCAAGCATTCAATGCCCGAGTCCCTGCGGATTTGCTCAGCTACATCGCTAAAAATAAGGCTGACTTGAGACCTGCGCTTCAACATGCGTGGCAGGAAAATGGTTCGCAAACGGAAGGTACCTGGACAGAAATCTTCGGCCATCTCGCTCCGGAGGCCTTCAGCGCATGGTCGATTTCGCATTACGTGGATGCTGTGGCCGCTGCCGGTAAGACAGAGTATCCGATCCCGTATTACGTCAACGTCGCGCTGATGAACTCAGGAGCCGCCAGGGCTGGCGAGTGGCCGAGCGGTGGCGGCACGGCCAACGTTATTGATATTTGGAAGGCTAATGCGCCGCATATCGACATAATCGCTCCAGACATCTATCGTGTGGAGTTTCCGGAGATGGTAGAAATCTATGACAGACCCGATAATCCTGTCTTGGTGCCGGAGACAGGGTTTGCTCCATACTATGCACCATACGTCTTCACGACATTGGCGGGACATAACGGGCTGGGATTTGCTCCGTTTGGCGTTGACAGTGGGTACGCGGAAGACGCCGGCGATGGATACGGGAACAGTGTTCCTTCCAAAGCAAAGGAGCCGGAGCCGAGTGATGCGTTCGCGGCCTTCGAAGAAAACTATCGAGTGCTTCGCCCCCTGCTCCCTCTCATAGTCAGCAAACGCTACCAGAACAGCCTGTTCCCGATTGTTCTGAACATGTACCGTCACGAGTCCCTTGCTATCCAAGTTGGCGATTCGCTCTCGGCCGTGGTGCACTTCGATGAGACATTTGTCGCCAACACGTCAGCGCATCGAGGCGGAGGCATCATCATCAAACTCGCTGCCGACAAGTTTGTAATCGCTGGTGAAGGCTTCCATATCAACTTCGCCGAATTGAAAGGGGTACCACGGAATGCGGAATACCTGACCATAGAGGAAGGCACCTTCGAGGGCGACCGTTGGATAAGAACGCGTGTACTCAACGGCGACGAAGAGAGCGTCACTCTGCACACGCATAAGCCGCGGATTTTGTTGGTCCACCTGATCCGGCGTGACCGGTGATAGAGGCTTAGCCATTTAACTATCAAGCCGGCTGGAGAGGAATGCGCTCGTTGGTTGTGCGAGGGTCTAGATTCCCCGCATCAGCCAGTCCGACCGCATCGCTTTCCGGTGCCGGCAGTCTCGTCGAGCGCGACTGCTACCATCACGAGGAAGATTCATAGTCACAACGGCATCATAGTTGATCTGTACGTGCAATCAAACGACTCTGTCCGGGACGATCCACTCAGACTTTAAAGCAATTCTAGTGTTCTTATAAGGCAGATTTGGAATATCCGCGGAGAGTATGCCGCGAGCCTACGACAACGATTTGCGACGGAAAGTATTGGCAGCGCATGCAAGGGGCAAGGGCTCGCAGCGTGAGCTGGCGGACTGGTTTGGGGTAAGCCTGGGCTGGGTGGAGAAGGTCCTCCGGCAACAGCGGCAGAGCGGGCAAGCGGAGCGGGTCGAGCAACGGCATGGGCCGCTCAGCCTCGTGGATGCTCCAGTTCAGACCTGACTCCTTGAAGCGATCGAAGATCGTCCCGACCGGACACTGGCGGAGTTGCAGCACATCCTGGCCGAACAGCGCGGGGTGCGGCTGTGCATCGCCCAGGTAGGCAACGTACTGAAGCGGTTGAATCTGCGGCGGAAAAAAGTCGGTCCACGCCACCGAGCGCGATACTGAAGCCAACCGCCAAACGCGCCAAGAGTTCGTCGAGCGCGTCCGCACGCTACCGCAGGAACGCCTGATTTTCCTGGACGAAAGCGGTGTGTCCCTCGCAATGACGACGCTATACGCGCGCTGCGTCGGAGGACGCCGCAGCCACGAATCGATGCCCGGTGGCCAGTGAAAGATCCTGACCATCCTGGCGGCGATGCGACTCGGCGGCATCCAGGGATCGATGACCATCCAGGAGGCCACCGACGGCGATATCTTCCCAGCCTATGTCGAACAAGTCCTGTGCCCCGTCAGATCTCTACACTTTTACGTAACCGCGTCGGATCGCTGTCAAAACTGCATTCGTCCTGTCTTTGACCCCGAAGCTGCTCAGTATTACTCCAACGTGACACTTCACCGTTTTCTCCACGATACCAAGTTCGGCTGCGATATCACGGTTGCTCATGCCTTCTGCCATAAGCAGCAGCACTTCTCTCTCCCGGGCGCTCAGCTCATCGTGTGGGTGCTCACCGACCACTTTCGAAACTTCTGGCGGAAGATACGTCTTCCCGGAATAGACGCGCCTGATTGCTTGGAGAAGGCGGTCGTGCTTCATTCCTTTAATGATGTAGGAAACTGCGCCAGCTTCCAAAGCTTGGTGAATGTCTTCGTCGCCCTCGTATGTTGTTAGCACTATGACTCGGACCGACGGAAAATTCTTGTGGAGTAATCGAATGGCCTCCAGGCCGGTTATTCCCCGTAGCCTCAGATCCATCAAAACAACGTCGGGGTTTCTTGATTCAATCTGCGAGATCGCATATGTTGCGTCTTCGAATTCCCCTATCACCTGCATGTCGGGTTGCAGGCCGAGGATGGCGCAGATGCCGGCTCGAACCAGCGGGTGATCGTCAACAACGATGATACGGATTGGCTGATCGTTCTCCATGATTGTTGCCCTCACTGCATGATTCGGATGCGAGATAAGTCGAGCGGGAAAGACAAATATATCCTCGTACCGTTGCCGGGTTCAGATTCGATCGTCATTGAGCCGCGAACCTTGCGCATTCGTTCGCGCATGCCTGATAAACCAAAATGGTCCGACTCGATGAGCTGGACTTCGGACGGATTGAATCCGACACCATCATCGCTGATTGACACGATTATATTACTCAGCCCGAAGCTCAGGCGAATATTGATTGATTTAGGACGTGCGTGAGAAACAGCGTTCATGATGGCCTCGCGGGTCGACATGATAATTTCATGCTGGACCCGTGGAATGATCGGAACAGCTTTTCCTTCAACCCGAAACGATGTTTCCACTTCCTTGCGGCTTGTGAGGCGATCAAAGGCTTCGCGTAATGCGGAATCCAGAGACTTCAGATCATCAGCATTGCGGAGATTCCAGATCGCTTCTCGCGCTTCCTTGATCGTTCCCCCGAACTGCTCACGCACGCATTGCACGATCATCAACCACCGATTTTCCTGGCCCGTCTGAATAGTGCCGCGGGCACGTTCTTGACTGATCTCGAGCGCTTCGAGAAGCGATACAGCTCCGATGCACCCCTGTAGCAAGGTGTCGTGGATCTCTCGCGCGACTCGGCTACGCTCATCAACAACAGCCTGGAACCGAAGCTTCATGTGATGAATTCTGGAACGATAGAAGAGCCATCCGAACAGTGCTGCGAGCGCGCAGCAAACCGAAATGAACCATGGTCTTCGGTAGATCGCGCTTTGTTGGATAACTGTAACTTCGGCAAACGATACGGCGCTTGTGCCCGGCCAGTATGCCTCGACTTTGAACGTATAGTTGCCCGGCACGAGTCTCCCATAGCTCGATGAAGAACCAGGCACAAGCTCGCTCCATTTGTCGTCGAATCCCAAAAGGCGCCGGCGCAGTTTCAGGCCTGTGCTACCACTCAGCAGTATGGGTGTCGCTTGGATTTGTACGTTGTGCGTGGACGATGGCAGGATGATCGGTCCGTTCTCGGAGACGGGAGCACCATCCACTAGAACCGTTTCTATCGTTATTGGCGGCGGTATCTGAAGTTGAGAGAGCGGTAAAGCTTCAATATGCAGCAGGCCCTGGTTAGTGGCGTACCATGCGCCGCCTTTTTGATCGGTGCTCGCGACACCGGGTATCCCACTATACAACTCCGCTCCCGTTTCATTGCCGACTTCAAAGGCTTCAGGTGCGGTTATAAGATTGACCTCGCGGATTCCGTCAGAGCTTACTGTTGTAGAAGCAGCAATGGAACGCTTGAGGTCGTCTCCCGAAATTCGAAATACCGCGGCTGGCTCCGCAATCAGGAAGCGGCCCTGGGAATCGACGTTTATAGAGATGACTGCCTGGGATTGGAAGAGGGATCTAGGGAGATCGATATGGGTTAGCGCCCCGTCCTGCCAGAGGTAGAGCCCGGCTCCGGCTCCAATCCAAAGCGAGCCATTTCTTCCAATATAAAGAGACCATACGCGATAGTGCGCCAGCCTCTGGGCAAACGTCGGGCGAGAGTACTCGCCGTTGCGAAACAGGAACAGCCCAGCCGGCGTTGCAAGCCAGCAAGATCCGTCTGCTGCCAATGCCATCGCCTTTACAGTGGTCGCTGTCGTCTCCCCACTACGAGGAAACTGTGTTAACTGTCCGTGGGACCACTTCGCGAGTCCATGGTCGGTCCCGATCCAGAGTGAGCCATCGGAAGCCCAGAGAAAGCCAGTAATCGCAGTCGACTCAAGCAGGTGTGCCCCGACTCTACCGTTCACCAGACGGTATGCGCCATTTCCAACCGTTCCAACCCAGAATGCGCCGGATGGCTCTCGATATACAGCGCGGATTTGCACATTCTTTAATCCTGTCAACCTAACGGCCTGTTCCTCTCCAGCTGTAAATCGGCTCAGTGCTCCGGCACTCAGCCAAGCTGAATCATCACGGTCTAGGAAGACTGAACCGAAATCTGAGGTCCCACTGCTCGACGCTTTCAAGAAGTCCATGCCGGTGTGGCTCAATCGAATCAAACCAGCATGTGTGCCGATCCAGAGATCTCCGTTCCGTACACTAACAATAGCGCGGATCGCTCTATAGTCCGGTTCGTTCGGATTGAGCTCGCGAACGATGGCACCATCTCGCATCCTGAGTAGCACGCCCGATCCGATGGTCCCGATCAAGAGTCTCCCACTGGAATCGAAACAAAGAGTGCGCACATCCGCGTCCACTCTGTGAATGATCTGGATGCTCCCGTCTCTCCTGCGCTCCAGCAACCTACGGTGAGCTCCGATCCAAAGCTCCCCGTCGGGGGCTACTGCCAGGCTGCGTATCACACTGGTTAGGGGTGGAAGTGGCACCCTGACAAGCCGACCCTGCTGGTAGTGCACGAGATTGACGCCAGCCACCCAAAATCCATGGGAAGCGTCGGAGACGATCGTGGTGACTGCCTCGTCGCTCACCTCCTCCACGAGGCTGAATCTGTCCCCGACTAACTTATAGAGTCCTCGGTCGGTGCCGGCCCAGATTGTTCCATCATCTGATTGGTAGAGTGCACGTGTGGTTAGCGCCTGGAAGCCCTGGTCAGTTCCAACGTGTGTTGCTCGATGAGAGTCGAGATGAGAGTCGAGATGAGTCACACCTCCGCCCACCGAGCCGATCCAAAGCGTACCGTCTTTAGCAGCCAGGATGCAGGAGACGCCGAATTCACGGAGGGCTGGAGCCGTGTCATTGGCGAATGGCACGAACTTGAACCCGTCGAAGCGAACTAGTCCGTGGGGCGTTCCGAGCCACAGGTACCCATCCGGCGTCTGCGCGATCGCTTGAATGACAAGGTCGGGCAGCCCATCCTCAAGGCCCCACGTATGGTGAGTCATCCCCACGTTCACGGATTGTGCGATGGCAGCCGATGTGAACACAAAGTTGAGGAGATAGGCCTTTATCGAGCGACGAGTGCTCGAATTGCATTGACGGGCCGGTAGGCTCGGGTACAACCCAGCGCTGAGCAGTGTCATTGGAGGGCGCTTCGGAGGTGTACGCGCAACGAACGCAACGATCTGACGGGCTCTATCCATCTCGGTTCCTAAACAACCAGAGTCTATTACCAACAGACGCAAGTCAATGGGCAGCGGGACTGCCTCCGAAATTCTCTAGCACTCGGACTTTAGTCCGATGACAACAGTTCTCGCCATCCCCTAGAGTTTGGTTCGTCTTTGAATCGTGCTCTTTCTTCGCTCCTACTGTTGTTCATTGTCGTCGTCTCAACATGCCAGTTGGCCTGAAATACACCGGATGGCCCTGCGACCGTGGACGGACAGCCGCTAGTGAAGGGACGGGCTCGCACTCGCCTTCGACGGTGACCATTGGGTCACGAAACGGGTTCTCAAGGGAGACGAAGAGAACACAGCCTTACCGGTGCACCAATCAAGTATTCTTCAGGTGCGGCTCAACCGATTGTTGACGTAACTATTTTGAGGCATGCCAGAAAGATCAGTCAAGTACTTGGGAGAGATGATATGCACGATACGAATAATACCCCCCCCATGATTTACCGCGTCATCAACTCATTGCTGGGAATGTCGTTGATCTTCGCCGCAATGCTCTGCTGCTCGCATGCCCTGTTCGCTCAGGTCTTGCAAGGGTCGCTGATCGGCATTGTTACAGACTCATCCGGCGCCGTTATTCCGAATGCCGCAGTGACTGTGGTGAGTCCCGCTACGGGTTTTACACGTGCAGCGAAGACGAACGAGGCCGGCACTTATTCCTTCAACGACCTGCTGCCGGAAACCTATGAGATCAAGATCGCCGCACCGGGATTTGCAACTTCCGAAATCAATGGCACGCTCATTCTGTCGAACGAAACTGCACGCGTGAATGCTGTGTTGAATGCAGCCGGAACGTCGCAAACGATTACCGTCACCGCCGCGCCGCCCGAGCTGCAAACAGATAGCGCGGTTACGAACTATAACATCACGGAAACGCAGCTAGCGCAATTGCCGACAACAAGTACGACCGGCCGCAACTACCAAAGCCTCTACCGTCTAGTCCCAGGTGCCACACCGCCGGCCGAGCAGAATTCTTCAGCGTCGAACCCGCAACGGTCGCAGGCCATCAACCAAAACGGCGTGAGCGACAGCGCGAATGCAACCCGCGTAGATGGCGCAATCGATCAGCAACCGTATTTGCCAGTGAACGTAGCGTACGTTCCTCCTCAGGATGCGATTGAGACGGTGAATATTGCGACCACTGCTTTCAATGCTGAACAGGGTATTGCAGGTGGCGCCGCCGTCAACGTGATTATGAAGAGCGGGACTAACCAGTTCCACGGCAGCGTGTTCGAGTACAACTCGATCGCGCAGTTTGATGCGCGCGGGTTCTTCAACACCCCCGCGCTATTGCCGAAGCTGCCAACAAACATTCTCAATCAATACGGCGGCTCGATTGGCGGCCCGATCATCAAAAATAAGCTCTTCTTCTTCGCCGACTGGGAGAGTACGCACACATCTAAAGCTATATCGGGCACCACGTCAGTTCCAACAGCAGCGCTTCGCACAGGGGACTTCTCGCAGGTCCCGACCGTGATTTACAATCCGGCCACCGGTGATGCCTCTGGGAACGGCAAGACTGCCTTCACGGGCAATCAAGTGCCTGTTTCAAGTGCGGCGGCGATTCTTCTTCAAAATCTTCCGTTGCCGAACACCGGCGGCGTAGGGGCTGAGCAGAATAACTACTTTGGTTCAGCTAATGAGACGCTCCGTCGTGATGACGTCGACATGAAGGTGGTCTACGACTACTCCCAGAATACGACTCTTTATGGACACTACAGCTTAGCACCTAACCTGATAGTGGACCCTCAGGAGTTCGGGACCAACCCAGGCGGAGGGACTTGGGACGGAGGGCAGCCGGGTATCGCTCCAGGTCTGATCCAGATGGCCGTGATAAATGGAACCCATGCCATCAGCCCACGCTTGCTACTCGACGGAAACGTTGGCTTCACTCGCCTTCGCGTCGGAGCACAATCTTCCGACCTTGCGCTCGGCGACTACGGCACTCAGGTTCTGGGGATTCCGGGAACAAACTATAACGGCCAATTCCTGTACGGTGGAATCCCAGCTATGAATATCACCAACTTCGCGGGACTCGGCAACACCACCGCGTCCAGTCCATTCCTGTTCCGGGACAACCAATACTCGGGCAATGTGAACATGAGTTACACCCGCGGGCAACATGCGATGCGTTACGGCGGGGAATATATTCATGCCGCAATCAACCACTTCCAGCCGCAGCAGGGAAATCCGCGCGGTGCATTCAATTTTACCGGCGGAGCGACGACAGAACCCGGTGTAAGTCCTAGCATTTACAATGATTTCGCCGACTTCCTCCTCGGCGATGCCAACAGTGTCAGCAAGGGCGTGCAATCGACCAACCCAATTGCTGTCCGCTGGTCTTCCTTTGCGTTCTACGCGCAAGACACGTGGCAAATTACGAAGAAACTCACGGTCAATTATGGAGTGCGCTATGAGTACTTCACCCTCCCGGTGCATGCCCAAGCTGGCCCCTATCAGTATGTGCCTTCAGATCTCACCCCTATTACCGATTCCCTCGGCACACACACTGTTGGGACCGTCTTGATCGGCGGCAAGGGCAATACCCCGGAGTCGGCGGGTATCAGCGCTGGTCACGGCATGTTCGTGACCCGCCTTGGGATCGCCTACCGTATCGATGAGAAAACGGTGGTACGGGGCGGGTTTGGTCTCTCTGCGGATCCTCAGAACCTCATCAATGCAAGAAATACGTACCCAGCGCAGATAGCTCTGACCCAAAACGCAGCGAACAGCTATACGGTGGCTACAAATTTCCCAACCGGTATTCCCGCGATCGCAATTCCGAATATCAACTCGGGTGCGGTGCCATTGCCCGAAAACTTTAGTACTTATTTATTCCCTCAAACAATCAAGAGGGGATATATCGAAAGCTGGAACCTGGCTGTCGAACGGTCCTTGCCGGCATCGCTGGTAGCTGATGTAGCCTATGTCGGGACGGAGGCATACAGACAGCAATCCGCCCTCGATATCAACGCCGCGCCCATAGGCGGTGGTAACGCTGGACGCATTCTCAATACACTCTACGGTCCAAACACAAACAACTCAGAAACCTATGAAATGGACCCGTTCCGCGGCTCGAATTACAACGGACTGCAGGCCCAGCTGACCGAGCGAAGCCACAGCGGGAATCGCGTTTCGAGCGGCCTCATATACACCTACTCGAAGTCTGAGGACTTCTACGATGATGGCCAGGGAACCACCCTAACATTTGCCTATCCTGCATACTGGAACTACAACTATGGCCTAGCTGGCTACGACCGCAAGCATAACTTCGAGTGGTGGAGCATTGCACCGTCGCCTTTCGGCAAAAATGGGAGCTACCTGCGCACTGGTTTCGCGGGCGCCTTGCTCGGCGGATGGCAGTTGCAAAACATACTCAGCTGGTACAGCGGCACACCATTCACGGTGGGCGCAAGCGCCACTCCAATCAACGCCCCGGGAAATTCACAGGTGGCGGACCAAATCAACGCCCATACCAAGATCCTTGGGGCTCACAATGACACCAGTTCGGGCATCGTTTACTTTGACACTACCAATTATGCTGTCCCGCCCGCAACCAGATTAGGCAATTCGGGCCGCGACACGCTGCGCGGTCCCGGGACCTTCGAACTGGATTCGGGCTTGAAGCGCGGTTTCAGTTTCCGCGAGCGTTACGGACTGGAATTGCAAATGGAAGCATTCAACGTGACGAATACCCCGCAATTTGGGACTCCGAACGCCACCGTCGGGTCCGGGAGTTCGTTTGGCACCATTACGACAACTTCAGGCAATAACCGGGTAATGCGCCTCAGCGGGCGAGTGACGTTCTAACAAGAAGGAACCGGATGTCTGGCGATTGAGCGGACGTCTGGTTCCTTCATTTGCTTTAGTGCCTGGAAATCGAGTGCAGGCGATGGGGCTACTTGCCAAGCCACTCGATCGATGGGCATCTCCTAGCCATCCACACAACTATGAGCGTATCCAGCGCACCCAACAGCAGTCTGGAGGCGCCACCGGTCAAAACATCCACTCGCATCGACGGCGCACTTTTCGCAGAGGAAGAAAGTCTTCGGGTAGGGAAAGGACTGCCATTTTGGTATGAGCGGCACCGAACATCGAAGAGGACTCGACCATCTTCTGTGACGTGGGCCAAGGTTCGACTCAAAGCAAAATAGGAGGAAAACGGAGAATCATGAAAAAACCAGCAATCATGTTCCTCGCTTTTGGCCTTCTCAGCACCACCCTGCCGCTATATGCCACCGGAACCGTTAACAACGATGTTTTTTGGAAAGACCCCGCGGGTAATCCTATCTACGCCCAAGGTGGGAACATATCCAGGTTCGGCAACACCTACTACTGGTGACGCGCAATCTGGCACTCTGTCAGAACCGTCTGGGAGAAGAAATTCGTGCAAATAGTTGAGTGGGCACGCAAAACGCAAAACGCGACATGGGTTGCTCTATTGTCGTTAGCGGTCTGCGGCTTCGGGGCCAGCCCAGGGGTGTCCGCATTGGGCCAGACGGAACTGCGGGTCACCCTTGATAAGGAGGCTCATCCCGGAGAGTTTGATCTCTTCCGCGGACAACGAGCAGCGAGCATCTATGTCGCTAATTCGGATGAAGCTCCAGTCAAGGTCGCTGCTCGGGCGTTTGCTTCTGACCTAGAGAAGGTCTCCGGGCATAAGACGGCACTGGTTGAGGATGAAACTGCACTTGATGGAAATGCTCTGATCGTCGTGGGGACCATCGGTCATTCGCCGCTTCTGAACCGCCTGATCGCCGAACATCGCATCGACGTCACCTCTGTAAATGGTCGCTGGGAAGCCGCGACGATCGCTGTAGTTCAAGAGCCTTCTCGGAAACCACATCGTCTCTTGGTCGTTGCCGGCAGTGATGCTCGGGGAACCGCATTCGCACTCTTCACAATTAGCCGACAAATTGGTGTGTCTCCTTGGGTGTGGTGGGCCGATGTCCCCGTGCGGACTCATAAGAGTGCTGCGATCGGAAGCGATTCCTACCTCCAGCCATCCCCTTCAGTTCAGTACCGGGGGATATTCATTAACGATGAGGACTGGGGACTCAGACCATGGGCGGCCCGAACCATGGACAAAGATTTACATAACGTCGGGCCCAAGACATACGCCCACGTCTTCGAATTATTGCTGCGGTTGCATGGGAACACTCTTTGGCCGGCGATGCATCCTGGCTCATTACCCTTCCATTCTCTTGAAGAGAATACAAAGCTTGCGGCTCAGTGGGGGATTGTGATGGGTTCCTCCCATTCGGAGGCGATGTTGAGAGACAACGTTGGCGAGTGGGATTCAAAACGAAACGGACCATGGAATTATCAAGAGAACAGCGCAGCAATATATCGCTATTGGGATGAGCGAGCAAGTGCCAATGCGAGATACGAGAACTTTTACACCGTGGGGATGCGGGGGCTTCATGACAGTGGTCTCGAAGCCACTGGCTCACCGGAGATCAAGGCACGACTCGTGGAACAGGTAATTGCTGATCAGGAAAAGATTTTGGCCACGAGGGTGAACCCAGATCTTGCAAAAGTTCCTGAGGTCTTCTGGCTGTACAAGGAATCCATCGATCTTTACCGAATCGGTATGAAAGTTCCCGACAACGTAACCTTGGGCTGGACTGACGACAATTACGGTTATATACGTCAACTTCCCGATAGTCGCGAACAGGCGCGCCCTGGAGGGTCGGCTCTCTACTACCATGTGTCCTATTGGGGCGCGCCGCATGATTACCTTTGGCTGTGCACCACGCCACCTGGCCTTCTACGTGAAGAATTGACAAAAGCTTGGGATCACGGCGTAAGGAAGTTGTGGATTCTCAACGTGGGTGACATCAAGCCAGCTGAGGCGGACATAGAGTTATTCTTTCGCCTTGCTTCGGAAGAGCCGAAGTACGGTCACCAAACGCAAGTGCAGTTTCTTCGGGAGTGGTTTGCCGCGCAATTCACGGAAGGCCACGCTGAAGCGATCGCATCGATCATGGAGCAGTACTACGAGTTGAGCTTCATTCGTCGGCCAGAGTTCATGGGCTTCAATGGCTATGACGACGATGTCCGTCACACTCTGTTCAATCCTCTCGGCTGGGGAGATCAGAACGCGCAGCGACTCAAGGCGTGGGAACGGCTCAGTTCAGAAGTCGAGACGGTCGGATCTGCTCTTCCTCCTGAGTACCGCAATGCGTTTTTTGAATTGGTGAGGTACCCAGTTCAAGCAGCAGGCGCCCAAAACGCCAAGTTCCTTTGGGCGGACAAGAGCTATCTTGACCGCACAAATGGAAGGGCGACCTCATCAAAGCTGGATGTCGCCAAGATGGAGTCCGCCTACAATCGTGTACAGAAACTGACAGAGCAATACAACACTCTGGCCAATGGTAAGTGGGCCGGCATGATGTCTTCGCATCCGCGTGAACGTCATGTCTTCGATCTCCCATATCCGTTCGTAATGACACGCCTCGCCATCGAAAACACCAAACAATGGGTTGCTGACTTCAACACTTCGCCGGTAGGACAAAGCGTCAAAGGATTCCATGAGGTTGACCGCACAGTTTCCTTCAGTGCAGCGCATTTCACGGTTAAGCAGGATGGTGTGGATGCTCGATGGACAGTGAATGACGACTTCGGTCTCTCCGGTAGCATTGTGGGGATTGGGTCTCCAGGCAGCGCAAAGCAAGCAGATTGGGTAACGCAGTCGGCGAGATCCATAGACGCCAGGACCCCTTATCTCGAATATGAGTTCTCCACGACAAGCACGGATGAGGCATCAATCTCGATCTATTTGCTGCCCACGTTCCCGTTGGACTCAGAGCACACACTACGTTACGGCCTTTCAATCGACGGAAGGGCACCCATCGCTCTCGATGCGGCGGGTGCAGAGGAGAAGAAGCCCAATCTAAGCGACTGGAGTTCTAATGTGCTTCGCAATGCTGCTGTGCAAACGATCCCCTTAGGCCGACTTCCTAATGGGAAGCACGTTTTGCGCTTGTACTACGGGGACCCGGGGGTTGTCTTTCAGCACATCACCGTCACGTTCCCAAATGCCACCCCAGCTTATCCGTTTGCACCAGAGGCAAACTAGGACACTTACCACAACGAATCACCGGCGCTGGAGAGCAATGACGATGAAACAGCAGAAGACAGTAGTGTGGCATACCGTCATTGTGCCCGGTTGCATTTTGTGTCTGTTCGCGTTGCTTCCTCCACAGAACTACTTCAACATCAATGCATTTCGGGTGAACGCTCCGGGAACGTTTGAAAACACCCCGAAGAACGTTATACTGGGTCCACCACAGCAGGGGGGTGATGCTGGCATCGACAAAAACTGGAAAATCGCCCGTGAGTACAACCTGCAATTCCGGTGGGAGCTGTTCAACATCTTCAACCACCCCTCCTTTGGAAATCCGAACGCGAGTAATCAGATCAGCGCAACGGGTGTGAACGAAGGCGGACAGGAAGGTCAGATTGCGGCAACCGGTTATGAGCCAGCTCGCGTCCAGCAAGGTGCCGTCAACTTCACTTTCTGGTCCGGACTTTCCTTGCCAGTCCAGGCCAGCATAGCCCGGACTGCTTTCCTTTTCGGATGCAACCTCATCGTCGGCCAATCCGCACATTGCGGTGGTACAACTGTGGATGCAGTTTGATATGTGGCAGGCGAAATTCGAACGTAGAGCAGTGTATTGAGGAAATTGAGATCTTATCCATATGAAAACTTTGCTTCTCTCTGAATACAACCATCTGGAGTTGCGGGATCTGCCTGATCCCGTTCCTGGGCCTGATGAGCTTCTGATCCAGGTTGCAGCGTGTGGTATTTGTGGCAGTGATGTGCATGGATATGACGGATCGACAGGCCGCCGGATTCCACCGATTGTTATGGGGCACGAGGCCGCGGGCTTCGTGGCCGAGGTTGGAACTGAGGTCAGTGGATTTGCACCGGGCGACCGGGTGACATTCGATTCAACTGTTTTTTGCGGGGTGTGTGACTTCTGCGCGAAGGGCCAGGTAAACCTATGCGATAACAGGCAAGTGATCGGTGTCTCATGCGGTGAGTATCGGCGTGCCGGAGCCTTTGCGGAGCTTCTGACGGTGCCGGCGCGCGTGGCATATCGGCTTCCGGATAATCTGTCGTTTCCGGAGGCCGCGATGCTGGAAGCGGTGTCGGTGGCGCTGCATGGAGTAGCGGTATCGGAGTTGATGGGGAAGGAGATCGTTCTCGTCATTGGCGCTGGTATGATCGGTCTTCTGCTGTTGCAGGCTGCGCGTGCGGCGGGGTCCTCGCGCGTGTATATCTCGGATGTAGACGAGACGCGACTAAGATTGGCGGCGGAGTTGGGAGTGGATGAGACTTTTCTTGCCTCCGGAGCCGCACTGGTTGAAGAGATTCTGCGGAGGACAAATGGGCGTGGCGTGGATGTGGTACTGGAAGCTGTAGGCCGCGACGAGACGATCGCTGCGGGCATCGACTGTGTGCGCAAGGGTGGCACGGTAACGCTGGTTGGCAACATCTCGCCACAGGTTACCTTGCCGCTGCAGAAGGTGGTGTCGCGACAGATCCGTCTCCAGGGATCGTGCGCTTCGGCGGGGGAGTATCCGCAAGCGATGGAGATGATTACAAAGAACGAGATCAAGGTTGCATCCTTGATTACAGCGGTTGCGCCTCTAAGCGACGGGGCCTCGTGGTTCAAACGTCTGCATGCGCACGAGCCGAACCTGATGAAGATCGTGCTGGATCCGCGTAGCGATGCTTCGACAGAAAGTGTCTCTCCTTCGCGATGACCTCCACTCTTTTCGATCTCACTGGACAGGTTGCCCTTGTCACTGGTGCAAGCCGGGGGCTAGGACAGTACTTCGGTCGCGCACTTGCCAAGGCAGGCGCGGATCTCATTGTGACCAGCCGGCGCAAGGACGATCTGCTGCCGTTTATAGCAGAGATCGAGGATTTCGGGAGAAAGGCCATTCCGCTCGAACTCGATGTGCGAGACCACGACAGCATCGAAGCAATGGCCGCTTCTGTGGCAGCCCTGGGGCGCATCCACATTCTTGTCAACAATGCGGGATGCAATATGCGGAAGCCGGCATTGGAAGTTACCTGGGATGATTGGAATTTGATTCTTGAGACCAATCTGCGGGGAAGTTTTTTTGTCGCGCAGCAGATTGCGCGACTGATGGTGCCGCATGGCTACGGACGGATCATTAATATCGGTTCCGTGACGAGCGTCTTTGGCTATGCGGGACTGGCGCCTTATGGAGCGAGCCGCGGCGGCATTCGGCAGCTTACGATGAGCCTGGCCGATGACTGGGGACGATACGGCATCACCGTAAACTGCCTGGCTCCCGGCTGGTTTCAGACTGCACAGAACAAAGTGATGTACGAGGACCAGGAGTGGTTCGATTACTTGATCGATCGCATTCCGTTGAAACGTCCGGGGGAGCCGCACGATCTGGATGGGGCCGTCGTCTTTCTGGCTTCCGAGGCAAGTCGCTACATCACCGGACAGACGCTTCTGGTGGATGGCGGTATTTCCACCGGCGCAACACGGGCTACGGTGAAACAACCCGCTTCCTCGGCTCCAGCGATCGCTCATAAGAAGAAAGAGGAAGCGCCATGAATATTGTCAATCGAAGAGTCGCAACTCTTTTGTCTGCTGTCCTCCTGCTGACTGTTCCATTCGGCATGGCCGCTCAGGGCGATAAGCCGCAGGGCGTCAACGCAAAGCTCAGGGTGTATTTTGTTGATGTGGAAGGTGGCCAGTCCACGCTATTCGTGACGCCCACGGGGCA
>Ga0116129_1000873_pt1 | contig 17804 bp, 12 predicted proteins | sample June2015DPH_17_2_FD_89732 | JGI IMG/M metagenome (GOLD analysis project Ga0116129, IMG submission 89732) | Peatland microbial communities from SPRUCE experiment site at the Marcell Experimental Forest, Minnesota, USA - June2015DPH_17_10 | ecosystem: Environmental > Terrestrial > Soil > Wetlands...
CGATGCAGAGAACGGAAAGTTTTTTCATGGTCAAAAGCGCTCCCGTTGCGAACGATTGCCCATAGCCCTTGGTTCCGCGCCCGTCGGCGAGGCGGCGCCTGACGCCGGCCTCGATTTCCGGGGCATCGGCTAGGGAAGCAACGCTGCCACTAAGCGGGCCGGGGCGTCAATCCTCGATCGCTTCAGGGCGGCCAACGCGAACGACCCGGACGCGGCCGGTCGTGATCGCTCAACTGAAGCCATCCATGGCCATGGAGGCCTCGGTGGTTGCGCTGCCGATCAGTTTGCGGCCCGGACTGACCAAAGCCCAGGAGCAGCAGCTTTCGGCTCCAGCTCTCCACGGCGCGCATGTTCCAGGTTATCGAAGGAACGCGCCGTCCGCGGCTTACTGATTTGAAAGAGGCCGCCAACCGAGGCGGCCTCCTGGAGCATGATCCGGAACAGTGGGTACCGGTTTTCCCTCGGGACAAACGCGAAGCGTTTGCCCGGAGATCATGCTCAAACAAAAAGATGGAGCGAGATGACGATTCGAAGAAAAGTCATTACGCTCCAGGGCTATTTCAACGAGCTGTTCACGGACGTGAACACCCCATTCAGATTTGTGCCGAGGCCGTTGACTGCCGCGATAATCGCCAGCGCTATGCCCGCCGCGATCAAGCCGTATTCAATTGCCGTAGCGCCGGTTTCATCAGTCAGGAATTCAATAATAGTCCGCTTCAAGGCATGCCTCCTTACGGGTATGTCCAGGTGATGCTGCAACCCCGTAAATCTACGTGGTGCCATCTAAGGGTGAGTAAAATTCGGTTATAAAATTTGTGCGAAAATGCGCGCGCAAAGGGGTCCACTGCAAAAATCAAAAGGGACGGAAGCGAACGACGGGATGGAAAGGGGCCAGTACCCCCCCAGGTACTGGCCGAATTAGGCCACTCATATTTTTAAAACAGGCCACAAAAGGGGAACAATATGAGCGGGAGTGACTCCGATTCAGTGACCCCCGGCAGGCCGCCCCTGCTGGGGTCATGTCCCCCAAAAAGGACGGGCTCCAGCGCGTTCCCCCACGTGCTGGGGCCGCTTGGGTGGCCGCTCGCAGATTAAAAACAGGCCACTAACAAAAAAGCCCACCAGTGCACCACGGAAAGGTCAAGCTGATGGACGGCGAGCGCATCGTGTTTACAGAGGAATCAAACCCCCAAAACTATCTCAAGCTGATCGCCAGCGGCGACGTTGACGAGACAATGCTTGAAGCATTGGAGGATTATGTGAAGCGCCAGAAACGGCGGTTATCGACATCACGATTCGAAAAGGGGCCACTCTCAAAATCAAAAGGGACCACTGAGATTTCAAGGGGATGGAAAGGGGCCAGTACCCACCCCCCAAAAAGAACATATTGCGAACTTGGAACAAATGGGGTACGGTGCTGCACCAGTCACCGACTCGCGAATTTCGCGCAAGTTTTGCCGTCCCGTTTGTCCCGCTAGCGAATCCCCGCCATAAGGAGCAACACCCAATGTCCGCCACCGCGCTGCGTATCGTCGAAGGATCCTCCATGGACAAGACCAAGGCCCTGTCCGCCGCGCTCTCCCAGATCGAGCGCCAGTTCGGCAAGGGCTCGGTGATGAAACTGGGCAAGAACGACCGCTCGATGGATGTCGAGACGATTTCCTCCGGCTCGCTCGGGCTCGATATCGCGCTCGGCGTCGGCGGCCTGCCGCGCGGCCGGGTGGTGGAAATCTACGGCCCCGAATCCTCGGGCAAAACCACGCTGGCGCTGCACACGGTGGCGGAAGGCCAGAAGAAGGGCGGCATCTGCGCCTTCATCGACGCCGAACACGCGCTCGATCCGGTTTACGCCCGGAAGCTCGGCGTCAATATCGACGAACTCCTGATCTCGCAGCCCGACACCGGCGAACAGGCGCTGGAAATCTGCGACACGCTGGTGCGCTCGGGCGCGGTCGACGTGCTGGTGGTCGATTCGGTGGCGGCCCTGGTGCCGAAGGCCGAGCTCGAAGGCGAGATGGGCGATGCGCTGCCCGGCCTGCAGGCGCGGCTGATGAGCCAGGCCCTGCGCAAACTCACCGCCTCGATCAACAAATCCAACACCATGGTGATCTTCATCAACCAGATCAGGATGAAGATCGGCGTGATGTACGGCTCGCCGGAAACCACCACCGGCGGCAACGCGCTGAAATTCTATGCCTCCGTCCGCCTCGACATCCGCCGCATCGGCGCCATCAAGGAACGCGACGAGGTGGTCGGCAACCAGACCCGGGTCAAGGTGGTGAAGAACAAGCTGGCGCCGCCCTTCAAGCAGGTCGAATTCGACATCATGTATGGCGAGGGCGTTTCCAAGATGGGCGAAATTCTCGATCTCGGCGTCAAGGCCGGCATTGTCGAGAAATCCGGCGCCTGGTTCTCCTATGACAGCCAGAGGCTCGGCCAGGGCCGCGAGAACTCAAAGGCCTTCCTCAAGGCCAATCCCGACATGACCGCCAGGATCGAGGCGGCGATCCGCCAGAACTCCGGCCTGATCGCCGAGCAGATCCTGGCAGGCTCCCCCGAGCGCGACGCCGAGGGCGAAGAGCCCGCGGAGGATTGAAGCTCAGCGGCACGCGCCCGCGTTCCCCGGACGCTGCGCAGCACGAAGTGATGCGCTGCTGATCAGGGGTCCATCGTTGTTGTCACTCATGGGTCCCGGCTCTGCGGAGCAGCGTGAAGCCGGACGATGTTTCGCATCGCTCAGGCCGCGTCCGGGACACGCCGCCCCGTCACTCCGCCGCCTGCGCCCGGGCGTAGTCCTCGACCGGCGGGCATGAGCAGACCAGATGGCGGTCGCCATGAACATTGTCGACGCGCCCCACCGGACACCAGTATTTGTCGGTGCGCGAGGTGCCCGCGGGGAAACAGCCCTCGGCGCGGGAATAGGCCCGTTGCCAGGCGTCATCGGCAATGTCGTGCACGGTATGCGGTGCGTGGCGCAGCGGCGAGGCCTCGACCTTCCAGTGGCCGGATTCGATCTCGCCGATCTCGCGCCGGATCGCGACCATGGCATCGCAGAAACGATCGAGCTCGGCTTTGGATTCGGATTCGGTCGGTTCGATCATCAGCGTGCCCGGCACCGGAAAGCTCATGGTCGGGGCATGAAAACCGTAATCGATCAGCCGCTTGGCAATGTCCTCGACGGTGACGCCGCTGCTTTGTTTGAGTGGGCGCGGATCGACGATGCATTCATGCGCGACGCGGCCTTTGGCGTTTTTGTAAAGCACGGGAAAATACGGATCGAGTTTCGTGGCGATGTAGTTGGCGTTCAGGATCGCGATCCCGGTCGCCCGCGTCAGGCCTTCGCCGCCCATCAGCAGAATGTAGACGTAGGATATGGTCAGGATCGACGCCGAGCCGAACGGCGCCGCCGACACCGGCCCGACCGCGCAGCCCGTGACGCCGTCGGTCGCGGGATGTCCGGGCAGGAACGGCGCCAGATGCGCCTTGACGCCGATCGGCCCCATGCCGGGGCCGCCGCCGCCATGGGGAATGCAGAACGTCTTGTGCAGGTTGAGATGGCTGACATCGGCGCCGTAATCGCCGGGCCGCGACAGTCCGACCTGCGCATTCATGTTGGCGCCGTCGAGATAGACCTGTCCGCCCGCGCCATGCACGATCTCGCAGATCGCGCGGATGTGCTCCTCGAACACGCCGTGGGTGGAGGGATAGGTGATCATGATGGCGGCGAGATTTTTGGCGTGCTGCGCCGCCTTGGCGCGAAGGTCGCCGACATCGACGTCGCCCCTGGCGTCGCAGGCCACCACCACGACCTCCATCCCGGCCATGCTGGCCGAGGCCGGATTGGTGCCGTGGGCGGAAGAGGGGATCAGGCACATATTTCGATGCGGCTCGCCGCGCGCGGCATGATAGGCCCGGATCGCCAGTAGTCCGGCATATTCGCCCTGCGCGCCGGAATTCGGCTGCAGCGAGACCGCGTCATAGCCCGTGATGTCGCACAGCCATTTTTCCAGCCGCGTGAACAGCGTAACATAACCTTGCGCCTGCGCGCGCGGCGCGAACGGATGCAGGGAAGCGAATTCGGTCCAGCTCAGCGGGATCATCTCGGAGGTGGCGTTGAGCTTCATGGTGCAGGAGCCCAGCGGAATCATGGCGCGGTCGAGCGCGAGATCGCGATCCGAGAGCTTGCGCATGTAGCGCAACAGTCCGGTTTCGGAGCGATGGGCGTGGAAAACCGGATGGGTCAGGAAAGCGCTGCCGCGCTTCAGCTCATTGGGGAGGCACTCCCGTGCGTCGGCCTCGATCTCGGCGTAAACGAACGCGCCGCCGAACGCGCGCCACACCGCCTCCACGATTTCAGGCGTCGTGGTCTCGTCGAGCGCGATGCCAAGCGTCGTTTCGCCGATTCGCAGGTTGATCTTCTCCGCCAGCGCGCGGGCGACGATTTCGTCCCGCCGCGCGCCGGCCGCCACCGTCACCGTGTCGAAGAACGCCTCGGCCCGCGGCGCGAAACCGAGCTTGCGCAATCCCGCCGCCAGCACCAGGGCGCGGCGATGCACCGATCGCGCGATATAAGTCAGCCCCTCCGGGCCGTGATAGACCGCATACATCGAGGCGATCACCGCCAGCAACACCTGCGCGGTGCAGATATTCGAGGTCGCCTTTTCGCGGCGGATATGCTGCTCGCGGGTCTGCAGCGCCAGCCTGTAGGCCGGCTCGCCGCGGGCATCGATCGACAGCCCGACAATGCGGCCGGGCAGCGCGCGCTTCAGCGCCTCGCACACGGCCATGTAAGCGGCATGCGGGCCGCCATAGCCCATCGGCACCCCAAAACGCTGCGCCGATCCAACCGCGATATCGGCGCCGAGTTCGCCCGGCGAGGCCAGCAGCGTCAGCGCCAGCAGATCGGCGGCGACGATGGCGAATGCCCCCTTGGCTCGCAATGTCGCGATGGCGCCGCGCAGGTCGCGCACCGCGCCCGAGGTAGCCGGATATTGCAGCAGCGCGCCGAACACCTGCGCCTGATCGAGATCGGTCAGGGGATCGCCGACAATCAGATTCCAGCCGAGCGGTTCGGCGCGGGTGCGCAGCACCGCCAGCGTCTGCGGATGAACCTCGCGATCGACAAAGAAGGATTTTGTCGTTGTTTGAGCGGCGCGCTCGGCCAGCGCCATCGCTTCCGCCGCCGCGGTGGCCTCGTCGAGCAGCGAGGCGTTGGCGATATCGAGGCCGGTGAGATCGCAGATCATGGTCTGGAAGTTGAACAGCGCTTCCAGCCGGCCCTGGCTGATCTCCGGCTGATACGGCGTATAGGCGGTATACCAGGCCGGGTTCTCCAGGATGTTGCGCTGGATCACCGCCGGCAAAATCGTGCCGGAGTAACCCTGGCCGATCAGCGAGGTGAAGACCTGGTTTTGCGAGGCAAGCTCGCGCATATGCGCCAGCGCCTCGGTCTCGCTGAGTGGCGCGCCGGTTTCGAGCGGCGCCTGCTGGCGGATCGACGAGGGCAGGGTTTCAGCCATCAGCCCGGAGAGACTCTTCGTCCCGACTGTTTCCAGCATCGCGGCGACGTCGCGGGGCGAGGGGCCGATGTGGCGGCGCACGAAGCTGGTGGCGGCCTCGTCGAAGGGGGGGCGGTGCGCGGTCATGGCGTTATCCTCACTGCGTCGTCATACATGCACGTCATTGCGAGCCAACGGGAAACCAATTCTGTCGGTTGCATTTCCGCTTCCATCATCACGCCGTATGGGCTTTGTAGGCGGCCTCATCCATCAGGCCGCCGAGCTGGCTCTTGTCCGCGATCTTCAGTTTGAAAAACCAGGCGTTGCCGGCGGCGTCGGAATTGACCAGCGCCGGCTCGGTTGTGAGCGCGTCGTTGATTTCCAGCACCTCGCCCGAAATCGGCGCGTAGACGTCGGAGGCGGCCTTGACCGATTCGACCACGGCGGCGGCTTCCGCCTTCTTCAGGGACCGGCCGACCTTCGGCAATTCCACGAACACCACGTCGCCAAGCTGCGACTGCGCATAGTCGGTGATGCCGATGGTCGCGACATCGCCCTCGATGCGGAGCCATTCGTGGTCTGATGTGAACAGGGTGGTGGTCATGCAAAATCCTTCAGCGTTTGTAATTGTTGGGAACGAACGGCATCGGCGATGTCAGCAGCGGCAGACGCTGGCCGCGCAATTCGGCAAACACAGGAGTGCCGGTCGCGGAGTAGGAGGCGGGCAGATAGCCCATCGCCACCGGCGCGTTGAGGCTGGGCCCGAAGCTGCCCGAGGTCACCGCGCCGATCGGTTCGGATGACGCCGCATCGGCAAACAGGGCGGCGCCTTCGCGCACCGGGGCGCGGCCCTCGGGCTTCAGCCCGACGCGGCGCCGTGGCGCGCCTTGCGCAAGCTCGCCCAGGATTTTCTCCGCGCCGAAAAATCCGCCGGCGCGCGCGCCGCCGTGGCGGCGGATTTTCTGGATCGACCATTCCAGCGCGCCCTCCACCGGCGTCGTTGACGTGTCGATGTCGTGGCCATAGAGGCAAAGCCCGGCCTCGAGCCGCAGGCTGTCGCGGGCGCCAAGCCCGATCGGCAGCACGTCGCCATGATCGAGCAGCGCTTTTGCAAGCTGTTCGGCGCGTTCGGCCGGCACCGAAATCTCAAAACCGTCCTCGCCGGTGTAGCCGGAGCGGGAGACGAAGCAATCGATGCCATCGACGAAATGCGGGCCGGCATCCATGAACCGCATCAAGGGCGCCTCGGCGCAGAATTTTGCCAGTACCGATTCCGCCTTCGGCCCCTGCAGCGCGATCAGGGCGCGATTTTCAAGCGGCTCGATCGTACAGGTCTCCGACAGCTGCGCGCGCAAATGCGCTTCGTCCGCCGCCTTGCAGGCGGCGTTGACCACCAGAAACAGGTACTTTCCGAAATTCGCCACCATCAGATCGTCGAGGATGCCGCCAGCGCCATTGGTGAACTGCGCGTAGCGCTGCCGTCCCGGTGCAACCCCGAGAATGTCCTGCGGCACCAGCCGCTCCAGCGCCAATGCGGCGTCTTCGAGCTTGCCGGATTTTGGCCGCAGCTCGATCTGTCCCATATGCGAGACGTCGAACAGGCCGGCGGAATTGCGGGTATGCTGGTGTTCCCTCAGCACGCCGCTTGGATATTGCACCGGCATGTCGTAGCCGGCGAACGGCACCATCTTGCCGCCGCAGGCGACGTGAAGCGCGTGGAGGGGGGTGCGTTTAAGCTGAGGTTGCAGGGAAGATTGGTCGTCGCGCGCAAGCATCACGGGGCCCTCGCGGTTTTCCCGAGGAGGATTCCCCTGAAAACCTGTCGAAGCCCCATCTGTCGCTGTGCCTGAGAGTATTATCCCGTCGGCGGACCCACTCCGGGGTTAAACCCGGCCAAGTCTCTTTCCAGATGCTATTCCCGTCACGAGGGTCCGTTTGCCTGAGAGTTTCCGGGGCGGTTGCTCCTTCGGCGCCGGCGCTTAAGCCGATCTCTCCCGACGTGACTATCGCTCATAGATAGAAGGAAATCACGGTCGCCACAAGGCTGTCAACGCAACCGCAACATCTTTCCATACCAGTCTTGCAGCCAGTCTTGTCTTGCAGCCAGTCTTGCGGCCGCTTCTGCGCTGCCGCGGCAAGCCCCTGATCCGCCGCACACTTTCTGGACAGCGCCATCCCCCTTGTCTAAAAGCGATGCTTCCGGGGCCATCACCCATTTGCGGCCAAACCCGGACATTACTGCGATTGGACTGACATGAGCGGCGTTAACGAAATCAGGTCGGCATTTTTGAACTTTTTCGCCGCCAACGGCCACGAAATCGTGCCGTCGTCGCCGCTGGTGCCGCGCAACGACCCGACCTTGATGTTCACCAATGCCGGCATGGTGCAGTTCAAGAATGTCTTCACCGGCGTCGAGAAACGCTCCTACCCGCGCGCCACCACCTCGCAGAAATGCGTGCGCGCCGGCGGCAAGCACAACGATCTCGACAATGTCGGCTACACCGCGCGGCATCACACCTTTTTCGAGATGCTCGGCAATTTCTCGTTCGGCGACTATTTCAAGGACCGCGCCATCGAGCTTGCCTGGAACCTGGTCACAAAAGAATTCGGCCTGCCGAAGGACAAGCTGACCGCCACCGTCTATGTCGACGACGACGAGGCGTTCGATCTCTGGAAAAAGATCGCAGGGCTGCCGGACTCCCGCATCATTCGCATCAGTGGCTCCGACAATTTCTGGCAGATGGGCGACACCGGACCGTGCGGTCCGTGTTCGGAAATCTTCTACGACCACGGCGACAAGGTCTGGGGCGGGCCTCCGGGTTCCGCCGAGCAGGATGGCGACCGTTTCATCGAGATCTGGAATCTCGTGTTCATGCAGTTCGAGCAGTTCGAAGGCGGCGTGCGCAATCCCTTGCCAAAGCCCTCGATCGACACCGGCGCGGGTCTGGAGCGGGTCGCGGCCGTCTTGCAGGGCAAGCACGACAATTACGACATCGATCTGTTCGTCGCCCTGATCCACGCCATTGCCGAAATGACCGGGACCGATCCGCAAGGCGATCAGAAGGCCTCGCTGCGGGTGATCGCCGACCATCTGCGCGCCACCTCATTCTTGATCGCCGACGGTGTATTGCCCTCCAACGAGGGCCGCGGCTACGTGCTGCGCCGGATCATGCGCCGCGCCATGCGTCATGCGCAGTTGCTCGGCGCCAAAGACCCCTTGATGTATCGTCTGGTGTGGACGCTGGTGCGCGAGATGGGGCAGGCTTACCCGGAACTGGTGCGCGCGGAAAACCTGATCGAGGAAACCCTGCTGCTGGAAGAGACCCGGTTCCGCAAGACGCTGGAACGGGGCCTGACGATCCTCGACGAGAAAAGCAGTTCGCTGAAAAAGGGCGACATGTTCGACGGCGACACCGCCTTCACGCTGTACGACACCTATGGCTTTCCGCTCGATCTCACCCAGGATGCGCTGCGCAACCGCGGTATATCGGTCGACATCGCCGCCTTCACCGACGCGATGGAGCGCCAGCGCGCCAAGGCCCGCGCGGCATGGTCGGGAAGCGGCGATACCGCGACCGAGAACGTATGGTTTTCCTTGCGCGAAAAGCTCGGCGCCACGGAATTTCTTGGCTATGAGACCGAAACCGCCGAAGGCGTCGTCGCAGCCCTGGTGAAGGACGGCAAGGAGGTCGAAAACCTTAAGGTCGGCGACATCGGCGCCATCGTTCTGAACCAGACGCCGTTTTATGCGGAGTCCGGCGGCCAGGTCGGCGACACTGGTTTGCTGACCGGCGAGGGGGTAAAATTCCGCGTCACCGACACCCAGAAGAAGGCCGGCGACCTGTTCGTGCATGTCGGTAACCTGGAGCAGGGCACGCTGAAGCCAGGCGCGGCGTTGCTGCTGGAAGTCGATCATTCAAGACGCGGTTCGATCCGCGCCAATCACTCCGCGACCCATCTGTTGCATGAGGCGCTGCGGCAGGTGCTCGGCGATCACATCGCCCAGCGCGGCTCGCTGGTGGCGCCGGACCGGCTGCGCTTCGATTTTTCGCATCACAAGCCGATCACGCATGAGGAGTTGAGCCGCATCGAGGATATCGCCAATGAGGTGGTGCTCGAGAATAACGAGGTCACCACGCGGCTGATGGGGCTCGACGATGCGCGCGATGCCGGCGCCCGCGCCCTGTTCGGCGAAAAATATGGCGACGAGGTGCGCGTGGTTTCGATGGGCAAGACCGACCGCGAGCACGGCAGCAACGCGCTCGGCTGGTCGGTGGAATTGTGCGGCGGCACCCATGTGCGCCGTACCGGCGATATCGGCCTCATTTCAGTGACCGGCGAAAGCGCGGTGTCCTCGGGCGTTCGCCGCATCGAGGCCTTGACCGGGCGCCAGGCGCGGCGGCATGCCAACGACACCATGGCGCTGGCGCGATCGGCGGCAACCGAACTGCGCACCACGCTCGACGATATGCCGGCGCGCATTGTTTCCCTGATGGAAGAGCGCAAGAAACTGGAGCGCGATCTGTCGGAGGCGCGCAAGCGACTGGCGATGGGGGGCGGCGGCGCCATCAACGGCGCGGCGAGCCTTTCCGGCGTGCGCGAAGTCGGCGATGTCAAGCTGATGGCCCGTGCGATCGAAGGCATCGAGATGAAGGATCTCAAGGGCCTGGTCGATGAAGGCAAGAAACAAATCGGCTCCGGCGTGGTCGCCATTGTCGGCGTCACCGCCGACGGCAAGGCCGGCATCGTCGTCGGCGTCACCAGCGATCTCACCTCGCGCTACAACGCGGTCGATCTGGTGCGGGTCGCCTCCGAAGCGCTCGGCGGCAAGGGCGGCGGCGGGCGGCCCGACATGGCGCAGGCCGGCGGCCCCGACGGCGCCAAGGCGGACGCCGCGCTGGCGGCGATCGAAAAGGCAATGGGCGGGGCGTGAGATTGTGTAACACAACTCCACGAGTCGTCCCTGCGAAAGCAGGGCCCGATGCGCCGTGTTGCCTGTGTCGAGAGACTATTCGACGACTTTGGCGCAGCCACCAAGTCTGTGGTTATGGGTCCCTGCTTTCTCGCAGGGACGACACTGTTTGTTGAACAGCTACCGGGCGCAATCGGCCGGACTCGGCTCAACCCTTGCGCAGGAACACGTAATCGGCGGAGTAGGGCACGCTGCGATAGCTGCCGGCCTTGTCGCAACTTCCCTCGAGCTTTCCGCCCGACGTGTTGATCCGCTGCACCGTTGTGACGCCGGTGAGGGTGCCGCTGCCGCGCTGGGAAATCACGTTGAGCTTCAGCCAGGGGATATCGTTGGGCGCAGCACCGGGCGCGTTGCCGGCAACCTTGCCGACCACGGCGCTGCCATCGCTGTATTCCCAGTTCGGTCCGGCGTAGTGACGGCCGACGGTCTTGCCATCGACCAGCAAGGTCGCGATCGGCTCGCGGAATGCAAAGGCGAGCTTGCCGTCGGCGCCCGCCTTGCATTCATAGATCTGCCCGCCTTCGGCGTGCGCGGTGAGCACGATCGTCTCTCCGGGCGCGGCGATGGCGTCGGGAAGCGGCGTCTCGGCACGTGCGTTCACCAGCGAACCCGACAGCAACAACAATGCGAGCCCGGCGTTTTTAACAAGCAGCATGTCACGCTCTCCTGTTGGAAATATTTTTCGTCATTTGCGAGGAGCAAAGCGACGAAGCAATCCAGTGACTACGTTCCTTGTCGGGGCTCTGGATTGCTTCGCGGAGCCTGGCATCGGGCGCGCATTCGCGCGACCAGTTGGCCCGCAATGACGATCGTTTTTACGTCGCCATCGCCTTGGTCAGGTTTTCTGCGACCTTGTCGAGGAAGCCGGTGGTGGAAAGCCAGCGCTGATCGGCCCCGACCAGCAGCGCGAGATCCTTGGTCATGTAACCGGCTTCGACGGTCTCGACGCAGACTTTTTCCAGCGTATCAGCGAATTTCGCCAGCGCCTCGTTATTGTCGAGCTTGGCGCGATGCGACAGCCCGCGGGTCCAGGCGAAAATCGAGGCGATCGAATTGGTCGAGGTTTCCTTGCCCTTCTGATGCTCGCGGTAATGCCGGGTCACCGTGCCGTGGGCGGCCTCGGCCTCGACCGTCTTGCCGTCCGGCGTCATCAGCACCGAGGTCATCAGGCCGAGCGAGCCATAGCCTTGCGCGATGGTGTCGGACTGCACGTCGCCGTCATAGTTCTTGCAGGCCCAGACGTAACCCCCCGACCATTTCATCGCCGCCGCGACCATGTCGTCGATCAGGCGATGCTCGTAGGTGATCCTCTTCGCATCGAATTTCGCCTTGAATTCCTTGTCGAAAATCTCCTGGAAGATGTCCTTGAAGCGGCCGTCATAGACCTTCAGGATCGTGTTCTTGGTCGAGAGATAGACCGAATAGCTTTTGGACAGGCCCATATTGAACGAGGCGCGGGCGAAATCGGCGATCGAATCGTCGAGATTGTACATCGCCAGCGCCACCCCGCCGCTGGGGGACTGGTAGACTTCCCGCTCGATCACCTTGCCGTCTTCGCCGACGAATTTCATCGTCAGGGTGCCCTTGCCGGGAAACTTGAAATCGGTAGCACGGTACTGGTCGCCGAAGGCGTGGCGGCCGATGATGATCGGCTTGGTCCAGCCCGGCACCAGCCGCGGCACGTTCCTGCAGATGATCGGTTCGCGGAACACCACGCCGCCGAGGATGTTGCGGATGGTGCCGTTCGGCGATTTCCACATTTCCTTCAGCCCGAACTCCTTCACCCGGGCTTCGTCCGGGGTGATGGTGGCGCATTTGACGCCGACGCCGACTTTCCTGATGGCGTTGGCGGCATCGATGGTGACCTGATCGTTGGTCTTGTCGCGGTATTCCATCCCGAGATCGAAATACATCAGGTTGACGTCGAGGAACGGGTTGATCAGCTTGTCCTTGATGTATTGCCAGATGATCCGGGTCATCTCGTCGCCATCGAGTTCGACGACGGGGTTGGTCACCTTGATTTTTGCCATGACAGGTCGGGCCTTTGTTGGGGAATAGCGCGTTTCGGGTGGGGTGATACGAATACATTTCGCGCTATAGCACCGCAAACGCCCCGGCGAAAGCCAAGGCGTTATGCACTTTCAGCCCGATGTTTTGGCTCAGTCCGCCGGAGCCTGGTCCGGAAAAGTGGGTGCCGGTTCTCCCTCGGGACAAACGCGAAGCGTTTGCCCGGAGATCATGCCCAAACAAAAAGATGGAGCGAGACGACGATTCGAAGAAAAGTCATCACGCTCCGGCTCAGAACGCCGCCTGCGTGGCGGTTCCCGCCACCACATACCAGGTGACGAAGATTCCGCAGATCAGGGCGCCCGGCAGGCTGGAGCCGGTGCGGCGCCAGGTGAAGGTGGCGATAACGGCGCAGATTGCCAACAGTGGCACGAACTGGATGGCGATAATGGTGGAAAGCGGCACGAAGCTGGGATCGGGCATCGGATTGAACAGCTTTCCCAACATCCACAACGTGCCGTATTGCAAGGCAAGCAGCACGATGAGGCCCGATGTCAGCGCCAGGATATTGGTGAGATAGAGCGCGCCGCGTCCCGCCGCCAGAGTGGAGAAATTCCGGTGCAGCACGTGCAGAGCGATCACAAAAAACGCGGTGAACGGGATGAGGTAGATCAGGAAGATCAGGAATTGCCTGGCGCTCATCAGCTTCAGCGCCACGATCCAGAACCGGAAATCGATCTTGAAGGCCAGATCGGTCAGCCACAGCGCGGCATAGCCGACGATGACGGTCGCCACCGCGATTGCGATCGACGGCACGACGATCCCGGCCCGGCTGGCGCGTTTGGGCGCGAACGGCATCAGCAATAGCGCGATCAGCGCATTGATGAGGGCCCAGACCATGATCTGATTGGTGATGCCCTGGGGCAGGTATGTCGAAGGCGTTACAAAGGTACCCCCAAGCGCGAACGCCGGATAGTAGGTCAGCGCGGGAATGAAGGCGGTCAGAACAAACGCCGCGGTCCAGCGGCCGCCGCTGGCTGCGGGGTGAGCCGGCATGGCGCCATCGGCGATCTCGGGCAATCTGAGGCGTGAAAACTGGGACGATTCCAGCAGCCCGTCGAATACGCCGATCAGGAGTACGACAAAGCCCAACAGCGCGATCAGCGTGCCGATCTCCTTGCGGAACCAGATCTGATCGTCGACGGCGCGCGGTGTGCCGCCCTGCAACGTCCGGGCGAACCAGTCGAGGCTGTAGCCGATGGCCTCATGCGAAATATGCTCGGCCGGATGGGTGATATCAGGTGTAAACAGCACGCGCGCGGTGCCTTGCGCGATGTCGCCATAGACCTTGCCCGGCTCGACCGGCCCCTGGGTGCCGAACAGGGCCCAGAGTTTCGGGCTTTGGGTCACGTCGCGGGCGCGCTCGACGCCCCACATCAGGTCGGAAAACTCCTCGTATTGTGCGTACACCAGGGCGACATTGCGCGGCCAGCCCGGGGTGCCCTCGCCGGCGAACGGTTTTCCGGTCGACGACCCCTCCAGCACCATCGACTTGTAGTCGTTGGGCATCGTGGCCGCGGCGGCGAGAACCGCCCAGCCGCCCATGGAATGGCCCTCGAGGCCGATATTGTTCTTGTCGACGAAGTCGAGGCTGCGCAGATGCGCCAGCCCGTCCGGCCCGCCGAAGCCGCCTGCGAAGGCGGGCGGGTCGCTGTAGCCGTGGCCGGTCTGGTCGAGGGCGAGGACCACATAGCCGCGGCGGGCAAATTCGATGGCAAAGCCATCCTGCGTCTCCCGCGAATTGATGTAGCCGTGAACCGCGAGGATGCCGGGGGCGGGGGTCCCCGCGGTGGCATTGGGCGGGATGTAGAGCAGGGCGCTCATTGTGTTGCCTCCGGCACCCTTGAAGCGCACATCCTGGATCCGGATGCCGCCGGAGGTTTGTGTCAGCCAGGCCAGCAATCCGCCGACGACGATCAGTATCACTCCAGCAATCGCCAATGACCATCTGCTGCGCATGGACGTCTCCCTCTTCCCTTGTCCGTGAACCTTGAGCCGGCTCCGGTTGATTTTGCAGGTTGGTTTTGATTGTGATTGATAGCGTATCCGAGTACCGAGTGCGCGCCAACCACATCCCTTGCTTGTTCGCCTGACAAATCCTGCCGCACCCCGATCCGCGGGGCGGTTGACGCGATGTTGAATCCGTGAATCAGATATCGCCACTAACGCCGTTGTTTTACTTGAGAAATTTCACTGTGCGGGGGCGATCGAAGAATGCCGCCGGTGAGACATTGAATCGCGTTCTTCGGAACTTGATTCAAAACCTTCAGACGCTGCATCAGAGAGTGAAGTGAGATGTCCGGTTCAGGCACCGACAAAACCAAATCGGGCGTCGATCTCAAAGGCCCCGTTGTGATTCTGGTTGAGCCGCAGCTCGGCGAGAACATCGGCATGGCGGCGCGCGCGATGGGTAACTTTGCGCTGGCGCGTCTGCGGATCGTCAATCCGCGCGATGGCTGGCCGAACGTCAATGCAAGGCGCGCCGCCTCCGGCGCCGATCATATCCTCGATCGGGCCGAGTTGTTCGACACGGTCGAGCAGGCGGTCGCCGACTGCACGCTGCTGTTCGCCACCACCGCGCGCGCCCACGATCAGGCCAAGCCGGTGGTCGCGCCCGACCATGCCGCACGCGAAATCGCCGCGGAGCTCGAAGGCGGCGGCACGGTTGGCATCCTGTTCGGCCGCGAGCGCTACGGCCTGCAGAACGAGGAGGTGGCGCGCGCGAACCGCATCATCACCTTTCCGGTCAATCCCGGCTTCGCCTCGCTCAACCTCGCCCAGGCGGTGCTGTTGATCGGCTACGAATGGTTCAAGCTTTCGACCCGGGGCGCGTTGCCGTTCGCGATGCCGGAACGCTCCGAACCCGCCTCGCAGCACCAGATGCAGTCCTTTTTCGACAATCTGGTGGGCGAACTCGACAAGGTCGAATTCCTGCGCCCGGCGGAAAAACGCGAGACCATGCTGGTGAACTTGCGCAACATCTTTTCCCGCATGGAGCCGACCAAGCAGGACATGCATACGCTGCACGGCGTGGTGATGGCGATATCGGAGGGACGCAAGGGGCCGGCCAAGGGCGGCGTGCTCGATAGCGAACAGGCGACCCGGCTGCGGGCGCTGCTCGCCGAGCACGGGCAGGGCGCGCTGCCGTCGGAAAGCGGCACGGTGCGCGGGCTGGCGCGGCTGTTGCGGCGCAATCCGACCGATGCCGAGCGCATGCTGTGGCAGGCGCTGACGTCGGACCGCCGCTTCGCGGGGCAGTTCAAACGCCAGACGCCGGTGGGCCGGCACATTCCGGATTTTGTGTCCTTTGTGAAGAGGATAGCGATCGAATTGGTCAATCCCGGTGAGACCGATGCGATCGTCCGCGAGCGCGCCGTGCGGCAGGCATGGCTGGTGGAGCGTGGCTACCGGGTCATCGCCATGGCTGTCGCGGATATTGAGAGTGATCTTGCCGAACAACTCGACAGGCTTGGATCCAGCCTGGTGGATTAGGCCTTCCGGGCTGCAGCAATTAACGCTGGTGAATTGTCGACGGCGATGTCGCGGCCTCGGTGCGCGGCGATGGCACGCTTCATGCAGGCTACAGACCGCTCGGGATCCTACCCAGGGAAAGTGCAAGGGAGACGAAGCATGAAACGATCCGACCTCACCGAAAAGCTGCTCGACATCAAGCGCGAGAAAGGCTGGAGCTGGAAACACATCTGCGAAAAGATCGGCGGCTATTCCGAAGTTCTGATCGTCGGCGCCATCCTCGGCCAGATGAAGCTGACAAAACCGCAAGCCGCCAATGCCGGCGAGTTGTTCGGATTGACAAAATCCGAAACCGCTATGCTCAATGAGGTGCCGATGCGCGGTGAGGGCACGCCGATGCCGCCGACCGATCCTTTGATCTATCGTTTCTACGAACTGGTGATGGTGAACGGGCCGGCCTGGAAGGCGCTGATCGAGGAGGAGTTCGGCGACGGCATCATGTCGGCGATCGATTTCGACATGGTGATGGAACGCCTGCCCAATCCCAAGGGCGACCGGGTCAAAATCACGATGTCGGGCAAATTCCTGCCGTACAAATATTATGGCGCCAGCGGCAATGTGCCGGAATACGGATTCAAGGAGGGGTGAGGGAAGGGGCCAATGGCGAGTGCCGAATGGACTTCCCCATTCGCCAATCGCCGCTCACCATTCGTCCTCATTTCCCCGCCCTCACCTGCACGATGGCCTGTGCCATCAGCTCGTCCATCTTGTCGCGAAGCTCCGGTTCCGTGACGGCGACGCCCTCGGCGGCAAGATCGTCCATCACTTTGCGGGCTGCGCCGTGGCCGGGGCCCTCGAAATCGGCGGCGACGACCTGCCTGGCGTAGGCATTGGCGGCGTCGCCTGACAGACCGAGCTTTTCCGCCACCCAAAGCCCCAGCAGCCTGTTGCGGCGCGCCTCGGCCTTGAACTTCTGCTCCTCGTCGATAGCGAACTTCTTCTCGAAAGCTTCCTCACGCCGGTCGAATATGGTCATGACTAAAGGTTTCCACCGCCACGCCGAACTGGCGCCGGCGGTCTTGTTGCGGCTGCCCCGTCGGATATCCAGATAATCATCGTGAATCCGCAGGACAACGGCCCTTAAAGTCGCAGGTTGGGCGGTAAAACTCAGCCCAAGGGGAGCGGATCGATTGTGCTGGATCAGCCAATCAGATAGGTTGCGTTCAGGCCCGGTTCTTGTTCTGTTTCCCGTTCTGATGTTCAAGTTCCTGGCTTTCACGGCAGCTCCGTCGTGGGTCCCCATCCTGGTCATCCGGAGCACACCAACCGCATGGATTTCAACAACACACGGTACATCCCAATGAGCCGTCGACGCCGCATTTATGAAGGCAAGGCCAAGGTCCTCTACGAAGGGCCGGAGCCCGGAACACTGATCCAGCACTTCAAGGATGACGCGACCGCGTTCAATGCCAAGAAACACCAGGTTATCGAGGGCAAGGGCGTCCTCAACAACCGGATTTCGGAGTACCTGTTTCAGCACCTCAACGACATCGGGGTGCCCACCCATTTCATCCGCCGCCTCAACATGCGCGAACAGTTGATTCGCGAAGTCGAGATCGTGCCGCTGGAGGTCGTGGTGCGGAATGTGGCGGCGGGATCGCTGTCGCAGCGCCTCGGCATCGAGGAAGGCACCCAGTTGCCGCGCTCGATCATCGAATTCTACTACAAGAACGACCAGCTCAACGACCCGATGGTCTCCGAGGAGCACATCACCGCGTTCGGCTGGGCGACGCCGC
>Ga0116129_1000874_pt1 | contig 17793 bp, 22 predicted proteins | sample June2015DPH_17_2_FD_89732 | JGI IMG/M metagenome (GOLD analysis project Ga0116129, IMG submission 89732) | Peatland microbial communities from SPRUCE experiment site at the Marcell Experimental Forest, Minnesota, USA - June2015DPH_17_10 | ecosystem: Environmental > Terrestrial > Soil > Wetlands...
CGCTATCTCCTATTGAAAGCACGGCGCATGGCCGTAACCAACACCGAATACGTCGCTTTTCAGAAAACCAGGAAAGCCGCGTAGAATGCCACTTCTTACGAATTCCTGCGGAGAGCCGAAAAATGTAAAGACGGGCGTACTCGCCTTTTTCCCGATGCTCTTCACTTTCGATCTGAATCTGTCCGACCAGCGGAGTGACGGCCTTGACGGAATTTGGCACGGCGAAGAGTCCGATGGGCGGTAAGCCTCCGTCTGTCAGGCGCGCGTGAACGCGTTCACCCACGGCCCAAACTTTGGGTTTGCCGGGGAGGGCGGCGAGCGTCTGAATCGCATAGTCGGCTATCACCTCATTAAACTGGCCCACCAGTCCCTGGTCCGAACCGAACACAACCGCGCCGATGGCTCCTGCGTAGGCTTGCCCTCTCTGTTCCACGATTGCGCCCGACGGTTCGCTTTCCCGAAAGCACGCGCCCAGAGCTAACTCTACAGTTCGGTAATAGTCGGCCAAGGCAAGCACCGATTTCTCATATTGACCGATACTGGCGGCGGCTAGTGCTTTCATGGTGCGGACGACAGATTGCAAGTCTCCAGCGCTGTCGATCTGCCGGCTCAGGCTGGCGGCGGTGTCACTCATGACTTGGCCTTGGGCGCCGTATCGGGCTTAGGTTTGACCTCCGGCGGGGTCTTGGGCTGGGAATCAGGTTTCGCATCGGGCTTGGGTTGGAACGATTCCAACGATTTGCTCGCAATTTGAATCACGGCCTTGCGATCTTCGTCACTCAACTCTTCAGCCGTTTCAAATCTTCCACTCACTTCCGCCGGAATTTGCGTCACGGCCTCACGTAAAGCATGCTCGGCGTCCGGCATCTTTTCCAGCGGCACGCCGTCGAAGAGTCCGGCGGTCAATGCCAGCAGCATGGCGATTTGCGCAGGAACCTGGACCGGCTGGAATTCCGGCTGCTTGAGACAGGCGCGTATGCGGCGACCGTGTTCGATGGTCTTGCGGGTCTCTTCATCCAGGCGGGCGCCGAAGCGGGAAAACGTTTCCAGCTCCGAAAACTGCGCATAGGCGAGCTTGAGGTCGCCGGCCACGGCGCGGTATGCCGCCCGTTGCGCCTTGCCTCCTACGCGGGAAACGGATTTGCCCACATCGACCGCCGGCAGCACGCCCAATTCGAACAATGATGGCGAAAGGTAGATTTGGCCATCCGTGATCGAAATCAAGTTAGTTGGAATGTAGGCGGAAATGTCCTGCGCTTCGGTCTCGATAATCGGAAGCGCGGTGAGCGATCCACCGCCGCGCTCTTTGCTGAGGTGAGTGGCGCGTTCGAGCAGGCGGGAGTGGATGTAAAAGATGTCACCGGGGAAAGCTTCGCGTCCGGGCGGACGGCGGAGCAGCAGTGAAATCTCGCGATAGGCGCGCGCGTGTTGCGTGAGGTCATCATAAACGATCAGCACGTCGCGGCCGGCCTCCATAAAATGCTCGGCGATGCTGGTCGCGGCGTAAGGTGTGACGTAAAGAAGCCCAGGCGCATCGTCGCCTTCGGCAACCACCACCACCGTATAATCCATCGCGCCTTTCTCCCGAAGGCTGGCCACGAGTTTAGCTACCCCCGATGCGCGCTGGCCGATGGAACAATAGACGCAGAGCACGTTCTTGCCGCGCTGGTTCAAAATGGCGTCAAGGGCGATGGCCGTCTTGCCCGTCTGGCGATCGCCCAGAATCAATTCGCGCTGTCCGCGCCCCACCGGAATCAGCGCATCCACCACCTTCAGACCGGTCTGGAGCGGCACGCTGACGGGCGCGCGGTCCATGATGGGCGCGGCGGGGCGTTCGATGGGCAGGCGTTCCGTGGAAGTCACTGGCCCTTTGCCATCGAGTGGCTGGCCAAGCGGATCGACGACGCGTCCGAGCAACCCATCGCCCACAGCCACGTCGGTAACCCTCCCTGTGCGCTCCACTTCATCGCCTACTTGCAGATGCGAGTATTCGCCGAGCAAGACGACGCCGATTTCGCGCTCATCCACGTTGAACGCGATGCCAAACACACCGCCGGGAAACACGAGAAGTTCCTCAAAACCAGCGCCGGGCAGGCCAGAGACCTTGGCGATGCCGGTGGAAACGTCCGTGATGACACCCACCTCGCGCGGCGTCAACTGAGGCGTGTAGGCTTCCCGTGCCTGACCGATTCCGGCGAACGCGCGGTCGAATACGCTCTGCAAGCTACCGGGCACCGTGCTCATTTGCCTCCATCGATCAGTTCAGCGACGCCTTTTTCCATCGAAGTAAGGTAATCCGCGATGCTCCAGGCCACTTTTTCACCATTGGTCGTTAGTTCGATGCCGCTGACCAGATCGGGCGCGGTCTCGAAGCGGACGCGGACTTCAGCCGAGAAGGTCTCGTTGAGCGAATTCTGTATGGCCGTGCGCTGTTCCGCGGGCATTTCAAAGGTGCTGCGGACCACCGCTGGATCAGGCGATGTCTTGAGAGCTTCAGCCATGCAAGTCTTTCCGTTGCCGTTCAACTCTCGCAAACGGCGAGTGAACACTTCACCCATGTGGTCTTCGAGAGTGGCGGTCGCCAGGTCCGCCAGCGCCTTCCGAATGATGGCAAAGACTTCCTGGCTGGTGCGGCGGGTGATGGCTTGATCGAGGTTATGCGCTTCGCTCTTCAACGTTTCCTGACGCTTGGCGCTCAAGGCGTCGGCCGCCTTCCCCGCTTCATCGATCAGGCGCTCGCCTTGCGCTTTGGCTTCGTCTGTCGCTTTAGTCAATAGTGCGGCGCGCTGCTGGTCGAACTCCTCGTTCTTATGCTGAAACTCGTCGTGATCTTTTTGGGCTTCAGCCTTCTTCGTGGCGGCATCGGCGAGTTCGGTGGCGATCAACTTCTCCCTGGCGCCAATGGCATCGAGGACCGGCTTGTACAGATAATGCTTCATCAGCCACGCAAGGATGAGAAAATTGAGAACTTGCGCACCGACGGTGAACCAGTCGATCAGCATAGGTCACTTTCCAGTCGTCTGGGCAATGACATGGGTCCAGAACGGGTTCGCAAAAATGAGAATCATTGAGACCACGAAGCAGTAGATGGCCGTGGATTCAATCATTGCCAGACCCACGAATAAGGTCCGGGTGATGGTGGCGGAGGCGTCCGGCTGTTGCGCCAGCGCGGTCAGGGCGGTCGAAACCGATCGCCCTTCACCTAACGCCGGGCACATACACCCCACTCCGGTAGTAAGACCGGCGGTGACAATTGAAGCAATCGCTACGAGAGTACTGCTGTCCATGATGTGTCCTTTAGCTGTTTCATTGTTGGTTCACGTTGCTGGCGCTACCTCCGGTTTGGGCTTGCGCGAGCGCGTGGCGGCCGCAATGTAGACGGCAGCCAGTATGCTGAAGATGTAAGCCTGTACCATACCGGTGAGCAGGCCGAGCATCGTCATGAAAATGGGAAAGATGAAGGGCGTGATGGTGAGCAGAATGCCTATGATCATGGCTCCGCTCATCATGTTGCCGAACAGGCGGACGGCCAGCGCCAAAGTGCGCGAAAGTTCGCTGATGATGTTAAACGGCAGCATGATGACCGTTGGCTTTGCATAGGACCTGAGATAGCCGCCGAGCCCCTGGTCCTCAATGCCGAACAGCGGTACGGCCACAAACACGCACAGGGCAAGCGCTGTAGTGGTCGATAAGGAACTGGTAGGCGGCTGGTAGCCGGGAATCACGGTACAGAGGCTGGCGGTTGCGACGAACAGAAAGAGAGTTCCCAGGAAGCCGACATACTTGCGCGCCGGATTTAGACCGACTTCTTCAATTTGTTTCTCGATGGCCGTAACCAGGATCTCCAGCAGGTTTTGCCACCTGGAACGGGTGAGATCGGTCGAGAGCTTGCGGGTGATGAGTTTCGAGCCGGCTGCCAGCAACAACATCAGTCCCCACGTAAACACAATGGTGGCGTTGAGTTTGAGAAACCCTTGTTGCCAGAAGATCAGCTGATCGGGACTAAGACGCATGGGTCACCGCCTGTACCGGCGGGTTTTGGCTCTGCGGAAGCCGGGTGAACCAAGTCACCAACACGCGCGCGATGATGAATCCGATGGAGCACAGCAGTAGCCGCCGCCAACTACTTCCCATGACGAAGTAAAACCCAGCTAGTGTGATCGTTGTTCGCAGCAGCAGGCTGCCTGCGAACCAAATTACCGGCTGTTGGGATGACACTCCCTTGTGGACCGTCCACCAGAGGCCGCCGAAGAATACCCCGCCAAGCGTCGCTCCCGCCAGCCACGCCAAGGCTAGTGACAGAAGTTCATTCATGCTTCCCCTCCTCGCCGTCCTGCATATCCTCTTCTTCCTGCGTCACCCAGTGCCACGCGTTGAGACAGCCGAGCGCGAGCCCGGCGAACAATAGGGCGATCGTCCAGGAATGCGAACTGGGATGGTTCCTATCCAGCCAGATGCCAAGCGCGATGCCGAGCAACGCAGGCACGGCTACAGACCAGCCGATTATTCCCATCATGCCCAGGCCAAAGCCGACGCTCGGCGGCGCGTTGGTGCGCGCCTTGAGTTTGCGGGCGGCTTGCGCGCCGATTTGCTCGTCGAAGGTAGGTTGGTGTTCCGGCATATTCATGTCCGTCTTGTTCTTGTCACTAATGTCATGCCCGTTGAAAAGTGGCCAAGCGATGCAGGAGCCCAACTTCCAACTTCGCCATTACCTGGCGCACGTTTTGCTCCTGCTCATTCAGCGTCAGGAATTCCCGTTTCACCGCATCGTGCAATTGGTTGAGATCCACCCCACCGATCGCCCGGCGTACGGAGACCAGCACGTCCATGCCGGTCTTGACCAATACGCCCTCATCCACAGCTACGTAGATCTCTTTTCCCGCTTCGGCCTGGTAGATCAAGATTCCCGGCGCAAGGGCTGCAACACAGTCGCGCCGGTGCGGCAAAAGTCCAAACGATCCGTGGCGCGACTGTGCGACGACGCGCGAGACCCCGGCTTGTTCCACGAATATCTGGAAAGGCAGCAGGATTTTAAGATGCATGAGTGACGGTTGCATGGCCGGCCTCCGGTTGAGGATTCGCCGCGGTCTGCGGTGGTATGTCGGGCTCGCCCTTGGTCTTGGAGTCGGCGTCCGGCTTGGCGCTCGCCTTGGTGGCTTGGGCTTTGTCCTTCGCCTCGTCCACCTTTCCAATCATGTAGAGCGCGCTTTCCGGGTAATCTTTAAATTCGTCGCGCCAGGATTCGTTCACAGCCGTCGATGGAATCCTTCAAGCTGACGTCTTTTCCCTTGATGCCGCTGAACTGCTCGGTGGCGAAAAACGGCTGGGTGAGAAACCGCTCCAGCCTGCGGGCGCGTCCCACTACGTTGCGGTCGTCGGGAGACAGTTGCTCCATCCCCAGCATGGCTATGATGTCCTTGAGTTGCTCGTAGTGCGCCAGCGTCTTACGTATTTCCTGCGCCAGCGAGTAATGCTGCATGCCGATTATGGACGGCGTGGCCATGCTGGAATTGGATTGCAACAGATCGACCGCCGGGAACAGTCCCTCGCTGGCGCGCTTACGCGAGAGAACAATGGAAGCGGAAAGATGGGAGAACGCGTGCACGGCCGCGGGGTCGGTCAGGTCGTCGGCTGGCACATACACAGCCTGAATAGACGTGATGGCGCCCGTATCGGTGTTGGCAATGCGCTCTTCGAATCCGGATAATTCGGTGCCCATGGTCGGTTGATAGCCCAGGCGCGACGGCATTTGCCCCATAAGACCGGACACCTCCATACCAGCCTGGATGAAACGAAAAATGTTATCGACCAGCAACAGCACGTCGCGGTGCTCCACATCGCGGAAATACTCGCACATGGTGAGCGCCGCCAGACCCACGCGGAAGCGGGCGCCTGGAGGCTCGTTCATCTGACCGAAGATCATCACCATATTAGGAAGCACGCCGGCTTCCTTCATATCGTGGTAGAGCTCTTCGCCTTCACGACAGCGCTCGCCGATACCACAGAACAGACTCACGCCCTTTTGGCGCCCGATCATGTTGTGAATCATTTCCGTGAGCAATACCGTCTTGCCCACGCCGGCGCCGCCGAAGAGTCCAGCCTTACCGCCGCGTTCGAGCGGCATCAGAACGTCAATCACCTTGATGCCGGTTTCAAAGATCTCGGACTTGGTGGAACGCACCGTCAGCGGCGGCGGAGCGCTGTGCACAGAGCGCCATTGCACATCGGATAATGCGGCGCCGCGGTCGATGGCGTTGCCAAATACGTCGAACATGCGCGACAGTGTCCCTCTGCCTACGGGGGTTTTCAGCGGGCCTCCCGTGTCCTCAACCGACATGCCGCGAGCTAACCCTTGGGTGGGAGTGAGCGCAATGCCGCGCACGTAATGACCCTCGCGCTGGGCCAGCACTTCAATGACGATTTGCCCTTTAACGCCGGCCCGCAATACCGAATAGACGGGCGGCAGGTGGCCATCAAAACGGATGTCGACAACGCTGCCGCGCACCGAAACCACCACTCCGGAATTTGGTTTATCATCCATCTGAGTTATACCTTGGCTTCCGGTGGATCGGCGGTCCCTCCTGCCGGCAAACATTCCGGCAGATCGAGGCGCGCCACGCCAATCCGGTTGTCGGCCATGCCGTAATAGACATCGAAGCGGTCTGGCATGCCAAGATCGTCGCGCCGATCGATGCCAGTGGGGAACACCACATTGGCGACAGTTCCGCTGCGTTCCTGCCACAGAGCCGGCGTCAAGACCGGTTGCGTGGAGCGATAGCCGATCACGCGGGGGTGGTTTTTAGAAAGCATCATCACTCCGGCCGAGTAACACAGTTCGTGTGCGGCGCTATCCGCTTCACTGACGCCGTGATAAACGATGAGCCAGCCGAGCCGCGTCATTACGGGCGGAGTGCCGCCCCCGATTTTGAGACGCTCCCAGGAAGAAACAGGGGTGGCCAGCCGGTGATGAGACGCAAACGGGCCAAGGCGATAAGGTTCTGGGCCATCCGAGGGCATAGGGCAGTAGGAAATCCAGATGCTTTCCCGATCGAGATCCACATCGCGAGTCGAGGGACAGCAGGCGGTCTCCTCGGGACGCGTGCCGGGAAAAAGCGGACGGTGAAGCATGGCCAGGTCCGGATGGCCGCTAAGATTAGGAATCGCGACCGGGAAGAGACTTGCATCTTTGTTGTCCACATCGCCCATATCGATGCCCTGATAGTTGCCGAACGTCGCGAGCCCTTGACGCCGCCAGTGGAACAGATCTACCGAAGTTGCAGAAGCGATGCGTGGGCCTTGGGGTGAGAAGGCCGTGTAGGTCATCAAGAAGCGCTGAAGCGGTTCCACAAAGGTGATACGAGGGTCTTCACAACCGCCGCCGCCGGGGCGCAGCTCATAATCGGCTTCCGGCTCCAGGGCGATGCCCAGGCGTTCGACGCCGGCCGGATCGCCGGCTGCGTCAAAGCGCACTCGTGCGATGCCTATGCGCGAATAGTTCCCACGAGCCACCAGCCGCGGAAACAAATAGAGTTCTCCATCGGGGCCGCGAGCAGCGGCGGGATTCAGCACGCCTTCGATTTCTTGAGGGTTCCCCGCCTCTGGCTCCATCACCAAACCCAGGCGCTGTAATTGGAACCCACTCACGAGTTCGCCGCTTCTTGACCGCTATCCGATAGACAAGCGATAGCTGTTTCGATGGTCCGTTTCGTCTCATGCGGTCCCTGAACGCGGATAGAAACGACCCCGGCTTGCTCCGCTGGGTAGTCGTTTCCACCCGGAAACAAGGCGTCGCCAATGTAAATCATCTCTTTCAGTGAAATGCCAAGGACGTCCCTCAGTTTTCCGATCCCGTAGGCCTTGTCTACGCCGGGTTTAGTGACGTCGATGGATGTCGCGCCACCCAAGCGAACGGAAAACTCGGGAATGAGGGCGTCGACGATGACTTTGATCTTTTTTCGTTTGGCAAAGTCGGGATCCCACGCCTTCTTTTCGTCTAACGGAGCCTGCTGGCCTAATGCAGAATAAGTGATCTGGCTTCCCCGGTCTTCAATCGCCTCGCCCCAGTGCTTTTCGATCTTGAAACCCGCCTCTGCAATTGCCTGCTTTAGCGAGGCGATGATTTTAGCTTTTTCGCCCGCCGTAAGGTCTTCCGAATAGACCTTGTTCCAAGTGCCTGCATAACGAAAGAACTGTGTTCCGCATGTAGGCAGGATCGATAAGTTTTCCAGGCTCTGATCCTGAAGCATCTGCGAGAGTACCTGGTTTTCAAACTGCAGCCAATCTCCACCGGAAATGACAGCCACCTTGACGACGCCAAGCAGGTCGTGAAGCAGTCGCGACATCTCGGCGTCGAGAAGCGCTTTACTTTCGGCAAGAGTACCGTCCAAATCAAAGACGATTAGCCTCTTCATGCGGGGATCTCGATTTCGAGAAGGCTCAATGCGCCTCGTGGCCGGACAGTGTGCTCTCCAATCGCTGCCGGCAACAGATATACATCGCCTTTGGCGACGGGATAAGTGGCGCCGCCCTGCTCCACCTCGCCCGCGCCCTCAATGCATACCAGCACCGCAGGCGCCCCAGCCGCGCCGACCGCGAAGGGCGATTCCGAATGCAGACGGGATAGCCAGAACTGGTCACAGTGAAAGATGCGCTCACGCAGCACCGGAGTCGTTTGCTCTGTCACCGGCGTCACCAAGCCTGCGTCGCGCTCGCCAAAATTAATGCAGGCAATCGCCTGATCGATCTGGAGCGCGCGCGGCTTCTCTGTCTTCGCGTCGACATGGTTCCAGTCATACAGGCGAAACGTTATATCACTGTTCTGTTGAACCTCGAATACCACGATGTTTCCGCCCAGAGAGTGAACCGTCCCAGCCGGTATGAAAACGCCGTCACCGGCCTGGGGAGCGAAATAGTCCAGTTGGTCCGCCACCTTCCCGTTAGTGAGCGCCCGACGCAGAACTCCAGTTGTGGCGCCCGGCTTCAGACCCGCATAGATCCGGCTTTCCGGCCCAGCCTCAAGCACCACCCATGCTTCGGTTTTCCCGGTCTCACCGGGCGGCAGAAATTCGGGATGCGCATCGGAAGGATGCACCTGGACCGAGAGCATTTCCCGTGCGTCGAGAAACTTCAGCAGCAGTGGGAATCGCTTGAAATGCTGCGCCAGTTTTCCCAGCAAATGCTCTGGGAATTGCTCCATCAATTGAGCGATAGTCCGCCCCTTGAGTAGTCCATCGGCAACCTGGCTGGGATAATCGGCGCGGTCGCTAAGTATCCACGCCTCGCCGATCGGGCCATCCGGCAGCGGCGCCGTGAGCCAGTTGGCCAAACGCCGGCCGCCCCACAGCCGATACTGATAGATCGGCTCAAACCGAAGAGGGTATAGCGCCGTCTCACTCATGCTATCTTCCGGAAGAAATCGGCGCCTGCTGCCGTACGCCGCTAGGGAAGAATGACAAGTCATCGCTCAAGACATAGATGGTGATGGCCGCCATGCAGAAGAACAGAGCTACCCAAACGCGCCAGTCACGATGCGCACGTGTCCAGTAAGGCCGGTCGACCGGCCGAACAACCTCGCCCTCCCCGCCTTCGTGACGGTGATGACCATGTATAGTCTCGCTCATTTGCCGGGGCTTCCTGTGTCGCTCCACTTCCAGTTGCGGATTTCCGCTAAGTCCTCGCCGTGCTTATCGATGTAATGCTTGTGCTCGATGAGCTTGTCCTGCATCGTCTGCTTCAGATACGCGCCTTTAGAACCCAAGTGCGGTACCCGATCCACGACGTCTTGCACCAAGTGGAACCGATCCAGGTCGTTCTGCACCCTCATGTCGAAGGCCGTAGTGATGGTACCCTCTTCCTTATAACCCCGCACATGCAGATTACGGTTGGCCCGACGGTAGGTTAGACGGTGGACCAGCCATGGGTATCCATGGAACGCAAAGACGATGTGCTTGTCTTTGGTGAAAAGCGAATCGTAGTCCGCATCGCTCAATCCGTGCGGATGCTCGCTGCTGGACTGTAACTTCATTAAGTCGACAACGTTGATCACGCGGATTTTCAGATCGGGCAGATGCTTGCGAAGGATCGAAACAGCTGCCAGAATCTCCAGCGTGGGAGTGTCTCCGCAACACGCCATGACTACGTCCGGATCGGCGGCATCCTGGTCATTGCTGGCCCATTGCCAGATGCCGATTCCCTGAGTGCAATGCACCGCCGCGGCGTCCATGCTAAGCCATTGCGGCAGCGCATGTTTGCCTGCCACCACCACGTTAACGTAATGCCGGCTGCGCAGGCAGTGATCGAAGACGGATAGCAGACAATTGGCGTCTGGCGGAAGGTAGACCCGCACAATATCAGCCTTCTTATTGATCACGTGGTCCAGAAAGCCGGGATCCTGGTGGGTGAATCCGTTGTGATCCTGCTGCCAGACATGCGAGGCCAGCAGGTAGTTCAACGAGGAGATCTTGCGGCGCCAGGGAAGTTCCAGGGTAACTTTCAACCACTTGGCGTGCTGGCTGAACATGGAGTCGACAATTCGGATGAAGGCCTCATAGCTGTTGAATAGCCCGTGGCGTCCGGTGAGGAGATATCCTTCGAGCCAACCCTCGCACTGGTGCTCGCTCAGCATCGAATCCAGCACACGCCCGGCGGGCGCGAGGAATTCGTCATTATTCACTCTGCGCGCATCCCACTGCCTGTTAGTAACTTCGAAAACCGCGCCCAGGAGATTCGAAACCGTCTCATCGGGGCCGAAGACGCGAAAATTACGCTCGTCTTGATTCAGCTTGGCCACGTCTCTCAGAAAGTTACCGAGAACGAGCGTATCCTGACCGTCAACGGCTCCTGGCGAGGGCACCTTCACTGCATGCGCGCAGAAATCCGGCATTCGCAGGTCGCGCAATAGAACGCCGCCGTTGGCGTGCGGATTGGCGCCCATTCTGCGCGCGCCCGTGGGGGCCAGTTCGGCCAATTCCGGCATCAGCCGGCCATTTTCGTCGAACAATTCCTCGGCTTTGTAGCTCTTCATCCAGCTTTCCAGCTGCTTGACGTGTTCGGGGTGGTCGGCATCCACCAACAGCGGTACCTGGTGCGCCCGGAAGGTGCCCTCGATTTGCAGGCCGTCGACGACCTTCGGTCCAGTCCAGCCTTTGGGCGACCGCAGCACGATCATTGGCCAACGCGGCCGCGTAGTGTCGCTGTTGCTTCGCGCGTTGCTTTGGATTTGCCGGATGTCCTCAATGGCCGTTTCCAACGTGGTGGCCATCAGTTGATGCATCGTCTGCGGGTCGTCGCCTTCCACAAAGTGGGGCGTCCAACCGCAGCCCTGGAAGAAGTGCTCCAATTCCTCATGCTCGATGCGGGCCAGAACTGTCGGATTACTGATCTTGTAGCCGTTGAGGTGTAGAATCGGCAGCACGGCGCCATCCGTAATCGGGTCGAGAAACTTATTGGATTGCCATGCGGTCGCCAAGGGCCCGGTTTCCGCCTCACCGTCGCCAACCCACAGGCGACGATCAGACCGGGGTTGTCGAATGCGGCCCCGAAAGCATGGCTGAGCGAGTAGCCCAGTTCACCGCCTTCATGTATCGACCCCGGCGTGGTTGGCGCAACATGGCTGGAAATTCCGCCGGGGAATGAGAACTGCTTGAAGAGTTCCTTGAGACCGGCTTCATCCTGAGTGACATTTGGATAGACCTCGCTCCACGTGCCTTCCAGGTAAACGTTGCCCACAATCGCCGGACCGCCGTGCCCTGGACCCGCTACATAGAACATATCCAGGTCGTACTTCTTGATGACCCTGTTCAGGTGCACGTAGATGAAATTCTGGCCTGGCGTGGTGCCCCAATGCCCCACCACTAGCGGCTTCACGTGAGACAGCTTCAGCGGCTCTTTCAGCAGCGGATTGTCATAGAGATAAATCTGCCCAACCGATAGATAGTTCGCGGCGCGCCAGTAGGAGTTCATCCTGTGGAGCAGTTCCGGCGTGAGCGTATTGGTATGAATGGCCAGCGCTTTGGCCTCTTCAGAGTTGGGCTTGTCGAGTGCTGCTGAGATAGGCGTATCAGTTGTCATGTTTCAATCCTTTCCGTTCGTCCACGGCACCGGTTCCAGAAGCCGGAACACCGTGCGTGCAATCATCAGATCTTCGTCCGTTCGAATGACTCGGACCGTGGCCCGGCTGGTGTCCTTGGAGATCACCGCCGCGGTTTCGGTATTGCGCGATTCACTCAATTCGATGCCAAGGAAGCCAAGTTCCTCGCAGATGCGCGCGCGGACGCTGGGCGCATTTTCGCCGATCCCTCCTGCGAATACGAGGGTATTCAGACCACCGAGCACGGCGGCGAAGGCGCCAATCCACTTCTTCGCCTGATAACAAAAAAGCGCCACTGCTTCCGCCGCGCGGACATCGTGATTTTCCTGTGCGAGCAACTCTCGCATGTCCGAACTGGTTTCCGAGACCCCCAGCAGCCCGGATTGGTGGTTGACCATCTCAGAGAATTGCTTTGTGCTTGTCCCGTCGGTGCGGGCGAGATACGACGCCAGGCTGGGATCGAGATCGCCGGAACGGGTACTCATCGGCAATCCTGCGGTCGGAGTAAAGCTCATGCTGGTGTCGATGCTTTTCCCGTCGCGAATGGCGGCCATGCTCGCGCCGTTACCAAGATGCGAAAGAATCACGCGGCCCCTGCTTACCGCCGGGTCGCCCAGGCGCGCGAGTTCTTCCAGCAGATAGGTATAGGACAAACCGTGGAACCCATAGCGTTGCACTCCCATCGCGTCATAGCGGCGCGGGATGGGAAGCAACTTGGCAACTCGCGGCATGCCGCGGTGAAAGGCCGTGTCGTAACAGGTTACCTGAGGCAGGTTCGGATGACGCTGGCGAATTAGTTCGATCAGTTCGATCTCACTGGGCAGATGATCCGGGTCGCATGGGCTGATGCGGCGAAGGTCATCCAACAATTCCTCGGTGACCAACTCGGGCGCGGAGTGTTGCATCCCGTGAACCACGCGGTGTCCTACAGCCAGCACCGATCCGAAACTTTCTCGCCCTTCGAGCCAATCCACCAGATAGCTCCCTGCCGATCTGTGGTCGGAGACGGTCAGTTCGCGGCTGTCCCCATGATCCGTCGCCGGATCCTCGAACGTCAGCTTCGTTCCGCTTAGACCGATACGATCGATCGATCGTTCCATGAAGCGTCCGCTTCAACGGTTCGCCTGCCTGATAGAGTGCGAACTTGATACTCGATGAGCCGCCGTTGATCGTCAGGATGCTGGCGTTAGCCGGTTTCACGTATGCCCTTTGTTCTGCAATCCAAACGACGCCAGTTTGGAGCAGGTGGATTGGTAATCCGTGTGGAGGATGCTACGAATCCCCAAACCTTCCGCGACCTCAACGAAGAGCGGCGTGTTTTCGACGTACAGTACCTGCCGGGCCGGCGCCTGGGCGATGTCGAGCGCCAGTCGGAAGATGTCAGTGTCGGGCTTGCGCATATGGACAAAGCAGGACGAGACAAACGAATCCACCAGTTTGTCCAACTTGAATGTTCGAATTCGATAGGCATTCACCTCACGCGATTCGTTGCTGACTACGGCGATCTTCAGCCCATGCTTGATCTTGAGTTGAGCGAAGAGCTCGATCATTCCAGGATTAGGTTTGGACTGCGCGAACATGAAGCCCTTGAACTGAGACATGGTGAATGGCCGCTTTTGGTAGAACACGACGCGGCCTAAATAATCCTCGAATGGCAGCTTGCCCTCTTCGTGGGTTTCGAAGTTCAGGCGATGCCGCTCCTCCATCTCCGCCCACTCCAGCTTGAAGTATTTAGCCGCCCGCCTGCGTGCGAGATGATCCCATCCGTTGGTGAGCAGGACGCCGCCGATGTCTAGAAACAATGTGGTGGGCGTCATTCCTAGGCTCCGGGTTTTGAGAATGACGATTCACGCATGATGGCGATACCTGACGTTTGCAGGCGTAGGGCCAGACGGATTTGCCGGAGCGTCCGGCGCTTCATCCAGCTCATGCCGCTGGGTTTGTTGAGCGGGCTTCCGAAAAAGGGCGTGTTTCACCCTGCGGCGCGTTGACCGCGGATGGTCACATGACCCGCGATGGTCAGCTTGAAAACCGCACTTTCAGCACGGCTTCCTTTGATCTTTCACGCCAGCAGCAACCAGCATTACCAGGGCGTCCGTTGCCGCAAGCGGATTCAGCCATCGGCCAATATGAATGCCCGGCTAAATAGTGGAAATCAAGCGGCGGGAGCCGGTTTTGCGGCGCCCAGCGCTTCGGCAAGATCACTTCACTCGCCCTCTTTCGGCGTCTGGCCCTGTTCCCGCTTCCCGACGTCTCGCCGCGCATCGTACTGGCGACTGCCTTGGGATTTATCGGGTGTGTGGAGGACAACGTCAACCATCTCCAGCAACTTCACCGGCACGAACGGCTTTTCGATGAAAGCCCATCCATAATTGAGTACCAACAGGTTTCCGCCAATGAATCCGGACATCAACATCACATGCATATCCGGGCGAGATTGTTTAAGCGCTTCGCCTAAGTCGGGACCCGTCATTCCAGGCATCTGGACGTCGGAGAGAAGCAAATCGATTTTTCCGGTATGATCGAGAGCAACCTTTAAAGCATCTTCTGCGCTGTTGGCTTGAAGAACGTGGAAGTTGGCGCCTTTCAAAATTCCAATCACCAACTCCCGCACCATTTCCGTGTCGTCCACAACAAGGATTGTTTCGGGCGACTTTACCAATGGCGTGGTCATGAGATGAATCTTTCCGCTTTTGTCGTTTTCACAAGTCCGAAGAGTACTTCGGTTGCCAAAATTGGCAGAAGCGTTCTAAGCCGTGGTGATAGTGCGGCGAGCCTTTTCCGGGTGAGTGTCCCGTCCCGATTTGTTCTGGATTCTGCCGATTTTACTCTCATCTTTACCTTCCAGGGTCGGGTCATTCAGCATCCCCGACTCCGTTTTGCTCTTGCCCTTTGCTTTTTGAGGTTTGCCCCTAACCTCATTCGCTGCGCTGGATCTCATTCCGTTCTCCCTCTTCGCAAGTGTTCTGAACCCAAACCGCGCCGCATCCTGGCCAACTGAGCAGATTGGGCCAAGACCGCAACAACCTTTCCGAATGGAATCGTTCAGACCCTCCGGATGACCCAAACAACCAAGACAATCACAATGATGGTTCCGACCAGTCCTAAGCCGAGCATGTCATTTCTCCTTCCTAAAACAGCATTACAACCAACTGTCTTCAAAGCATGAGAAGGACCGAACGCCTCGGGGCGGCGTATTCCAAGGCGGTCTTAAACAATCCTCTCGCCCTGCGCGCGGATACCGCACTCTGGAAAGCTTCACGTTGGCGATATTCGGTCATGTTGATCGGGTATGGTCACAGCATCGGTCCCGAGAGAAAGTGAGCGGGTTTTGCGCGGGTCATTTACAGTGCCGTCCAAAAGTCGTCCAGCTTCGCAGCCATGGCGGGAATCCTCATCAATGAGAATCGTCGATGGGCTTCACGGGTTGCCTGAACGCCGAGCCTGCCCTCGGCAACGGTGCTGAGAAGCCGGGGCCCTTGCAGTTGTTTACGCGATAACGCTGCAGGGAGCCCCCTTTGGCCGCCGGATAAACGGCTTCACTCTTCCGAGTTAGAGACTACCCCCGCCGTGCTGCGTCTTCCTTTCTGTATGGCCTTCCCAATAAGGAGTGGCGCCGTAGTAGGCGAATACTTCCGATGCCCAAGTAGTATCGGCCATATCGGGCCAATTGTCCTTGTCGAAACCGGGAGCCTTCTCCAGCGTCTTCTTATCCAAATTGAGGACGAAGCAGTGCTTGTCCTCGTCGACAGTAAGTGCGCTCCACGGCACCGCAAACAGCTTGCTACCCATGCCCAGAATTCCGCCGAAGGAGAGCACCGCGTACGCCACCCTGCCGGAAGGAATGTGAATCATGATCTCGTCGATTGTGCCAAGGTCGTCGCCCGCCGAGTTTTGCACGCTGTCCCCAGTGAGGGTGCTCGCCGCCAGGACACGGCGATAGGTTCTGTCGGGATCGGTCTTCTTGATTTTGCGTTCTTGCATTGAAATGCTCCTTATACTTGTGGAGCCTTGCACCTTTGATACCTTACTTTCTTTGAAATTCCGCCCGACTTTGTGAATTGCCAATGTTTTGTTCTTCTTTGGATAGCACCTCGGGTGTCATAAGCTGTTCTGAAACACCGGCGGCGGATGCGTAGACCGCGGAATTGAAGCGTGTCAAAGATCACGCTTGCGGTGCTGTCCTCGACCGCTCAGCCGGAGAGTGTTTCCGCCGCTATCAGCCGGGGATTGTTGGACTATGCCCCAATTTCCTCCACCGCGTCCCCCAGGCGAAGAAGCCGATCGAGAAGTTTCGGGAGGGCCGGTCCATGTCAGTATCTGGGAGAACGAGGGCATCAACAGTGCGTTCCGTACGGCTTCCTTCGAAATCCGCTTCAAGAAGGGTGACGACTGGCAGTCCGGCACCAGCTACGGCCTGTCCGAACTTGCCCATCTTGAGATCGCCGCCAAGCAGGCGCGCACACGCATTTGAACAGTGGAGGCGGGATAGCGCCCACCGGTCGCCGGAAACTTCCAGCTGAGCCCACGCTCCCTCCGCCAAGATGCACATCAAACCGCATTCAACGCCATATACGTGGCGCGCCCTATCACTCGGGCGTACGGTCTGAACCATACACCTTCTGAAAATCCTGTATGTTCTTTCCCAGGTCGTTCGTCCAATCCGAGCGCGAAATGTTTGTTCTGCGAATCGAGAACGCATAACAGCAGATTGTGGGCTAACACAACGGTATGACGCGCTTCGTCACGCTGAGCGCCTTCTTTGAAAGTCATTTTCCCGTCCGACATTATCTCCAGGCGCCCCTCAGAGACGCAACCGTTGTATGAACGTGCAGCGTCGGTTTATAGAACGCATCGAAATAAATTTCCTCATAGTTTTTGCCCGCTTTGTGGGCCATGGACGCGGTATCAAGCCTCGCCCAGGAACCCATCAGGCGCGTCTTGCCGCACGGCTCGCAAATCTCTTCCGAATACATTGACCGGACAACCTCGAACTCATCTTTGATTTGCTTGATGGTCTCCGGTGACGATTTCGGGCCAAACGCACTCAACTTCTTGACGTGGTTATGGGCCTTGTACTTATGGACCTTGTCGTATTCAAGAAACCGCTCGGCCTCGTCGGGGTTTTGCAGAATGTAAGCGGATGTGACGGCGCGCTCGAACATCCCCTGCAACACTTTGAGGGCGCCGACGCCGCTTCCGTTGTCCGAGCTTCGCAGGCCCTGTTTGGGTAAATGCCCATAGCATGAAGTGAGCGTACTCCATCATCTGACGGTTGCATTTAGGACCGCCGTTTTAGTTCCACCGCCGTGAAGTGACGGTGTCAGTCAGAAATGGCCATTATGGCGGCGTGGTGGCCCCTGCTCCTGTAGCCATTCAACAGGAAGCCTTTCTCTCTTGTTAGGAGGCGTTTTCTAGAACGGCCCGCAAGCCGTCAAGTGCGCGCCCTTGTTGGGCGCGGCGAAGCGGACCCTTGACGGCGAGGACCGTTCTAAGATCATGTGGCAAGAGAGAAAGGCGAGGCGAACGTCCGGCGAAAGATGCGCTGCCATAATGGCCCATCGCCCACTGCCAACAACACGTGCAGGTGACTTCGCTATTCTGAATTGGCCCACTTCGATGCTCTGATTTGGCCCCCCTGCACGAACAGAAACCGATTATCCTGTTTTGGGCCTTGCGGTCCAGAAAGGAGGCGGTTTGGACAG
>Ga0116129_1000875_pt1 | contig 17776 bp, 14 predicted proteins | sample June2015DPH_17_2_FD_89732 | JGI IMG/M metagenome (GOLD analysis project Ga0116129, IMG submission 89732) | Peatland microbial communities from SPRUCE experiment site at the Marcell Experimental Forest, Minnesota, USA - June2015DPH_17_10 | ecosystem: Environmental > Terrestrial > Soil > Wetlands...
GGTGATCTCAACCGTATTGGGTATTGTTTGCATGGCAGTCTGGCGATTGAGATGGCGATAAAACTGGCGTTCAAAAATAAGCCGGATCGCCACAACATCATTGTCTTACAAGATGCCTATCACGGCCGGTCACTGACCACGATGGCGGCGAGTTGGCCACACCCGAATAACGCATTCTTGCCAATTCAACCGCGCTTCACGCGCGTTCCACATCCCGATCCTTACCGGCCCCGGCTCAATCTAGACGTGGAGGCGGATTCCCGGCTTTGTCTGCAGCTTCTCGAGGACACGATTAGCAAGGGAGTGGATGGTGGAGTGGCGGCTATCATGATGGAGCCCATCCTCGGAAATGGCGGCCACATCGAATTACCGCGCTCATTCCTTCTGGGGGTGCGGAATATCTGCGATAAATTCGGCATCGTGCTCATTTGGGACGAAATCCAAACGGGATTCGGCCGCACCGGCAAAATGTTCGCCGCGGACTACTACGGAATCGTGCCCGATATAATAGCCTTCGGTAAGGCGATCGGAGGCGGCTTCCCACTTGCCGGCATCATGGCAAGTGAACGACTCGATGGATTTGAAGCGGGCGATGACGCGCTCAGTTTTGGTCAGTTCCCTGTCGCAATGGCAGCCGCGAATGCGACGATCGACGCGATCATCAACGATAATTTGTGCGATAAGGCGCGAGATCTTGGTGTTTTTGCAACGGATCGCTTGCGAGAAATCATGGGCCGCCGAAGATTGATCGGCAACATTCGCGGACCTGGATTATTTGTTTCCGTGGAACTCGTCAAGGATCGCATCACGAAGGAGCCGGCTCCGAAAGCGGCGACCGAGGTGTACAAGCGTGGACTTGAAAAAGGTGTGCTTTTCGGCGAGAGCCGCTACGCGGGTCTCGGAAATCTGATCAAGTTGAAGCCGCCACTCGATTGTACCCGTGAGCAAATGGCTTTCGCATTGGGCGTGCTCGATGAGGTGCTGGGTGCGATTGAGGAGTCGGGGCGCTATTAACTTAATGAGGTGGACGGCTGGATCGAACTTGATCTGATACACGCTTTGCAACGGCGATAAATTCGCCAACGAGTCTGTTTTCTATGCGGCGATAACCGACGGCCATCACACATTCGCGCATATCGGCGATCGGCCTAAAAACGACCCCGGGGCGCGAATAATATTTTGCGGTGCTCTCCGCGGTAATGCTGATTCCCCGGCCGGATGCCACTGCTTGCAGTTCAGACTCGACGGTCGAGGCTTCGAAGCTGACGTTCGCCGGCCGGTTTCGCCGATATTCATTTGCCAGCCAATAGTCACGCCAAATGCCGCGGGTGGTCGACGCAACAATAGGCTCATCAAGTATGTCATCCAGACGAACGCTGCGCTTTTGAACCAGCCGGTGTCCGCTCGGAAGGCACACAACACATTTCTCGCGGGCAATTTCAACTATTTCGATGTTATCAACGTCGACTGGTGGCCTGATAATTCCGCAGTCGACTTCCCCCGTACTCAATCCGGCGCTCGGGTCCGAGAAATCGAATTCTCGTAGTAGAATCGCGGGCTGTGGTTTGAGTTTCTCAAACTCGCGGACGATCTCAGGAAGGAATTCCACGGCAGTACCGATCATGAAGCCCACGCGCAGCTCATTCCTCACGGCAACTTGAATCGCCCGGACTTCATCTTGGAATAGGTCCATGGACCGCCTGAGTTCCACAGCCTTTGCCAGGACTTGCTCGCCCGCCGGTGTCAGGGCGACGCTACGTGTCGTCCGTTCGAACAGCGGGAATCCCACTTCTTGCTCGAACTGCATAATGGTCTGCGATAGCGCCGGCTGGGAAACATTGAGCCGGCTCGCGCCGCGCGCGAAGCTCTTCTCGTGCGCTACAGCAATAAATGATCGGATGTGGCGGATTTGGACATTCATTAGTAACCCCAATCAATCATTCTGCTAATCGTCCTTTTTGTCAAGGCTCCGCTCGTGATACTTCTTGCTCGTGGGGTCACGCGAATCTGCAAAAGAAAATAAGACAAAGGAGCTTGAGATCATGGTTGTCTCACACAATAGGCTTCTTTTCTCCTGTTCTAATTCAACATTCTTCTCCTTTTCGCGCGCCAAAGAGAGCGACGCGAAGCAGACGGCAAATTCTGTGTGGATTATTGTCGCATTCGTCTTAGCAGCTCTGATGGCCTTCGGACTGTCCTCAACCCCTGTTCAAGCCCAGACGGATAATTCCCAATCCTCCACATCGCAGGGAAATGAGGCGGCAGGCCAGACCCTCGAAGAAGTGGTTGTCACGGCGCAGAAGCGACAAGAACGCCTCCAAGATGTACCAATACCTGTGTCGGTGGTCTCAGCCGCCGCACTCAGGGACAACAACCAAGTGAGGATTCAGGACTATTACGCGGAAGTTCCTGGTCTGGCCATGGCGCAAAGCACGATGGGCACGAACACTGTGTCGATTCGAGGCATCACCACAGGCGCAGTAGGGTCAGGACCGCCTGCCCCGTCTCCGACTGTTGGCGTCGTGGTCGACGATGTGCCTTTTGGTGGAGTCGGGGGTGGAGATCAGTTTATCCCTGATTTCGATCCCGGTGATCTGCAACGCATTGAGGTATTGCGCGGGCCACAGGGGACTCTTTACGGCGCCAGCAGCTTGGGCGGACTGATTAAGTATGTCACCGTGGACCCTTCAACTGACAGCCTTAGCGGCCGCATGGAGGCCGGTACGACCAGCATTCATAACGGTGCGGGCCTTGGATACACGTTCCGCGCTTCAGTGAACGTGCCCATCAGCAGCGATCTCGCCATTCGCGCCAGCGCCTTCACTCGTGAGGACCCCGGTTATATCGACAATCCCATATTGCACATGAATGGCGTCAACGAGGATCATGTGAGCGGCGGTCATATCGTGGCGCTCTGGACACCGCTCGAGAATCTGTCCATCAAAGTAAACGCCCTATATCAGCATGACAGAGCCGGGGCGGACAGCGCCGTTACTCCGAACCTGCCTTCCTTCCTGGGTGTGCCGACGACGTTGGGGAGTCTGCAGCAGTTTTTCATTCCCGGATCGTCGTTTAGCGACACGACGAATGAGGCCTTCAGCGCCGCCATCAAATACAATACCGGAAGCGTCGAGCTGAATTCGCTCACGGGATATACCTTGAGTACCACGAACAGTTCCCTGGATTTCAGCAGCGCTTTTCCCGCACTCACGGAAGCCCAATTCGGCGTCGTCGGCGACCCGCAACACGATCATGCAAACATATCCAGGTTTACCCAGGAACTGCGCGCCTCGTCCCCTCTTGGGGCGTACTTCGACGGGTTGTTGGGGGTGTTCTACAGCCATGAGGTCGATCGCTGGCGCTTTGGCCCCTTTCTCGCTGAAAATCCCACGTCCGGCGCCATTGTGGGGACTTGGGGTGTGGTCAACCCTATCTCTGCCCCCATTACGTACAATGAGGATGCGCTCTTCGCCGACGTGACCTTCCACCCCACGGATAAATTCAACGTCCAAGTCGGTGGCCGTTACAGTCAATTCTCGATCACTCCGGAACCTTTGCTCATCACCGGCCCGCTGAGCAATGTAGTACTTGGCTTTCCGGCTGAGAATTATTCTCCCTACGAGAAGTTCACGGTAAACGAACACGCCCCCACCTATCTATTCACTCCTCAGTACAAGATCTCACCGGACCTCATGGTATACACGAGGTTTGCGTCGGGCTTTCGAGAGGGCGGCACCAACGCCGGAACGGCCAACGTACCTTTGGTGGTCAAGCCCGACAAAACGGAGGACTACGACGTTGGCCTCAAGGGCGACTTCCTGAACCACAAGCTTTCCGTCGACGCATCTCTTTACTACATCGATTGGAAGAATATCCAGCTTCCACTGCTGAATGCCGCAAGTTTCAGCTATATCGGAAATGGCGGGGCGGCCGAGAGCAAAGGTGCCGAACTGAGTGTCCAGGTCACGCCGGTATCAAACCTCAAACTAGCCGCCTGGGCCTCGTTCGATCAGGCCAAGATAACGAAGTCAGCCGCGGGATTCTTCGCAAACCCGGGTGCTCCGCTGCCCAACACTCCTCGCTTCTCGGGCAACGTGTCCGTGACCGAGAACTTCGGCATCACACAGGATGTCAACGGATTTGTCGGGGCGACGACGAGCTATGTGGGCAATCGCGAGGATATCTTCCTGGCTTCCGCGGCTCCGCGGCAGTACCTGCCTGCCTACGCGAAGCTCGATCTGCGCTCCGGTGTCAATTACGAATCCTGGACCGTGAATTTTACCATCAACAATGTGGCAGACAGGCGCGGCGTCGTATCCGGAGGTACTGGAAATACCATTCCCTACGCCTTCTATTTGATCCAGCCGCGCACATTCGGGCTGTCCGTTGTCAAGGCGTTTGGGAAGCAATGAAGACACCATTGCTTGCATCTCTTCGTGACGCGATCTATTGCGCGCTCTTGACGGTAGGTACCTGAGGGCCACTCTCTATATCCGCTACTTTATCAACGCCTGCAGGCCGATCTGCGATCCTGTCGTGACCGGCGCCCGCATCGTTGTCGCAACTACGAATTACCAACTTACTTTATTTCGGAGAGTTTTATGTCTGCAGTAATCCAGAATGGGCGTCTGATGGGCAAGGTTGCCATAGTTACGGGAGCGGCCAGCGGAATCGGCCGGGGGATAGCCCTCGCGTTCGCGCAGCAAGGCGCCAAGGTCGTGATTACCACGAATTCCAACGTTAAGGGGTTGGAGGAGACACGGAACCTGGCGCCTCACGCGATCGAAGCGCGGCGTGCAGATTCCGCTGTCGCTGCGGATGTCGAGGGCGTCGTGGCATATACCGAGAAGCGGTTCGGCCGTATCGACATTCTGGTCAACAACGCCGGTATCCAGACCGAAGCCACCTTGGTCGAGACGACCGAGGAAGATTGGGACCGGACGATCGACGTGCACCTCAAAGGCACATTTCTTGGGTGCAAGTACGCTATACCTGCAATGCAGCGCGCTGGAGGCGGTTCGATCATCAACATCGCCTCTGTCAACAGCTTCGTTGGGGAGACGCTCCACGTTGCTTACTGCGCGGCGAAAGGCGGCATGATAATGCTCACGAAATGTGCCGCCATCGAATATGCGAAGGACAAGATTCGTGCGAATGCCGTGTGCCCTGGCTGGATCGATACCCCGCTGAATACCACATACGTTGAGGCTATGGGCACGGAGACGGTGGAAAAAATGCTGGCGCAAAGGCAACTGCTCGGTATGGGCCGGCCGGAACAGGTGGCTGCTGCTGCCGTTTTCCTGGCCAGCGAAGAGGCTAGTCTCATCACCGGGACGTCCTTGATCGTTGACGGAGGGTACACCGCCCAATGAGCCGGGTCTCACCTTGATCCGGTCGCGTTCGAATCTGGCGATAGTCGAGGCACGATTAACTTCATAGGGTGGGCGCGCGTTGCGTGATGCGATATCACTTGGCATCGACTTGGGGACTTCCGAAGTCAAGGCAGTCCTATTGGGCGACGATGGAGTCGTGCTGGCCCATTCTGGCGTGGAAATACCCATATCGAGACCAAGAAGCGGTTGGTCAGAACAGAACCCCGAGGATTGGTGGAACGCCTGTGTAGCGGCACTCAGCCAGCTACGGGTTGAACGCCCGGCCGAATATGCCCGTATACGCTGTATCGGCTTGTCCGGTCAGATGCATGGCGCGGTGTTATTGGACAAACGCGACCAGTGCATTCGTCCGGTCATGTTATGGAACGATTCGAGGGCCTCAGCAGAAGCTGAGTGGCTCAACCAGAATCATCCTTCTTTCGCCGCCATCACCGGCAGTCTGGCCATGGCGGGGTTCACTGCTCCCAAATTATTGTGGTTGAAAGCTCATGAACCCGCGGCATTTCGCGCTGTAGATTGCGTGATTTTACCCAAGGACTATTTGCGGCTCAAGCTTACCGGAGAACGGATTACCGACATGTCCGACGCGGCCGGTACCTTATGGCTCGACGTCCCCAAGCGCCGATGGTATGCCCCCCTGATCGCCGCGACCGGGCTGGATCCGCGTCAGCTCCCACAACTGGTGGAAGGCAGCGATGCCGCCGGAAAAATCACCGCCTCGGTTGCACGTGATCTTGGCTTATCCGACCAGGTAATCGTAGCGGGCGGTGGTGGCGACAATCCGGCCTCCGGCGTCGGTATCGGTGCCGCCAATTCAGGCCAGTCGTTCATCTCACTCGGAACCAGCGCGACCATCGTGTCGATTACCGAGAACGCAGTCGGTAACCCAGCGGCCGGGGTGCATGGCTTCTGTCATGCACTTCCCAACCGGTGGTACGCAATGGGCGTGATTCTCTCCGGGGCGAGTTGCTTGAAGTGGATTACCTCCGTGTTATCCATCTCGAGTGAGCAGGCATTACTTGCCCTGATCGAGAAAGGTATGCCGATTGACCAGCCTGTGGCGCAAGGTAGTCCGATGTTTCTTCCCTATCTGTCCGGTGACCGCACGCCACACAATGACCCGCTCGCTCGCGGCATGTTCGTGAACTTAGCGCATGATACTTCTGCAGTGACGATGGGTTACGCCGTGCTCGAGGGGGTTGGGTTCGCTCTGCGCGACGCTCTTCATTCAGTGGAGTCAGCCGGGGCAGTGGTATCGAAATGCTCATTGGTGGGAGGGGGTGCGCGCAGCGCGTACTGGACGCAACTCTTGGCCAACATTTTGGGTATAGAGCTGCATACTCTGTCGGGAAGCGAGTTGGGCGGCTGTATTGGAGGAGCCAAGCTGGGGTATCTGGCAAGCGGGTATGGGTCAGAGATACTGGCATCGGGAGTATCCGAAAAGGCGGCTTTTCGGCCACACCCGTCTCAAAAAGCGGCTTTGCAGGACCGCTATGAAAAATATCGCGGCCTCTATCCTGCGTTCAAGCAGTGGAATCTGCAGCAATAATCGATCGCGGTGCCTGCAAGATGAACACCACTATGATGAATGATCTTATCGGCTACACCGCGGCCAGTTGCACGACGATTTCATTCCTGCCGCAGGTGATAAAAGCGCTACGAGACCATGACACGCAATCCTTGTCCTTGGGTATGTATCTCATCTTTACTACCGGGTCGTGTCTTTGGTGTGTTTACGGTCACGTCAGACACGAACCGGTGATTGTCATTGCAAATTCCATCACGGCGAGTTTATGCCTGTTAATCTTGATCGTGAAAATGCGCAATGACGTCTTCGGGCGATAAGTGAAGTGAAGTGAAGAACATAATGTGGCGAATTCACCATTCATAAGTGCTATTGATCAATCCCTCAGCTATCTGTCCTTGTCGTCAGCGTCCACGCGACGAATAATTCGAGCACGAGATAGCTGCCGACATTGGTCGAGGATGCTGTCCCTTGCACATACGTCCAGAAAGCGCCAGCCCGGCACGATAACGCTCGTGAAAGTCTAATGCAGCGGAGATCCAGTTAATGAACAAGAAAGCAGTTGAGTTCTACGCGGCCGGCCTTTCGGGAAAGCGAGCAATCGTGACTGGGGCGGCGAGCGGCATCGGAAAAGCCATTGCCACGGCATTGGCACAGCACGGGGTGCGTGTTGCGATTGCGGATCTGGATGCGGCTGCGGCAGAACGCGCCGCACTTGAAATCGGCGCCGATAGTATCGCAGTCTCGATCGATGTCACGAACCGGGCGGCTGTCGAAAGTGCATTCGACGCCGTTAAAGCTGCGTTTGGTGGATATGACATTCTGGTCGCGAATGCGGGAGTCTCCACCATGCGCCGCGCCCTGGACATCACGGATGATGAGTGGAAGTTCGTATTTGATGTCAATTCTCGGGGTGTATTTCTAACGAACCAGGTCGCAGCCCGCTATTTTCTTCAAGCGAACACGGGAGTAATCGTCAATACAGCGTCTTTGGCGGCAAAGGTCGGCGCTCCATTCTTTGCCCATTACTCCGCCAGTAAATTTGCCGTGCTTGGATGGACACAAGCGCTTGCCAGAGAACTTGCCGCGGCTGGCATACGGGTAAATGCCGTATGTCCGGGTTTCGTGAGGACAGCAATGCAAAAGCGCGAGATTGCGTGGGAAGCAGAGTTGCGCGGTGTTTCTCCCGACCGAGTAATTGACGACTATATTGCGCAAACACCGTTAGGACGCCTCGAGGAGCCGGAAGATGTCGCCGGCGTGGTGGTTTTCCTTTGTTCCGATGCAGCCCGCTTCATGACGGGTCAAGGCATCAACGTAACAGGGGGAGTCTACACGACGTAAAAAGCGCTTCTAGGTGGGCGAAAACACCGCTCTCGGTCATCGGCGCTCGCCGCGATTTGGCAGGCCTCATCCGCGTCGTTCTTCTACAATCAAATTGTAAGGATTCACCAGACTGCTGGCTCTCGTGGCTTCCATCGGTGACATTCTGGCTGCGCGACGAGCCTGAGTCAGGGCCGCGCACTGGCCCACAATCAACAACTGGGCGCTGCCAAGGGCAATATAGCTCGCTGGAAGGCTAGTCATCTCAAGATAATGCATTAGGGCGACATTAACCGCGAAAGCGAGCAGTGATCCAACGCAAATCCCCATAAAGACAATGCAGAAATTCTCCGTAAGGATGTGGGCCAGAATCTCTAAACGTTTCGCTCCAAGCGCTCGCCGCAGGCCAATTTGTTGCCGACGTTCGTCGATCCAGTACACCGTGATGCCAATGATTCCGCCCGCGGTCGCCAGTAAAAGGATGATTGACGCGGCACTTAGCAGTACCACCAGGCCACGATCGCGCGAGTAAGCTTTGCTTCGCAGCGCCTGAAAGCTCTGGACACCGCCTACGGCATCAATCACTCGCATGCGGCTTATCTGATAAAGGGCGGCCGCGAGGTTCTTTCTCAGGTATTCCGCTTGGCCGGGCTTCGCGCGCACAATGTACTGATCCCCACCGAGGTCGGCCAACCGAATAGGACTTAGCACCGAACGGTAGGCAAAGGATCGTGTGCCCACGGAGGGGACTTCCATGTCGGAGATAATGCCAATAATGTCGTGCCCGACGCCCCCAATGTAAATGGTCTTGCCAAGACTTGATCCTTCAGGAAACAGCTTTTTAGCAAGATCCTGGGTAATGATGATGGGGCCACTTTTCGGCTGTTCCAGTTGAGACCCTGACGCAACCTCGTCCGCTCGAAAATTGCGGCCGGCCAAAAGTCGGATGCCATAGGTAACCAACGCATGTTCGTCCGTATAGTAGGGTTCAGAAAAGGAAGTGGGCGACTTCTGGCCGACATTAAGGCTAATACCCCAAACATCAGCCCACGGACCTGCCACCGGAAACGAATAGTCGGCGTAGGCATCTGCAACCGCTGGCAATTGGCGTAGCATTGCCAGGTCTGCGGCCGTTTTTGCCTGTGCTTGTTCAAATGTCAGTGTTTCGACCCACCGATTGTCAACGATCACAATGTTTGATTCATCGACACCACTCGGTCGTGAGATGTAGGCGATGCGCTGGCTGATTACGAAAATAGCGTTGGCCACGATGGCGAGCGTCAATGCGACCTGCAAAGCAATGAGAAGCACTCCGGCCTTGTGACGGGTTAAAGCAGACATAATCGGTCTGAGTGGAACGCTCATCCGTTCATCCGGCTTTTAGCTGCCATGCAGGCTGGATTCGGGATGCGCGCCAAATCGGATAAGTTGCGGCAATTATCGCAACCGCGACGGCAAGCATGATTGCAAGAAGCATGATGTTCACGTTGGAATGCACCAGCCGTGCTATTTTTGCATCGAACATCAGATCGAGGCTTCCAATGAATGCGACTGTTATTGGCATTCCTAGTAATCCGCCAGCCAAGCCAACGACTCCCGCTTCCACGAAATATTGCGCGTAGATATCGCCCCGAGAAGCTCCAAGGGCGCGCCGAATTCCAATCTCGGGCCCGCGCCGCATGAACCGAGCGAGCAATAGACCTATGGTATTTACAGTGCACACCAACAGGAGGCCGAGCGCGACAATAAATGAGATACGCGCTTCCGATGGCACAACCTTCATGTATTTCAGCCACTGATTGAGATTGCGGAGACGAGTGTAGGCGGGCCAATTGAAGCGGCCATTGGCATGTTGTTCTTCCGCGTAGGCCGCAAGAAAGGCGCGGTACTGCTTAACCGCCACTTCGTCGGGTAATTCGATCCAAAAGGAAATCCAACTGCATTCTGAGCGGACGAGGTCGTCCCAGTCCTTCCCTTGGTAGGTGGGAGCACAAAATCTACTCCCCGCGGTCGGTATTTTAGAATCTAACGCACGCTGGAATGGTAAGAAAATCTGCGGACTGCGTTCGAAGGATTGTACGTCGACGGCTGCATAGAACCGTGGTAGCGGATTCCATTGCGCTATCACGCCAACGATTCGATATGCGTGAGCGCATGCCTAAATCGAAGTAGTAGGAGAACATCCTTGCCCCATTTCGCAGCGTTTAGTTCCTTGTACACTGAATATGCCTTGAACTCCACGGAGATCTGGTGATCCAGGTCTCCGTTCCCAAGTCCCAAAGAGAGGGTGGTCGCTTAGCCTAGCCGCCCCCAATCCAAGGCTTCGAGCACGTAGGGAGCGAACAGGAAATCGCGGATCGCCGCGATCCGGTCATTCCGCCAATCGATCAGCACGAAATGTGCGGGTCTTTCCATCGGGCCGGTGCCGTCGAAGACGAGCATGGCGGGCTGTCCTTCAACCGCGCCGAGAGCGAATCGCCATTTCGTCTCTTGCGCATAGCGCGTGAAATAGAGGCCGATCTTGTCGCGCCCTTCCAGCTTGAGCCGGTTGACCAGGTCCAGCTTCACGTCATCGGTGAGCATGGCGCGGATCGCGTCGAAATCGCCGTTCCGAAACAGATGAACGTAAGCGGTCATCTTCCGTCGGTCCGCATCGGACATCAGCGGCAACCGCGTGTCTTCCGGCATCTGCGCGAGTTGTCGCAGCGCCAAGCGCCCGCGTTGAAGCGCCGATTTGGCCGCTGCCGGCGTACACTCGGCGATACCGGCGATGTCATCGACCGAATGGCCCAGTACATCCTTGAGGATCACCGCGCAGCGCTGAAGTTCAGGTAGCTGCAGAAACGTCCGAAAGCCGACCGCGATACTATCTGCCTCGGGTAGGGGCGTCGCTTCGACGTCTTCCGTGAGCGGAACGACCGTGTTCCGGGACCTGTGACGCAGAAAGTCGAGACTCGCATTGTGGGCGATGCGAAACAACCAGCCCTCGAGATTATCCACCCCAGCGGCCTCGGTTCGCGCGCGTAGGGCTTTGACGAGCGTATCCTGCAATACATCCTCGCCATCGACCGCCGAGCCCGTCATGCGCGCGCAGTAGCGGTGCAGGCGTGGCCGGAGCGCTTTCAGGCGATCCTCGAATTCGTCTTCGTTCATGTATAGAGACCTATTGGTGCGCCGGCGACTGTCAGTAGCCGCCAATTCCAACGAGAATCTTCGAGAGGGCAGCCGGCTGCGACAGGAATGGCGAGTGGCTGCTTTCCAGCGTCTGGATGATCGTTTTGCCGCCGATGGTGCCATCGACTGTCGCAATCATGTGATCCTGGCAGGCCAGCGGAATCGCGCAATCCTGTGTGCAGCGGATGTAGTGGCGCGGCACCATGCCAAATCTTCCCGGCGTAATTCCCGATGGGGTTACGGCGGCGGCGACCGGTTCGTCGCAATGAAGTAGCGACGCTGCGTGCGCGAATTCCGACTCCGACACGTCGCCATAGAACGTGGCTTTGAGCAGCGATTTATAGGCGTCGTCGGCCGATCCGACATGGATCCTTGTCGCGCCGATGGAGGCGGGGTCGCCGAGGAACAGCCCTGACGACAGGGCCGAAGACATGGTTTCATGCTGGAGTATGGCGAGCAACGGCATGCCGTTCGGCAGCATGAACCCAGCAAGGTATACGACTGCAAGAAGCAGTTCCGGAACCTGCTCGGCGACCGCCGAAATCGTCAACCCGCCGGCCGAGTGCCCGACCAGGATGACCCTGCCGTCGCTGAGCGATGCAGCTTCTTTTACCAATGCGACTACTGCTTGTGTCCGCTCCTCCTGCGTAACGCCGGCCGTGGGTGACCGCTCGGCGGCGAACGCAGCGGGGTCAAACGGGCGACGACTGAGCGACGTTGGCGCTATCGCATTTGCCCCGGCGCCGGGTAGGTCGGGCGTCAAAGCCACGAAGCCCTGAGCCTCGAGCATTGACCTAACCCTGTCCCACGCGAAATGGCTGTGCCAAGCGCCGTGAACCAGAACAAAAGCTGCTTTGACTACTGACATCGCCGATCCTTCTTTGTGTGATTGTATCCCCCCCCGTCCAACGCGGCGAATGAAGGGGGATGGGTTCAAACTTCCCTGCTGTCGAAAAGGAACATTTGAACGCCCGAGTCGTCAGGCGCATAAAGTCGGCGATCCGCCGCAGCCGCTCGCCCCTCCGGGCTTGCGAACGCCCTTTTTATAGCCGCAAGATCGTCGAAATGCACCGTCCCGATCCGATACACATCGGGATCTCCTACTGGCGTTATGATGGTGCCGTCGCTGACCTCGTATTTCCTGAGACCCGGAATCTTCTTGGCCAGGGGCACGTGGATTTCGAAATAGTGTCGGTCAAATGCCCCGAGGTTCTTCGGTGTCCGGTAAATCACTACCATGCGAGCCATTGCGGTTCTCCTTCCGTTGCGTGTGTGATGCAGACACACCAAGGACGATCCGAAGGGCGGAAACGGATCGCGATGTCAGAAGTTTGAACTGGACCGCCACGCCGCGGAACTTGTGCTCCCGGCACCGTGCGTTTGACCCGTCACCGGAAAGGGTTACCCTAGGCCAAGTAATCCCGACGTAGAGAGCGAGCAATGAGCGACGCAACCACGCTGTACTTGGTTCGGCACGGCGAGACCGCATGGTCGATTTCGGGCCAGCATACGGGCTTGACGGATATCGCGCTGACGGCGCACGGCGAGGACCAGGCGCGAGCCCTGGCGCCGTACTTCGCGAAGATTCGTTTCGCGGGAGTCTTCTCGAGCCCATTGATGCGGGCCAGGCGGACCTGCGAATTGGCGGGTTTGGGAGCGGCTGCGCAAAGCGAGTCCGATCTCGTGGAATGGAACTATGGCGACTATGAAGGCCGGCGTTCTGCGGACATCGTCAAGGAGCGGCCCGGTTGGAGCGTATGGGCCGACGGCTGCCCTCACGGAGAGACCCCGGCGATGGTGTCGGAACGCGCCGATAGATTCTTGATTCGGCTGCGCGCCATCCCGGGCAACGTTGCTGTTTTTGCCCATGGGCAGTTCGGCTCCGCCTTGGCCGCCCGATGGATCGGATTGCCGGTCGGCCAGGGACAGCACCTGGAGCTCAGCCCGGCTACGGTGAGTACGCTTTCCGTCGCGCGTGACCATCCGGACATTCCGGTGATCTCGCTGTGGAATTCCGCCCCGCGTCACCTAAATTGACTTGACCTCTAAAGCGGCCATCGCTGCCTCGGCCTGCGCGCGCCCCGGAGAACCATTGATGACGAACGCCGCCGGGACGAGATTCGCGGAGCAGTTTGCACGGGCACAGACGCTCTGGCAGCAAGGACAGATCGCATCCGCTCGGCAGGTCTACCGGCAAATCCTGGACGTCGAGCCCGAGCATGTGGGTGCGCTCGATGCCATGGGCATACTCGCGGGCCAATCGGGAGATCTGGAACAGGCGGTTCAGTATTTGGAAAGGGCGATCGCGGTCGAACCGGGCAACGCGGCGGCTCATTACAATTGTGGTCTCACGCTGAAGGCGCTGCATCGACTGGAGCGCGCTCTGGCGTGTTTCGACCGGGCAATAGCGCTCGATCCGCAACTCGTGCATGCGCTTTACGAACGCGGAGTCGCGTTGCAGCAATGCGTGCGGCTGGACGATGCGATTGCCAGTTATGATCGGGTACTACGAATCAAGCCCGATCATTTCGAAGCCCATGCCAACAGGGCGCTTGCGCTGTTCGCTCTCGGTCGGCCCGTCGAGGCCTTGGCGAGCTGCGATGAGGCGATCACGCTGCAAGCGAATCATGCGTCTTTGTACCTGCTGCGGGGCGACCTACTGAGGGCCCTCGACCGGAGGGAGGCAGCATTGGCCAGCTATGAGCGGGCCATTTTATTGAAGCCTGACCATGCTGAAGCACACTGCAACCGCGGCGCCGTCCTGTTGCTGCTGCAGCGAATAGACGAGGCTTTACCCAGCCTGGACCGGGCGATCGCAATCAAGCCCGATTATGCCGAGGCATACTTTCATCGCGGCTATTCGCTGCGCATGCTCAATCGCTTCGACTCTGCCGCAGCCGATTTCAAGACCGTTGCCACACTGGCGCCGGATTTCAGGTTTCTTCCCGGTACCTGGCTCGAAGCGAACATGCATGTTTGCGAGTGGGATGAATTTGATGCTCTGGTTGGGCAGATCGCCGCCGGCGCCGAAAACGACGCGCACGTATCGCATCCGATGATATCCATGGCCCTGATGGATTCGGCGCGCCTGCAGCACAGGGTGGCGCGCACTTGGGTGAAGTACGCCTGTCCGGCAAATGCTTCACTGGGTGCAATCCCACGGCGCGCGCGGCCTCAGAGGCTCAAGGTGGGTTATTTCTCCGCCGATTTTCATGAGCATCCGATCAGCCGCCTGCTGGCCGAATTGATCGAGATCCATGATCGATCGAAGTTTGAGATCGTCGCGTTTTCATTTGGCCCGAGAACGCACGATGAGTGGCAGCAACGACTCGTGCGGGCCTTCGATGAGTTCATCGAGGTGCGGGCAAGATCGGATCTCGAAATAGCGTCGTTCGCGCGGCACATCAACGTAGATATCGCGGTCGATCTCAGCGGTTATTCCTCCGGTAACCGGGCGGGTATTTTTGCCCTGCGCGCCGCACCCGTGCAGGTGAGCTATCTCGGTTATCTCGGAACGATGGGCGCGAGCTACATCGACTATATCGTCGCCGATCGCACGGTCGTGACCCCTGCAAGCGAGAGTCATTTCACTGAAAAAATCATCTATCTGCCGGGCAGTCACCAGGTGAATGACCGCAAGCGGCGCATGGCAGAAGAGGTCTTTACCCGGGAACAGCTGGGCCTGTCCTCGACAGCATTCGTTTTCTGCTGCTTCAACACCACCTACAAGATCTCGCCGGCTACTTTCGCCGGCTGGATGCGGATACTGGAGGCCGTGCCGGCGAGCGTGCTGCTGCTCAGCGCCGGCCATGAAATGGCGGAAACCAATCTGCGCGCCCAGGCAGCGCGGCACGGGGTCGATCCGCGGCGGCTCTTTTTCGGCGAGCGCTTGCCGCCGGAGAAATATCTGGCGCGGTATCGCGCCGCGGATCTATTTCTGGACACTCTGCCGTACAACGCCGGCACGACTGCGAGCGATGCGCTGTGGGCCGGCCTTCCCGTCCTGACTTTGATGGGGAATTCGTTTGCCGGCAGGATCGCCGCGAGCCTGCTCATGGCCCTCAGCATACCGGAGCTGATCACTTCGACACAGCAGCAATACGAGGAACTCGCGATCGAGCTCTCCTTGAATCCGAAGCGGCTGGCTCAGATCAGGGCCAAGGTTCAGGAGAACCGGCTCACCAGCTCATTGTTCGACACCGCTCAATTCGCCCGCAACCTGGAAACGGCGTACACGTCCATCCATGATCGATATCAGGCGGGATTGCCGCCGGATCACATAAAACTTTGATCGCGGAGGTATGCGCGGTGGCGCGCCTCATTCGACCGTGACGGGATTCGCCTGCCTGAGTTCAACCGCGGGCACCAAGAACGCGATTGCGACGACAACCACCGTTATCGCGAGCATGGCCCAGAACGTCAGGTTCAGTGAGTGTTGCAGAGCGGTGCGAAGAACGGCGTCGCCGGGCATCGAGCCCGGCGGCAATTCAATGAGCTGACGAAGCTGATCCGAGGTGACGGACGGTCCGCCCGTTGAGCGCGTGAGCCCATGATTGAGCACCGCACCGAGCACCGTGGCTCCGAGGGTGCTGCCGAGGTTGCGCGAAAACAGATTCGACGCCGTTGCGCTGCCTCGCTGCGAGCGGTCGACGATCTCCTGAATCAAGACGAGCGAGCTGACGCTGAGCAGGCCCATGCCGAAGCCCATGACCAGAGAACCGATACCGGCAATGACGGGAGAGCTCTGCGGCGTCAGCAGTACGAACAAGGACGCGCCGACGGGCAGGAGCAGGGCTCCGGTAAGGAGCAGCTGGTGCAGCCCAAAGCGGTGAAACAGGCGCGCGGCCAGGGTGGCACCGACCGGCCAGCCAACCAGCATGGTGGTCAGCGCGAGGCCCGCTGCCACCGGCGAGCGATGCAATACGATTTGCACGTAGATCGGCACGAACGTCGTCAAACCCATGAGGGCCATGCCGGACAGCAGAGCCACACCGTTGGCGGTGGCGATCGGCCGATGGCTCCACAATGCGAAGGAGACCATCGGATTCGCGGCCCGCCTTTCTTGCATCACGAACGCTACGGCCGAAATGCAGAATACGCCGGCCGCCGCCGCGAACATCCCGGTGTCGGGAGTTCCAATCTTCGTCAGGCCGATCAATAACGAGGCAACCGCGATCATGAAGGTCGTTGCTCCGCCGACATCGATCGAGCGGCGCTCGTGCTGAATGTTCTCGTGAAGGAAGGTAACGAATCCGGCGGCGGCGATCATGCCGATCGGGATGTTGATCCAGAAAATCCATGCCCAGGAGAAGTTGCGGATGATGAGTCCGCCGACGACGGGTCCGAGGACCGCGGATATCGCCCAGACGCTGGCCAGATAGCCTTGGATCTTGCCCCGTTCGCGCGCCGGATACAGATCCGCCACGATGATCATGGCGACGGGCTGCATGGCTCCAGCACCGATGCCCTGAACCAGCCGGAACAGAATCATCGTCGGCATCGACCACGAGAAGCCGGCAAGTATCGAGCCCAAGACGAAGATTGCGATGCCCAACAGCATGATGGGCTTGCGACCGTAGATATCGGCCAGATTGCCGAAGACCACCGTGAGCGCAGTCTGAGCCAGCAGAAACGCTGAGAATACCCAGCTATAGAGGCGCAGTCCGCCCAGATCCGCCACGATCTGCGGCATGGCGGTCGATACGATCGTGGCCTCGATGGCGACCATGCACATGGATGCCATGACGGACGCGATGACCGGCGCCCGAGAGGATTCGATTCTGGACGGCAACTACCAAGTCTCCCGTAGCGAGTTCAATGAGAACCTGACTTGACGGGAGGCGACAGGCTGATCTCCATGAGCAGACGGGTGAAGAGATAGAGACGCGGCGTCACGCTCGAAAGATCTATCCATTCATGGTCGGTGTGGAAGGCATCGCCGACGTAGCCGAGTCCGTCCAACGCGGGAGTGCCCACGGACGAGGCGACCGCGGATTCCGAAGCGCCGCCGTTTCCGGACAAGGCCACCGTTTTGCCCAATTCGGCGTAGATGGCCTGCGCGCGGGCACCCAGCGCGTCAATTTGCGGATTCTCGGTGAGCGGCGGAAATGCGGAACCGTCTTCCGTCACGGTTATGGTGGTGTCGGGCACAATTTTAGGCGCCAGCCCGGATTTGATCTTGGCCAGCACCGCATAGAAATCATCGAGTTTTCGATAGCGAACGTCCAAGATCGCTTCGGCAGAGTCCGGGATGATATTGGTGCGGTCGCCGGCCTTGATGACGGTCAGATTGACCGTGGTGCCGTCGCCGCTATGCGGGAATGTTCCTTCCAGCGCGGCGAGCTGATGCACCAGTTCCACC
>Ga0116129_1000876_pt1 | contig 17767 bp, 13 predicted proteins | sample June2015DPH_17_2_FD_89732 | JGI IMG/M metagenome (GOLD analysis project Ga0116129, IMG submission 89732) | Peatland microbial communities from SPRUCE experiment site at the Marcell Experimental Forest, Minnesota, USA - June2015DPH_17_10 | ecosystem: Environmental > Terrestrial > Soil > Wetlands...
ATCCGGCCAACCGGGAAAGTTTTCGACCAGGGTGGTGATCGAGAGCTGGCCGCCGGGTTCATGGCCTTCGAAGATGAGAGGGTTCAAACCGGCGCGGCCCGTGTAGACGGCCGCCGTAAGCCCGGCGCAGCCCGAGCCCAAAATTACCGTGTCGCGTATGTCTGTCATCAAAAAATTCTTCCTATCCTGATTCTAGATGCTGGGGGCGAGGGGAGGATTCTGGAGGGGGGTCGCGGGGCATCCCGCCCGTCCCCAAATGCCAAGACAAGACCTGCAAGACAAGACCTGAAGGTAAAACGGAGGTACTACCCCGCTATCCGTGATTCGACCGGACTTGGATTCGGCCGATTTGGGATTCGGCCGATCTTGGTCAACGCATATTTTTGGCTGCGGACCTCGCAACGGGCGTCGCCGAACGCACCCTGAGGCCGGCCGCCGTCCTCTAGAGGAAAAAACCTGCGATCAGCTCAACCGGCAGATCGGATCCGGCATCACCTCCCCGGGCGAGCCAGATCCTGCTAGATGCCCTTTACTTCTCCGCCATCCATGCGGACTGATGTACCGGTCATCCACTTGGCGGCCGGTGAAACCATGAAGCCTAAGAGCTCGGCGATTTCCTCCGGTTGACCGTAGCGGGCGATGCCAGCTTCTTCGGGAAATTTCTTCGTCGCCTCATCGACCGTCATGTTGTGCGCCGGTGCCCACTTCTCCAGAAAAGAGCGGCGGCGACCGGTCATTACCGCACCCGGGATAATACTGTTCACTTGGACTCCGTCCCTGATTCCCTGTTCAGCAAAAGCCTTCGCCAGTGCAATGATTGCAGCATTGGTCGCTGCAACAGCAGCGAAGGCGGGTTTGGGATCGAGCGCAGCGCTCCCGGACATGAACACAACCGAGCCCTTCGATTGCTTCAACGCATCCCAGGCCCAAATCGTCAATCGGCGGGCACCGTGCAGTTTGAGCTCCATGCCCGTGGCCCACTGTTGATCTGTCATCTCGAACAGGTCTATCTGCGGCACGGCGCCTGCGATATTCAGAAGGGCATCAATTCGTCCAAATCGCTCGACGGTGGTGCGGATGACGGTCTCCGGCGCTTCGGCCTGGCTCAGGTCCAGAGCCAGGCTGAGAGGTTCGGCCCCGGATTTGCGGACTGCCGCCTCAACCTCTTGGAGCGCCTCTCGATTTCTCGCAGTCAATACGACCGCGGAGAAGTCGCGAGCCAGCCGGATAGCCGTCGAGCGACCGATACCCTGGCTGGCTCCAGTCACAATAGCAACAGAATCATTCATGATGTTCCTCCCTTGTTTCGCTCGAGCGAGTGTCGGCATCCTGAGCCATCGAATGCTGGGCACGAATCTTCTTCCCCCCAGGATGGCTCTTTGCTCGCCCTTTACGCCTTGATGTTAAGAACGCAACGCGTTCGCCGCTTCGAGGATGACCTCCACAACCTTGTCTGGCGCGCTCAGCAGCGGCGCGTGGTCGACCGCCAGAGATCGTACTGTCGCTTTCATACGCTCGGCCATAAATCGTTGCGTCTTGGGGTTGATCATTCGATCTTCCTCGGCGACGAGGTACCAGGTCGGCTTTGAATTCCATGCTGGCGCCGGGGCCGGCTCTTGAATGCACTTGAGCGCAATTGGCCGCTGCACGGCTTTCGATAGAGCAATTTGCGCTTCAGTCGCGTTCTGAGCAAAGGCATGATCGAATCCTCGGTCTGGCATCCAGATCAAGCCGTCCGAATCGGGAGCAAGCTGCGGCGCTTCGCGGTGCGGCTCATCCCGATAAAAGACCTGAGCGACGGTCTCTCCTTCATCCGGCGCAAGGGCCGCGACATAGACCAGGGCCTTCACTCGCTCATCGTTGGCCGTAGCAATGACCGCGCCGGCGTACGCGTGGCCGGCGACGATCAGCGGGCCCTCGGTCCGCGCAATCGTTCGCTTCAATTGAGCCGCATCATCACTTAAGGAGGTCAGCGGGATTGGTGCGGCAAGCACCCTGAGACCATGTTCTTGCAGCGGGCCAATCACCGCTGCCCAACTTGAACCATCGGCCCACGCCCCGTGCACCAGTACGACCGTGGCATTCCTGAAAGAGTTCATCGCAATTGTCCTTTTCTTGCAATCGGAGTTGACCTTAAGTGAAGGATTCAGCCGAGGAACTGGACAATTCGCTGGGCAATGAACCCGGAGGAGTCTTCGAGCGCGAAGTGGCCGGTATCGAGCAGGTGAAGCTCCGCCTGGGGAATGTCGCGCAGGTAAGCCTTGGCGCCTTCGACGGTGAAGAAGGGATCGTTTTTGCCCCATACGATCAACATCTTCGGCTGCTTGCTGCGGAAGAATTCATGCCACTCGTCATAGAGGGCGACGTTCGATTGGTAGTTGTGAAGAAGATTGAGCTGAATCGCATCGTTGCCTGGCCTGTCGAGAAAGAGCTGATCGACGGTGTAGGAATCGGGGCTGATCTGCGCGATGTCTGTCACTCCGTGCGTGTATTGGAAGATGGTCGTTTCTTTTGTCAGCAGGCTTCGTACAGGCTCTTCCGTCTCGGGATTCCGATTTACCCAGAAGGGCTTCATCGGATCGAAGGCTGCTCCGATCCCCTCCACGTAGGCGTTGCCATTTTGCACCACGATGCCTTCGATCGCATCCTTGTGCCTGCTCGCAATCCGATAACCGATGGGTGCGCCGTAATCTTGAACGTAGATACTGAACGATTTCAGCTCAAGGACGCCGAAGAGCAGTTCCTCGATATGGGAAGCCAGATTATCGAACGTGTAGTCGAATTTGCTTACCTCCGGCGCATCGCTATAACCAAAACCGACATAATCCGGCGCAACGACATGGAACCTATTTGCCAACTGCGGAATGAGGTCGCGGAACATGTGCGACGAGCTCGGAAAGCCGTGCAACAGCACGATTGTCGGTGAGGTTTTCAAACCTGCCTCACGGTAAAACAGCTTGAGGCCGCGAACAGTAGCATGTTGAAATGTTGTCATGGAGCTGCCCTTTCTGAGTTGGCTGGTGAATGCTTTGGCCGCGATGCGGCTGCTTACAGAGATTCAGATTATGGAACACCGATAAAGGTTGCATTAAAGGTGTTGTAATTCTTTGGGGGCATTTTTCGAGAGAGAGGGGACATGCACTCTAGTGCGGGGCAGCTGGACGAATGGGTTGACGGGTTCCTGTTCGTTGCAAACAGGCTAATCCTTGACTTCTTGAATACCAGGCCCATCCTGGCGGATGCGCCTGAAGAACTTCTTCCGGATGCTCACGCGCTCGAAAGATGGCTTATCGCATCCGGGATCGTGACCTCTTCGAAGACAAAATCCCTGCTGCGAAACTGGCGCAATGCGCCCGAAGCAGCCGCCTTCCTGAGTGATCTGATCGCGTTCCGGGAAAGGTTGAGGAACGCAGTCATCGAGATCGAGAACGGATCTCTGCCGTCTGACTCATTCCTGGCTGAGGTGAACTCTCTGCTGCTTCAGTATCCTCGCCGCACGTCATTGCATAAGCGAGACGGAAAGGTTGTGATCGAACCGTTGTTCGAGCCGCTTCGACCCTCTGATTTCTGGGCTCCGATCGTCGCCGCTGCCGCCGATCTTCTCTCCGAGACTGAATCCTCTCGCCTTCGCAAGTGCGATTCGTGCATCGTCCACTTTTTCGACACCAGCAAAAAAGGTTCGCGCCGGTGGTGCAGTATGAAGATTTGCGGTAATAAGCTGAAAGTCGCTACCTACCAGAAAAGAAAGCAGGCCAGTGATATTCCGGTGGACTGATACCCGGCCTAGAGTCCCTTTTCGACCATCCGTAGTAAGCGATCTGACAGCCCCTGAATCTCCTTATCCGAAGCGCCGCCCAGAGGGCCTTCTATGATGAGGAAAGCCAGACCGTGAACCGCCGACCAGGCGATGTACTCTGCCCCCGGTCGTCGCCGGCGCGGCAGAACTCCGGCTTCGACCATTTTGTCGAGCGCTGACGTGAGCAGTTGAAATGGATTTAGACCACTGTTGCCTGTCTTGGTGACATCAAAGTCGTCTTCCACCTTGTCTGGGACGGAGAAAGCGGTTTGGAAGAGCCCGGTCTCGGTAAGAGCAAACTTGAGGTAGCCCGTGCCTACGGCGCGTAGCGTAGCACGTGCCATATCACCTTGATTTTTGGTGCGCGGCATTGCGGCGATCTCTCCTTCAATCGCCCGCGCAAGCGAGGACAAGGCATCGGCGCGAACCGCCTGCAAAAGATCGCTGTGACTGGAGAAGTGCCGGTAGGCTGCATTGGGAGCAACTCCAGCCCGACGGGTAGCCTCGCGAAGCACAACCGCAGACGGCCCTCCATCCCGCGCCAGCTCAATGCCAGCATCGAGTAACACTCTTCTGAGATTGCCGTGGCGGAATGTCTTTCTTTTAGGTGTCGCAACCTTCCGTGCCGATTTGATAACCATAGAGTCCGTTCCAATGGAAAGATGAGTTCGAAGGAAGCAAAGGTGACTAGAACCGGGAAAGGCTCCTTTGGGGTCAGTTTAGCAGTCGCAGTAGGGGTCGAGCGTCATTTCCTCGCCCCCCGGTGAGTTTCTATTCTTGATTCGGCTTGAGTGTTTCGGCGTGAGTGATTCGGCTTCAGTTGTGTTTTATCTTTCCGTTCTGCGGCGTCGGTATCGCTGAGGGCGCGAGCGATGCGCTTCAGGGCGTTTAACGCTGATCCCGGGGGGCAGTGGGTACTGTGCTTTATCGAGCGCGAGCAGGGTCTCCTGCGGAGCTCTGATGGCGCTTCTGGCGAACAGATTTGCGACCCTTCCTACCGATCGCAACATCGGCCTGTCGGCCGGAGCGATGATGGTTCAAGTGCGGATTCTGGTTATCCCGATCTAAGTCCTTGGTCCGGTCTGCGTGGCTCCGATCGATCTACGTAGCCGATCTGTCTGCGGGCTCAGAGCTCCATTCTTGGTCTCGATCATCCGGATATCCACCCATCGCCCCTGACGGCTTTTGGTCTGCTCGATCAACAGCTCATCGAGCAGCTTGGACACCGCTTCGTCGATGAACTCGCTGTCATTGTCGCTGTGAAATGTCGGCTCGCACGTAGCGAGAGCCGAAGCTCGGCCGATGGCAAAACGGCTGGCTGGACCCGCCCGCTGGCTTTATAGCGGACGATCAGGCGCGTTAGCTCGGCCCGGCTCAACCCGGTCATCGTCGCGATCTGGCGCCCTGCCAGGCCCCGCACTCGCTCGCCATCTGGGGTCTGGACACCAAGCGCTCTGAGCTGCCATCAAGCACCTGGCGATCTGCGCCTTCAGACCGGACCCCTTCGCTGGGCGCTGGCGAATCTGCCAATCGCCTCTAAACTCAAGATTTTCTGCTTCGCGCACGCTGATATTCAATCTCCGGCATGAGTGCTCCTTGAGGCTCATCTGGTATCCGAAGAGAGACTTAGTGGACACCGTTCACATTTTCTGATAGCTTGTTGTGGACAGCGTTCACAAACGTACCATGAACGCGAGAATGCTGAGTAGCAGGTTTCAAAGGAGGCCGTCATGTGCACATTGATTCGGTTGCTGCTTGTTACCGTTGCTCTTTCACCAACAACTCTGCTTCCGCTGGTTGCCGGGCCAGCTGCGCTCTTGCTCTTTCCTCGAACCATCGAAGCGCAATCGCTGGTCTCCGGCGATATTGCAGGCACGATTACGGACACGACCGGTGCTGCAATCCCGGGTGCGAAGGTTACAGCAATAAACATGGGAACCGGTCAGGTCAAGGTCGCGTCGGCCAGCGGGGCAGGCAACTATCGCATCGCTCTTTTGCAGCCTGGAAAGTATACGGTAACCGCGACCGCGTATGGCTTTCAGACCACTCAAGGCAGCCTCGAGCTCAGCATCGGCCAGATTGCCAGCCAGAACTTCAAGCTTGAAGTGGCCGGCAATTTGACGACGGTAGAGGTCCTGGGAACGGATATTCCTTTGCTGCAAACCCATACCTCCGACATAGCCACGACCATCAGCCAGCAGCAGGTTGAGAATCTGCCTAATCCCGGCGGAGACATAACCTACCTCGTCAATCTGACCCAGGGCGTCATCATGAACACGCAGGGCGGCACCGGCAACTCGGAGGCCTTTGGCCTTCCCGCCACTTCAAATAATTTCACCATCAACGGCGCTGAAGAAAACGATCCGTTCTTTAACCTGAATAACTCCGGTCCAAGCAATCTGCTGCTCGGCTCCAATGACGTCGACGAGATCAATATTGTGGCCAACGCATATGGCGCCCAGTACGGCAGCCTGGGCGGCATTCAGGAAAACATCCTCACCCGTTCCGGAACCAACAAGTTCCATGGAAACGCGACCTACTGTTGGACCAACAACGATCTGAACGCCAATCAATGGTTCAACGACCTCAACGCTACGGCCGAGGCCTACGCCAACGCCAATCAGGGAGGAGCTGCGATTGGCGGCCCAATTCTTAAAAACAAGGTGTTCTTCTTCGCGAACTATGAGACTCTGCGCTTTGTCACCTCGGCACCCGCTCTGGTAATCATTCCCAACGCCGCCTATGAAAGCTCGGTGATCGCCAACCTCAATGCCACCGGCCAATCGGCGCAGGTGCCATTCTACAATCAACTCTTCACCCTCTATAACGACGCTCCCGGCGCATCGGCATCCGCGCCATACAACGGAACCACCTATGCCAACGCCTTTGAGGGCACCCCCAGGGAGAACCTGGCCGAGCAGCTCGTGACAGCCCGTCTGGACGCAACCTTAGGACCAAAGGACAGCTTCTTTACCCACTTCAAGTGGGACTATGGCGTCCAGCCCGCATTTGTGGACCCCATCAACTCGGCGTTCGATGCCGAGAGCGATCAGCCCACCTACGAAGGGCAGCTCGTCGAGACGCATATCTTTTCTCGAAACCTGGTCAACGAGTTCGACTTTTCGACCATCTGGTATGCGACCCCCTTCGTCAACACGAACCCGACAGTGGCCGCTGCTCTCATCCCGTATACGCTGACGTTTGCAGATGGCTCCTTCTCCACTCTTGGAGGAATCCTCGAGTCCTTTCCCCAGGGCAGAGACGTGACCCAATATCAGTTCAATGACGATGTGAGCTGGACCAAGGGAAACCAGACATTCAAGTTCGGACTCAGCTACAAACGGAACGATGTCACCGACGCCGACCCCGGAATCAATTCCCAGTTCCCCGCAGCCAACGAGCTCGGCCCGGAGAGCTCGGCCAACCCCGATCCGACGACGCTGCCTCTGGACCCGGGCGATCTGTTTGGTTCCGGCAATCTGCGCAATGCCTCCCAGGCTTTCCCCCAGCACCTCACCGCCCCCGTTGCCGCATACAATTTCGGCGTGTATGCCGAGGAGCAGTGGAAGGTTTCTCCGCGCTTACAGCTGACTGCGGGAATTCGCCTGGAACATAATTCCAATCCCGTATGCCAGACCAATTGCTTCGGACGGTTCGCCTCCAGCTACAACAATGTCACGGCTGATGACATGACACCCTACAACAGCGTGATCGCTTCCGGATTGCGCCAGGCCTTCCATGGTCTGCAATCGATCGCTGTGGATCCACGTCTCGGATTCACCTACTCCCCTGGCAACAACCCAAATATGGTCCTGCGCGGCGGATTCGGCATGTTCACCGACATCTTTCCCACCGAGGTAGCCGACAACTTGCTCAGCAATCCTCCGTTCAGCGTAACCTTTACGGTCCCCGGTCTTGTCGCGCCCGCGGTGCCTGGCAGCGCCACGAGTGATTTGATGAGCAGCAATCAAATCTTCCAAACCGCATATTCTGCGGGCGGCACATTCAACTCCATCAGCGCGGCAGACGCTGGCTTCTCTGCGCCCAGCATTTTTAATGTCGATCCAAATATCAAGTATCCAACCTATCTGGAGTACAGCCTGCAGATTCAACAGCAGGTCGGCCCGCACACCAGCTTCCAGCTTGGCTATGTCGGCAACCATGGCTACCATGAGCCGTGGGTAAACTCCGGGGTCAATGTGTCCAACTTCGGCGGCGCTCCAGCAAACCCGGCACTGGCTGCCTTCGCTGAAGTTACCGAAATCCAAAGCCCAGCTACCTCAAACTACAACGGGTTGCTGGCTTCGATCAAAGACCAGTCAAAGTATGTGACCTTGCAATTTAACTACACCTGGAGCCATGTTCTTGATGAGATCTCGAATGGAGGTTTCCTGGCCTTTGGCCTCGACAGCGCGGGCAATCCCAATCCAGCCACCATCAACCCGTTTAATCTCAAACAGCAAAACTACGGCAATGCCGATTACGACATACGCAATAGTTTGAATGGAGATTATTTGATCAACCTGCCCTACTTTGGCGGCCCGAAGGTGATGACGAACAGCTGGATCCTGGCGGGCACCGTTTTTTGGCACGGGGGATTCCCCTTCAGCGTATTTGACGGAGATGTTACCGCCAATCTCGAGCCGAATTACGGCGGCGAAGTGCTGGCACAGATTGTCGACGCCTCGGTTCCTCACCACTGCGGCATCAACAAAGCGTCCCCGACCAGCTCCTGCTTCGGCAGCACGGCCAGCGCAAACAGCCCATATTTCACCGATCCGACTGGCTTTGGCGGGCAGAGGAGAAACCAGTTTACCGGGCCCGGCTACTTCAATACCGACCTTACGGTGATGAAAGGTTTCAAGGTTCCCGGTTTGGAGTCCGGCCTGCTTCAGATTGGAGTGGAGGCATATAACGTCCTTAATCATCCGAATTTCTTGAATCCGGACACCAACTTCTCCGACGGGCCCGGTTTTGGCGTCATTACGAATACCGCCAGCGCGCCAACCGGCGTCTTCGGTTCCGGGCTCGGCGGAAACGGCTCGGCGCGCATCATCCAGCTCAAAAGTACATTCAAGTTCTAAGCTGGCCTCGCAGCGGCTGATCCAGTGCCGTTTGATCAATTCGATTACGAGCTGTTTTGCACGCGGTGTCATCGTCGGATGTAGAGATGACGGTACGGAGTTTGTTCGGGGAAGAGTCCTCTATCCAGTTCATCGGCATGTGGAACCACTCAGCCCGAAATCCTGCCGTTTTGATGAGACGGATCGCAGCGAACGGAACTGCGGGGTTCAGCAACGGCGCGAATTCAGATGGGAGCTGAGGTTACAACCGGACAGGCGAAATCAATTGGTGCGACGGAAGGGTTGGTTGCCAAAATCGCAACTTCTTATACTCGCCGTTCTTCCTGGATAGTCGCCAGTCGTTCCCCACTCTCAAATGTGCATCAGGGAAGAGCTGCTCCCTCGTCCGTTTCCAATGCTCGTGAGTCATTCATTGCGCAGGGCATTCATTGGTTCTATGTGAGCGGCCCGCAGGCTGGGAATCAGACTTGCAGCAACCGTCCCGAGCAGCAAGAAGAATGGTACCGTCAGGTAGGTTGTTGAATCGATAGGTTGAATCTCAAAGAGAAATCTCGATAGAAGCCTGGTAAATCCAACAGCCGTCGCTAGTCCAAGGCCGAGCCCGGCCGCCAACAGAATCAGTGCTTCCCCTAAGACGAGCATCGCGACTCCCATCCGCGTCGAGCCCAGCGCCATTCGAATGCCTATTTCACCGCTGCGTTGCTGAACCGAGAATGCGAGCAGCCCATAGATTCCGACCAACACGATCAGCATAGAAACGGCTGAGAAGACTGACAGCAACGTTGTTTGGAACTGGCGGCGAGCCGTCGCTCTTGTCGCCAACTCTTTCATCGTGTGGATGTCCGCGATGGCAAGGTTGGTATCGAGGCTTTTCATCACTGAGCGGATACCCATCACCACGACATTCTCAGGCAGCACCGAACGAACCGCAAGGTATGCCTCGTTGACGGGCGCACCATCCGTGTCTGTCTGCAAGAGGGGAGTGTAGAGCTCGGGAAACAGCCCTGTTTCAGGACCAGCATTGCGCACATCTCCCACCACGCCCACGATCGCCGCCCATGGACCGTCCGGCGACATTCGAACGTGTTGACCGACTGCATCGCTGTTCGGGAAATATTTCTTCGCCAGCGCATTGTTCACGATTACCACCAGCGGGCGGCCAGGTCCGTCCCCCTCGGCAAATTCCCGGCCTCGAATCCGTGGAATATCCATGGCAGAGAAGTAATCTGGAGTGATGCGGCGCATCTCCACCATCTGGTTTGCCCCGTTGGCGTATCCTTGCGCCTCAAAGCTCCCCATGCTCTCTGCATGGCTCAGCGGCAGCAGGTCCACGAGCCCTGCAGCTCCCACACCAGGAGAGCTTTCTAATCTCTGCAGCAGCTCTAAAAAGAATAATCTGCGCTTTTGAGGGCTGTCATATCGGGGGTTCGCCGATACCGCTGAGAAACGTGGAATGAGTTCTATGCTGACTGTGACCGTTGACCGAGCAAACCCAGTGGGCACGGCGAGCACTTTCACATAGCTCCTCAAGAACAGGCCTGAGCCAATCAAGAGCGTCACCACGAGAGCAATCTGCGTGATCGCAAGGGCTTTGCTCACCGCTCGTCTATCGCCCGGAACGGCCCGCGTTCCGGGACGCTTTAGAAATTCGGCAAAGTTGATATCAGTGGTGATCATCGACGGCAAGACCCCAAACAGCAAACTCGTCAGTGCAGTGACCCCAATGAGAAACCCGAGAACTCGACAGTCCAGCCCAGCGTTTTCCAGTCGCGGTATATCGCCCGGATTGAGCTGAAGCAGCAGGCGCAGCAAGAGCCAAGCAAGAGCCACGCCTACAAAGCCCGCCGCCACGACAAGCAGCACCGATTCGGTCAGCATCTGGCGAATCAGGCGTCCCCGCCTCGCTCCCAAAGCTGCCCGTACCCCCAGTTCCTGGGTTCGATTCGCTGCCCTCGCAAGCAATAGGTTGGCGGCATTTCCGCAGGCAATCAAAAGTACCAGTCCCACCGCACCCAGCAGAAGAAACATCAACGGTTTCACTTCGCCGAGCGCTACCTCGCGAAGAGGGCGAACAATGGCCGTGAAGTCATTGAGGCTGGGGCTGTGCAACAGATCCAGCCTGGTCATGATGGTGCTCAGCTCCGTTTGTGCCTGAATCAACGTGGTGCCTGGTTTCAGCCGCCCGATGGCAAAGGCCCCGCACCTTTCTCTGCAGGTCATCTGTTGGGATGTCAGGGCGGCAGGAACCCACAGCTGCGTCCTATCCACGCTTCCAAATACATTTGGCAGGTCGCTGCTCAGCGGATACTCGAATCCAGCCGGCATTACCCCAACAACCTTGTACTCGGCTCCGTCCAGACGCACCATCTGACCCAGGACGCTGCTCTTGCTCTCGTACACGCTTTTCCAGAGGGCATGGCTGATGAGGACGACATGCGCGTTCCCCGGCTTCTCATCCTTTGCATCGAAGATTCTGCCCAATTCGGGCTGAGTCTGCAAAGTTGTGAAGAAAGCGGCATCGACCCTGGCCACGCCAAGCTTCTCAAGTTGATCGCCTCCCGAGAAATTGAAACTTGACATCCGAAACACCGTCATCGAGGAAAACGAGGTGCTCTGCTTCTTCAAATCCTCAAAATCCGCAAAGCTCGGGTTGAACACCTCGGCAGGAACCTTCATACGAAGTAATTGAACGCTTGGGGTGTAGAGGTAGACGAGCTGCTCGACGTCGCCGTACGGCAGCGAGCGCAGCAGCACGGCATCCATCAGGCTAAAGACCGCTGTGCATGCCCCAATTCCCAATGCAAGCGTGAGAACGGTGAGAACGGAAAACGCCCGGTGTTTGATCATCGTTCGCAATCCATAGCGAATATCCTGGTGCAAATCCTCAATCCATGTAGTCCCGCGAGCACGGTAACAGTCCTCCGTAATCACGGACACCAGTCCGAAACTGGCTCGCGCGGCAGTCCTGGCTTCATCTGGCAGCATCCCATCGGCGATGTTCTGTTCGATCTCACGTTGCAGATGAAACTGGAGCTCTTCGCTCAGTTCAACGTTGAATGCATTCTTGGCGAGAAGTGACTTGATTCGCCGGGCCACGCTTTGCATCGCGCGCATGTCCACTCCTTAAAAGGCTTCCAGAACGTCCCGAACGGCCACCGACAACCGCTCCCAGGTCTGTTCCTCAGACTTCAGCCGGTCCCTGCCTGCCTTGGTCAGCGTGTAGTACTTCGCCCGGCGGTTATTCTCCGATGGCCCCCACGATGCCTTGCGCCAAGCCTGGTGCTCAAGCCGATGCAGGGCCGGATAGAGCGCCCCTTGGTTCACCTTCAACGCATCCTTGGACAGTTGCCGGATGCGCTGCGCGATGGCCCAGCCATGCAATGGCTCCAGGCTCAAGACCTTCAGAATCATAAGGTCCAGAGTGCCCTGCAGCAGATCATCCGATTTCGTCAACGACGTCTCTCCCATCAATCACTGACAGGAAGAGTAATCACCGGCTTGAGAACTGCCGCAAGGCCTAGTCTTTTCCAATGCAAGATGAGCCTGAAGGAGTAAGCATGCTGGAGATCGATGACCGGCCAATGCTCCTGTCCAGAACTGCGATGGCGGGAAACGCGATCGGGGGATTGATCATTAATCCGCTCTGGGATGGAGCCTCACTCCATGCGGAGCGCTTCAACGGGGTTGATCGAGGCGGCGCGGTGGGCGGGGAAAAGACTGGCTCCTACCGCAATGACTGCGAGCAACGCGGAGACCGAAAAGAAGGTCAGCGGGTCTGAAGCGCTCACGCCATACAGAAAGCTGGTGAGAATTCTTCCCATTCCGAGCGCGGCAACAATTCCGATGAGAATGCCGGGTCCGGAGAGCCCAAGCCCGTAGCCGATGATCATCCTGAAGACATCCCCACGTTGCGCCCCGAGCGCGACGCGAATGCCGATTTCGCGGGTACGCTGCGCCACCGAGTACGAAATGACTCCGTAAAGTCCCACGGCAGCCAAGAGAACGGCGAGAATCCCGAAAGAGCTTACCAGGAGCATGGAGAATCGCTCGCCTGCCATGGCAGTGCTCGTGAGCGTCAGAAGAGTAGAGACCTTCGCCAAGGGAATTCCGGAATCGATCTGGCGGATGACCTTGCGCGTATCTTCGATCACTGCCGCTGGCTCGCTCCTGGTGCGGACGACAACCTGTATCAAAGCCAGTGAAGGCCATACATTCTGGGTATAGGGTTCGAACATCTCCGGCCCTGGAACCTCACGCAGCGAGGAGTGCTTGATGTCGGCAACGATGCCCACAATGGTAGCCGGAATGCGCTGCGAAGGAACAAGAATCTGTTTGCCGATAGGATCTTCGTTCGGCCAGTACTGACGCGCGAGAGCCCTGTTGATCACCGTTACCGGCGGCGCGGAGAGAACATCCGAGTCGAGCACTTCACGGCCCCTGAGGATAGGGGTTCCCAAAGAGGCAAAAAGACCCGGCGAAATCACTGTGTAGTTGACGATCGGGGGACGATCTCCCTTCCTTGCAGCGCGGCCAACGATGCGTATGCCCGTCGACTCGGTTGCGCCACCCATAGGAATCGCCTCGGTGATACCGGCCGATTCAACACCGGGTATCGAACGAAGAAGCGGCAAAGCCTGCTGGTAAAAGCGGGCAATCGTCCCGCGATCCGGATACTTGGTGGAGGGCAGGGAGATCTCGAAAGTCAGTACATGTTCCGGACGGAATCCAGCATCGGCTGCCAGCAGGTGATAGAACGTGCGAACGAGCAGTCCGGAAGCGATGACCAGAACGAGCGCCAATGCGACCTGTGCGACCACAAACGCGCTGCGCAAACGTGGATGAGTTGCGCCTGCCGCCGATTTTTGTCCACTCTCTTTGAGCGACTCAACAAGATTGGTGCGTGCTGCACCAAGAGCGGGCATCAGGCCGAAAAGGATCCCGGTCAGGAGTGTGATCGCAAAGGCGAAGGCGAAGACGCGGAGGTCGACTCCGGCTTCGATGAGTCGGGGAAGAGTTTTAGGCCCAAAGACTTTGACTATCCGGACGCCGGCTAGAGCCACGACTCCTCCTGCGACCCCTCGAGCCAATGCCAGGAGCAGACTCTCGGTAAGGAGCTGGCGCAGGACGCGCAAACGTCCGGCGCCCAGCGCCGCCCGGACCGTGAACTCGCGTTGACGCGTGAAGGACCGCGTCAGGAGAAGTCCCGCGACATTAAAACAGACGATCAGAAGGACAAGAGCCACAGCGCTGAGCATCAGCACAAGGGGCTTAAGCGAATCGCCTGCCACCTGCTTCTGCAGCGCTGTGACGCGGGAGCCTGACCAGCCTTTCGCCGCTGGCATCTCGCGATCCATGCGCCGGGCGAACACGTCCATCGCCGCCTGTGCCTCTGCGAGCGACAACCCCGGTTTGAGCCGTCCCACTACGGCCAGTTCTGACGGAGTGAACATCGGCGTGACCGCGGGTAGGGCCAAGGGAACCCAGAGCTCAGTTTCTGCCGGGAACGTGAAATCGCCAGGCATTTCATTCGCCCGCGGAAAAGCAAAGCCTGCCGGCATAATGCCAACCACGGTGTACGGTGCGCCGTTCAGATCAATGGCGCGGTTGAGGATGGATGAATCAGCGTGAAACCGGTCGCGCCAGAGCGCGTCGCTCAGAATCACTTCGCGCTCGTGGCCGATCGAGTCCTCCTCGCGGGTGAAGAAACGACCCTGCTCAGGCTCGACGCCGAGGGCCGGAAAGAATCCCCACGAAACATGGGCGCCTTCCAGCATCGCAGGATCGCCGGAGCCGGTGAGATTGAAATTTCCTCCCTGAAAAGCGCCGATGGAGCGGTACGTCTTTGTCTCCTGCTCGAGCGCGCGGAACTGAATCGGGTTCCAGGGAATTTCCGCGTATCCACCGATGTCGATGCCTGCGGGTGGAATATTCCAGGGGATCACCAGAGACGAGGGGGACGGATAGGGTACTGGCCTGAGGAGAACGGCGTCGACAAGAGAAAAAACAGCGGTGACAGAACCGATGCCCATGCCGAGCAACAGCACGATGGTCAACGCAAAGCCAGGAGCTTTGCGGACCTGACGCAGGGCAAAGCGCGTATCGGCCCAGATCGATTCCAACGAGGGCCACTGCCAGACCTCGCGGCTGCGCTGCTCGATCACCGTCTGGTTTCCGAAGGCTTTCCTCGCGGCCACCAGGGCCTCACTGCGGGTAACACGTTCCGCGCGCATGATCTGTTCGGTTTTCTCCTCCAGGTGCTCATCGAGTTCCTCGGCTAAGTCGTCGTAGATTCCGCGCCTGCGGAAGATTTGTCGGAACCAGCTCATGGTGAGAACCTCCTAGTCTGCTGTGAGTCGTCCTGGGCCAAGTACCAGCGCAACGCCTTCGAGCATCCGGTCAAAGCGTGAAATTTCCCGTTCTAGATGGCTCCGTCCAGCGCGCGTGATCTCGTACACGCGCACCCGGCGGTTGGTCGACGGGGAGATGGTCCACTCGGCCTTCACGAGCTTCTCTTTGAGCAGACGCTGGAGCGCAGGATAGAGCGATCCTTCTTCCACCTGAAGCAGCTGATTCGAGCGCTGCTGAATGTGATGGACCAATGCGAAGCCATGAGCGGGCTGTCGGCGAAGCGACTCGAGGATCATCATCTCAAGTGCGCCGGGAAATAGATCGCGGGAAGAGTTATCGGTCGTCATAAAGCCTATCCGATCAATGCCTAGAGTAAACATGCTTCGACCGCGAGTCAATCATTATTTTCAACTGCTGAGCTCAGCTTGATGCACGTTTCCTTCCCCAACCCGCCCGGTTTGATCCTTGGCGATTTTGGACTCTGAAACTAAGAATGCGCGTCTGGCCAAATGTGAGCAGTCGCAGACTCGAATGCCGTTTGCCAGCACTGAACAGAATCGAGGGATCGTGGGCAATCACAGACAGGAGGTTCCCTGCTTAGATTCCTCCGCGAGCGCTCGCAAAAGCCGGAGAGCATTTGCGCTCGCATCCTCCAAATACTTCGCCTGTTCAGCGGTGGGCGCGGTATTCATCGCCCGCAGATTGGTCTCCCGGTCGGCGGAATCAAGCACGCCGAGGATCGGAATCACGCCTTTGGCATTGATCCAGGCCAGGGCAACGGGCGAGGGTTCTCGTTCGATCTCCGAGGCTGTCCTCTTCAATATTCCAGGTCATGCCACTGTCTTTCCCGGTGCCGGTCCGATCATGTTCACTGCACATAGGAAACAAAAAGCGGTAAACGCAGTTATACAACTTTCTGTCTGCCGGGCACGCCAGCATGGATTTGTCACGCCACCCACTTTCTGCCCGTTTTTCTATCCTTTCTATTTAATCCGCAAAAGGGCGCTGGGATGTCCTGTTTGGCATTCTGCCTCGTCCAAGACCCGTTTGCGCCCAATGTCGGCTAACGGTGGGTGGAAAACGGGCTCGCGATTGTCCCTGGCGGCGGCAATGTTGAGCCTATGCCCATCTCGGGCTCGCCAGAGCGCGGGGACGATTCAGCGGTTCGGGACTTACAACCCCAGATTCGCCCCGTTTGACATTCGTTGGGAAACATTGCTTCCGGGATTGATTGAGGTACAAAGCTAAAAGCCATTTGATAGGATCATAGCGCCGGCCCTGAATCAGGACGAACTAAGGCGAACTATGGAGCATGCCCACTCACTTGTCACGCGAGACCACATGGAACGTCTCTGGACCTCGTTCCGGGGTGACGCTTCCGATCCCCGCGAGGGCATTTTCCCTCCGTCGTCTCTCAGCTGGAAGGTCAACCGTGAAGCCGCTTTATTTCTTGGGGCGGGCCGGGCGACTGTGCTCCAATTGGCGCATCCCTGGGTGGCTGCTGCGCTCAATCAACACTCGAATCTTCGAACAGACCCATTAGCCAGGTTCCATAATACGTTCCGCGTGGTGTTCACCATGATCTTCGGAACACTCGAACAAGCATTGGCAGCCTCCCGCCATTTGTATCTTATGCATACGCGAATTCAGGGAGAACTTCCTTGGCGTGTCGCGGCTTATCCTCAGGGATCGCATTACGAGGCCAACGAAGTCAACGCACTTCTATGGGTGTACGCCACCCTCGTCGAAAGCGCACTTCTGGCATATAACTGTGTGCTGCCGCCACTCTCCGAGGATGACCGGGAGATTTACTACACCGAGAGCAGGAGGATGGCATCGCTGTTCGGCATTCCAAGTACCGCGCTGCCGCCGGATTGGTCCGCATTCGAGGCATATACCCGCACCATGTGGACGTCCGAGAAGCTGGGAGTTAATTCTCTCTCGCGAGATTTGGCGCACAGAGTTCTAAAGGGCCGGGGATCCTGGGTGCCGATTCCGAATTGGTATCGCGCCCTCACCGCTGCGTGGCTGCCCGAGCGGCTTAGAAGCGAATTTGCGCTGGAGTTCGGTGAACGAGAACAGCAAGCGGCGATCAAGGCCTCGATCTGGCTGCCGAAAATCTACCAGCGGCTGCCTACGGTGGTGCGGTTTGTGGGACCATATCGCGAGGCGCAGGCACGCCTCTTAGGACACCAGGCAGGCCCGCTGATCGGCCTGAGCAACCGCTTCTGGATGGGCCGGCGGCGAATGATGTTCTCCGAATCCGAGCGCTAGCGCGCCTTCGAGTTGCCGAGCGACCATCCAGCAACAGAGGCGACTGACGCGATCTGTCAAGACGGTCGGTTGGGCAAGGTGTGAAGACCGGGCCGGCTTCAGCAACGCTTGCTTCAACATTGGCATTTATGATGAGCTCTTTGTGAGCCACTGCCGCATCGATGCAGCTGGGCGATTGATTTGTTTAATGCCGATGTCAACGAGCAGAGGAGGAACGCTATTGCGATCAGGGACAAACGCGGTATGCTCCACGGCTTCGGCAGAG
>Ga0116129_1000877_pt1 | contig 17741 bp, 15 predicted proteins | sample June2015DPH_17_2_FD_89732 | JGI IMG/M metagenome (GOLD analysis project Ga0116129, IMG submission 89732) | Peatland microbial communities from SPRUCE experiment site at the Marcell Experimental Forest, Minnesota, USA - June2015DPH_17_10 | ecosystem: Environmental > Terrestrial > Soil > Wetlands...
CATCGGCATCACCATCGGCGACGTGGTGGAACGGGACGGCGACCTTTTGGGCGACGGCGTCAACGTCGCGGCGCGCCTGGAGGGGCTCGCCCAGCCGGGTGGTCTGTGCGTGTCGCGCACCGTCTATGAGCAGGTGGCGAACAAATTGTCGGTGGATTTCGTCGACATCGGCGAGCAGGACGTGAAGAACCTGCCGATGCCGATCCACGCCTATGCGCTCGCTCTCGGCACCGCGGAGCGGCGCGCCCAGGCGGCGACGTCGAACCGGCCGAAGTACGGCCAATCGGCGATCTGGCCGGTCGCCATCACGGCGGCGAGCGCCGCCGCCATCGCGGTGACGGGTTTCCTGTATTTCGGCGGGCTACCCCGGACGGCTCCGGGCGGGGCCGGCGCACCGGCGGCATCCGTTACGAACGCGGAGGCCATGATGGCGGCAGCGCCCGCGACGGCTGCAAAGCCTGCCGCGGTGGAGCCGGCTTCCGCGCCGGTGCTTGTGCCGCGACCGGGAAGCACCCGCAACGAGCCGCTGGTGCCGGAAATGGTGCCTTTCATCCCGGATCGTCAGCGCGTCGCGATCCGGAACGCCTATCTCTCCGCGCCCGATCACAAGGCGATCGCCATCAGTCATTTTCAGAGCGGGTTCAGCACCGACCAGAAGGACGATAACACCGCGGCGGTCGCCGCCATCACGGCTTGCCAGCGCGCCACCGAGGTGACGGTGCTGGCATCGCGATGCGACCTTTATGCGGTCGGCAATACCGTAGTGTCGGGGATTAGACGGCTGCCGATGCCGCCGGAACCCTGGGTGGTGCGCGATCCGTCGATCGAGGCGCCGTTCGATGCGGATCTGGCTCCGCTCGTCAACGACGGCATCCGGGCAAACCTCCAAAAATCCTATCGCAGTGGGCGCAGTCCCAAGGCGGTGGCGATTTCGGCGCTGGGACAGGGCGGGATTTTCATGAGGCAATCGAGCTCCGAGGAAGCCGTGCGCCGGGCGCTCGAACTGTGCGCCGGCCGCGCCAGGGTCGCTTGCATGGTCCTTGCCATCGACGATACCTTCGTGGTTCCGATCCCCACCACCATGAAGGCGGTCGGCCTGTTTCATGCCGCCCACAACGAAAGCATCGCGCCGGATGCGCGCGACGACGTCGTCAATCGGCTCGGCAATGCCAGGAGCGGCTGGAACGCGGTCGCGGTCGGTGCGGGTGGCCGGCCCGGATTGATGCTTAAGGCCGGCGCCGAGCAGCAGGCCGTCGACGGCGCAATCGCCGAATGCGACCGTCAGGATCGCGGCTGCCGGGTGATCGCCATCGGCCCCTTCGCGGTCGAAGCGAAATAGACGTGCCGGGACCGCAGGCGAGACGCCCGCGGTCCCGGCACCATCGTCACATGCGGATTACTTCCGCGACCTCATGGCGCGCTCCGGGGCCCGGAAGTTCCCCGGCCATGCCGGTCCGAGACGTCGCGCGATATCGGCGGCGAGATGGGGCGACAGGAAGCCCGCCAGCATGGTGTGCCAACGCCGCGTGGCGTTGCGCGCGCGCTCAAGCGAAACCGCGACCAGCACCACGAATGCCTTGACGGCGAGGGCGATGGACGCAAGCGGCGGCGGCACGGGCGCCGGCATGTTCAAAGCCGGCTCGAACCGCTCGAAATCCGGCCGGCGTTGGAGCGCCACGTGGCCGGCACCGATCCGGGCGTGAACGAAGGCGCGGCGACGCCTCGGCCGTCGCGGAATAAACGACCAGAACAACAGCGTGAAAAACGCAAAGCTGATCGCGGCCGGCGCCAGTTTCGATCCGAGGTCGAACTGCAGCCACGGCGCCGAATCCTGGATCGTGGTCGACCAGCCGCCGCCCTGGGCATCGTGATGCAACACCACCATGTCGCGATCGCCGAGGCTTTCGAGCGGCTGGCCGTTGACGCGACCGGACGTCAGGATGCCGAGCAGCGCCGCTTCCGGAGAGGCGGCTGCCGCCGCCGGAACGGACTTTACGACGACGCTAAGATTGATCCAGTTCCCGTCGGGCGCCTTGGTTTCGGCAACGATCGCGGCGGCGCTGTCGCGCAGCGCGGGACCCGAGGCTTGCTTGCGCGCCGTGCCGGCCAACGCGGACGCGAGGAAGCCGCCCACCGCCTCGACCGACGGCGGCGCCTGCGCCGGATCGTGGTTCGCCGCCAGCGCCTCGATGGCATTGGCGCGCAGCAACTTCGGCCACATCGCGCCGAACAGGGCGTGCGACTGATAGATTTCCGCGCCTACGAGGTTGCCGTTGACGGCAAACACGGCACCGACGACGTCGTCGCTTCCGGTGGCCGCGGCCGCGAGCGCGTCCACATAGGCTTGCTGCGCATTGAGCAGCGGGACGTTTTCGAGCGCCAGCGGCAGGCTCGTTGTCCACGGCGACGTCCGCGCCCCGAGCACCACGTTGGAAACCTGGTCCTGCAGATCGGTGGGGGCCCAGTGATATTCATGCGGCGACTCCACCGTCACGCCGATGTTACGCGAGAGCTCCGACCGCAGGGTGTCGATATTCCACCAGACCGCCGATTGCCGAAGCCGCGTCACGACGCCCGCTTTGGGCGCGCTCACCAGCATGGCGAGCGCGGCGAGGTGCCCGGGAAACATCTGCCCCGCGGTCGACATCGTGTTCGGGCTTTCCTGGTCGCGTGCCGTCGAGCGGAACGGATCGACGCAGAAGGTGGCGAGCGAGACCGCACCGGAATGCGGCGGCAGCAGGAGGCTCACGCTCGTGACCTGGTCCTGCAGGCCGCCTTTGAGCAGCGTGCCGAACGGAACGAACACGCTCTGGTCGGAGAAGTTTTCGACCGTGATCGGGTCGCCGCTGTGCCAGCGGACCTCGGCCTGTCCGCTGTTCACGGCTTGGTCGAGGGTGAGCGGCGCCGCACCGCCACCATTGCCGCGAACGAAATAGACCGCGAGATTGTCGTAAGCGACCGGGGCCGATATTCCCGGCACGGGTTCGCAAATCGCGGGCGCGCTCAACGCCACCATTGAAACAAAGCACGCAGCCAGTCGACATAATGTCTTCATCGATTTCTCCTTGTCGCCGGGGCCGGCTCAAATTTGGTCCCGCCAAACGCGGGACATCGATAGCGAGTGTCGAAACTAGTCCGATAGTCGATGATCTGGTCTTTTTTTGGTGCGCCTGTTTGGCACTTTTATTTCGACGGGCAGCCCACGGTAGGCGGCCTCAGTTTCGCGGCGGCGGGATCTGGATGAGCTCGTGGACTTGCGCCTCGGTGAGCGGCGCCGCGATGAATTTCAAAGCCACCGCCTCCGGCATCATGATGTCGAGGCCCTTGATTTCGTCCGGCGCCAGCATCGGCTTGCTGAACATCTCGCGGGTCCGTCGCGCAATATCGACGGAGATGCCGGCAAAGTCCGCGAAGTCGGCAACGGCCTTGGAATCGTCGCCATAGGCATATTCGTAGGTTTCCCGGTAGGCGTCCACGAAACGCAGGATCGCGTCGCGGCGCTTGTCGAGGACATCGGCGCGGGTGGCGAGCACCCGGATGGTCTGGCCGCGCACCACCGCGAGGTCGCTCGCGCGGGCGACGACGCGAATCTTGCCTTGGTCGATTTCCTTGAGGCCCAAGGGCGGCGTCGACCAGCCGACGTCGATCTGGCCGGTCATGACCTGGGTCAAGGTGGGTACCGGGCCGCCGGTGGCGACCGGCCGCGCCTTGAGGCCCAATTCCCTCATGAAGGCCCGCACGACGCTTTCGGTCGAGGAACCGGCGGTCGAGTAAGCCAGCGTTTTTCCGTCGCTGTCCCTGAGCGTCCTGATCGGCGAGGCCGTTGCCACGTACCAATAGTCGGCGCCGCCGGTGGTCTCTGCCGCGATGATGCGCAGCGGCGCGCCCTTGGCGTAGGCGGAGAGCGCCCCCATGGTGCCGATAGCGGTGCCGATATCGACGGCGCCGGCGAGCACCGCTTGCTGGGTCTCGCCGCCGCCGGCCGTATAGAGGATTTCGAGTGCCAGGCCGTGCTTCCTGAAGATGCCGGCACGCTGGCCGAGCGCCGCGATGCCGGTGTTCCAGTTGCCGCGCTGCCCGACCGCGAGCGTGAGCGTCTCCTCGGCATCCGCCGCACCGGCGAGCGGGCCGACGTGCAGGACCGCAGCCAGCAAGACGGCGGCGGCGCCCGAGACGGTGCGGCAATTCATCATGCGCTCTCCGGGAAGACGCGGAAATTATTCACCGGGACGCCGGGGCCGGCAAGCAAGCAGTTGCGGCGCGCATGCCCGGCATTTAGGCAGTTCACTTCACAGCGGTACGGGCGCCTTGTAGCATCCGCCCGGCTCTACACGTCATGCACACGTCCGATACACGCTATGGAGGAAAGATGGTCGAGATACCTATTACGATCGCGTGCGGCAATTACGATCGCACCCGCCCGATCATGGATGGACGGGTGCGGGTCGAGGGCTGTGCCGTCACCTGCCTGCCGCTATATCCCGAGGAAATCTTCTTCCGCGCCTTCCGCTACCAGGAATTCGACGTCTGCGAACTCTCCATGAGCAGCTATCTGCGTACCGTGGCGGACGGCACGTCGGCCTATGTGGGGATTCCGGCTTTCGTATCGCGCATCTTCCGCCATTCGGGCATCTATGTCCGGCGCGACGCCGGCATCAAGGAGCCCGCCGACCTGCGGGGCAAACGCATCGGCCTGCCGGAATACCAGATCACCGCGGTGGTGTGGATGCGCGGCATGATGCAGCATGAATACGGCATCAAGCCCACGGAAATCCATTGGCGCAGCGGCGGCCAGGAAGAGCCCGGGCGCGGCGAGCGCACGCCGCTCAAGCCGATCCCGGGCCTCGATCTCACCCCCATCGGTCCCGATGAGACGCTCGTCGGCATGCTGCGCGAGGGTAAGCTCGATGCCCTGTTCACGGCGCGCGGGCCGTCCTCGTTCCTGCGCGGCGAGCCCCATATCGCCCGTCTGTTCCCGGACACGCGCCAAGCCGAACTGGCGTATTACAAGAAGACCGGCCTGTTCCCCATCATGCATCTCATCGGCATCCGCAAGACGCTGCTGGCGCAATATCCGTGGCTCGCCACCAGCCTCTACAAGGCATTCTGCGAGGCCAAGGCGCTGGCGATGACCGATCTGCTCGACGTCAACGCGCTTGCGGTGACGCTGCCGTTCCTGGAGGCCGAGACGCTCGCCACCATGGCCACCATGGGGCACGACTTCTGGCGCTACGGCGTCCACGAGAACATGCGCGAGATCGACGCCCTGACCGGCTACGCCTTCGAGCAGGGCCTGATCGACCGCAAGCTCACCGCCGAGGAGCTGTTTCCGCCATCGATGTTCGAATTGTCGAAGGTGTGATGGGAATGACGCGGCTGCCTTGCCATTGCGCCATACGGCGAAATCCGGGAGGATGATCGCCGATCCCCGAGCACAAGGTCACACGCGATGCATTCCACGGTTATCGGCGGCGCCATGCTGCCGCATGCGCCTCAGTTCTTCACCATGCCTGAGACCGAGGACAAGGCGAACGTCGAGAAAGTGCGCGCGGTCGCCCGCGAGATCGGCGACCGGCTCAAGGCGATGAAGCCCGACCTGTGGATCATCTTCTCCAACGACCATGCCGAACAGTTCTTTCACAACGTGGCGCCGCCGTTCACCATCCACGTCGGCGGCGAGGCGAGCGGCGAGTTTGCCGGCCGCAAGTTCCACTGGAAGATTCCAAGCGAAATCGGCTTCGAGCTGGTGCGTGAGCTGTATCGGCAGAACTTCGACCCGGCTTTCACCAGCACCGCCAGGATCGATTACGCCATCGGCATTCCGCTCACCCATCTGGCACTCACCGACCCGGTGCTGCCGATCTTCGTCAACGCCTACCTGCCGCCGCAGCCGACGCCGGAACGTTGCTATGCGTTCGGGCAGGCGGTCGCCCGCAGCGTCAGCGTGCTGGGATTGAAGACCGTCATTCTTGCGAGCGGCGGCATGTCGCATTTCCCCGGCACCAACCGCTACTCCAATCCGGAGCTCGACTGGGACAACCGGGTGCTGGAAAAGCTTGCGGCCGGCAAGCTCAAGTCGCTGATCGGTTTCGACGAGGCCGAGCTCGACGATACCGGCAATATCGAGCTGCGCTGCTGGGCCTGCGCCGCCGGGGCGCTGGGCGAGCGCAAGCCCGATATCGTATCGATGAACCCGAGCTGGCATCACAACTACGCCTCGCTGGCGTGGACCGATGGGCAGCCGGGCCGCAACGACGCGCATTATCCCTCGATCAAGCCGGAACTGGTGGAGCTGACGAGCGCGCTGCACGGCCTCGCCCACGAAGACGCCGCCCGCGACAAGTTCCTCGCCGACCCCGAGGCCTACGCCAAAGGCTTCAGGCTCACGGCGGATCAGAAGAAGGCGCTCATCGCGCTCGATCTCGAAACCATGGTCGCCATGGGGGTGCATCCCCTGGTGCCGTTCCTCGCCAGGATGCAGATCCAGCGCCTGCGGCGGACGTAATCCGTAGGGTGGGCAAAGCGCAGCGTGCCCACGCGGACGCAGCAACGGTGAGCACGCTTCGCTTTGCCCACCCTACGATCGCCACGACTGCGCCGCGTCAGATCGGGACCGCCATGGCGTCGAAGGCGGAATCGCAATTGATGAGATCGACCCGCTTCTGCACGATGCGGAACGCATCGCCGCTGCGGCGCAGCCGGTGCACTTGGCGGCCGGCGAACATACGCTGGTGGTCGTCGCGATATTCGACCATGATTACGCTCGAAGACACCACATATTCGCCCGCCGCATCGTCGGCCGCATCGACCATTACGTTGCCGACCACGTGGGCGGTACGCGATGGCGGCGTCTGGACGTGGATGCGCGGGTGTTCGAGGCGGTCGACCCTTGTCTTCATCAGGTCGCGGTCGTCATAAAACAGCGACACTTGGTTGAGCGGGCTGTCCTGGCCGGCGACGGCGGGAACCCAATAGGTGCCGTCCTCGGTGAACAGCGCCATCCAGTCGCGGAAGCGCCGGTCGTCGAGGAGGCGCGCCTCCGCGAACAGGAAATCCTCGAACGCGGCGCGCCCGAGCGCGGATGGGCGCGCCGCCGGCCGGATCGCCGCCGCGCCGTCCATCACGCCGCCTCGCGCATATAGCCGAGCCAGGCCTTGTATTGCGCCCGCATCGCCATCTCGTGCATGGCGGAAGCCCGGGTGGCGTTGAGCTCGCGGTCGGGCTCCTCGACGCCGAGCCCACGCGAGATGTCGACCCACTCGCCTGCAAGGCTCCGCAGGCCCTTCTGGGTGCGCACGAAGGCTTCGATGTCGTCGGTCTGCACGAACGAGGCGGCCGAATGGGTGACATTGAGGAGACGGATATTGCCGAAATTCATCGCGTCCGGTGCGCCCACGAGGCGCACCGGATAGACGTTGATCTCGGTGCGGTCGAACGCCACCGGCTTGATGACGCGGACGTGGATGTTGAGCCCCATGATCGACACGTTCGGATAGATCAGCGTGTTGTGGAGCCGCGGCGTCAGGATGTGCTGGGCGCGCTCGGCTCCCACTTTATCGATCAGCACGCGCTTGTATTCGTCGAAGGCCGGGCTCGAACGCTTGCCGTCGTCAAGCGAGGTGTTGCTGGTCCAGCCATGGCCGTTGCCGACGATATAGCTCCTGCGGCCCTTCCACGACTGGGAGGTGCGGCTTTTGTCTGTTTCCGCCGCCTTGTCCGCCACCTGATCCGTGGCCTTGTCTATGACTTGGGTGCCGGCCTTGTCGCCCTCGCGGCGGGCGAACTGTACTCCCTCCTTGTTGACCGTCGAGGCATGGCCGAACGGCACGTGGTAGCTGTCGAGCACGTTCTCGACCTGCAGCTTCCAGTTGCCGTCATAGGCATAGCGATGCACGCCGAGGTCGAAGGCGAGTGCGCCGTCGGGTGCGCGATCGACGAGGTCGTCGATATTGGATTTGATCGGACCGATATGGTCCTCGAAGCTCGCGCCGCTGGCGGCGAGGCTTGCGAACACGAAGCCGCGGTATTCGGCGACACGCGGCACCCGGGCGAGCCCGAACGCCTCGCGCCGGAAACCCTCCGCGCAGCCCTCGGGCATCGGCACGGCGGCGAGCGTCCCGTCGGTATCGAAACTCCAGCCGTGATAGAGACAGGTGAGCCGCGCCGCGTGGCCGCAGCGCTCGTTCGCCACCTTGGCGCCGCGGTGGGTGCAGCGGTTGAACAGCACGTGCACGGCGCCGTCGCGGTGGCGCGTCATCACCACCGGCTGGCGCCCGAGCTCCGTGGTGAAGTAGTCGCCCGGTTGGGGCACCTGGCTGGTATGGCCGACGAACAGCCAGGCGCGGCCGAAAATCCGCTCCATTTCCAGCTCGAACACGTCGGGGTCCGCATAGACGCGGCGATGGACGCGGCCGGGCTCGACCAGAGTTGCAATGGTATCGGAATGTCCGTTCAGCATGGCGGCCACCATCGTGTGTCCCGGAGTGCGATCATTTTAGTGCGATCATTTCAGATTGAATCGGATCGCACTCTAGATTCGTTGATTTTGGGCATGATCTTGTCCGAAAAGTCTGCAACTTTTCGGGATCATGTCCCGAGATACACAGTTTGGTGCCGTTGCGAGCCGGAGTCCATCATTCCGTCTTCTGATATCTCGCGTGACAACCGTCGCAGGCTTGCCGAAGCTGCGCCATGTAGCCGCGAAATTCGCCTTCGGTGTTTGCCCGGCTGGCCTTGAAGGCCAGCGCGGAAGCATCCGACGCCCGCTTGTAGAAATCCGAAAAGCTGGTCCATACGTCCGGCGACGCATAGGTGTCGGTACCGGGATCGCGGCCGACGACGCCCGGCTTCCATTGGTTGGTGCCGGGCGGGAAGACGTATGGGAACACTTGCAGCAGGACCGAGACGATGTCGGCGTGCTCGTGCGCCTCATCCATATCGATCGGCATCGGCGAGCCCGTCATGCCCTCGAGTTCGTCCATATTCATGCCGACCGTGTCCATCAGGATCTTGCGCGCGAAGATCGTATCCTTCGGCGTCGCGGCGCTCTGGTCCTGGGCCGATGCCGCGCCATCGGCGCCGATGAGGCCAGCGGCCAGCATGATGGCGCCGAGCACGCCCAAGGCCCGATGACCCGACGGAACCGATCGTTCAAGGCGCCTCATTGTCGGCCTTCCTCTGGCGCGCATGGCGCCAGGATTGGGTCTGCCTTCTGGTTTGTCAGGACGTATAGAGCGATCCGAGGTAAGCCGTCAGTCGTCCCGCGATGAGGACCGCGGCCCACACCACGACTGTCGCGACGACAAAAACTTTGACACCACGCGACGGAGCCGTCCCGGCGGCTTCCCACGTGGCAGTTCCCCGCTTCAGGACACTTTGGAAGACGATGGTCACAACGATGCCGAGAACAACGAGAGAGAGCTTTGTCTCGAACATGCCGGTGCTCATATATTGGGCCGGTTTCGTCAGCCACAGCGTAAAGCCGCTGAGGACCTGGCAGATGACGCCGAACCAGATGATGGGGATCAGCTTGTTCAGCGCGGTATAGGGAATCGGTCGGAACACGCCGAGCAGACGCAGGCCGATGATGAAAATGAGGCCGACGACGACCGCCGTCCCGAACGCGTGGACCGTGAGCGCGATCGGCCAACCCCACAGCGATTCCCGCGCCCATATCGCGTACGGCGAGCTCTCCAGCCATTCGAACACTGTTCAACCCTCCCTCGATAATGACGTCTACCACTGCGGATCAGGGCTTGCGCCCATTCTCGTCCACCACCCGGTTCAAGTAGTACGTGGCGCCGAATACAATGCCCAGGACACACGCCGCGAGCACGACGACCGCTAGAAATATTTCCATGCCCTATCCCTCCCGATTACACATAGGGCAGCAGCCGGCCGCCCATGATCACCCCGGCCCAAGATATCAGGACCAGCGCGGCGACCCACTTGGCGCTCATCGGGGCATCCTCTCCCGCCTTGACGGTCCAAAGCCGTTCGGCCACGGAAAAATACAAAACCGCAATCGCCCCGATGGTGATGAAAGCGATCTTCGGCACGAACGTGATCTCGTTCAGATAGCGGAACGAGTCGGCCTGCAAAATAAGCATTCCGCTGAAGACATTCATCACGACGCCAAAGACTCCCAATGGGAGCAGCCGGTGCACGGCAGAGAACGGCACCGATTTCCAGAAGCCCAGCACGCGCAGCGACACGACGAGAGCGGTGCCGAATATCAGCGAGAAACCGAAGAAATGCACGGTTTGCCAGGGTACGAACCACAGCACGTTGTTTATCAGTAGCTCGATGTTGGCGGACCAGCCGGCGGTCGGGTCGCTCGGCAGGATATCGGTCGCGACCCGGATCTCGGGGTGATTGATCTGGCCGCCGCGGTGCCGGGTTTCCGCCATCACGCCGAGCGTGATGATCGCAAAGGTAAGCACCAGATAAAGCGATCGGTTGGAAAACCGCCCAAGGTGCCGATACCGCCACAACTCGATCCAGGCGGTGACGCCGGTGAACGCGAGGCCGAACAGCGTCACCAGCGCCATATCGCGGTGGGCATTGATGACGGCTTTGGAGATCCCGGGTATCTCCGGATCGGTCAGCGCCCACATCGAGGCGTTGCCGGTCACATAGGTCGGGATACCCAATATGGCGCATATGACGAACAGCACGAGGCTGGTGCGTTTCATGACGACATTGTCGGCGACCAGCGCGATCAGGTAAAAACAGAGCGCAAAGACAAGTCCGACCGTCGGAAAATGATTCAAGATCATATGGACGTGCGACCATATCTGCGACGTCTTCTGCGTGGCCGCATCCAATTGGAGCTCGTGGTGACTGATGTCGAAGCCAAGTTCGTCGACGATGACCATCAGGCCGAGGGTGACGATCGCGAGGCCGAGGACCAGATGCAGCGCATTCTCGGACACATGCTTGACGCCCCAGCCCCGCCACAGCGTAATCAAGGCGGCGACACCGGTCACGACCAGCAGCGCGAGGGACACCACGCCCCAACCGAGATGGACACTCATCGCGTCCTGGGAAATCTTGGGATTTTGGGACAGCACCGTCATCGAATGATCGCCGCTGACGTAAGTCGGAACGGCCAATACCGCCAAGGCTGCAAAGAGCGCGAGGCAACTCAACTTCATGACCTTATTATCGACGATGAGCGCGGTGACGTATAAGCCAAGTATGAATACAAGCCCGACCGACGGAAATACGCTCACCAGCATGTGCAGATGCGACCAGGACTGCGGGATCAGATGCATGTAAGCCCCCTTACCGGAGAACAGGCGTGAGGATCGCCGGCGCAGGCGTCGGCGCGCCACGGCTGGGATTCTTGCCCCACCCGCCGCCGTTCCACCGCAACGAACGTTCGAAACTTGACGTGATCGCGATCCCCACCACGACCGGATGATGCGCTGCGGCGCCGCCGCCTGCAGCCACGTGCCCGGCGCCAAACAATGGCCCGGCCAATTTCCCCCTCATCGACTCCGCCTCCCAGTCGCCTCATCCCCGTTGTTGTTTTTGTTGTACGTTTACAGGGTACCGTTGTGCTTCGCCCGCACCAAGGCTTATCATCTTTGCGCGCCCGCTGCCAAGAGCGCGGACGTGTCGGGCTTGCACAAAACGATCGCGCGATGTTGCAACCTTCACGATGTCACGGCGTTCGCGATGTCACGACGTTCGCGATACCAAAGGGGAGGTGGCTACCCGTGAACGATCGCGATTTCCGGGCAGAGCGGCAACGACGGAATGGCGTCGGCACCTCGCGGCGGCCCAATTGAAAATCTCCGGGAGGATGATATGAGCCAAGTCATCAGGTCAGGTTCCTGCGCAATCGCGGCGGCCGTTGTCGTGTTCGCAACGCAGCTTCCGGCCGCCGGACAAAACGCCATGCTGCCGCCACCCGGCTTTCATCACCTTCGCCTGAACTCGGTCGATCCCGATGCGGCGATCGCGTTCTATACCCGGCAGTTTCCCAGCACCTCGAAAGCGACCTGGGGCGGATTTGCGGCGCTCAAGTCGCCGAACAACGTGATGCTGCTATTCAACAAGGTCGCGACCCCGGCTCCGGTCCTGCCGCAGACCGCGATCTGGCATTTCGGCTGGCACGTGGTCGACGTGCGCAAGAATCTCGCTCTCTATAAGACCCGGCCCGAGGTCCAGTTGCAGCCGCTCTACACCACCGATGAAGGCGGCTCGGTGCTGGTGAGCAGCGACACCTGGCCCGGCACCGGCGGCGTGCTCGGCCTGACCAAGGCCCAGATCGCCGCCGCCCGCGCCGAAGGCGTGAAGCCTGCGGGCGGCGCCGGATTTGCCTATATGGCGGCTCCAGACAACGCGCTGGTCGAATACCAGGGCGACTTTCCGGCGGAGCGTTTCAACCACGTCCATATGTTCCAGGAAGACCCGTTCTGCGCCCAGTTGTGGTACCGCAAGCATCTCAACGCCACGCCGGTCCCAAGCCGCAGCGGCGATGCCCCGCGCACCGAGGCGGACTGCAAGGTCGCGCGCAGCCCCGACCGCACCTGGCCGGCGCTGGAACCGGAAGGTGCCTACCGCGTGCCGACCGCCGCCGTCACCTTCGGGGATGTCGCCATCACCTGGTACATGCGCCAGGGCGAGGAGCCACTGGTCGGTACCCGCGGCCACCTCTACGACCACTTCGCCCTCAGCGTCGCCGATCTCGATGCCTGGATCGCCAAGCTGCGCGCCGAGGGCGTGACGTTCCTCGAAGCGCCCTACCGGCTCGGCGACACCCGCGCCGTGATGATCGAAGGGCCGAGCCGCGAAGCGATCGAACTGGTCGAGATCAAGTAGGGCACGGCGTGCGGGTCGTTCGCCGTTGAAGCCACGGCGGCGGCAGCGTATAGCCAACCCATGGAACCTGCAGCCCCGCCCGCGGCCAGCGCCGATTGCCCGCGCTGTCACAAGCCGGCGGCGCTGTGCGTGTGCGACGCCGTGGTGCCGATCGACAACCGGGTGTCGTTGGTGATCCTCCAGCATCCCCAAGAGCAGGACCGCTTGCTCGGCACGGCGCGCCTGACGGGGCTGCATTTCCGCGATGCGGTCGTAAAGGTCGGCCTGTCATGGCCGAGCCTTACCAAGATTCTCGGTCGCCCGGTCGATCCTCAACGCTGGGCCATCCTTTATCTCGGCTCCGCCAAGGCGGCGGACCTCGTGCCCGGCCGCGAGGTGGTGGCGCTCGACCGCAAGGGCGAGCCGGAGCGCCACCAGGATGCCTTGCTGGAGGACATCGAGGGTGTGGTCCTGCTCGACGGCAACTGGAGCCAGGCCAAGGCGCTGTGGTGGCGCAATCCCTGGATGCTCAAATGCCAGCGCGTCATCCTCGGGCCGCGGCGGCCGTCGCGCTATGGCGCACTGCGGCGCGAGCCGCGCCGCGACGGCTTGTCGACCATTGAGGCGGCCGCCCTGCTGATGAGTCGGCTGGAACGCCGACCGGAGATCGAGACGGCGCTGCTCGCGGGTTTCGAGCGCGTGCTCACCCGATATCGTGCCGCATATCCCGACGGGGAGCCGGGCACCCGCGCCCCGCGTGTCGACCGGCGGCGCCACAAAGGACACCCCCGGGCGCCGCGATCGAAGAGCCAATCCGTGAAGGCACCATGAAGGGGCAGCGTGCCGGATGACGGACTCCATCGGCAAGTCGATCGCGCGCATCGAAGACCAGCCGCTGCTGCGTGGGGAGGGGCGTTTCGTCGACGATATCGTGCTGCCGGGCGCGCTGGAGGTGGCCTTCGTGCGCAGCCCGCATGCCCACGCCGGCATCCGGGGCATCGACACCAGCGCCGCCGGCAAGCTGCCGGGCGTGCACGCGATCTACACCCTTGCGGACCTGCGCCCGTTGGTCGCGAATGTGCGCCTGCCACTGCAGTTCCGCTCCGCCAACCTGCCGCCCGACGTCACGCCGTTCGTGCTCGCGGACCGCGAGGTGGTGTTCGTCGGCGAAGCGGTGGCCGCGGTGTTTGCGACATCGCGCTATCTTGCCGAGGATGCCGCCGCGGCGGTCGCGGTCGACTACGCGCCGCTGCCGGCGATCTCCGATTGCCGTGATGCCATCGCGCCCGATGCCCCGGTCGCGCGGCTGGAGGGCAAGAGCCCGGGCCGCAAGAGCAATGTGCTGGTCGAGTTCGGCCAGTCCTATGGCGACGCGACGGCGGCTTTCGCGCGCGCCCCGCACACCGTCGCCGTCAGTCTCAAGCAGCACCGCGGCGGCGCCTTTTCCATCGAGGCGCGCGGCGCCATCGCCTCTTACGACGCCAACGAGGAACGGCTGACCATGTGGACGTCGACGCAACTCGCCCACGAGGTGCGCGCGTTTCTCATGACTATGCTCAGGCTAGACGAGAACCAGGTGCGGGTGGTGGCGCCGGAAGTCGGCGGCGGCTTCGGGGCCAAGTTCCTGATGTATCCGGAAGAGCTGGTGGTTGCCGCGGCCTGCCTGAAGATGCGGCGGCCGGTGAAGTGGACCGAGGACCGTCGCGAGAATTTCCTCGCCACCATCCAGGAGCGCGACCAGTACTGGGACGCGGAAGCCGCCTATGACGATGACGGCCGTCTCATGGGTATCCGCGGGCGCCTGATCCACGACCAGGGCGCGTACACGCCGCAGGGAACCAACCTCGCCTATAACGCCTCGACCGCGGTGCCGGGCCCCTATCTGCTGCCCGCCTACGAGCTCAAGGTCGTGGTGGCGGAGACCAACAAGGTCTCGACCATCCCGGTGCGCGGCGCCGGCTATCCGGAAGGCACCTTCGTAATGGAGCGCCTGCTCGACCGCATCGCCGACGAGCGTGGGCTCGATCGCGCCGAGGTGCGGCGGCGCAATCTGGTGCCGCTCGAGAAGATGCCGCACGTGGGCGCCCTCAAGACCCGGTCCGGCTCGCCCGTCACCCTCGACAGCGGCGATTTTCCGAAATGTCTCGCCATGGCGTGCGAGGCGGCCGACCGCGTCGGATTTCCCGAGCGCCAGCGCCGCGCGCGAGCGGAGGGGCGTCATCTCGGCGTCGGTGTCGGCATCGGGGTCAAGGGCACCGGGCGCGGGCCGTTCGAATCCGGCATCGTGCGGGTTGGCCGTTCGGGCCGCATCTCGGTCTACACCGGCGCGATGCCGATGGGGCAGGGCATCAGGACCGCGCTCGCGCAGATCTGCGCCGAGCAGTTCGGGGTCGCGCCGGAACGCGTCGCCGTGATCGCCGGCGACACCGCGGTCATCCCCTATGGCCAGGGCGGCTTTGCGAGCCGGCAGACCATCACGGCCGGATCGGCCGTGCACATGGCCGCGAAGGCGGTGCGCGAAAAGGCGCTGACGGTCGCGGCGCACCTGCTGGAGGTCAATGCCGAAGACCTCGAGATGCGCAACGAGCGCATCGAGATCGCCGGCGCGCCCGGCAGCGGGCTGGCGTTGCGGGAGGTCGCGGAGGCGATTTCGGGCGTGCCGGGTTACGCCATGCCGGGATATTTCGAGCCGGGGCTCGAAAGCTTCCAGAGCTTCATCCCGCACGGGCTGACCTACGGCATGGGCTGCCACGCCGTGGAGCTCGAAGTCGACGTCGAAACCGGCCGCGTCACCATCGACAAATACGTCGTCATCAACGACAGCGGCCGGGTCATCAATCCGGTGATCGTGAAAGGCCAACTGGTCGGCGGCGTCGCCCATGCCATCGGCAACGCCCTGTTCGAGTGGATGGCTTTCGACGCCGGAGCGCAGCCTTTGACGACGACCTTCGCCGATTACCTGCTGCTATCGGCGCCCGAAATGCCACACATCGACGTGACGCTGGTCGAGTATCCGTCGCCGGGCAACCCGCTCGGCGTCAAGGGCGTCGGCGAATCCGGTTGCGTGCCCGCCGCCAGCGCCATCGTGGCGGCGATCGAGGACGCGCTCTCGCCGTTTCGCGTGCGCATCGACGAAATCCCGATCCTGCCGGCGCGGTTGCAGGCGCTGATCGCGCAGGGGCGGGGAGCCGCCGGGAGTTTGTTGGATGGGTCTCGCTAATTCGAGACCGGCTCTTTCCTTGCGGATTTTGTGCGGTCGGAAAGCGCCTGGTCTTGGGCTCGCCCGGCAACGCTGACGACTTGGCCGGTCGTCAGGGACTCCGGCGGGCTGTCGATGACGGCGGCGTCCGGCGCCATGCCGGCCAGGATTTCCACCTCGTTGCCGAGATTGCGGCCAAGCTCGACCTTGGACAAATTGACCGTTCCGTCGGGCATCAGCAGAGCCACTTCCATGCCGCGCGGCCCGAAGAACAGCGCCGTCGCCGGAATGTGCAGGACGTTCGCTTTGGGCTCAAGATGGAAATGCACTTCCGCGAAAGACCCGGGCCAAAGCTGGCCATCCCGGTTATCGGCCTGCAATTCGATGAGAGCCGAGCGCGAATCCTGCGACACGGAATTGGACGTCGTCGTGAGCGTCGCCGGAAATGTCTTGCCGGGATATTGCGGCAGCACCAGGGATGCGGTGAGGCCGGGTTTCAGGTCGCCGAGAAACGCCTGTGGAACATTCACGTAAACCCGCATCTGATGGACGTCGGAGACGGTGAACAAAGGTCTCCCCGAATTGCCGCCCGCCGTGACGAGGTGGCCGATATCGACGCTGCGCGCGGTGACGACCCCGTCGAAGGGTGCGACGAGCTGATTGAAGGACTGCAGCGACTCCAGCCGCGCCACATTGGCCTTTGCGGCTTGCGTGGTCGCGGTCTTGGCTTGAAGATCACCCTCTTTTTCGTCTTTGGCCTGCTGGGAGACGATATCTCGCGTCGCCAGCACCTGCCATCGGCCAGCCGTCAGGCTTGAGAGTTTTTCGTTCGCCTGGGCGGTAAGGAGATCGGCCCGCGCCTGGGCAAGCTGCTGGTCGAGATCGGGCGTCTCGATCAATGCCAGGACCTGCCCCTTTTTCACATGGGCGCCGATGTCCTGGTACCATTCGCTCACATAGCCGCTGGCGCGCGCAAAGATCAATCCGGTGTAAAAGGCGTCGATGTTTCCGGGCAAAACGAGTTCGGCCTCGCCCGGCGCGCTGGTCGGCGTGACGACCGCCACGGTCGGGATCGCCTGCGCGTCGGTCCATCGCGCGATCTCTTGAACGCCCTTGGCGCGGTTCGTAATTCCGATGGTCGCGGTCGCCACGGCGGCGATCGCGATGAGGCTTCCGGTTATCAGGAAGCGGCGGCCGCTCGGGGTTTTCGCATTGTCCGGGATCGGATGGTGTTCGGTCATGATCGTTCCGCTTCAGGCTTGAGGGGAAAGAGCGAGTTGAGGTTCGTCGGCATCGACATTGATTTGATCGTGTCGATGGAAAATGCTGAACAAGGTCGGCACGAAGAAGAGCGTCGCCAGAGTGGCGAACACAAGGCCGCCGATGACGGCGCGGCCGAGCGGCGCGTTCTGGCCGGTCTCGATCGCCATCGGGACCATGCCGATGATCATGGCGAGGGCGGTCATCAACACCGGCCTCAGGCGAGTGCCGCCGGATTCGATCGCCGCGGTTGCGGCGTCCGCGCCGCCGGCGAGACGTTCACGGGCGAAGCTGATGACCAGAATGCTGTTCGCGGTCGCGACACCCATGCACATGATGGCGCCGGTGAGCGCCGGCACCGACAAGGTCGTGCCGGTGACGAACAACATCCAGACGATCCCGGCGAGCGCCATCGGTAACGCCATGATGATGATGAAGGGATCGAGCCATGACTGGAAGTTGACGACGATCA
>Ga0116129_1000879_pt1 | contig 17737 bp, 14 predicted proteins | sample June2015DPH_17_2_FD_89732 | JGI IMG/M metagenome (GOLD analysis project Ga0116129, IMG submission 89732) | Peatland microbial communities from SPRUCE experiment site at the Marcell Experimental Forest, Minnesota, USA - June2015DPH_17_10 | ecosystem: Environmental > Terrestrial > Soil > Wetlands...
ATCCCGGCGAATACATCCGCACCGGCGGAGGCGTCTCCAACAACGGCACCGAGACTTCCCAAAGACGCTCGATGCCGTCGGCGGTGGTGAACAGGGTACGGTCGCCGCGCATCGCATCGAGAATCAACCGCTCATAGGCCTCCAGCACATCGCCGATATGGCCGGTGTCGTGCATGGCGAACTGCAGGCTGAGCTTGTCGAGCCGCATGCCGGGGCCCGGGCGCTTGCCGTAGAAGGAAAGCGACAATTTGGCCGCGTCGGCCAGGTCGAAGGTGAGATGGTCGGGACCCTGCTGGCCGATGCCTGAACCGGCGGGGAACATGCTCTTCGGGGGTTCGCGAAAGGCAATGGAAATGATTCGTTGTCCTTCGGCGAGCCGCTTGCCGGTACGCAGAAAGAACGGCACGCCGGCCCAGCGCCAATTGTCGATGTTGCACTTCAGCGCGATGAAGGTCTCGGTGTCCGATTCCGGGGCGACGCCTTCTTCCGTGAGGTAGCCGCTATATTGTCCCCGCACGACATCGCTCGGCTTGATGGGCAGCATGCTGCGGAACACTTTGTTTTTCTCTTCGCTGATCGGGGCAGGCTCCAGCGAGGTCGGCGGCTCCATGGCCATGAAGCCGAGAATCTGAAACAGGTGAGTCACCACCATGTCGCGGTACGCGCCGGTGGCTTCGTAGAAGGCGGAGCGTCTGCCCAAGCCGAGAGTTTCGGGAACGTCGATTTGCACGTGATCGACGAAGTTCCTGTTCCAAATCGGTTCGAACAAGCCGTTGGCAAAGCGAAACGCCAGGATATTCTGCGCGGGCTCCTTGCCGAGAAAGTGATCGATGCGAAAAATCTGGTCCTCGCTGAATACTTCATGCAGCTTGCCATTGAGTTGCACCGCGCTCGCCAGATTCGTGCCGAACGGCTTCTCCATGATGACGCGCGATCGCTCGACGAGACCCGCATCGCCGAGCAGTCGGATCGCCGACAGCGCTGCGTTCGGCGGCACGCTCAAATAGTGCAGGCGCCGGCTCTCTTGCCCGAGCGAGCGTTCCGCCTCGGCGACTGCCGCCTTGAGTGCGGTCGGACCCGCGGTGAGCGGCACATAGGTCAAGTTTTGCGCGAAGGTGTTCCAAACCGCCTCATCGACCTTGCGGGTCGAGAACTCCATGACAGCTTTGTGCATTTCGTTGCGAAAAGCGGCGGTATCCAGGTCATCCAGCGACACGCCAATGATGCGGCAACCGGGAATGAAGCCGGCGCTCGACAAATGAAAGAGTCCCGGCAGCAGCTTGCGCTTGGACAGATCGCCGGTGGCGCCCACGAGCACCACCACTTGCGGATAGCTTGGGCCGACCCCTGGAGGTACCTTCGTCATAATCAACAACTCCGCGAGCTATATGAACGTGAATTCGAGGCAGTATACCCGTGGAATGCCGGTCATCATGAGAAGGCGGCGCCCGTTCAAGGCGAAAACGCATCCCTTCCTACAGCATTATGAGCATTTCGCCTTTGCAAACATGTGAATGTAGAGCGCATGCTCGACGGCCCAGCAAGATTCACCCCGGGCTACGAGTGCATTCATCCAACGTCGATGATCTGTTGATACTCACCATCCTCGGCGGACTGCTGCTGAGCGTCGGCAATTTGGTCGTGGCGCTCGTGAACAGCCGGTCGAGTCAACTGGCCGAACTCAGGGCGAGTTCGAATATCCGCGAGCTCTATGATCGTACCTATAAAAGGACGCGGCGGCTGGTTTCGATCACGCGCAGCGGCAAGGTCGAGAGGCGGGCTCCGCCTTCGGGCGGTGCGCGCTAGACCGCTGCGAGTCGCACGACGAACTTCCTCTCCGGGTGCATGCGCAGCGCCAGCACCGTGCCGACCCCCATGAGAATCATGCTGCCGACGAACGGCAGCTGCCAATTGCCGCTGATGTCGATCAAATACCCGGAGACCACCGGACTTATGATCGCGGCAAGCGCCGATCCGGTGTTCATGATGCCGCTCGCCGTGCCCGAGTGCTCGAGCGCCACATCCATCGGAATCGCCCACATGGCGCCGATGGTCATTTCGGAGAAGAAGAAACCCGCCGACAAACACGCGAGCGACGACCACAAGCTATGGGTGAGCATCAGCGGAATGAGCGAGAGCATGCAAAGCAGCATGCAGACGCAGACCAAATAACTGCGCGCAATATCGAGCCGTTGCGAATACCGGAGCAGCCGGTCGGTCGCCATTCCTCCCAGACTGTCGCCGAGAACTCCGGCAAAGAACACGCTGGATGCGAACAGCGCGGAGCGGTGCAGATCAAGATTCTGGCTGTGTAGAAAATACTGCGGAACCCAGCTGAGAAACAGCCAGAGCGTCCAGCCATAGCAGAAATAGACGATGGTCACCGGCAACATGCGCCTGATGAGCCCCGCCCAGGGCACCGGATTGGCGTGCGGTGCACGCGCCGGCAGCAGCGCCAATTCTCGCGCCGAGACGCGCGCATGATCCTTGGGGAACTCGGTGAACGTCATTGCCCAAAACACCACCCAGAGAAAACTGACGAATGCGCAAACGAAGAAGGAACTGCGCCATCCGTAGGCACTCATGACCGCAACGATGACCCCGGGAGCAGCGGCGTTGCCGACGCGCGCCGCGGCATGGGTGATGCCCTGTGCGAAGCCGCGCCGCTCCTTCACGACCCAACGCGACAGCGCGGTCGTGGCGGCGGGGAAGGTGGCGCCTTCGCCGAAGCCGAGCAGCACTCGCGCGCTCAACAACGATGCAAGCCCGACGGCCATGCCGGTGATGGCGGTAGCGGCCGCCCACAACAGGCCGCAGGCGATCAACGTGCGGCGGGCGCCAAACCGGTCGCTGATCCAGCCGCCCACGATCTGAAACACCAGGTATGGATAGGCGAAAGCCGAAAATACCAGTCCAATCTGAGTCTTATTGAGAGCGAACTCGGTGCCGAAGCCGGCGGCGGCGGTGCTGACGTTGACCCGATCCAGATAGGTGATGAAGTACATCAGCCCGAGAATGAGGATGACGATGTTCGCGGGTCGCGGACGCCTGATCATTGACGATAAAGCTACGAAGCCAGGCCGCCCGGATCGGCTGAGAAATGCTCCATGGCGGCTTGCACGCCGCTGCCGCGCAGCGGGACCTGCATGAGCTTCAGCCCCATCTCGCATCCTGCGAGGGTTGCCAGCAGCGTCAGATCATTGCTGTTGCCGAGATGCCCGATGCGAAACATGCGGCCCTTGAGCTTGCCGAGGCCCGTTCCCAACGACAGGTCGAAGCGCTCGAAGATCAGCTTTCGCAATGCGTCGGCATCGACCTCCGGCGGGGTGATGACGCCGGTCAACACGGGCGAATAAACTTTCGGATCGACGCACTGGACCGGCAGACCCCAGGCACGCACCGCCGCGCGCACCGCCGCGGCCCAGCGCTGATGCCGCGCAAAGACACGGCTCAAGCCTTCGGACTGCAGCATGTCGAGGGATTCCGACAAGCCGTAAAGCAAGTTGGTATTGGGGGTGTAGGGCCAGTAGCCGGATTTGTTGAGGTCGATGATCTCGTCCCACGACCAATAGGAGCGCGGCAGGCTCGCGCTCTTGGCAGCTTCCATGGCGCGCGCCGAGACTGCATTGAAGCTGATGCCGGGAGGCAGCATCAAGCCCTTTTGCGAACCGCTGATGGTCACGTCGACGCCCCACTGGTCATGGCGATAATCGGCGCAGGCCAATCCTGAGATCGAGTCCACCAACAGCAACGCGGGATGTCTCACCGAGTCGATGGCGGCGCGAACCGCCGCAATGTCGGACGTCGCACCCGTCGATGTCTCATTGTGAACGACGCAGACCGCTTTGATGCCGTGGTGAGTGTCGGTGTGCAGGCGGGCAGCGATCATGTCGGCGTCGATGCCGCGTCGCCAGTGCGGCGCTTGCGGCAGAATCTCGTCGGCGCCGGTCCAAGCGACGGTCTCGGGCACGAGGCCGAGCCGCCGCGCCATTTGAGTCCACAGCGAAGCGAAGTGTCCGGTCTCGTACATCAGCACGCGGTCGCCGGGACTCAAGGTGTTGGTCAGGGCTGCCTCCCACGCACCGGTCCCGGAAGCGGGATAGATCACGACCGGGGACTTGGTTCTAAAGATGCCCTGCAACCCCTCGAGCACCTTCAGGCCCAACATCCCGAATTCCGGGCCGCGATGGTCGATGGTGGGCAGGCTCATGGCGCGCAGAATGCGATCGGGGACAGGGCTTGGCCCCGGAATTTGCAGAAAATGATGCCCGACGGGATGCGAGTCGAGTTTCAGCATGGGCGCGCCTAAGCGAGGTGAACGGACTTTGCGAAGGTATCATATTTGCATGCAAAACTCAAATCCAGATAAAAATTGTCAGAAAATTCCTACTTTCAGAGGAGAAGTTGACTAAATTGGCACATTGAATGCAAAATGACGTGATGATAGAGCAGCCTTCCAGCATCCTGCAGATTCCGCGCCGAGCATTGCATGATGAGGTCATGGTGCGATTGCGTGAAATGCTGATCGAAGGACAGATCGAGCCGGGAGCGAAGCTCAACGAACGCGAGTTGTCGCTGCGGCTGCAGGTGTCGCGCACACCCTTGCGGGAAGCGATCAAGCTTTTGGGTGCCGAGGGCTTGGTCGATTTGATCCCCAATCGCGGCGCGGTCGCCGTCAAGCTCACGGAGGCCGACATCCTGCAGGTGTTCGAGATGCTGGCGGGCTTGGAGGCGATGTCGGGAGCACTTGCCGCACAGCGGATCAGCGCCGCGCAACTCGCAGAGATCAAGGCCCTGCATTACGAGATGCTGGCCTGCTTCGCCCGCGACGACCTGTCGGGCTACTATCGATTGAACGCGCGCATTCATATCGCCATCAACGAAGCCGCGGCCAATCCGCTGCTCACGAAAACCTATAAAGAGATCAACGCGCGGGTGCAATCGCTGCGTTTTCGCACCAATCAGGACAAATCCCGATGGCAACAAGCGGTGCAAGAGCATGAAGACATGCTGCAGGCGCTGAAGACCCGCGATGCGGCGGCGATGCGGCGGGTCTTGACCGAACACCTCTTGCACAAGCGCGACACGGTCGTGGAATTGCTGCGAAACGGCGCCCTTCATTCGCCATCGTCTTCGCCATCGACAGCGTGATCAGGGATTCGCGCAAGGCCCTCTCCGACCCGGGCCTCAGGCAACAGCTCGCGGCTCGTCTGGATCGCGAGACCGAGGGCGAGGTGCTGTTCGATGCCGGCTCGCAGGGCCGCTACGCGACGGACGCCTCCATTTACCAGATCGTTCCTTTGGGCGTTTTCGTTCCCCGCAGCGAGCGCGACGTCGTCGCCGCGATCGGCGTCGCGCACGAATTGCATATTCCGGTGCTCGCTCGCGGCGGCGGCACGAGCCAATGCGGTCAGACGATCGGCCAGGCTCTGATCATCGACAACAGCAAGTACCTGAATCAGATCGTCGCCATCGACGCGGAACGGCGCACCGCGGTGGTCGAGCCCGGTCTGGTGCTCGACCGGCTGAATGCGAGACTGCGACCGCACGGGCTGTGGTTTCCCGTCGATGTGTCAACCAGCGCGCAGGCGACTCTGGGCGGCATGGCGGGCAACAACTCATGCGGGTCGCGCTCCATCGTCTACGGCAACATGGTCCACAATGTGCTGTCCATGAGCGCATGGCTCTCCGATGGCGAGCTCCTGGAGTTCGCGGCGCTGGGATCCCTGCAAGGCCGCGCGCTCCAGATCGCGGAATTCGCGCAGGCGCAGGCGCGCGCCTGCGCGAAGGAGATCGAGGCTCGCTGGCCCAAGGTGCTGCGGCGGGTGGGCGGCTACAATCTCGACATTTTCAGCAATCAAAGCGAACGTCCCTACACGCGCGATGACAGTGTGAATCTCGCGCACCTGCTGGTCGGCTCGGAAGGCACGTTGGCCTACACGCGCCGCTTGACTCTACAGCTGGCGCCGATCCCCCGCTGCAAGGTGCTGGGCATCGTCAACTTCGCAACATTCCAACAGGCGATGACGGCGCCGCAACACATCGTCAAGCTGGGACCCTCGGCGGTGGAGCTGGTGGATCGGGTCATGATCGACCTGAGCCTGGACAACGCGGCGTTTCGCGACACCATCCGCACGGCGCTGATCGGCGAGCCCGCCGCGATTCTGTTGGTGGAATTCGCCGGCGACGATGAGGGCAGCGCGCGCGCGCGCTTGCAGGATTTGGCGGTGCTGATGGGGGATCTTGGGTTTCCCGGCAGCGTCGTCGAGATGCTGGACGCCAAATCGCAACAGAATCTGTGGGATGTGCGCAAGGCTGGCCTCAACATCATGATGAGCCTGCGCGGCGACGGCAAGCCGGTGAGCTTCGTCGAGGACTGCGCCGTACCATTGCATCATCTGGCCGAATACACCGAAGCGCTGACCGAGCTGTTCGCCAAATACGGCACCCACGGCACCTGGTACGCGCACGCCTCGGTCGGCACATTGCACGTGCGGCCGATCCTGGACATGCGCGTCGACGGCCCCGAAGGCGGTGCTTACAAAATGCGCGCGATCGCGCAGGCCACGGCGGGGCTGGTGAAGAAATTCAAGGGCGCATACAGCGGCGAGCACGGCGACGGCATCTGCCGCGGCGAGTGGATTCAGTGGCAGTTCGGTCCGCAGATCAACCAGGCTTTTCGCGCCATCAAGAATCACCTCGACCCCGCCGGCTTGTTCAATCCCGGCAAGATCATCGACCCGCCGCGCATGGACGACAGCTCCCTGTTCCGATTTCCACCGCCCTCGGCGCCGCACCGCTACCAGACTTTTGCGTTCAAACCCGCGCTCGATTGGTCGGCATGGAATGTGCGCAACGACCCGGTGACGGGCGAGCTGTCCGCGCCGGGCACGGGTGGGGATGTCACCGGCGGCTTCGTCAAAGCCGTGGAGATGTGCAATAACAATGGACACTGCCGCAAATTCGATGCGGGGACGATGTGTCCGAGTTATCGGGTAACGCTCGATGAGCGGCACCTGACCCGCGGTCGGGCCAACACACTGCGGCTGGCATTGTCGGGGCAGCTGGGCGCGGACGCTTTGGTGAGCGAGGAGATGCACGGCACGATGGAGCTGTGCGTGAGCTGCAAGGGTTGCCGCAGCGAGTGCCCCACCGGCGTGGACATGGCGGCAATGAAGGTGGAATTCCTGGCTCACTACAAGAATCTGCAGGGATTCTCGATGCGGGACAGGCTCATCGGACACTTGCCGGACTACGCGGCGCTGGCGAGCCGCTTCTCGCTGTTGCTCAACTTGCGCGACAAGCTGCCCTTCACCGCATGGCTGTCCGAGAAATGCCTGGGGCTCGCCGCAGGCCGGAAGTTGCCCGTGTGGCGCTCGCGCACATTCTGGCGCGCCGCCGACGAGCAATTATTCTCCGACGCCGATCAGACCCTGCAGGCCGGCGCCGCCACCGGCAAGGCGGCGGTGCTGTTCGTCGACACCTTCAACGGCATCTTCGAGAGCGAGAACGTGCTCGCCGCGGCGCGCGTGCTCAAGGCGGCCGGCTATACGCTGCACAACATCGCCAAGGAAAAGGGGCATTATTGCTGCGGCCGGACCTACCTCAGCACCGGCATGATCGAGCGCGCCAAGGGGAAGATGGCGGAACTGATCGGGGCGCTGCTGCCGTTCGCCGCGCGCGGCATCGCCATCGTGGGCCTCGAACCGTCCTGCCTGCTGACGCTGCGCGATGAGGCATTGGTGATGCATCTGGGTTCCGCCGCCCAGGTGGTCGCCGCGCGCGCGAGCTTGCTCGAGGAATTCATCGCACGCGAGGCGCAGGCCGGACGTTTCACCCTGGAATTCGCCGAGATCAACGACCGCATCTTGGTGCACGGCCATTGCCACCAGAAGGCATTCGCCGCGATCAGTCCCGTGCTCGAAGTCATTCGCTTGATCCCGGGCGCCAAACCCGAGCTCATCAACAGCTCCTGCTGCGGCATGGCCGGCAGCTTTGGCTACGAATCGAAGCATCATGCGCTGTCGATGAAAATGGCCGAGATGTCGCTGCTGCCGGCGGTGCGCGCCAAGCCCGATGCGCTGGTGGTCGCGGACGGGACCAGCTGCCGCCACCAAATTCGCGACGGCGCGGGCCGGGCGGCGATGCACCTCGCGCGCCTGCTCGAGCAGCAGATGCGCGCGCCGCAACGAACCTGATGCATCACTGGCAGGCGGCAGGATACGTTATGTAGCCTTCCGGTCCCTGCGAGTACCACGTTTTATGATCGTCGGCATTGAGCGGCAGATTTTCCGCGAAGCGCTGCGGCAGGTCCGGGTTCGCCAGAAACTTTCTGCCGAACGTGATGGCATCGGCGGCGCCGTCGGCGAGCTTTGCCTGCGCGCTCGCGAAATCGTAGTCCGAGTTGAGCACCAGCACTCCCTTGAATGCCTTGCGGATGAGGGGCGCGACCGGCCGCCGATCGGACCTGCCGAAGGTGCCGGCGGGTCCGGGCTCGCGCAGCTCGAGAAAGGCCAGGCCGAACGCGTCGAGCGCGGCCGCAGCCTGGGGAAAGAGCGCCGCTTGATTGCTGTCGTCCACGCCTTGCGAGTCGCCGTTCGGCGAGAGGCGCACCGCCGTACGGTCCGCGCCGACGGCGTCCACCAGCGCCGCGACCACCTCACGCAGCAGCCGTATGCGATTCTCGATCGGTCCGCCATACGCGTCCGTGCGCTTATTGCTGTTATCGCGCAGGAACTGATCGATCAAGTAGCCGTTGGCGCCATGCAGCTGCACACCATCGAAGCCGGCGTCGATGGCATTGCGGGCTGCCGTTGCGTAATCGCCGACGAGCCGCGGGATTTCCTCGATCGCCAGCGGCCGCGCTTGAACATAAGGCTGGCGCCCCTCATAGGTGTGCGCCTGACCGGGCGCGGTGGTCGCGCTGGCCGATACCGGCTGGATGCCATGCAGCGACGGGTGGACCAGCCGCCCCATGTGCCAAAGCTGGGCGAAAATGCGGCCGCCGGCTTTGTGAACCGAGTCCGTCGCCTTCTTCCAATGCGCGACATGCTCGGCTCCCCACAGGCCGCCGGCATAGGGCCAGCCGCTGCCCTCGACCGTGATGCCGGTGGCTTCGGTTATGATCAATCCGGCCGCGGCGCGCTGCGCATAATAGGCGGCCATCAAATCGGTCGGAACATGGTCGCGGCTGGCACGGCCGCGCGTCAAAGGCGCCATAAAGATGCGATTGGTGCAAGTCAGGCGCCCGATGTTGATGGGATCGAACAGCGTAGGCATGAAGTCCTTCCAGGTCGGTTAACGGACGACAATCCTAACAGGGGCATCCAGGAGAACGGCAAGGTTGCGGACCATACGGAGTATGATTGTTGGCCACGAACCGTAGGTGACGAGGATGCAATATAGACAGCTGGGCAGCAGCAAGCTTCGAGTTTCCGAAATCTCGCTCGGTTCCTGGCTTACCTACGGCGGCGGCGTGGAGCGCGAGCGCGCCATCGCCTGTGTGCATCGTGCGTTGGATCTGGGAATCAATTTCTTCGACACGGCGAATGTCTACGGCGGGGGCGCCGCGGAATCCGTTCTCGGCGAAGCATTCGCGGGGATTCCCCGGGACCGCTACGTCCTGGCAACCAAATTGTTCTTCAACATGACCGCAACCGACCGCGGCTTGTCGCGTGCTCAGGTTTTCAAGCAGCTCGACGCGTCGCTGCAGCGGCTGCGCACCGACCACGTCGATCTTTATCAGTGTCATCGCTACGATCCGGAGACGCCGCTCGAAGAGACGATGCAGGCGCTGACCGAAGTCGTCAGGCAGGGCAAGGTGCGCTACCTAGGATTCAGCGAATGGTCGCCGCGCAACATCGCCGATTCGCTCGCCATCCCCAATGTGGAGCGCTTCGTGTCGAGCCAGCCGCAGTACTCGATGCTGTACCGAATACCAGAGAAGCAAGTCATTGCCCTTTGTCGGGGGAACGGCATTTCGCAGATCGTCTGGTCACCGTTGGCTCAAGGAGTATTGTCCGGAAAATACGCGCCGGATTCGCCGCCGCCGCCGAACACGCGCGCCAGCAGCGACACGATGGGTGGCTTCATCTCCAATTTCCTGCGGCCCAAGGTTCTGCAAGCCGTGCAGCAGCTGCAGCCGCTGGCCCGGGAAGCTGGAACGACGATGAGTCAATTCGCGCTCGCTTGGATCTTGCGGGAACCGAACGTTGCATCGGCAATCATCGGGGCCAGCAGCACGCAACAGATCGATGACAATGCGGCTGCATCCGGCTTGAGCCTGGATCCAAAACTGTTCGCGGCAGCCGACGCCGCCCTGGCCGCGGTGGTGCGCTTTTAATGACGACTGAATCGAATTTGGATCCATGGCCGGTGCGGGCGCTCGAAGCCACACTCGGCTTGAGCGACGGCGTGGAAAATCAGACGGAATTGCCGCCGCTGTGGCACTGGTTGTATTTCCTGCCCGCGGCGCCGCGTTTCGCGATCGGCCCGGACGGTCACATGATCAATCAGGAGTGGGCCGATGCCTCGCGGCGGCGGCGGCGCCTGTTCGCGGCTGCGCGCACGGAATTCTTGCGTCCACTGCGCATCGGCGTTCGCGCCAGGATGACCGAGCGTGTCATCGGACAGGCCGACAAGAAGGGCAAGCACGGACCCTTTCACATTCAAACGGCCGAATATCAGTATTTTCAGGACGATCAGCTGTGCGTGCGCGAGGAGCGCGACATCGTCTATCTGCAAGGACCGGCGCCGTTCGAACCCGCGCCGAAGGATCCGTTCCCAAGCAACGCGACGGACGATCCGTGGGCGTTGTCCGTGACCCCCGATCCCGTCATGCTCATGCGCTATTCCGCGTTGACCTTCAATTCGCATCTGATTCATTTCGATCAGCTCTATACGCAGCGCGAGGAGGGCTATCGGGAACGGGTGGTGCACGGACCGTTGGTGGCGATCATTCTCGTGAAACTGCTGGCGTTGAACGGCATAGATCGGCTCGCGCGCTTCGAATTCCGAGCGCGCAGCCCGCTGTTCGTGAACCAGCAGATTCAATTCGCGGGCAAACCGGAAAACGACCGGGTGGACCTGCGCGCGGTGGGGCCCTCAGGCGTGCTCGCCATGCATGCCACGGCATGGAAGCCCGGACCTTGACGGCGCCACGTGACCGGCAGCGGCGAACACAACATCACCATTGAGAGCGGCCTCGGCGCTCCCGCCGAGACGCAGCGCATGGCAGCGGCGCTCATCCCGCTCATGTATCAGGACCTCAGGCGCATTGCCCGCCGCGAACGCTTGCGGGTACACGCCGGTGCGACGCTGCAGACCACCGCACTGGTGAACGAAGCGTATCTGAAGCTCGAACACCTCGAGTCATTCAACGACGACGAGCACTTCCTGCGAGCCTGCGCGCTCGCCATGCGGCACATCCTGGTGAATCATGCCCGCGACCGCATGGCGCGCAAGCGCGGTGCTGGACTTGCCGACATCCCGTTGGATGATGCGCCGGAAATCAGCGGGGCGCCGGACGAAGTGGTCGTGAAGATCAATGATGCGCTGCTGGCCCTGGCGCAGCTCAGTCCCCGGCTGGCGCAGGTGGTGGAGTGCCGCTTCTTCGCCGGCTACGGCGATGCTGAAACGGCGCGAGCGCTGGGGCTGACCGATCGCACCGTGCGGCGCGATTGGGTCAAAGCGCGTGCCTGGCTGCGGCGCGAGTTGGGCGCCGGCGCCGACACCGTCTTCGACGCAGCGCCGTGACCGCTGCATCGGACTGGGAAAAAATCGACGCGGCGCTCGATGAGATTCTGGCGCTGCCGGAGAGCCAATGGCCGGAGGCTTGCGCGCGCATCGCGGGCGATGACGCGGCATTTCTCGAAGAGATCAACTCCCTGCTGGCTCATACCGGCGGTACCGATCCGGTTCTGGATCGGCCGATCGCCATGCCGAAGCTGGTCGTCCCGGAAGGTCCGGGCTTGGCCGCGGGAACGAGAGTGGGCGCGTATCGCATTATCGCGCTCATCGGGCGCGGCGGCATGGGCGAGGTATATCGAGCCGAGCGCGCCGACGGACAATACACACAGGAGGTGGCGCTCAAGCTGATTCGCAGCGAACTCGCGGATCATCCCGAGCGATTCCATGCCGAGCGCCAAATCCTGGCGCAGCTGCAGCACCCGGGCATCGCGCGGCTTTTGGACGGCGGGGTGTTCAACGGCCTGCCATTCATGGTCATCGAGCTGGTGAAGGGGCTGCCCATCACGGAATGGTGCGATAAAGCCGGCAGCGATCTGGCGGCCCGTTTGCGCTTGTTCCTCGCCGTTTGCGATGCCGTGGCCCACGCGCACAGCAGCTTCGTGGTACATCGCGACATCAAACCGGGCAATGTGCTCGTGACGGACGAGGGCAACGTCAAGCTGCTCGACTTTGGTGTTGCCAAGCTGCTGTCAACCGCGGCGGCCGACGTCACGCGCGCCGCGCCTCTGACGCCGGCCTACTCGGCACCCGAGCAGCTCCTGGGCGGCGTCATCACCGCGGCCACCGATGCCTACGCGCTCGGCGTTCTGTTGTTCGAGTTGCTGTGCGGCGAGCTTCCCTGGAAGTCCAACGGTATGTCGTTTGGTGTCGCGGTACGTAAGGTCCTCAACGAGGACGTGCCCCTGCTCAGTCGCTGCGCCCGCCAAAGCAGCCATGCTCCTGTGCCCTGGAGCCTGTTGCGCGGCGATTTGGATGCCATCCTCACCAAGGCGCTGCGCAAGGAACCGGAACATCGCTACACCACGGTCGATGCACTGCGCGAGGACGTGGCGCGCGTGTTGCGCCACGAGCCGGTCACGGCCCGCGAGGGCGCGCGGCTTTACGTCGTCGGACGCTTCGTGCGGCGGCAGCGCGTGCTGGTGGCCGGCGCCGCCGCGCTGCTCGTCGTCATTGTCGCAGGCTCCATCGGCATCGCCTGGCAAGCGCGTGAAGCGCTGCAGCAGGCACAGCGCGCCGAGAGGGAAGGCCAAAAGGCGACGGCGGTAAAGGATTTCTTGATCGACATATTCAGGCAAAGCAGCGTGCAGAATCCGGGCGGCGTCGAGGCGAAAAAGGTCACCGCCGAGCAGCTGCTCGACGTCGGCGCGCAGCGAATCACGGCGCAACTGCGCGACCAGCCTGAGGTGCGCGAAGAGCTGATGGACACGCTCGCGGATCTTAACGACGACTTGGGGCGCACCGACCGTGCCCAAGCCCTGGCGGCGGACAACCTGGCGGAAATGCGCTCGAGGACCGGCGGTCGTCCGTCCGTGGCGTTGGCCAAGCTCGAGGTGCGTCTCGCTGCCGCGTTGATAGATCGCCAACAGAGAGGATTGATTGCCGAGGCGCGGGACCATCTGCAAAGGGCGCTCGCGGATTTACGCGCGGTCGGGGAGGGCGAATCCGTGCAAGCGGCTTCCGCCTACTACCAACTCGGGCGGGCTGCTTACAACAGCAACAAGGAGGGCAAGTCCGAGGGCACGCGCGATCTGCACCATGCGCTCAACATCTTGGGTCGTCACGATCCTGCCAACCCGCTGCGCGGCGACGTGTTCGATTATCTCGCCCGCTACGCCAAGATCGAGGAGAACGTGCCGGATGCCGAGTATTGGCTCACCGAACAACTGGCGTTTCAAACAGCGCAGGGCGAGGAGCACAACGCCTTCGCAATAGGCGACGCCTATTTCAACCTGGCCGACTTTCAAGCGCAGATACTGCGTTTCGACATTGCGGAGCGCAATTTTCTCCACGCCATCGATTTGTTGTCCAAGGCCGCGGGCGCCGATCATCCGGAGACAGCCGAGGCACGCGCACGGCTCGGGGAGATGTACCACTTCAGTGGGCGCGCGGCGCAGGCCGAGCCGCTGCTCAAGGAAGCCCTGCAAGCCGATATGCGCACGCCGCAGGGCGTCTACAACGCCACGGAACACCGCCGCGTACTCGGCTATGTCGAGTTATCGCGCGGTCGCTGGCCGGAGGCCGAGCAATTGTTGCGCCAGAACCTGGCTCAATTGACGGGTAATCAGCAGGACGAGCTGCGTTGGGGCATAACCGCCGCAGGTTTGGTCTCCGTGCTGACGGCGGAGGGGCAGATGTCTGAAGCGCGCGAGCTTTACGACAAATCGCTCGATGTTTACCGGCGCTACACCGGTGACACATCGCGAGCATACGCGCGCCAGGTGGCTCTCGGCGGCACATTGGCCCTCGCCGACCACAAACCCGGCGAGGCGATTGCCCTGTTCGAACGCGTGCTCAAGCAATGGCCGCCGGCGGAGGGTGAGCTTCCGGCGGAATATACCAGGGCGACTCTCGGCTTGGCCGCCGCTTACCTCGATCTCGATCAGCCTGAAGCCGCGCGGCAGAATGCCGAGGAGGTGCTGCAAAGGCTGCGAGCGGCGCCTGTACCCAATCAATCGCCGGAACTCGAGGCGCAAAGCCGGCGGCTCGAGGGAGAAGCGCTGCGCCGATCCGGGCAGTTGGCTGAGGCGGAGGCGGAACTGCGGCGCGCGGTCGAACTGCGCCAATCGCTCGATGATGCCGATAGTCCGTGGCTGGCGCAGGCGCGCATAGAGCTCGCAGAATGCCTGGTGGCCCTTCGCAAGAGAGCGGAGGCGCAAACGCTGATCAAGATGGCCGCGCTGGCACTCTCCCGCCAGCCGCGGTTGCGGGATATCTATCGCAACGAGCTGCACGACGCGCAGGCCCTCCTCGCCAAAGCGGCGTAATTTCGCCGCAGGCGGATCTCCCGATGTCCGGTCTCGTCCGGCTTTCGTGTTCTATCTACTGAACCCCCACGTTCACCAGGAGATAGCCATGATTCACAATACATTGAAATTGACCGCCAAGGCCTGTTTGGGTTTTTTCGCGACCCTCACAGCCATCGCACCGATCTATAGCCACGCGGCGGAGCCCACGGTCGCCCTGACCCGGCAGGTCAGCTACGCCGGAATAGACCTCAGCACCCGCGACGGGGCGCACACGCTCTATGTTCGCCTCAAGCATGCCGCCAGATCTCTGTGCAGCGCCACGAACGAGGAGTATCGCGGGCCGAGCTGGAAGTATCGCGAGTGCATTCAAGAGGCCGTGGCGAAGGCCGTTGTCGAGTCGAAGCTGCCGTTGCTCACGCAGATGTTCGTTGTTGACTACGGTCCCGAGGTCGCCGCGCAATTGGGTGTCGCCAAGGGGACTCGTGTCGCGGAGCAATGAGCGGCGCCGAACGACCAAGTCTCCAACCATTCGACTCACTTTTTGACCTTGGGAGATTGCCATGAAGACCTTCACCATCATCGTAGCCACGGCCGCGCTGAGTTTCTCGATTCTCGCCGCTGCTCGTGCGAGCAACGCCGATGACCCGCCTTCCGTAACGGTCCGTTTCGCGGATCTCGATCTGAGCCGTCCCGCCGGCGCCGCCACCCTGTACAACCGTCTGAAAGGAGCCGCTCGGGTGGTGTGCCGGGAGTTGGACCCCCGCGATTCGGTGGCCAGCGACCTGAAGCCTGCGCGGCAGCAGTATCAAAGCTGCATGGACAAGGCCATCATCGGCGCCGTCGCCAAGATCAATCGGCCGGCCTTCACCAGCTACGTCAGCACCAAGATGACGTTGCCTGCTACCTTGACCAGCGTCCAGCTCGCCGTGAAATGAGGATCGAACACTTCTTGACGGCGCCGAAATCGGCGCACGATTGGGTGTCGACTAGGGGGCGGGTTTAGCCTTGACCTTTCCTGGAGGCGTGATTCGGTGCGCGAAGCTTGACACGCGTCTTGCGGCAGCCTCCGATGCAGCCTGCCGCATGAAGATCGCAAGCAATTCATTGATGGATTTTGCCGCAGCATTGGACTCGATTCCCATGGTTGACTCACGTTCTAGATCGACGCGCGTGGTTTGCGCTCTTGCGGCGCCAATATCGCGCGGCCAATTCGATGGCAGCGTGAGCCATTTCTCGCTGCGACGGGCCGCTAAAGTTTTGTAAAATCGGCGTCTCAGGGGCTGTCGCTGGCTTGAGACGGGTACCATAATGAATATCGATTCCCCCTCATGGGTTCCGTGCCTTGAATATCCGCGACATCGTCAGCCTCACGCCCGTCATCGCAGCGATTCCGGCCACGGAGCCGGCGCATGCGGTGCCTTTGGCGCGCGCCCTGACGGCCGGCGGCCTGCGCGTGCTGGAAATCAGCCTGCAGGGGCCGGGTGCGATCGCTTGTATCGACACGATTCGCAAGGCGCTGCCGGAAGCCATCGTCGGTGTCGGAGGGCTGACCAAGGCTGCTGATTTTGCCGCCGCCGGCCGAGTGGGCGCGCATTTCGGCGCGACCCCCGGATTGACGCCCGAACTTGCGGCTGCGGCGCGCGGTGCGCGGTTTCCCGTGCTGCCCGGCGTCATGACCCCGACCGACGTGGTGGTGGCGCAGCACACGGGCTTCAAGGTGTTGAAGCTGTTCCCGGCTGAAATAGCGGGCGGCGCACGCATGTTGCAGATGCTCGGCGATTCGTTTCCCGATTTGGAATTCTATGCGGCGGGCGGCATCTCCCGAGACGGCGCACCCAAATATCTCGCTCTGCCTAACGTCATCTGCGTGGGTGGTTCCTGGGTCGCGCCCAAATCCATGATCGATGCGGCCGATTGGCCCGGCATCGAAGCGCTGGCCCGAGACGCGGCGTCGTTGACGAAATGAAAGAACTTGCGCCGACATGGCCGCCGCTCGACTGGCCGCAGTGGCAGCGCAGCGCCGATACCCTGCACATGCTCACGCAAATCGTCGGCAAGACGCGCTTGGCGTTGACGCCGAGGCAGAATCACTGGTGGAACGTACCGTTGTATGTGACGGCGCGCGGACTCTCGACCTCGGTGATGCCGCTGCCGCAAGGCGATCGGCTGGAGATCGAATTCGACTTCTGCGCACAGCGGCTCGCTTTCCGTCATAGCTCGGGCAGGATGGAGTTCCTGACGCTCGAAGCGCGGCCCGTGGCGGACTTCTATGCAGCCTACCGGCAGACCTTGCGGGATCTGGGGGCGCAGGTCGCCATCAATCCCATGCCGGTGGAGGTCGCGGATGGGATTCGTTTCGATCAAGACAGGGTGCATCGAGATTACGATGCGGATGCCGCGCAGCGCTTTTGGCAGGTATTGAGCCAAACCGATCGGCTGCTGAAGCGATTCTCGACGCGCTTTTACGGCAAGATCAGTCCTGTGCATTTCTTTTGGGGGTCGTTCGACTTGGCGGTTACGCGCTTCAACGGACGCCGGGCGCCGCCACGCCCTGGGGCCGACGCCATTCAGGCCGAAGCCTATTCACACGAATGCATCAGCGCCGGCTTCTGGCCCGGCAATGGCGGTTACGGGCGCGCCGCCTTCTACGCCTACGCGGCGCCGGTTCCGTCGGCATTACCCGAGGCCGTCATACCGGGACCCGGCGCCTTCAACAAAGCACTGGGCGAATTCATTCTCGACTACGACGAGATGAAGGGAGCGGCCGACCCCGCACAGACGCTGCTCGATTTTCTGCAGAATACCTACTCGGCGTGCGCCGATGCCGCGCACTGGGACCGAGCCAGTCTCGATCGAAATAATGATTGAGAACCGCCATGACCGATGATGATTCGAACGCCCAATATCCGCAGTCAGGCCAGCGCAGATTGATACTGACGCCGCCGGTGGGTTGGCGCGGATCGGGCGCGCCGGATACCGAGGGCGAGATTCTTGGGCAGCTCGCGCCGGGCACGGTATTGATG
>Ga0116129_1000880_pt1 | contig 17724 bp, 13 predicted proteins | sample June2015DPH_17_2_FD_89732 | JGI IMG/M metagenome (GOLD analysis project Ga0116129, IMG submission 89732) | Peatland microbial communities from SPRUCE experiment site at the Marcell Experimental Forest, Minnesota, USA - June2015DPH_17_10 | ecosystem: Environmental > Terrestrial > Soil > Wetlands...
CGCTTCCTCGGACAATAAGTTGGCGCGGTGTATCGCCAACTGTCGGGCTTCCGCGCGAAGATGACGGCTTTCAAGTCTCAGCATGTACAAGTCTTTAGGATTTAAATCCGACGGTGTTGACTGCGCCTGGTCGCGGGATGCCGCTCGAAGCTCAAGAGACCTAATCTTCGCGGTCAAGGCGGTGATCTCGCTCGAACAGAAACCAACCACCGAAGTGAGAAAACCCTCGGCGTCTAGTTCCGAGCTGTCAACCACCATCTGGGATTCCATGATCGGGGATCCTATTCCCTTGATCACGCTCAGCGTCGCCGGTCGTATTGATGGCGCACTCGGAGTATCGCCAATCCGAAAAGGAACGAAGTGATAGACATAGACATCGGCCATTAGAATCTCCTTTTCTAAGGTCGCAATGCCGCTATTTAAATCCTAAAAAAGACGCCTGTATGTTCGGTAGCGTACATAACCCGCGTCTTTATGTCAGGCCACAGCCTCCACGCCCGCCAACGACGTGCGATGCATCATGCGCCCGGAGTTTCGATCGTAGGGAATGACACGGTGAAGTGCACCGCAATTATTCCAAATGACCAGATCGCCCTCCTGCCATTGGTGGCTATAACTGAAATCCGGTTGCCCCGCCCATTCGAGAAGCCGGGCGAGCAGTGCGCGGCCCTCAGCCAATGGCATCCCGACGATGCGGTCAGCGGTCTCACCGATTAGAAGTGACTTGCGGCCCGAAGCGGAAGTCCAAACGAGCGGGCGCTCTCCTGCCACGGATCCCACTCGTATCCCCGCGAGTTCCGCTTCGCTGTCGAACACCCGCCGCACGCCGGCACGCGCACTGTGCAGAGCTCGCAAGCCCTCGAGTTCCGCTTTATGTGCGGCCGACAAGCCTTCGTACGCTGCGCGAGTACTCGCGAACTGTGTCTGTCCTCCCTTTGGCGCGACGACGCGCGCGGACAGGAGCGTTGCCTTTGGCGGTGGGATGTTTTGGATCGGCATTCCATCCATATGATAGAAGAAGGTCCCCAGCACATATTCAGGCTCGGTGTTGATCTTTGGATCCAGCGTGATCTTGTACACACCGGGCTCACTTGCGCTGCCGCCGGGCACACTGCGGGTGAAGTCCACCCGCGCCCCGAGACGATCGGTAAAGGCGAGTTGCTCTTTGTCGGTGAGCCCGAGACGCGGAAACACCAGAACATCGTGGACATCGAGGGCCTCGAGGCATCGCTGCACGACGGTTGGGTCGGAGAGCGCAGAACGGTCAACGTTCACGGTTGCGCCGATGTTTGGCTTAATGGGTTCGATTTTGAAGTTCATATTAGGATCCACCAAGTAAGGGCTCACAGTCTGCACTGAAGTAGCTGATAGACTCAAGACACAACCAGGGAAAAGCGTTGGGCCGAGTGCTTCAAATAGCGTCTACCCGACGGATGCCCGCGTGCAGGCTCGCCGCAACTCGGTGCGCGCCGCGCTTGCGTAGCTCCGGTATGACCTTCTTCCCGAGCAGTTCTATCGACTTCAACGCTTCAGTTGTGCTTCAACACGATCTCATCAGCGTCCTTGACGGCATGAATCGGAAATCCCTGCTCGAGAAGGCGCAGAAACGCATCGACATTCGAGACACGAAAATTTCCGCCGATCCGGATTGCGCCCACCTCGGCGTCGGCCACTCTGATTTTCTTAAAGTGATAGCGGTTGAATTCGTTGACGGCATCACTCAGCGCGGTCTCCTGGAATACCAGGTAGCCCGTTCGCCAGCTTAAATACTCTGTCTCGAGCAAAGGAACCGGCTTTTCCTGAACCAAGGTATTGTCCTCGTCGGCGCTTGCGACATCTCCGGGCTTGAGATGTGCTGGCAGCTTGCCCAGTGCGTTCCCGCCTTCCAGGCGCACATGGCCTTCCGTTACGGCCACCCGGACAATTTCGTCCTCGCGTCTCACAGAAAATTTCGTGCCGACAGCGATCACGCGCCTCGTGCCGACTTCCACGATAAAAGGTCTCCCAGGATCCTTCGCCACTTCGAAAAATGCCTCTCCCTGCTGCAATACCACGATCCGTGCATCTTTGGTGAATATCACCCGGATTTCGCTGTCGGTGTTCAGCGTGGCGAGGGAACCATCCTCCAAGGGCACCGTCTCCAGTCCGCCAATGGAGGTACGATATACCGGTACCGAACTGAAGAGCAGGGTCCAGCGCGCAACCACGACGGCAAAGACTAGAACGGCCGCAGCCCCCACAGCAGCCCACGTGCCCACCCTGAATCGGCCGCTGGGCCGGTAAGCCAACCTGGAGGAAGGGAGGGGCACCTGCCATTCACCGCTAGTCCGCACTGTCGCCGGTTGCATGCCCGCTTCGAGAGCTTTCAAGCGGTGTGCATGCCTCCAGGCGGCTTCAATGCGAATGTAGGCAACTCGGTGAGCCACGTCAGCACCAAGCCACTCCTCCAACGCAACCTGATCCTTCTCCTGCCACCCACTGCTGTCACGCTTTGCAAACCACGCCGCGGCAGCGGCTTCAATCATTTTGGCGCTTTCCATGTACCGTCCCGCCCTTCAGCCCTTCACAGCGTTTCGCATCAAAGTCGACCCTATCCCTAGTTCCACCCGCTCCCATCCCAAGGACATTTCTTGCCAGGAGCAGTATGGCACGGGCAAGTGCCTTCTCGACCGCACCCTCCGATATACCCAATTTCAGGCCTACTTCCTTCTGCCGCAAATCCTCAACTCGTCGAAGCCACAATACATCACGGCATCGTGGCGGCAGCTCGTTAAAGGCGAGCGCCAAAAAACGCAACTCTTGGTGGGCGTTGGCCCTCGTTTCGTAGGCAGGCTCATCTATGAGGACGTTCAGGTCCTCCAATTCGCCTAGGCCGCCTATCGCCTCGATGGGCACGACGCGACTGCGCCGGACACGATCGATCATCAAATGGCGCGCCGTGGCGAACAAGTATGCCTTCGGCACCAGAGGCAAAGCTTTCGCCGCTGCCTCATACACCCGAACATAGGTGTCCTGCCGGATGTCTTCGAGTTCGTGGCGATTCGGCCAAGAGCGTCCCAGGAATCTCATGAGGGAGGCCTCATGGACCAGGATTTGAGACGCGAACCAATGGTCGAGAACATCGCTCATGGCGGTAGTCTATGTCCTCCGACTACCGATCGGCCGCGCCGCAAATTTCTTACGCGCGAACATGCTTCCCCAGCGCGATCTTGCGGGCAAACACCGCGAGCATGCCGATCGCGAGGATCGACGAAATCATGATTGCACTGTCCGGTCCGAACTTCTTTGCCACAGGTTCGACGAGAACGATGCAAGCCGGCGCTGCCAGCTCGTGCATCGTCCTTACCAGTCCAACCGCGCGACCCTGTTGACTCAGCGCGACACTCTCTCCCACAGCAGTCATCAGATTCGGGACGACCCATCCATATCCCACAAAGCCTACGAGCAAGCCGATCACAGCGCCCGTAAACGTAGGCGTCAGAGCAGCGATCAACGTGCCTGCACCCCACCAAGCCAGGCTGAAGGTAAATGCCCCCTCAATCGACAAATTACGTCGAAACGGCCCGTATAGCATTGAACTGACGGCCCCGATGGTCGATGTCCCCATGAGTACTAGAGAGATGGTCACCGGGCTGGAGACCCCCCTCTGCCGCATTAGAAACGGACCGTAAACCACCGGCAGATAAGTCATGATGCCGAGAACCAACGCAAGGAGGGCGTAGCGAAAGGGAAACCAATCCCGGAATCGCGCTTCCTTTTGGATCGCAGCGACGCATTCACGCGGCAACCGCTCATTCTTCAGTGCGAACGCGCCGATCAGACCCAGCGGCAAGCCAAGAGTGTAAACCGCAAACGGAGCCCGCCAGCCGAATTGCGCAATGTATCCAACGGTAGGCTGCATGATGACGGAGCAGATCAGCGTTACGGCGATGCGAGTGCCATTCCACTTGGCGCGCTCATTACCATGGAGCCGCGTGTTGATGATTGCCACGCTGGTGGTATCTATGGCCCCCGCGGCGATGCCCAGCAACATCCGCGACCCGACCAGCACGGGAAGGCTATTCACATAGAGGCCCGCGGTACCCGCGATGCAAATGACCAGGCCGGCAACGGTCACGATGATCCGTACCCCAACCCGGTCGACCAGAAATCCGGCCAGGGGCGCGCCAATAACGATCGATAGCCCGACGATGCCGAAAAGTTGCTTGATCAGAAAACTGTCTTGCGGGCCGCGCGATAGAGCGGCCTCAATCTGAGGAAGCACTGGAAGAAGGGCGCCAAAGGCCAGCGCCAGCATCACGCCGGCGCCTAGGACGACGGTCTTGGCCTCCCAGCCGAATTCTCGTTGCAGCGCTCGCGTCTCGCAATTGGGATCGTTGATGACCTGAGCGGCCGAATGTTGAACAACATTCCCTTCCTTGGAAGGGTCAGTCAATGGGAATGTCATAGAGCCTCGCAGCGTTGGCGCTCAACACCTTGGCCCTTTCCTGTTCTGTCAAGCCACTCAAGCGACCTTCGACGTTTTCAATCGGATACAGGCCCGTCGGGTGCGGGAAATCGGTTTCGAACATCACATTGTCGATACCGACCTCACGGATCGTGTGGGCGATGTCGCCTTTCTCGAACCAGAAGCAGGCGTAGAAATTACGGCGAAAATACTCCGAGGGTTTAAGCTGGAAATGGCGGCCCTCTGCAATCTCGTCGAGCTGATAGTCTATCGCCTGGAGCATGAACGGAATCCAGCCGATGCCACTCTCCACAGAGACGAATTTAAGCCTCGGAAAGCGATCGAGCGCACCGCTGTAGATCAGGTTGCCGAGCACGCGGCCATTGTTGAAGAACAACATCGCCCCGCCGAGCCCTGCCTTCAGATCCGTGCCCAACGACGGCCAGCCCTGCAGGCCAAGCCAATCCATCGACTGTTCGCTGCCGCCGATGTGGAAGTTGATCGGCACATCCAGCGCTTGGCACACCTCCCACAGCGGATCCCAGTGCGTTGTGGCGAGATCGGGGATGTTGCGGCCGCTCTCGTCCTTGTGGGTATGCGGATCGGAATTGATGTTGATGCCACGCAGACCGAGCTTGTGGGAGCGCTCGGTCTCCTTCACCGCCTCCGCGACGTCCCACCAGGGCAGCAGCGCCATGGGGAACAGCCGCAGACCGGACTCCTCCTGCATCTCCGCCATCGCATCGTTGTAGATCTGGACGCAGCTCAGCCGCAGCGCCGGATCCACCTTGGCCGATGCTTGGCCGCCAAATCCCAGAATGTTGGGATAGACTATCTGCGCATAGATGCCGGTCTCGTCCATCGCCGCCAGTCGCTCCTTCACTTGCGACGACCCGAGATGCACGTCGGCGAGTTGCAGCGCCATGAATTTATCCAAGCTCCGTACCTTGCTGCCGTCCTTCAAAATCGCGCTGCTGGGATGCGCGCCAGTCCCAATGGACTTGTTGCCGTCAATCACCCAGGACATTTGCCCGTCGTGCATCTTCACCTGCGGCACGCGCTCGCGCAGTGCCGCCGGAGCGCGTTTGATCCACAGATCATGCGGCTCGGTCAGGTGGGTATCGGCATCAATGATCTTCAATGCAGTCTTCGTGCTGCCACGCTCTGTGGTCCTGGTGTTCATCGAAGTCTCCTGTGAAAGCTTGTAACCTGTACGTTTCAGATCGACGGCCTCACAGTCACGCGAAGCCACAATTCTCGACCAGGATCGGTGAAACAACCCACTTCGTCGATGCCTGCGGGTCCCCGGCCCGTCCCCCCAGTAATTTCGCCGCCGAGTAGCGCCCCATTCGCGTAGTTGGCGGACGAGCAGTTCCCAGCTGTAATCTTGTTGTTGATATCCTTGCCGACTAAAGCGATTTCCCAGTGATTGCTTGCAGGCTTTAACGTCAAGCTCAGATCGGATTTGAAGAAGGAGGTCTGGTAGTTATCGTTGTCGGGCCGGTCAATCGCCAGAAAGGTTACAAACTTGGATGAAATCGCATTATTGTTGGCGAAGACCATCGTGAGATTCCGTCCGACCGGAAATTCATAGTCAAAGCCGAGGTTGGCCTGCCATGCGGGAGCGCGGACCATGGGCGTCCCCGCGAGGTTCTGTGCCGTGTAGAGCCCGGTGGCGGAGTTCAAATTCTGATTGCAACCCGCTGCAATCGTCTGGCCGCCCCAGCACGGAACACCGTTCAATGACAGGTAGCGGGCGCGATTCCAGTTCAGCGCTGCGTTGAGTCCCAATCCTTCGACGGCGACAGGGCGATAAGCGGTATCAAAGTCGACGCCGAACGTGCGCGCTGCTCCCGCGTTCAACGTTTCCGTTATGACCTGGCCGTCGACAGGTGGCCCGACCGCCCCGACCTGCAAGCCGTCGTAATGATAGTTATAAGCCGCCAGGTTGAGCGCCAGACGGCGATCCAGCAGAAGGCTTTTCATACCAATTTCGCTACCCACCACCCGCTCCTCCCCGAACGAATTGTTGGCACCGGCTGTGGGAGTACCGCCCAAACTGAATGAGCCGGACTTGTCAGCTTGCTTATAGGCCGCAAACAGTGTCATGTCATCGGTCGGTTTGTAAGTCAGGGTAACTTCCGGCACGACGTTGTCGGAGTGAATACGCGGAACAGCAACAGATATGAACACTGGTGTTCCGGTTACCAGGTTGTATGGAGTTTCGGTTCTCGTCTCATCCGTCCACCGCAGACCCCCTGCCAGCTCCAGCTGCGACACGATCTGCCATCTTAGCTGGCCGAATACCGAATAGGTCTTGATGTCCACATACTCTTCGCCGTCTGCCAAGGTTCCGGGAAGGTCGTACGCGCTGTTGCCGATCACGGTGGAGCGGTTGTCGATCAATCCGTCCTCATAGAGGGCGCCAACGGTGAAGTTAACGGGCGTCGTAAATTCGCTGTTTAACCGCATTTCCTCCGTAAAGTCCTTGCGATGAAATCTAACATTGATACCGATCGCAGGTCCGGCGGCTGTGGAATAAGTCCCGTTGAACGCGCTCTCTTCATCCAGGTGGTAAAGGCCCGTCGTGGAAGTGACGCTCAGATTCTGGTCAGGGCGATAATTCAACTCCAGGGTTCCAAAATTCTGTACGGTTTGGTTGAACGGGACGCCATTGTTCAAAATGCCAGGGAAGTTGATCGGATTCAGATTGACCACGCGCACATTCCTATCCAAGTTGCAGTTGTCACCGCCGATGAACGCAATGCCCGACGGCGCAAAGCCAGGTCCATCCGGGCACGACGCCAGCTGCTCCGCACCCGGTTGGACGGTATGCGCATTGTCAATGTTGGCTTTCAGGCGCGCTGTGAATTGGCTTGATGGATCCCACAACGCCGTTCCCCTGATGATGTACTCATTCGTGTCGGGCTCACGCAAGTTAGTCGGGGTCAACGCACCGGTCCCGGGCGCCGCAACGGCCTCCTCCCTGAAATATCCCTCACTGTCCGAGTACATGCTCGCCAGGCGCAGCTTGAGCGTGTCGGTCACCGGACCGGAGACGATCAGCTCTTCGCGGGGGTTGACTGATTCGAAATCATACGCTTCCCGCGCGATCAGTTCGACTTGGTCGGTGGGATCGGCGGTGCGTAGTGCGATGACACCTCCAGGGCTGCTTTTCCCATAAAACAGCGCCTGCGGACCTTTTAGAACTTCGATCTGCTGCAGGTCGAATAATCCGCTGGTGAAAGCGAGGCCACTGCTCAGCGACAGGCCATCGATGTTGAGTGAGACCGACGAATCGACGCCCTGATCCAGCGAAATCGTCCCGACGCCGCGTATGGAGACCTCCATACCCTCCACGGGTGTTGAGTGGGTAAAGTTCGTGCCGGGAACTAACGTCGCGAGGTCCCCCATATCGGTAACCTGGAATCTCTCCAGCTGGATTTTCGGAATAGCCGTTTCGATGACCGGCACGTTGAGGATCGATTCTTGCCGCTTGCGCGCGCTGACGATGATCTCGGCGATCCCCGAATCGTCTTTCGCTGTTTCGCCCGCGGCAGCCTCGTTCGCCGCCATATGAAGCGGGGTTCCCGGAGGTGCTTCGCTGGGTGCTTGATTCGAGGTGGCCGCGGCAACACGCAGGGTCGGACTCTGGTTAGACCGCGCAGCTGACGCGATCAGCATGGCGCCGGATCTGTCCGTCCGCACGACGAGAGATGTTCCCTCGAGGAGCTTCCTCACGGCTTCCACGGGGGAGACATCCCCGTTCACACCCTTGGTGCGAACACCTTGCACCTCCCGCGTCTGGTAAACCAGTTCTGCCCCCGACTGCTTCGCGAGCGCCTCGAGGGCCTCGCGCAGATCACCGGCAGGAATGCTGATCTGCTTGGCCTCGATGATCTCGACAGGTGCCACGGACGCCGTCACACACCACAACGTCATCAACAAGAATCGCATAGCCATTGATTTCATATCCCCCCCGGGTTACGTATTTTTTTAAGCCGTCATGTACTGAGACGGATCACCCGTCGAAATCCTCTCCGTGAAATGGATGTATTTCAACTAGGCTGCTGCGTCATCGAGCGCGACCGGCCTTCACGAGCCCGCCGACAGCCGGTCTCACGCCACGCTTTCCAGTTTTTTTTCGGCGCCGGGTCGGGCGAGGATGGAGATGCGATGAATCAAGCGGCGCCCCTTGTAGTCGGCGACCGCATGGTGCTGCACGGCGCGATTGTCCCAGAACACCACATCGCCCGTGTTCCAGCGCAGACGCACCTGGAATTCCGGGCTCTTGATGTGCTCGTAGAGGAATTTGAGAATGGTCGTGCTCTCCTCCGCGCTGAGTCCGTCGATATGGCTGGTCCAGTTGTAATTGACGAAGAGGAGCTTGCGCCCGGTTTCCGCATGCCGCTTGACGACCGGATGCTTGTAGGGCGGCCAGTCGGTGAGGTTCAGGCCCGGCTTCATGCCGGATTTGCGGCTCAGCCGCTCCATCATCTGCGCATAGGAGTGATAGGCCTCCAGGCCATCCAGATACGTCTGCATGCGCGGCGACAACGCCTCATAGGCGGCATACATGGAGGCGAAGCAGGTATCGCCGCCGCGCTCGGGCATCAGATGCGCCTGCAGAATCGCCCCCATCGGCGGATCCGGGCGGAAGGTATTGTCGGCGTGAAAATGCGCCCCCTCACTGCCGGTGGGGTCATACTGATCCAGAATCAATAGATCGTCCGGAGCGTCCGCGCCCGGGCGGCGAAACGGCGTGGGCTCGGGCACACCAAAAGGCTCGATGAGCGCCCGGTGCTGCTCGAGCGTCATCAGCTTCTGCTCGCGGAAGAACAGCACCAGATGCTCGAGCAGGCCCGCGTGGATCGCCTCGATGGAGGCGCTGCTCAGGGGTTGCGTCAAGTCGATGCCGTGCACATCCGCGCCGAGCGCGCCTGCAAGCGGTTTAAACTCGATCATGCTGCGTTCTCCTTCTAGCTCGGTGATACGACCTGGCCGGGCAGCCGCCCAGTCAACTGGCCCTCCAGCACGATGGGCTGACCGTTGACGATGGTCGCCTTCATGCCCTGGCCCCAGGCGCGCCAACGCCCGGCATTGCCGGGCAGGTCGTGGGTGAACTCTTTGCGCAGCGGTCCCACCGTGTTCGGATCGAAGATCATGATGTCGGCCCAGCCGCCGACCCGCAGAGTGCCGCGCTCGTGCAGGCCCATCAAAGCGGCCGGCACTTGCGTGATCTGCCGAATGCCCTCCTCCAGGGACCACACCGGATCATCGAGTACCCAGCGGCGCAGAAAGTGCGAACTCCAGTCCGCCCCATCATCCTTGGCCAAGTGCGCGCCGCCGTCTGAGGTGCCGGCAATGATGTGCGGGTTCGGCAGCGCGATGCGCACCGCCTCACGCCACTCCGGGCCTTCGGTGCGCCAGCGCAGAATCGTCTGAAAGTCCTCTTCCAACGCCAGGTCGAGCACTACGTCGCCCGGCGCATGGCCCTGCGCCTCGGCAATCTCTTGGATCGAGCGCCCCTCCAGGCCCTTGTTCTTCTCCAGCACCGCGTGATCCACATACACCGCCGACCAGCTCGGCGGACGCAACGTCGTGCCGAGCGCCGGATCGCTATTCGGATGCTCCACCGCATTGCGCAGCGTCGCGCGCGCCGCCGCATTGCGCAGCCGCGCGCGCCGCTCCTCGAGCGGCAGATTGAACAGCTCCTGCCAGCTCGCCACTGCCCGGTAATGCTTGTTCTCAGGACCCAACGGCACCATCCGATCCATCGGGCGCGCCACCAGCAAAGAGAATATCGGCGCGCCCTGGGCGGTCGCCTGCGCCAGGAAGCGCTCCGCCGACTCCCACGTCTCGGTGGGCGCATCCACTTTCGACCGCCCGCCAATCCCTTGGATGACAATCGGAACTCCCGACTTCAGCGCCAGACGCACTAGCAGCGCCCGGTCCTCCTCATCCAGTCCCGACTGCACACTCTTTGGCAAGTAGGAGATCGAAGCGCACTTGCGCCGCCCCACTTCCGTGACCAGCGCCATCAGCTCCTTCTCATCGCTCAAGCGCGAGGGCACGGGCCGGCCGTGAATGTCCAGTTGCGTCGGCCCAGCGGAGGAGGAAAAACCCGCCGCCCCCGCCTCCATTGCCTCCCCCAGCAGCGCGACCATCTGCGCCACTTCCGACGCCGTGGCACTGCGCGTAAAGCAGTCCTCCCCCATCACCCAGCGGCGCAAGTTCGAGTGCCCCACGTAGCAGGCAAAGTTCACTCCCAATTGGCCGCTCAGGCTGCGCAAAAACTCCTCGAACGTCTCAAAGCGATCCCAGCGCACCCCGCTCAGCGCGCTCGGATCCATGTCCTCCACGCTCGCAAAAATATCCTTCAGAAACTGGGTATCCGCGTGTCGGCATGGGGCTACCGAGAAGCCGCAATTACCTGCCACCACCGTGGTCACTCCGTGGTAGCAGGACATCGTCGCATACGGATCAAAGGTGATCTGCGGGTCATAGTGCGTGTGCACATCGACTATCCCCGGCGCCACGATCGCCCCCCGCGCGTCGATCTCATCCGCACTCCGCGCCCCATCCAGATGCCCCAGCTTCACGATCCGGCCGTCGCGAATGCCTACGTCCACCCGCCGCCGCGGCAGCCCTGTCCCGTCCACGACCAGCCCGCCGCGAATGATGAGATCGTACACTTCAGCTGCCATTAGCCCGCTCCATACTTGCCACCCTTGTCTTTTGCGCCCACCCGCGGCAGCAGATCGGGAAGCGCGCCTACGCAAGTGCCGCAAGCTTCCGCCCCGCGCCCCCTTTTCTAGCGAGGGCGTTCAGCTATTAAGACGATCGGCGACCCGATTCCCTCCCTATGCGGATCGGAAGACGCCTAGTGGCTTGCTCGGAACCGCTGCCTGGTCGCCGCCGCTGTGGTGACGTCCTTCCAGGCAAATCGTTGCGCAGGACCGCGACTCGCCACAACACAAGGATAGTGGCAACTATCCGAAAGAACTACTAGGATAGTGCCAGCTATCCCCAGTTCATGGCTGAGATTTGCTCACGCGGAATATTTAAGGGCCAAGCCCGGGCTACTCCACCGGCATCCACGACATGTCGAAATCTGTCTTCAACGCGCAAGGGGCGCCGCCGGTCGTGCCGGCCAAGGTGGTGCGCTGGCTTTGCAGCAGTCCCGAGGCCGAACCTCTCAATGGCGAGAATATCGAGGCGCAGCCGTTCTGCCACGAACGCGGGCTGCTCCCCGGCTGGCCTGGCGCGTTCTGGCCGGCGGAGGAGACGGTGATCTACGACCTCTCCGGCTATCGTCTTTCCCAGTTGTCGAAGGCGCGACCACGGTGACAGCGCAGCGCAATCTCTCCTTCAACATGACCAGCACCGCGAAACTCCATGGCATCGCAATCAACTGAGGTGCCCGAGAACCCGAAGGCCGGAACAGGCGCTCGGTCGGACGGTCTGAGCTGGAGTGCCAAAATCATCGTGCTTGCCGGCGGTCCGATGATCGCGTTGGCCTTCGGCGCCATCCTCCCGGTGCTTCCACAAATCGAGAGAGCTCTATCGCACGGGCCTAGCGACAGCTTTCTGATCAAGCAGCTTATCGGCGTCGTAGGCTTATCGGTCGTTATTGGCGCGCCGTTAGCCGGGTTCCTGATCGACCGGATTGGGGTCCGGACCATAGTGATGGTCGGCTGCGCCGTCCTTTGCATTGCAGGAACCGCAGGCCTCTACGTCAGTAACATCCCCGTGCTGGTCGGATCGCGCCTGCTGGTGGGAGCTGCCGCCGCTGCAATCGACACGACGAGCGTTGCAATCGTCAATACGCGGCTCGAAGGGAATGAGCGCGCCAAATGGAATGGGCTTCACATTGCGCTTGCGATGCTCACCGCCATCGTCCTGCAGCCTATCGTGGGCTACATCGCTGAACTTAGCTGGCGCGCGCCGTTTGCCCTCTACGCGCTCGCCCTCCCGATTGGTGTTCTAGGTGCATTTGGCCTCGACGGCCAGCGCCCTCGGGAACGAACCGCGACGGCTGCTGGGAAAGCGAAAGCCGTTCCATTTCTCGACTGGTTTCCCTTTCGCTATGCAGTGCTCGCGCTGATCATCGGAATCATCACTTACCTGCCAACGATCTATGGACCGTTTCTGATGACCGAAAGGGGCGCGTCCACCCCCGCAGCCATTTCATTTGTGTTGATGGGCGTCTCGGCGATCGGCGGGGGCATGTCGATGCTCTACGGACGTGTTCTTCGTGATTTGTCGATCAACGCTACATTCGTCGTTGCCTTAACGTTAGCCGCGGTGGGCATGTTGATTGCCTCTGTGGCCTCCGGGTTCACGGGCGTGACAATCGGGCTGCTCGTGTTCGGCTTCGGCCTGGGGTGGTTCTTTCCGAATATCATGACCGGACTTGCGGAGTGCGTCGCCCAGGATCAACAGGGGCGCGCCGTGGGCTTGGTCAGAACCATGCACGACCTTGCAGCACCGCTTTGCCTGGTGCTGGTCGAACCTCTGGCAAAGAGATTCGGGCCGGTAAGCGCGGTGATGACCTCCTTCAGTCTTGCATGCGCCCTCATTGCGTTTTTCGCCCTAGAGATGATGCTACGCAAACGTGTCGCCGCGGAGTAGGCCACGGGCCTCGCTCGTGCACTTTGAAAATATCAGCTTATCGGCTACGCTTCTCAGCCACATTCTCCGGCAACACAGACACCTGCAAGAAGGACCGGCCACGCAGCGAGAGAACTATCTGATAGGAGGGCGTGATGACAGAATCGGAAAAAACGAAACAGGCTGGCGGACTGCGCTTCGTGCATATCAGCGATGTGCCCTCAAAAGAAGTGGTAGCTCAAATGCACGGAGAACGCCGCGCGGGAGTGCATCTTCAGATTCTGGAGTGGAGCCCAGCAAGATTCGTGGCGCACACGCGATATGATCCTGGGCTCATTCTTGCGCGCCATGCCCACAAGAGCGCCGCACTCATCTTCATACTGGATGGGGAAGTGCAGGTAGGCGATCGCCGCTGCTCCCCGGGGACGCTGATCGTACTCGAAAAAGACGTGTTCTTCGGACCGCTGATCGCCGGACCCGAGGGATGCGTTCTGATCGAAACGTATGGAGCGGATGTCACGTCCGTTCACGAAGATGATGTCGACTACAAGCGATTTCTCGCCGCGCGCGGAATCACCCCGGTGCTGCGCGTGTCTGATGCGCCGCCGGACCTCAGCGTGGCCTGACCCCATCCCGCTGCCAAGAAGGAACTGCCATGAACTACAACGTTATTTCCGCCGACAATCACATCGTTGAACCACGCGATCTCTTCGTGACGCGCATGCCGAAACAGTTTCGCGACCGTGCACCTCGCGTCTTGCGCGGTGCGGATGGCGGCGATGGCTGGAGTTTCGATGGCAATCCGCCGAGGCGGACCCTTGGCATCGAAGCCACCGCCGGCCGTGCCATTCGGATCAGCGGCTACAAGTGGGAGGAAATTCTCCCCGGAAATTACGACCCCGTCGCGCATGTCGCCGACATGAAAAAAGAAGGCATCGATGCGGCCGTGATCTTCGGCACCATCTCGATGGGCGCGTATACGCTGTCTCCCCCGGAATTCGCACTGGCACTGATGCAGACTTACAACGACTGGCTGCTCGATGACTTCGTCGCCGTGGACCCGAAACGGCTGATCGGTCTGCCGCTCTTGCCCGTGAACCACGGCCTCGAATGTACGCTTGCAGAATTTAAGCGCTGCCTGGCGAAAGCAGCAAAGGGTTTCTTCATACCGACCTTCCCGGACATGTCCTATATCGACAAGAGTTACGATCCGCTGTGGGCCGCCGCCGCGGAAGCCGGCACACCGCTCTGTCTCCATCGCACTTCCGGGGGCAACGATCCAGCAGGACTCGGAGAGTTCAAGTTCGACGTTCCGGGCGTAAACGTGGCGGGCACGGTCATACGCTTCTTCTCAGGCGTTCAGCCTCTCACGTACATGATCTTCACCGGCGTCTTCAATCGTCACCCAAAACTCATAGTGGTCGACGCCGAGGTCAATTTCGGGTGGATTTCGTTCTGGAAACAAACGATGGACGATACATTCCAGAAACAGAAGGGCTGGGCCAAATTTTCATTCGATAGTTTGCCAAGCGAGACACTCGGTAAGAACGTCTTCGTAACAGTCCTCGACGACAAGATCGGCTTTGATATGATTCGCCTTGATCCGCAGCTCGCCGATGTAGCTCTGTTCTCCATCGACTACCCGCACAGCTTCTGTCTTTGGCCCGATACGGCGAAATATGTTGAGGACGTCACCCGGAACATCGACGCCGTCTCGAAGAGAAAGATCCTGGCCGGCACCGCGGCACGGTTGTTCGCGTTGAACTGAGCCGTACGACGATGCGCGTGATCAGACCGCTGCCATCAGTTCGATGAGATTGCAACAAAGGGAATCAAGACATAGCCGAAGTGATGTAACTGCAACCCAAGATCTTGGGAATACGGCTACATCCCTTCGTTGCGAGCGCCCGAGATCTTCTGTATCACCAACTGCAGGTAATCGCCGACTTTCACCTGATATTCAGGAGGGACGATGGTGGTGGAATCGGGTTCCTCCACCACCGTTGGCCCTGACAAGACATCGCCGGCGACCAACTTTTGGCGATCGTACACAGGCGTCTCGACGAATGCGCCGGTGCTGCGGAAATAGACCGAGCGAGTGTTCTTCAGGGCGCGGACCGGATCTCCACCGGTAGCCGCTGAGCGCCCCAATTGCAGCTTGGGCACGCGCCCAATGATGCGCGCCCGGAAATTGACCAGTTGCACCGGGTTCGACAGCTTCACGCCGTATAATTCCCCATACAGCCTGCGGAAATCTTCCTGTGCGCGAATCAGATCCTCGCGCGTCAAGGTACCCAGGCGCACGGGCACCGAGAGTTCGTGCGCCTGGCCGCGAAAGCGCGCGTCCACGTGACGCTCGAGTGCGATAGACGCGTCGGTCAAGCCCTCACGGCGCATCTTGGCCACGCCTTCCTGTTCCAGCTCGGTATAGATCGCATTGGCGCCGTCCACATCGATGCTATCCGGGTCCATGACTCGAGTCCGCACGTAGTCGGCAGTCATATCTGTGACTAGCAGGCCTGCAGCGGAGGCCAGTCCCGGTGTGGTAGGGACGATGACCGACCGGACATCGAACTCCTCCACGACTTCCACGATGTGCGCGGGCCCTGCGCCGCCAAAGGCGATGACGCTGAAGTCGCTGGGATCAAGGCCACGTTCCACCGTCACAAGCCGCACCGCCGCGGCCATATTGGCGTTGACGATTTCATAGATGCCGCTGGCGGCGCTGATCACATCGATGCCCAAAGGATTTGCCACGTAACGCTCAATGGCGGCGCGCGCGAAGTCTGGGTACACGCGCATTTTGCCGCCGAGGAAGTAATCGGCGTTGAGATAACCCAGCGTCAGGTCGGCGTCGGTGACGGTGGGCTCGATGCCGCCGCGGTTATAGCACGCGGGACCGGGCAGCGAGCTCGCACTCTTGGGTCCGACTTGCACAACGCCGCCCGGATCTACCCAGGCGATACTTCCGCCACCCGCACCGACCTCCGCGAGGTCGATCGTGGGGATTTTGATCGGGAAGCCCGCGCCGGCGCGCCGGCCGCCGGCCGCGCTGGCCTTTCCTCCCACGCGAAACCCATGCACGATCCTCGGCTTTCCGTCACGCACCAGACCGGCTTTAGCAGTAGTGCCGCCCATGTCGAAGCAGATGATGTCCTGGCAGCCGTAGAGTGCGCCCGCATGCGCGGCGCCGATTACGCCGGCCGCCGGCCCCGATTCCACGCTCTGTATGGGTTTGGCGGCTACGGTGGCGGCGGACATGACGCCTCCGTTTGACTGCATGATTTGCAGCGGCGCACGCACGCCCATGTCACCTAACGCCTGTTCGAGACGACGCAAGTAGCTGGACATGAGGGGTCCTACGGCTGCCGACATCACCGTCGTGGTGGCGCGTTCGTATTCACGGAATTCGGGCCACACCTCGGAAGATAAGGCCACATAGGCATCGGGTTGCTCGCGGCGCACGATCTCCATCGCTCGGCGTTCATGCGCCGGATTCGCATAGGAATGCATGAAACAGATCGCATACGCCTCGGGACCCCGCGCCGCAAGCTTCTTGACCTCAGCGGCGAGGCGCTGCTCGTCCAGCGGCACCAGCGCGTCGCCGCGCCGGTCCAGGCGCTCGCAGGCCTCAATGGTCATGGTGCGCTCAACCGGCGGTGTCACCTTCTCATGCAGCAGGTCGTAGCGTTCTGCACCGCCCCGATGGCCCCAACCCATCTGCAACAGATCGCCGAAACCGAGCGTTGTTATATAGCCGACTCGCGCACCCTTGCCTTCCAGAATGAGATTGGTCGCCAGGGTGGTGGCATGCACCACACGCGCGAGGGCGCTGGGACTTATCCTCGCCTGCCCCATCGCGTCGCTCAGCGCGGCAATGACCGCTTCGGAAGGATTCTCGTGCGTGGTCAGCTTCTTGGACGCGAACAGTTCGTTGCTGCCCTGCTCGGCCAAGATGACGTCGGTAAAGGTACCTCCAATGTCTATGCCCACGAAAAAATTTGCCAGGGTCACGACGCGGCAGCCTCCGAACTCATGGCCTGCCGCAATCGGCGGGTTTCACTGTAATCGATGGTCGCGCTCACCCCGTCTCCGGGAGAGAAGAAAATGGCGACGCCGTACCGCTCCCGCGCTGCCGCCACGCTGATCCTTCCCTCCTGCACATCCTCCATCACCAGCGCCTCAGCGCGTGTCCAAGGATGGCCGACACCGCCGCCGCCAGAGCTGCACGCCGTCAATAGGTCGCCGGCTTTCAGGAGGTAGTTGGTACACTTGGGCGGCAGTGCGACTTCGTTTGACATGCCGCGGTTGACGACCCAGGAACCGCCAGCCCCGGGTGCACCGCCCCGGATGCCGCGAGGGGGAAAAATAGAACGATCTGTAATGCGCGCCGTGAGCATGCCGTCTTCCAGCATCCTCGTCTGCTTCATTAGACCCAAGCCACCCCGCCACTTGCCGGCGCCGCCCGAGTCCTGCCACATCTGCATCCGCTCGATCAACACGGGGTATTGCATTTCGAGCGCCTCGCTGCTTTGCCCTGAGCCGCCGTTACCTCCGTTGATGAGAGGGCCGCCGCCAAAGTCAATGCCATCCATGCTTGCGCGTGCGCCGCCGCCGCCGTTGAGCACATCGACATAAACCCAAGGGCGGTCGGTTCTCTTGTC
>Ga0116129_1000881_pt1 | contig 17717 bp, 16 predicted proteins | sample June2015DPH_17_2_FD_89732 | JGI IMG/M metagenome (GOLD analysis project Ga0116129, IMG submission 89732) | Peatland microbial communities from SPRUCE experiment site at the Marcell Experimental Forest, Minnesota, USA - June2015DPH_17_10 | ecosystem: Environmental > Terrestrial > Soil > Wetlands...
AGCGTCGGGCGCGGTGACCTGACGCCATCGCCTCATCATGCAATACGGCAGCAGGCGGCCATAGTGTCCGGTCTCGCTCAGCGGAACGTTCGCCTCGGCCTCAAACTTCTACTGCCGCAGAATGGACAAACCATGGTTGATCTCGAACTGGATCAAGGGTTGGCGGTCATCACGATTAATCGCCCGCATACGCGCAATGCCATCGCGCCGCACACCATGGACGAGCTCGACAAGGCCATCGACGCGGCCGAAGGTGCGCTGGCCCTGGTCATCCGCGGCGCCGGCGATCGGGCCTTCGTGTCGGGTGGGGATCTCAAGGAACTCAGCGCGCTAAGGACCGAGGATCAAGCCGTTGCGATGGCCTCGCGGATGCGCTCGATCTGCGATCGGCTGGCCGATTTCCCGGGTCCCGTCATCGCCGCGCTCAACGGGCATGCGCTCGGCGGCGGGGCCGAGGTCGCGGTGGCTGCGGACATCAGGGTTGCCGCCGACGACATCAAAATCGGCTTTAATCAAGTAAGTCTGGCGATCATGCCCGCCTGGGGCGGCGCGGAACGACTCGCCGATCTGGTTGGACGAGGTAGGGCGTTGCTGCTTGCGGGCAGCGGAGCCGTCCTCGATGCCGCCGAAGCTCAACGGGTTGGGCTCATCGATCTGGTCGTGCCGCGGTCAACCTTCGAGGCGAAATGGCGTTCTGTGGCCCGGTCGTTGGCTACGGCGCCGGCGGCTGAAATCAAGCGCGTGGTGACCGGGGTTTCCGCGCACGACGCGGTCGCGGCGTTCGCCAAGCTCTGGGTCGCCGACGAGCATTGGCGCGCGGCGGACCGGGTGATGAAGCGCACCAAGTGATTCGACGATCCAGCACCCCCACCGGCGGCACCGGGCGATGAATGTTGCAGATCTCATCGATGCCGCGCAGAAGGGATCTTCTCGTGCGACCGGCCGATTGCTGACCATTATCGAGAACGGTGGCCGAGAAGAAGTGCTGGCGGCCGTTGGCCCATCGTCGGCCCGAGTGGTTGGCCTGACCGGGCCACCTGGCGCAGGCAAGTCCACGACTGCCGCGGCGCTCATCGGGGTGTACCGCAAGCAGGGCCGACGGGTGGCAGTCCTAGCTGTCGACCCGTCATCGCCCTACAGCGGTGGCGCGCTGCTCGGCGACCGCATCCGAATGGCCGCACACATCAATGACCCCGATGTGCTGATCCGCTCACTGGCCACCCGCGGCCACCTGGGCGGGATGGCCGCCGCGGTCCCAGCGGCCATCCACCTGCTGGCCGCGCTGGCCTATGACTTGGTCCTGCTGGAAACGGTGGGAGTTGGGCAGTCTGAGATCGAGGTCGCCGCCGTTGCCGACACCACCATCGTTGTGCTCAATCCCGGCGCGGGCGACGCCGTGCAGGCAGCCAAGGCCGGCCTGCTTGAGGTAGCCGACATCGTCGTCGTCAACAAGGCTGACCGTGACGGGGCCGAGCAGACCGTGCGGGATCTTCGAGCCGAGATCCAAGCACCGATCCTCAAACTTGTCGCCGCCCGCGGCGATGGGGTGACCGACCTGGTGGAGGCTATTGATGCCCACCATCGTGCCGACAGCTTCGCGCGCCGGACCGCTCGGGCGCGCGCCCAGATTCTGTCCCTGGCCCACACCCGATTGCAGGCACATCCCGATCTGGCCACACTGGCGGAATCGGTCGCTGGCGGGCGCGACGACGCCTACACCGCGGCGAACCGGCTCATCACCCTTCCCGCTGGCTCGGCCCAATGAGTCGATTACCTGGTCGGAGGACCCGAATCTGTGCCCACACAACACGATTGGGGTGTCGGCCGGCGTCGAGCCCACGCGCGCCCGGTGAAGGTCGATTACGAGTGATCCGGCAGGCCACCGTGCTCGCCAAGCCGCGGCGGCGGCAGGTAGGTGGGTTGGTAGCCGGCAACCTGGATGGGACTGCGGACCAACCGGAACTGACCGGCTTGCACGACGGCTTCCGGTGTGGCCGCCAACGCCTCGGGTAGCGTGCGAACCGCCGCCGCCGGAACCCCCAGCGGGCGCAGCCGCGACTCCCAGCCGGCAGCGGTGTCGGAGGCCAGGACCGCGGTCACCGCGGTGAGGACCTCGTCGCGATGCGCCGCGCGCTCGGACATCGTGGGAAAGCCATCGATGCCCGCCTCCGCGGCGAATAACCTCCAAAACCCGTCGTGGGTGATGAACAGCGCCAGGTAGCCGCAGGCCGTCGGGAACATTTGGGCCGGAACGTAATACGAGTGGGCACCCAGCGGAAGGCGGAGCGGCTCAATTCCGTCGTTGAGCCACACCGATGCCCGATAGTTGAGCTGCGAGAGCATCACATCGCGCAGCGATACGTCAATCTGGCCGCCGCGGCCCGAGACGATCTGGGCCAGCAGGCCCACCGCTGCGGTCAGTCCGGCTGAGTTGTCTGCCGACGAGTAGCCGGGCAGGATCGGTGGCCCGGCCGGATCGCCGGTCAGCGCCGCAACACCGGTGGCGGCCTGGATGACATAGTCGAACGCCGGATCATCACCGGCTTCCAAACCATAGCCGGTCAGCGCCACACACACGATCCGCTCGTTGTATCGGCGGAGCGTTTCGTAGGTCAGACCGTACCGACGAATCGCTGACGGCTTGAGATTCACGAGTAGCGCGTGCGATTCGGCCACAAGCTCACCCAGTCGGTGTTGCCCCGCTTCAGAGGCCAGATCCAGGCAGATGCTGCGTTTGCTCCGATTCAAACTCGCGAAGTACGAGTCACCGACCTGGCGCGAGATATCCCCGCCCGGCGGCTCGATCTTGGTAACCCGCGCGCCGAGGTCGGCCAGTGTCATGGTGGCGAACGGCCCGGCCAGCATGGTCCCGACCTCAAGGATGCGCACGCCGGCCAGCGGCCCAGAAGTCACCACAGCTCCCCGGTGGGCCGGGCGATGATTTCGCGGGCCTGCAGCATCGGGATGATGACGTTCAGGCGAATTCGCCACGCGCGCAGTGGTTTCATTGCACCGAACCGCACGATTGCCCCACACCTCCCGGGGTATCTGTGAGCGCCCGGACCTCGCTGACCAGCGTGTCGAGCGTTGTGCCGGTGGGAAACACCGCAGCCGCCCCCGCCGAGAGCAATTTCGGGACATCGGCCTGCGGGATCGTTCCACCCACCACGACCGCGATGTCGCCCGCATCGGCCGCCCGCAACGCCTCCACCACCCGCCTGCTGAGCGCGAGGTGGGCGCCGGACAGGATGCTCAACCCGATCACCGCGACGTCTTCCTGCAGCGCGATTGACACGATGTCCTCGATGCGCTGGCGAATTCCGGTGTAGATGACCTCGAAGCCGGCGTCACGCAGTGTGCGCGCAACGATCTTGGCGCCGCGATCGTGCCCGTCCAGGCCGGGCTTGGCAACCAGCACCCGGACGGCCATCAGAACACCACCGGTTGCTGGAATTCGCCCCACACCGCTTTCAGCGCCGAGACCATCTCACCGACCGTGCAGTAAGCGTTGGCGCAGTCGATCAGCTTGTGCATCAGGTTGTCGGTTCCTTCGGCGGCGCGTGACAATGCCGCGAGGGTGGAACCGACTGCGGCGGAGTCTCTTTCAGCCTTGACCTGAGACAGCCGCTTCAGCTGCGTGTCGCGGCCCTCGGCATCCAGTTCGTATGTCGCGATCTCGGGAGGAGGTTCATCGGAGACGAACCTGTTGACGCCCACGATCGGAAGCTCGCCCGATTCGATCTCCTGGTGCACGCGGTATGCCTCGTCGGCGATCAGACCCTGGAGATAGCCGTCCTCGATCGCATGAACCATCCCGCCGTGCCGCTCCAAGTCGTCCATGATCTCGACGATTCGCTCCTCGGTGGCGTCGGTGAGCGCCTCGACGAAGTAGGAGCCCCCAAGGGGGTCGGCGACCCGCGCGACACCAGTCTCGTAGGCGAGGATCTGCTGGGTGCGCAGCGCCAGCGTCGCCGACTCCTCGCTGGGCAGCGCGAACGGTTCGTCCCACGCGGCGGTGAACATCGACTGGACGCCGCCCAATACGGACGCCATCGCTTCGTAGGCCACTCGCACCAGATTGTTGCGGGCCTGCGGCGCATAAAGCGACGCGCCGCCGGATACACAGCCGAATCGAAACATCGACGCCCTGTCCGTCGTCCCCTTGTAGCGTTCCCGCACGATCGTCGCCCAGCGCCGGCGGCCCGCCCGGTATTTGGCGATCTCTTCGAAGAAATCGCCATGGGTATAGAAAAAGAACGAGATCTGCGGTGCGAACTGGTCGATCGTCATCCGGCCCCGCTCCAGCACGGTGTCGCAGTAGGTGACACCGTCGGCCAGAGTGAACGCCATCTCCTGAACCGCGTTGGCTCCCGCGTCGCGGAAATGCGCCCCGGCCACCGAAATGGCGTTGAACCTGGGCACCTCCGCCGCGCAGAACTCGATGGTGTCAGCGATCAGCCGCAGTGACGGCTCCGGGGGCCAAATCCAGGTCCCGCGGGATGCGTACTCCTTGAGGATGTCGTTTTGGATGGTCCCGGTCAGCTTGGCCCGCGGCACGCCCTTGCGCTCGGCGGCGGCGACGTAGAACGCCAGCAGGATCGCCGCCGTGCCGTTGATCGTGAAGCTGGTACTGATCTTGTCCAGTTGGATGCCGTCGAACAGGATCTCGGCGTCGGCCAGGGTGTCCACCGCCACACCGACGCGGCCCACCTCTTCCCCGACGTCGGGATCGTCGGAGTCGAAGCCGCACTGGGTCGGCAGATCCAGCGCCACCGACAGCCCCGTTCCGCCCTGCTCGAGCAGGTATCGGTAACGGCGGTTGGATTCCTCGGCGGTACCGAACCCGGAGTACTGGCGAAACGTCCACGTCTTGCCGCGGTATCCGGTGGCGAAGTTGCCGCGAGTGAACGGGAAGCTGCCGGGCGCAGGCGGATTGCCGCGCAGGTCTTCCTGGCCGTAGACGGTCTTGACGGGGATGCCGGACGGGGTCTGGGCCATGTCATCCATCGATGATTACCGCTCCTTCCTTCGTTCAGCCCTCCGCGTCTGATCTACCGGAGCAGAGTTACGATTTCATATCTCTAGCTCGACCGGGTGCACTGCCGCGAGGGATGGGCGGTGGGCGAATCCGTCGGCCTATCGCCCGGACTGGGGGAACCTGACCCGGTCCGCGATAAGCCCTTCCAGCCCCAGAAGGTGCGTAGAACGCCAGGGGTGCGAGCTGTCGAGGCGGACTGGTTCGGGCTCGGATCGGCAGGCTCGGCCATCGCCTCATCATGCAATACGGCAGCAGGCGGCCATAGTGTCCGTTCTCGCTCAGCGGAACGTTCGCCTCGGCCCTCAAACTTCTACTGTCGCAGAATGGACACGGTGCAACGGGACACTAGCGCCCAGCGGGGCGAACGCACGCTCCAAGACCCGTTCGGTTTGAGCGGACAGGGCCCGCAACGGGGTTACGTACACTGCTCGACGGCCTTGGGCGAGGCAAGCAAGGATGCAGAGTTCGCCGCGTGTCTTGCCAGCGCTGGTGGGCAGGGCGACGACGAGATCCTTTGTGTCCTCGAAGATTCGCTGGTGATCGCCCACCGGCGATGTGGGCTCGCGGGAAGGGGAACGATGGCGGTCGTACACGAAAGAGACCTGGAGGGGACCCGGAGGTCTCTGGAGAACTGGCTGAGGAGGAAGCTCCCGCGCTCCGCCAGTGTCGAGCTCTCGTCGCTTGAGATGCCAGCGGGAAACGGGTTGTCGAACGAGACCTTCATGCTCGAGGCGTCGTGGGTGGAGGCCGCCGCCGTCCAGAAGCAGGGTCTGGTTGCCCGCACGCAAGTGCCCGGCCCGGGGCTCCACATGACCTACGACGTGCTCATGCAGGCCGCCGTGATGGAAAGCCTCAAGAAGCACAGCGATGTGCCGGTGCCGACGGTTCGGTGGAAGGAGGAGGATCCGTCGGTGGTCGGGACACCGTTTTTCGTCATGGAGCACGTCGACGGGAAGATCCCGGCCGAAGACCCCCCGTTCACCGCCAGCGGGTGGGTGATGGATCTGGACCCAGTCCAACGAGGGAGGCTGTACGACAATGGCCTGCGGATGCTGGCGAAGATCCACTCGCTCGACCCCGGCGCGCTCGGTCTCGGGTTCTTGGAACGGTCCGACCCGGGTCGTGACGCGCTCGAGCGCGAGCTCGCTTATTGCCAGCGCTACTACGCGTTTGCGACGGAAGGCCGAGAGCATCCCACGTTGGCAGCGGCCTTCGAATGGATCCGCGCCAACCGGCCGACGGACGCCGAACCAGTGGTGCTCAACTGGGGAGACGGCCGGATCGGCAACATGATCTTTGGCGATGACCTGTCGGTCCTGGCCTGCCTGGACTGGGAGCTCGCCTCGCTTGGCAGCCCGGAGCAGGACCTTGGGCACTGGCTCTTTCAGGATCGCAGATTCACCGAAGGCAGGGGGTGGCCGCTCCCCGAGGGCTTCCCGAAACGGGAAGAAGTCATCCAGCGATACGAGGAGTATTCCGGGCGCGAAGTAAACCACGCGGATTTCTACGAGACACTTGCCGCGTTCCGCAGCTCGATGTTCCATGCCCGCTACGTCCGCATGATGATCAGAGCGGGGTCTCTGTCGCCCGAGAGTGATCTGGGCGAGAACAACCCGGCAAGCCGCATCCTTGCCAACATGCTCGGCCTGCCTGCCCCCGCTGGCGTCTCGCAATGCTGGACGGGAGAGCCTGCGTCGCCGGTCGACTCGTCGATGACCAACACGATGTCACATCGAAGTAACCCCAAAACGCGAAAGGGATCAGCCATGCCCTCAGACATGCCCGCTTCAGGGCGGTTGCTCAGCGAAGACGCACTCGCCGCGCTCGGCAAGTCGACCGCCGAGTCTTTCGTCGAATGCTGTGCTTCCGGCAATCGTGAGGACGCTCTCAAGTATGCGGCCTCAATATTCCAGGAATGGTCGCCGCGGATGAGTTCCCCGATGGGGCACGTATCGCGATTCCTTACGGTAGCCGAGCGGCTGGGGAGTGAGGATGTCCGGAACGACGTCTGGGAGGCTGCGGTCTCGATCCTTCCCCCGTCGACGCTCACCGGACTCGTCCTGAATCTTCCGCTGCCAGGCAATGCCGGGCCTTCCACTGCCGACGTGCTTGACCAATCCCTGCCGCTCGCGCAAGGACTGCTCAAGCTGCTCGTCACCGATCGCTGCGCCGGGCTCGGGCGAGTCGTGGTGGCAAGGCTGGAGATCGGCGTGGCTGCGGCATCGGCCGCGGTGTCGGATGGTCGATATTCGGAAGCGTGTCTCATCGTCGGTGGGCTGCTGGCGGGATTCCGGGAAATTCACGACTGCTGGGTCTTGATCTCGCAGTCCGTGCTCCGGCAAATCAACCTTAAAATCGGCGAGGACGCCGTACTGGCGGCACAGCGCGAGGCCGCCGGATCGATGGTGCCTCGAGTGCTTGACTCGGCCGGAACGGCCGGCGACCCAGTGGACATGCTGCGTACCATGGCCGCCGGGATGCGCGGCCATCTCTCCGGCCCGAGCGAGAACGGCTCCTTTGTCGTTCGCGAAACTGATGACCAGTTCATCATGGAACTAGACGCGTGCGGGAGCGGAGGGCGGCTACGCCGAGACTTCATGGAGGGTGCCGGCAAACTCCTCGACGCGGCAGGCTTCGTGTCGTCTCCTCGATACTGGACCGCAGGCATGGAGGACGTTCCGCTCTTTTGCTCGCACTGTTTCATTTATCACGAGATTGTTGCGGCCGAGCTCACAGGGAAAGAGTCGCGATTTACGCGGTTCAATCCAGACGCTAATGCGCCGTGCGTGTGGAGCATCTACAAGCGCCGCGAGGACGTTCCGGCCGAGCTACGGAACCGAACCGTTCAGCCCTGAGCTAGGTGCCACAACGACCAGCTAAGCGGCTGCTTCGGTGATGGTGACCTGGAGGCCGAGGGCTTCGAGCTGGCGGAGGTGAGTCGGCCTGGGTTTCGCAGGTCGTGATCCCCACCGCCGAGACGTCGAAGCGGGCCGCGCCGTGGATGGCCAGCGATCCCCACCCGCAACCCATCGAGCAGCCGAGCTCCCGGCCGCTCGGCCAGACCGAGTTCGCGGCAGATCAGCTCATGCGGCCAGCGCCGCGACGCAGATGCCGCCGGCTACCCAGAAGACCAGCCGGTAGCCGTCCAGGGTGGGTTGGCCACCGGCGCCCGACCCGGGAGGCCAGGATGGCCGCGGCAACGGCGCTCCCGAGTGGTCACCGCGCCCGACGCTGCCGCCTGAAATGTGAACGACCCAACGGTGTTCCGTCGCGACTGCTTCAAACCCAACTGCGCCACTACACTTTTCAATCAATGTGACAGTGCCGCCAGCGGCCAAGCCCTCGTCGCTCCGGTCCCGCCTTCAGAAGGGTCCGGAGCGACCGCATTGGCCAGTAGGGAGGCGGTCACCATCAGCTGCTTCTTCATCGCCTCGGCACGGAACCGGCAGCTGGGCACGGTGATCGAGATGGCCGCGACGGCGCGATTATCCGGGCCCAGCACGGGAGCGGCGATGCAGCTGAAGCCCAGGATCGACTCGTCGTGTTCGTAGGCTATGCGTTCGGCGCGCACCTTGCTGAGCTGGCCGGCCAGCAGCGAGGGCACGACGATGGTGTACTTGGTGGTCCGCTTGAGCGGCCGGCTGAACACCTCGCGCAGCACGTTGGCCTTCGAGAACGCCAGTATCGCTTTGCCCAGGCCTGTGCAGTGCGAGGGCATGCGGCGGCCGACGGCGCTGGGCACGCTCGGCGAGCGGGTGCCGGCGAGCTTCTCGAGGTACAGCACATCGGTGCCGACGAGGATGCCGAAGTGGACGATCTCGCGGGTGTTGGCGTGGAGGTCGACGAGGTGCGGCAACGCCGCCTCGCGCAGGCGGCTCAGGTGGGGGACGGTGTGCGCGAACTCGAACAAGCGGATGCCAAGCGTGTACTGCTCGGCGACCTTGTCCAGCAGGCCGCAGTCGACGAGCTTGGTCGCCAGGCGGTGGGCGGAGGCCTTGGGCACGCCCGATGCACATGACATCTCAGTCATGGTCATGGAGTGCGTGGGGGAGCGATCGATTGCCTCGAGCATCGCGAAGCATTTGCCCAGCACCGAGTTCAACTGCCCGTCATTGGGCCGCTCGTCCAGCATCATGTCCACTCACTCCTCCTGTTCGGGCGTTGCCACCCCACAGTGACTTAGGTCACGATACCGGCTGGTGCCCGAAAACGGAAGGTCTCATTCCGTACGGAATCTAGCGCTCACCTGAGCGCCGAGTCGATGGCAGTTCAGTGGGGCGACCACCAGATCCGCGTCAACCTCGTCGCCCCGGGTGACGCGCACGGACCGCAACCCGTTCAGCGTCACGGTCGACGAGGCGGCCGGAACTTGTCGAGGTCAACTGCGACAGTCTTCTGGTAGCCGGGGCGGGTGCGCGCGGCGGTGAACCGGTGTGCTGCGTGGCGTAAGCCCGGTCGAGGGTGGTTTGGCGGTGGATGCGGACCGTTGGGCGGTGCCGAAGTGCACCGAGGCTGGGGGGTGCAACCCGATCCCGGAATCGCGGCGTTCATGGGACGTGCGCAAGGATCCCCGACCCTCAATTCTGGGATCCCGTACTTACTCGGGTTGTCTCACACCAGCCTGACATAGCGGGGCATCACCGGGCGCGCACTGGCGATCAACGGAGGACACGCCTCGTGGCCCGATTCCGCCTGCCCTGAGCAGTGACGCCGACGGCGATGCTGGGGAGTTTCACCCAGCGGTCCCCGAATGTTGACCGTAGATCGGCGAACGTTGCAACATGCAAAACGAACTAGATCCTGCTAAGGAGGGCTTGTGGTAACGCTCGATGATTATCTCGATCGTTATTCAGGTTTGGAGGCGGCGTTGGCGTCGCCCGAGGCTGTGTTGAATCCATATCCGCTCTATCGACGCTTTCTAGATGTCCCGGGTTGGCGAACTCCATCGGGTTATCTTGTCTTTTCCCGATATGCCGACGTGATGTCGATTCTGCGGGATTCCGCTTCGTTCGGACAAGAGCCCCTCCCATACCCGAACTTCCATGTGACAAACCCCCCTGAGCACACGCGAGTGCGGAAACTCGTCGCGAGAGCGTTCACTCCCAGATCCATCAAACAGCAGGACGACAAGATTGCGGGTTGGATCGAAGCGCTGGTCGACGAACTGGTTGAGGCCGGCTCCGTCGACTTCGTTCCCGACTTTGCCCAGCGTCTTTCTGCGACAGTGATTACGGATCTACTCGGCGTGCCTGTCAAAGATGCCCACCTCTGGTATCGGTGGATGGAGGAGATCCACACCTTAAGGGGATACATCAATTTCCTACAACCGGAGAAGGACGCGAAGGCGCAATCAGTGGCCGCGGCGGCGGCAGCAGAAATTGCAAACTACTTCGCGGAGCTGATTGCCTCGAGAAAGGGCACCAGCGACGATAGCCTAGTCAACGGTTTGCTCGAGGCTGGCGACGCCAACGATCAACTGAGCGAAGAGGATGTCCTATACGCGTTGGCCCTCATCCTCGGGGCGGGTCTCGGGACGACCGCTAATCAGCTGGGAAACACGCTGCGTCTTCTCGTCGACCATCCCGACGCCTGGGCGTCTCTGCGCCAAGATCCTTCGCTTGCTTCGAACGTTGTAGATGAAGCTCTACGGTTTGATGGCACAGCGCAGGCGGAGAACCGTATGGCACGTAAGAGTTGTGTCCTGAATGGTGTTCCGATCGAAGCAGGCCAGCCGATCATCATTCTCCTTGCGGCTGCCAACCGAGATCCAGCGATGTTTGCCGAGCCCGACGTGTTCGACATTCGACGTGAGAACGCGAACCAACACTTGGGCTTTAGCTCGGGCATCCATCACTGTCTCGGCGCACATTTAGCTCGGGCTGAACTGGTGCCCGTCTTCGAGACGTTGGCTCGCCGAGTCGAGGACATCACTTTTGACGGCAGCCCCCAATATCATCCCTTCAACAAATTGCGAGGTCATGCAACTCTCCCGATCCGATGCACAGCGGTGAGTAAATAAAAGGCATGGATGCGGAAAGGGATTCGTGGATCTAGGGATTAACGGCAAGGTCGCGCTCGTGGCGGGTGCCAGCAAGGGCATCGGTCGCGCGACGGCAGAGCTTCTGGCTCGTGAGGGGTGCCGCGTCGCGGTCGCTGCGCTTGAGCACGACCAGGAATCGATCGACGAGACTGTTGCTGGGATCATCGAGGCCGGTGGCCAGGCCATCGGCGTTGCCGCAGACTTCACGGTCGGCGAGAAGGTCGAACGCGCAGTGGCGAAGGTGACGGAGGAGCTGGGTTCGCCAGATATCGCGATCGCGAACGTCGACGGCCCCGGAATGGGATCGTTCGCCGAGGTGTCGGACGAGGACTTCAAGAGGTCGATAAACAACATGGCGATGAGTGTCGTGTACCTTGCCCGGGCCGTCGTGCCCCACATGCGGGAACAGGGCTGGGGCCGCATCATCGCCATAAACAGCATGGCCGCAAAGGAACCGGAGATCGGAAGGGTGATGGTGAGTCCCTCGCGGGCCGCAGTCGTCGCGCTCAACAAGAGTCTCTCCGACGAGTTCGCTCGCGACGGGATCACGGTGAACAGCGTCGGGACCGGGTGGTTCCGTACCGATCGGATGATGAAGGCGTACTCCGCAGCGGCAGAGCAGCAGGGGGTCACCTTGGACGATATGCTCGCCGAGCTCACTGCCCAGTTCCCGACCAAGCGCCTGGGCAAGCCTGCTGAGATGGCAGCGGTGTTGGCGTTCCTCTGCTCGGAGGGTGCGGCCTATGTCACCGGCGAGTTCATCAACGTCGACGGGGGGTACCACCGGAGCGCATTCTGAGCACGCTCGGTGAAAGCCTTTCTGCCGAGACGACGATCGGGACTAGCCCTTCCGGGCTAGGAGTTTAGATTGCAGATCCACCTCTGGGAGGGGGGTGGCAATGGACGCTGTGGTTCCTACCGGAGAGCCAGAGGAGTCCATTGAATGTATCAGCTCCTCGACGACCCAGTTCGGGGTCCGATCGGGCATCGCGTACTGAAAACATCCATCGAATAAGCAGATTCAGCATAGAGGTGCGACGTGGTGACACCCGATGATCGAGCAGGCATAGAGTCCGAGCTGCGATTCGACGGCCGAGTCGCAGGCAGCGCTGGTCTGACTCGAGTGCTCGCCACCGAAGGTCGACCGTTCGGGATCCAGGTCAACGGGGTGCTCCCGGGCGCAGTGACCCGTGCCCAACGTTCAACTGATGAGAGCAGATCGCCCTCGCACGAGATCGACATGTCCCCAACGCTGGTCGCGCCGGGCGTCGTCTGGTTGGTCCACGAGCAGTGTGTCGTTAGCAGCAAGTTCTTCGCTACGAGTTCGGGTCGTATGAGAGCTGTCTATACCGGGGTTGCTGAGGGCGATCAGGCTCCTGATCTTAAGGAGTGGACCCTCGAGGCAGCCCGTGACAACTGGCAGCAGATCGCGGCGAGCGAGCCACCGATCAATGCCGAGAATGCGCGGGACTACAAGGACTTTCGCATCGCAGCGTTTCGCATGAACGTCAAGAGCGTGCCAGAGACGATCGCATAGCGAGGTACGTGCGTCACACCACGTGAGTGGAAGGAGTGTTTCATGGAACTGATACCAGGCGCGCAAGAGTTACGTGCTCGCAGAATGTGCAGGAAGGCAGAAGGCGTCGTCTCGGTGGTGCTCGGCCGTGATGACGGTTCAGACTTACCGGAGTTCACCTGTGGCGCGCACATTGACTTGGCGCTGAGGAGCGACCTCATTCGCCAGTATTCGCTTTGTAGCGATCCGGGCGTGCGAGACGAGTGGACGATAGCCGTCCTTCTCGAGCCAAACAGCCGTGGCGGGTCCGAGTATGTGCACAAAGTACTCCAACCGGGCACGTCCATTCAGGTTGCTGGCCCGCGCAACAACTTCCCGTTGGTCGAGGCCGACCAGTACCTCTTCATTGCCGGTGGGATCGGCATCACTCCGCTCTTGCCCATGGTCCGTGAGGTGGACCGTCAGGGCAAGAACTGGACGATGCTGTACGGAGGGAGGCGTCGTGCGTCGATGGCGTTCCTCGACGACCTGAGTCGCTTCAATTCCCATGTAACGGTCGTGCCGCAGGATGAACGCGGACTGCTCGACTTGAGAGCTGCGATCAGTCCGTTGCGAGCCGACGCCGCCGTATATTGCTGCGGTCCAGAGCCGCTAATTTCGGCGGTCGAGGCCACGTGCGCCGAGTTGGGGCGGACAGCCCCACACGTCGAGCGGTTCAGTGCGCGTCAGGGTTCGGGTAGCAGCGTGGGTGAACGAGAAACCAGCGCTTTCGAGCTTGTCCTGTCCGAATCGGGGAGGCAGGTTACGGTCCCAGCCGACAAGACGATCATCGAAGTCTTGGACGAAGAAGGCATCTTCGTTCCGATGTCCTGCACAGCAGGTTTCTGCGGCACGTGTGAAACCGAGGTCGTGAGCGGCATTCCGGATCATCTCGACGACTACCTCACCGACGAACAGCGGGCGACGAACAAGACGATGATGGTATGTGTAGGTCGCAGCAAGACCCCCGTGCTGGCTCTCAAGCTATAGTCATCCAGGCCGGGTCCGGGCACCTGCCGTAGCTGGCTGGCTGGCTCGGTCCGCCGTCGCGCGGTAACACGGCTACGCCCGCCAGACCGACGACCAACAGCGCAGCCGACAGGCCGCCGATGCCAATTGCGGGTGTGGAAGCCCTATTCGGGAGATGCGCCCTCCACACAGCGGCCAGTCGCCAGCGGAGCAGTCGATTGTGGGGTTTGGTGTCGAAGATCGACAGGTAGGCGTTGGTCCCCTCGAGGCACTCGATCATTCCGTTCAGGCGTAACCGGCCGGATGGGCCGCGCGACAACCGTTCCGGCGACTGGGGCGGTGTGCTTGATGGCGTCCCGGGCATGACCGAGGCTGGGCGCCCTGATGAGCTTCGCTGGAGCGCTTCTCGCTGTGCGGAACCGTTCTGTTGTCATATACGCACGCCCGCCGCGAGGATGGCCCCGTGGGCGCAATTGACATCTCCAAAGCGGCGGACGCGAGCGTCGCGACTGGACCCACGCAGGGCCGTTTGCACCGAAAACCCGGCTTGACCTCGACCAGGAGATCGGCGATGCGATGGTCCGCCTTTTAGATCAGGTAATGGTGCCCCGAGTGCCAACTCGTAAAGAGCGCACCGAAATCGAAAGGATGGATCACCGTACGGCGCAACCGAACCAGGCGCGTGTCTGCGCAGAGTCCACCGTTTACACGGTTTGTGTTGAGCCGCAGGGCATCGAGCTCGTGGCGCGCCACGGAGAGACGGTCATAGCAGCGGCTGAACGCCTCGGTTGGAGATGGCCGACAATCTGTCACGGCGACGGCGAATGCTCCGTCTGCTGGGTCAAAGTGATCGGTGGTTCCGCACATATAAGCCCGATGTCCGAAGATGAGCGCGCCACGCTCGAGCTGCTGCCGTCGAGCATCATTGATAAGAACGATTCGTCCCCCGTCCGGCTCCGCTTGCCAAGCCCGGATTCTTGGCGACGCCACCGTGGCCAAGAGGGGGGGTCACGCCGCAGGACGGCGCCAGATAGACACCCCCTGGAAGACCTTCTCGACGCCGGCCGGATCGGGTATGTCCTGCTGGATGTCGAGTGCCACCACCCGCGCCCCGTCGCGACACCACGAAAGTCGAGGATGACGCAATGAATAAGGACGACATGACGCATACGCGCAACGAGCTGTTCATCGGAGGCAAATGGGTATCTCCGAGTGGCCCTGAGGTGATCGAGGTCATCTCGCCGCACTCGGAGCAGTTGGTGGGGTCGGTACCCGACGGTTCGGCAGCAGACATGGACCGAGCGGTGTCGGCTGCGCGTGATGCGTTCAACGGCTTCTGGGGTATGACCGCTCCCCACGAGCGGGCGATGATCATGCAGCGCTTCCTCGAGGTCTACGGGAAGCACGCAGACGAGATGGCCGAAACCATGGTCGTCGAGATGGGAAACCCCATCTCGGTAGCCCGACCTAGCCACGTCGGCGCTGCGTACACGATTCTCGAGTACTACACGAAGCTAGCGGCGACGACGCAGTTCGAGGAGGAGCGGGCAGGGGCCCGTTCGACCAGCGTCGTCCGGAAACTGCCGGTCGGGGTTGTCGCGGCCATTGTTCCGTGGAACGGACCGCCATCCCTGTCGATGGTCAAGATCGCACCAGCGCTCGCGGCCGGATGCACGATGGTGCTGAAGCCGGCTCCGGAGGCCCCGTTGACTTCCTACGTGCTCGCCGAGATCGCCATGGAGGCCGGGTTGCCCGAGGGAGTGCTCAACGTCGTGCCCGCCGGGCGCGAGGTGGGCGAGTACCTCGTGACCCATCCTGACGTGAACGCGGTGTCGTTCACCGGTTCCTCGCCGGCCGGGCGTCGGATTGCGTCGCTCTGTGGTGGTCTCCTGAGGCCGGTCACGCTCGAGCTCGGCGGGAAGTCCGCGGCGATCATCCTGGCGGATGCCGACCTCGACTCGACCGTCGAGGGGCTCCGCACCGCGGGCTTCAGGAACACCGGTCAGGCCTGCGTAGTGAACTCACGGATACTGGTGCCTGAACACAGGTTCGGAGAGTACGTCGACGCGATCTCCGCGCTGGCATCTGGCCTCCGGATCGGTGATCCATCCGATCCGGATACCGAGTTCGGTCCGCTGGTCTCGGCGCGTCAGCGGGACCGGGTGGAGGGGTACATCCGCACGGGTCTCGAGGGAGGCGCCAGGATCACCACGGGCGGCGGCCGGCCGGCCGGCATGCCGACCGGTTGGTACGTCGAGCCGACGGTCTTTGTCGACGTGGACAATTCGATGACGATCGCTCGCGAGGAGATCTTCGGTCCGGTCGTCATGGTGATGCCGTATCGGGAGGAGGCGGAGGCGATCGCGATCGCAAACGACAGCGAGTATGGGCTCCATGGCACGGTGTGGACTCAGGACCCAGATCATGGACTCGAGGTCGCGCGACAGGTGAGGGTGGGCACACTCGCTGTCAACGGTTTCGGATGCGACATCGTAGCGCCGTTCGGGGGGATGAAGGGCAGCGGACTCGGGCGCGAAATGGGCCCCGAGGGGCTCGATGCCTTCCTGGAGCTCCAGTCCATTCTCTTGCCGATGCCGAGCGCGTGAGGTCGGAGGCGAGATGAGGGCAGCAGTCGTCAGGAAACCGGGGACCATCGAGATCGAGCAGATCGATCGACCCCGGCCGGGCCCCGGAGAGGTCCTCGTGAAGGTCGTCGCGACCGGGGTGTGCCGCTCGGACCTATCAGCATTCCTCGGCAAGGTCCCGGTCCCGTTGCCGGTGGTGCTCGGCCACGAGGGAGCGGGAATCGTCGAGGAGCTTGGTGCGGGAGTGGACGACCTCGAGCCCGGTGATCACGTGGTTATGTCGATCACTCCAGGTTGCGGGATGTGCTTCCAGTGCCAGAGCGGCTCCTTCGGGCTCTGCGAGCGCGCCGCCGGGCGATCGATCGGTGGGGTGCTTGCGAACGGCGCGATCCGGATCAGCAAGGGGGACGAGCAGCTGCACCACTTCCTGTTCCAGTCCTCGTTCGCGGAATATGCCGTGATCGCCCGATGGAGCGCAGTCAAGATCGACTCGGACCTGTCGCTGGAGGTTGCGTCGCTGGTCGCGTGTGGTGTGATCACCGCCTACGGCGCGGTCGCTCGGAAGGCCAAGGTCGGGTTGGGTGAGAGCGTGCTCGTAATCGGTGCCGGCGGCGTCGGTCTCTCGGTCATCATGACGGCGGCGGCATCCGGTGCCAGCCCCATCATCTGTGCCGACACCAAGCCCGAGGCATGCGCCCTCGCTATGGAGCTGGGTGCCACGCATACGGTCGTGGTGGGGCCCGATGTCGACTTGCCGTCGATAGTCATGGATCTTACTGGGCATGGGGTGGATCACGCGTTCGACGTCGTGGGGACGTCGCCGACCATTACAACAGCCTTCAATTGTCTGCGGGCGGGTGGTCAAGCTGTCGCCATCGGGCTCAGCGAGACCACCGCAGTGGGTTCCATCTCGCTCCACGGACTCATCGCGGAGCGGAGGCTGACCGGGACGACCAACGGCTCGATCCGTCCGCAGGTCGACATCCCCGCCGTCCTCCGGCTCTACCGAGAGGGCCGATTCCCACTCGATCGTCTGATCACCCGCCGGTACTCGCTCGAGGGTGTGGGCGACGCGCTCGGTGATCTCGAGGGTGGGACGGGTCGTGGGATGATCTTCTTGTAGTCGCTGTGAAGGTGTTCCGCGTGCGCACGCCGCCCGCTCTTTACGTTGCATTGCTGTCTAGATGGCATAAAACCCGGGGGGCGTACCCGCCGCCGAGCACGTCTGGGAGACGACGCCATGCCGCCTCGTGGTCGACGAGCCGTTCGACGACGACCGTTTCCCGGTAGTCGCGTAGCCGGAGCGTAACGAGTGCCGTTCTACGAACGCGGAGACGTTCGCATCTACTTCGAGGTTGTCGGCTCGGGCTTCCCCCTCCTCTTGATTCCGGGCGGCGGCCTGGAATCGTCGGTCGGCGTGTGGTCGTCGGGTGACGGGTTACGCGCGCCCGTCAACGCCATGGAGGAGTTCAGGGGCGCCCCGGTCATAATGAGCATGTCGAAAATATCGCACATGAGTGCTGTACACTC
>Ga0116129_1000882_pt1 | contig 17702 bp, 11 predicted proteins | sample June2015DPH_17_2_FD_89732 | JGI IMG/M metagenome (GOLD analysis project Ga0116129, IMG submission 89732) | Peatland microbial communities from SPRUCE experiment site at the Marcell Experimental Forest, Minnesota, USA - June2015DPH_17_10 | ecosystem: Environmental > Terrestrial > Soil > Wetlands...
CCAGGATTCAGATTTTGCAGACATGGCTGCTCACTACGGCCACCCACCCAAAGTGATCTGGCTGCGATGCGGAAACCAGCCAGTGGCTACAGTTGAAGCACTATTGCGTCGTCACGCCAAAAATCAGAACATTACCGCCGCCTGTTTGGAAATCTTCTGATTCGATCCTGACCTACAACACTCGAATCAATGCGTCGCTGCACGAGTCGTCTAGTATCGTGACACAAAAAACATCCGACGTTATCGGAATGCGTCGGTCCGCAAGCGCCGATTCACGGACAGTCCACCGAGTCGTCTCGGTGTTGCGGAATGAATCCGTCGCGGCGGAAGCAATGCCCTAGAGCGCGTCTCAATGAACTGGGGCCTCCCTTCTTAGCTCAAGCATTTTGTCCAAGTTGACCTGAAGTGCGACACGGCGGTGACCCAGTGTATCAAGTTGGCGTCAGGCGGACTGACAAGATCGGCGCCCACTCTGCCCTTCACTTCGGCGGCTGCCGATCCAGGGATCATAACGCAAGCGCTTCCGCGATCTGCGCAACTTCGATCTGCGACTGGCCGCTCATGTCGGCGATCGTGCGCGCCACCTTCAAGACTACGGAGCCGTCACGTTGGCACAGCTATGCAACTATAGACGAGCCGTATGAATAATGGCGCCATCAAAATCACATAGATGGCGTGTAGTTCCGAAGGGTAGATAAGCCGATCGTCTCGGTACCCTGTTTGCCATTCTCCTGGAAGAGTAATATCGCGGCGACCGTCGGTTGAATCTGGCACGATTCTCGGCGCTCAAATGCAAGCGGCTTATTTACCGGGTCTTGTCCTCTGAGCCACAAATAGGCCGTCGCAAATATACTTCCGCGCCACGTAATCCTAAAAATTAAGTCTTGTTGACACGAAACGCCGCAATTCGTTCGCCATAGTTAGGCGCCCAGCCGGGATATCGATAATGCTCGTGTGCAAGAGCTGCCGCTAGCGGCATGCCATCGGTTTCGATCATCAGGCGCTTGATAGCAGCATTCGTATGCCAGCTACTCGCCAGTACTTCGCCGACGAAGCTCGCGAGCACCTTCTCGAATTCACCGGCCGCGACGAGCAAATCCACCAGTCCCGTCTCTTGCGCGGCTGCCGCATTGACTTCGCGACCGGTGAACATCATCAGTTTGGCAGCAGCCACGCCAATGCGGCGCGGCAAACGTTGCGACATACCCCAGGCGCTCACCAGGCCCCATTTGCGGTGGGCGTCCGCGAAGCGCGCGGTAGCGTCGGCAAAAATGAAATCACAGGCGAGCGCGAGTTCAAGACCGCCCGTGAAGCAAACTCCGTGCACCGCCGCGACCACCGGCATCGGTAACCGCGCCAACCGCTCGATCCACTGATTCGCCCCACAAAGGCGCCAGGTCTCGATCACAGACCTATAGCCACTTTCCAAAACGCCGGATATACACACGTTTGAGAAGTTGCGTCAGCACGCAATAGGCCACCAGTATCGCGGCCAACCACGGGAAATACCCTAATGGCAGTGACTCGAGTTTCAGCGCGGGGGCCAGGGGGGAGAACGGCAGCCAAACTCCGCAGGCCATGATCAGCAGTGTGAGCAGTACGACGGGCCATGCTGCCGTGCTCTGTATGAAGGGGATTTTCTCCGTGCGGATCGTATGTACGATGAGGACTTGTGTCAGCAGCCCCTCAACGAACCAACCTGACTGGAACAGCGATTGCTTGACGGGCGCGTTGGCGCCAAAACCGTACCACAGGATGAGAAAAATGCTGATATCAAAGAGCGAGCTGATGGGACCGACACACAGCATAAAGGTGGCAATGCTGCGGGCCTCCCACTGACGCGGGCGCTTCAAGAACTCATCGTCCATGCGGTCCCAGGGGATCGCCGTCTGTGACACATCGTAGAGTAAGTTCTGCACCAGGAGCTGAATGGCCAGCATGGGCAGGAATGGCAGCACTGCGCTGGCGATCAGCACGCTCAGCACGTTGCCAAAGTTGGAGCTGGCGGTCATCTTGATGTACTTGATGATATTGCCGAACGTCCGGCGCCCTTCCACCACGCCCTGCTCCAGCACGAGGAGGCTCTTTTCAAGCAGGATGATGTCGGCGGCCTCCTTCGCGATATCGACGCCGGAATCCACGGAGATGCCGACATCGGCCTCACGCAGGGCGATCGCGTCGTTGATACCGTCGCCCATGAAGCCGACGGTATGATGGCGCGCCTTGAGCACCTTCACGATGCGCGCCTTCTGCGCGGGCGAGAGCTTTGCCAGGATGGTCGCGCGCTCGGCGAGCTCGCCGAGCGCTTCATCGGACAGAGGCTCGATCTCGCTGCCGGTGGCAACCTCTCGCACCTCGAGCCCCACGTCGCGGCAAATCCGGCGGGCGATGACCGTATTGTCCCCGGTTAGGATCTTGACCGAAACGCCGTGCCCGCGCAGCAGCCGCAGCGCCTCAGACACATTTTCCTTTGGAGGGTCCAGGAAGGTCACGAAGCCGGAAAAAATGAGGTTGGCTTCGTCCTCGACTCTGAATGCCTTCGGACCCGACTCAATGGCCTTGTAGCCTACGGCGATGACGCGCATGCCGTCTTCATTGAGATCATCCCGCAATTCCTTGAGTTGCTCGCGCAATTCCGCCGTGAGCGGCACGACGTTCCCCTGGTCCTCCGCCTGCGAGCAGATCTGCAACATTTCCTCCACCGCGCCCTTGCAATAGAGCAGATCGACGGCGCTTGCCTGTTGTAGCACCACCGACATGCGACGGCGCGTGAAGTCAAACGGAATCTCGTCGATCTTTCTGAACGACTTTTGGAGGTCGCGCAGACCCTGTTCCCCGCCTCGCTCCACGACGGCGCGGTCAAGGAGGTTCTTGAGGCCGGTTTGGAAGAAACTATTGAGGTAGGCGTGCTCCAGCACGCGTCCACTGTTTTGACCGTGCAGGTCCACATGCTTCATGAGTAAGACGTGATCCTGGGTCAGCGTTCCGGTCTTGTCGGTGCATAGAATGTCCATGGCACCCAGGTTTTGAATCGCGTTGAGCTGCTTGACGATGGTTTTTCGGCGCGACAACGCGAGTGCACCGCGTGCCAGATTCGCGTTCACGATCATGGGCAGCATTTCCGGCGTGAGGCCGACCGCCACCGCCACGGCGAAGAAGAACGCGTCCATCCATTGGCCCTTCATGAGACCGTTGATAAAAAAAACGATCGGCACCATGGCCAGCATGAAGCGGATGAGCAGCCAGCTCACGCGGTTGACGCCGCGATCAAAGGCGGTGTGCGTGCGCCGACTGACCAGACTCGAGGCCATGCCCCCGAAGTACGTGCGCTGCCCGGTTGCGAGTACCACCGCCTTGCCGGCGCCGCTGATCACGCTGCTGCCCATGAACAACAAGTGGGATTGGTCGAACAGGCTGAACTCGGACGGTGGACCATCGCCGCGAAGGTCTTCCGCTTCGCTGCGCAGTTCGGCGCTCTTTTCCACCGGCATGGCTTCGCCGGTCAGCGTCGATTGCGTCACAAACAGATCCCGCGATTCGAACAGCAGCAGGTCCCCGGGGATCATGTCACCCGCAGACAGCAACACGATGTCGCCGGGCACCAGTTGTTCCACAACGATCTCCGAGGCGTTGTAATCGAGAGAGCTGGGCTCGCGCTTGCCGATCGCTTCGTTATCGGCGCGCAGGACGGAGACCTTGTTGCGTACCAACTTGCGCAGGGATTCTGCCTGGATCAGCGACTTCCATTCCTGCCAGAAGCGCAGGCCGGTGCTCAGGGCGACCATCACCGCCATGACGAGGGCGGCCTTGACATCGCTCGTGAGAAGCGACACTGCCCCGAGCAGGACCAATACACCATTGAAGGGATTGTTCGCGGCATGCCAGAGAAGCGCCGGCCAGCCCGGCACGTGATGAGTCACCACCTCGTTCGGACCGAAATGCGCAAGACGCCGCTGAGCATCTCCCCATGTCAATCCCTCGAACCGAGTGCGCAGCCGAGCGAGGACGTCGCGCAGGCTGGCGTGCGCGCACTCGCCCAGATCGGCATACGGTTCAGGCGGCGCTTCATCAAGCGTGTCGTCAACCGTCCGGGCATCAGTACGCCCGACCGCCATTGCATGTGCGCTGATACGCGCCACGTAATCGTCGTCCCCTGAGCCTGAAGACAGTGCTGAGTCGCGATCGGAATCCGCGATGCCGACTGCCAGTGGCAGATGAACGCGGAATACGCTTCCGCGTCCGATTTCGCTCTCGAGCTCCACGGAGCCGCTCATGCGCTCTACGGCCCACTTGACGATGGCGAGCCCCAGCCCTGTGCCACCCTCCGGCCGAGATCGGCCCTTGTCGATACGATAGAACCGCTCGAATACCTTTACATGATGCTGCCGCGAGATGCCGGGTCCTTCGTCAATCACTTCAATGATCGCTTCGGCACCACTGGCCCGGGCACGCAGTCGGATCGGCCTGTCCAGCGGACTATAACGAATCGCATTTTGCACCAGGTTCATCAGCGCCAGACGTAGCAGCCCCGAATCCATCACTGCGATCACGTCCTGAACCTCGGCGACTTCCAGGCGCTGCCCTTTTTCCTCGGCCACGACACCTAGAAGGTCGGTCACCTGCGACACGACGCTTCTTACCGGAGCGGCGATGAGGCGCACGGGGGTCGTGTCGTCATCCGCCTGCGCCAGAAGTAGCAGGCGGTCAATGAGTTGATTGAGGCTCGCCGCCTCCTCCAGCATGCTGCCGATGGCATCGCGCAACCCCCGGACATCTCCCTGGCGCAATCCCACTTCGCCGACCGCCTGGATGGCCGTGAGCGGTGTGCGTAGCTCGTGCGAAGCATCCGCCGTAAACCGCCTGAGCTCGGCGAAGGAATCTTCGAGTCGCCCGAGCATCCCATTGAAAACACTTGCCAGTTGGCCGAGTTCATCCTGGGTGTTGACTATGGGTAGGCGCTCGCTCAGCGACTGCGCGGACAGCCGGCGAGTCCGCTCCACCATCAGCCTGAGCGGCGCCAGCGCTCTATCGGCGGCGAAGTATCCGGCCACGGCGAAGGCACAAGCGGCGCCGGGCAGGCCGATGAGAAGAACGAGTAGAACGACCGCACGAGAAGTCGGTATCCAAATACCGCCCATCAGGGCTGCCATCAGGCCGCTCACGAGGACCACAACGCCGGCGCCCGCGTACCAAGCTGCCAGACGGATGCGCAACGAATGCCGCCGCCGACTCATACGTCCGGCTCTGCGCGCAGCACGAATCCAACGCCGCGGATGGTTTGGATGAGAGTACTCGATCGGCCCGCATCGATTTTGCGGCGTAGATGCGCGATATGCACATCGATCACGTTGTCGAGCGGCGTCTCGCGGCTGACATCCCGCCAGACGTCTTTCGCGAGCATTCCGCGTGTGACGATCTGTCCGGGTTGGCGCAATAGATACACCAACAGATCGAATTCCCGCGGCGTCAGATCGATGCGCTGCCCGCCTCGACGGACGCTGCGCGTTTCGAGGTCCGCGGTCAAATCGGCGATCTGTCGTCGCAGCGGCTCTGCGGGCGCTGACCTGCGCAGCAATGTGCGGATTCTCGCGATGAGCTCCGCAAAGGCAAATGGCTTGACCAGATAATCGTCAGCGCCGGACTCGAGGCCGAGGACTCGGTCGGCTACCGCATCGCGTGCCGTCAGCAAGAGGATCGGCGTTTGCGTGCCGCGCGCCCGGACAGCCTTCAGGATCTCGATGCCGTCGCGGCCGGGAAGCATCCAATCGAGTACGACGATGTCAAAGGTCTCTGTGCTCAGCAGGGAGAAGCCCTTCTCACCCGTGTGGGCGAGTGTCACGGAAAACCCTTCCGCGCGCAGGCCCAATTCGAGCGCGCGAGCCGTCTTCTCGTCGTCTTCTATAATCAGTAAGCGCATTGCCTGTTCACTTTGAAAGCGCATTCTCGCGGCGCGATCCCGCGCGCAGAGCCACTTCGCTCTCCCGGGTAGTCGATCATGAAGCCGCACAAGAATAACCGAAGAGTGATGATGGCACCGATTCCAATGGCCGGCCTAAGTGATGCACCGTTCGATCGGGCGCGTCTCTGAATAACTCTTCAGAAACGCAAATCAGGTGAACACCTACCCTATCGCCGTTGCTTGTGCCGTTGGCGCAGATGTAGACCCTATGGACCCACAACCTAGTACCCCGACCCGCGATGCAGGCCGTCATCCATGTTGATGGGTGGCCGCACATCGAGGGTTTGGATCATGGCCTGCCGAAGAGTTCCTGACGGCTGGGAGGCGTTGATGCGCTGACCGTTCGGAGCCACTTCTCGTCAGGCCTTTGCGCCACTGCTGAGCCACGAGGAGAGTGTCATGGCTGCGTTTTTTTTGACTGATCGCCTGTTGAGTCCGCGCACGGTTTTTCTGCTGCTCATAGCCGGCGCCACGATCTCGGGGCCCGCGCGCAGCGAGGCCGCCCCGGATGCCGAGGAGAGCTATGCGACCGGCGACGCAACAGCAACAGCAACAGCAGCAGCGACTCCGTCTCCGACCCCGCCACCCCAATCCGACGAGAACAATCAAAATGACCGTTTCGGCTGGCCGACGGCTGACGAGAACGCCTTCGTCGCGAGGGGGCAGGCGACCTACATATGGACGCGCAAATTCAGTTTCCATGCCGATTACACCGGGCCTCAGAGCTTGATTACGACACCCGAGTCCTCCTATACCCTCTCCTTCACCGGCTATCTGGGTGCGCGCGCGCCGTGGGAGGGGGGCGAGTTATACGTGGACCCGGAAGCCTTTCAAGCCCATCCACTCTCCAATTTGTATGGATTGGCCGGTATTCAGAATGGCGAGCTGCAGAAGGCAAGCGGCGAGGAAATACGCGCTTATCTTGCCCGGGCGTTCGTGCGTCAGACCTTCGATCTGGGGGGAGAGTCGCGCGAGGTGCCTGCGGGCTTCAATCAATTGGCGACGCACTACGCAAGCCGCCGGCTCGTCTTCACACTCGGCAAATCGCCGCTGACCGATTTTTTTGGCAGAAATAGTTACGCTTCTGATCCCCGCACGCAGTTTCTGAATTGGTCGCTGATTACCTACGGCGCCTACGACTACGCCGCCGATGCGCGCGGCTACACCATTGGCGGTTTCGGCGAGCTTGACTGGGACAATTGGTCGTTTCGCGCCGGCCGAGCCATGGAGCCCACCGTCGCCAACGGTCACTCGCTCTATTACAACCTCTTCAAACGCCACGGTGATCAAATCGAGATCCAACACGATCACGAGATGCACGGCTTGCGGGGCTCGGTCAGCGTCTTGGTGTACCGAAACGTGGCCAACGCAGGCAACTACGCGCAAGCGGTCGCCCTCGCGGAGCAAACAGGGACAACTCCCGATATCACCGCGCACCGCTATCTCGAGGCCAAAGACGGCTACGGCATGAGCGTCGAGCAATCGATTTCCGCCTCGGTCGCGATTTGGGGCCGCGGGATGTGGTGCGACTGCAAGGTTGAGCAGTACGCGTTCACTGAAATAGACAATTCCTTGTCGGCGGGTCTGTCACTCAAGGGAGCCCCGTGGAAACGGAACGACGACACGGTGGGTATGGCTTTTTCTTTGAACGGGCTCAGCCCCGAGCACCGCGCGTATCTCGCCGCAGGGGGGTTGGGCGGCTTTCTCGGCGACGGGCGTTTGAACTACGCCAAGGAGCAAGACTATGAACTGTATTACAGCGCGCTCGTATATCGCGGCGTCCACCTGACCGCGGACTATCAGCGCATCGTCAATCCAGGCTACAACCTCGATCGACATGGGCCGGTGAACATGCTGAGCGCCCGCGTTCACGTCGAACTGTAGTCATCTCGATAGCCGCAACCCTGAAGAAATCTTCAGAACCGCGCATCCAGCAAGCTCCTATCATCGCAATGCACGAGAGCCAATGCGTTTTGTCAGCGACCGACGGCAAGATTGATCAATCTGTTGAGGAATTTTTTCAAACTCTATGGACCCACAACCTAGTACCCCGACTCACGATGTAGACCGCCGATCCGGGTTGACGGATGGCAGCACATCGAGGGTTTGTATCATGGCCTGCAGAAGAGTTGCTGATGGGCAGGAGGCGCTGATGCGCTGAGCTTTCGCAGCAACTTCTCCCCAGGCTTCTGCACCGTTCTGAGCCACGAGGAGATGTCATGACTGCGTTTTTCGCTGATCGTCTGTTGAGCCCGCGCGGGGTTCCCGCCGCGGCCACCTCTCTTCCCACGCCACCCGCCACGCACCCCGGGCCGATCGCAGTTTTCGCGCTGGTCACGACGGTTTTGCGCGCAATCAGCGAGTGGGTGTTCCTCCTCTCGATGGTTACTGCGATCGCTTTATTCGTCCTTGTAGCAGCTGGGGCGTCGGGCCTGCTGGGCTGACGAGCGCCCGTGGCCATAGTTAAGACCGTTGAGCACGTAACAATAAATGACTTCGTCTACCTAGGATCAGAGCTATGAATTGGAAAAGCACCATGCCGTTACAACCGCTCACGCTCGCGCGTGAACCCGCCCACCGCGGCGCCCAGCTCGACAGCGAGCACATCGGGGACATCCGGGGCGGTTTGGGCACGATTCCTCAGCATGACACCGGACCGCGCGCGGGGTGGTGGGCGCGCTTCAAGACCCTGCTCGCGATCTTGGGACCCGGGCTCATTGTGATGGTGGGCGATAACGACGCCGGCGCCTTCGGCACCTACACCCAAGCGGGCCAGAACTATGGCACCACGCTCTTGTGGACTCTGTTGCTATTGGTCCCCGTACTGTATGTCAATCAGGAGATGGTCCTGCGACTGGGCGCAGTGACCGGGATCGGGCACGCCCGCTTGATTTTGGAGCGATTCGGCAAGTTCTGGGGCGCCTTTAGCGTCATTGACCTCTTTATCTTGAATGCCCTCACCATCGTGACCGAGTTCATCGGCTTGACGCTCGCCTTCGATTACTTGGGCATTTCCAAGCTGCGGGGTGTGATGATTTCCGGGGTCATCATCATGGGCGCGGCCAGCACCGGTGATTTTCGCCGCTTCGAACGTTTTTCGCTGGCCTTGGTGTTCGGCAGTCTCTTGCTCGTACCGGTGTTTCTCATGGCGCATCCGCCGATGGGGCAGCTCGCGCACGACTTCCTCGTCCCCGGGTTTCCGCGGCATGCGCCGCTCGCCGACGTGATGCTCCTCATCATCGCCATCGTTGGAACCACGGTGGCGCCCTGGCAACTGTTCTTTCAGCAAAGCTACGTGGTCGATAAGCGCATCACGCCCCGATTTATCCCCTATGAACGAATCGACCTCTGGCTGGGTATTGCATTGGTGATCATTGGCGCCGTCGCCATGATGGCATTTAGCAGCACTGCCTTCGAAGGTACTGCGGAGTTTGGTCGATTCAAGGATGCGAGTGCCGTCGCCGCCGGCTTGGGCTTGCATGCCGGGCGCACCGCCGGCGTGCTGTTTGCAGTGGCCCTCATTGACGCCTGTATTATCGGTGCATCCGCGGTGTCCCTGTCGACGGCGTATGCCATCAGCGATGTCCTCTCCCTGCGGCACTCTTTGCACCGCAAGCCGGCTGATGCCAAGGGATTTTATGCGGTCTACTTCGGACTGATCGCGATTTCGGCGGCCTTGGTGCTGACACCGGGTACTCCCTTGGGGCTTCTCACCAATGCGGTGCAAACGCTCGCCGGAGTGCTCTTGCCCGGTGCGACGGTTTTTCTGTTGCTGCTCTGTAACGATAAGGCAGTTCTAGGACCGTGGGTGAACACCTTCAAAGTCAACCTCTTCACGGGTGCCGTTATCGCCGTGCTCGTCATGCTATCGGTGATCCTGACAGCGTCAGTCATGTTTCCGGACATCACAGGGGGACAGATTCTTGCAGTTCTCGGTGGCGGCAGTGCCCTGGCGCTGGTGGCGACGATTGCACTCTTGCTGTGGCAGCGACGTCGTGGAGTAACACCGAGTGCTGGGCCAGCGGTACCGCTGTCTGAACGTTCGACCTGGCGGATGCCGCCGCTGGCCGAACTTCCGCGCCCCGAACTGACGGTGCTCAACCTCGCGTTCCTGACGGTGCTCCGCGGTTATCTGTTTGTCGCGGGAGGTTTGGTACTGGTGCGGATCGGGCAATTGATCGCGGGCGGCCATTGAATTCGAAGGGGTCGATGACAGTTGATGCAGTGAATAGGTGAATCTAGTCGGAGGTGACGTATGCAACAGATTACACAGACCTCGATGGGCTCTGAGCGCTATCGCAAGACGACGCACCGCGCCCAATTTTTAGCGCAAATGCATCAAGTGGTGCCGTGGGCGACACTGTGTGCCCTGATCGAACCACACTTTCGAGAGGGGTATAAGGGCCCGCGGTCGGTGGGGCTCGAGCGAATGTTGCGAATTTACTTCCTGCAACAGTGGTTCTGCCTGTCCGACGCCGCCGCCGAAGAGGCGTTAGACGACTCGATGGCCATGCGCGCGTTCGTGGGGATCGATGGGAGTCGCGAACCGGTTCCCGATCAAACCACGATCTGGCGGTTTCGGCTGCAGCTGGAACAGCGCCGGTTGGGACGGCAATTGTTCACCGCCGTGAGTCAGCACCTGAAGGCCGCTGGCCTTAAGCTCAGCATGGGAACGATCGTGGACGCAAGCATCACTAGTGCATCGAGTTGGCTGCGGCGGCAAGATCTTTCGGGCGATCGCGAGCGACACCACTCCAGGGAAGTCGCCGCCGATGCCTCGCCATGATGATGCACTCACCCGCATGTCGGCCCGGGCTTCGCGAGTGGGCTTTCGCCCAAACGTTGGAACTCGTGGAGTGGTTTGCGCTCTGTGTGCTGCCGCGCGGCCGGCTTCGAAGGCGCCTCCTCGGTCTGGTAGATCGAGGCTTTGCCACAATGCACCGAAAGAATTGCGACGATGGCCTTTGACATGGGGGAGCCGTCATGTCTGGTACTCTGATTCTCCTCGAACTCGCGGGCTATGTGGGACTGCTCCTCTGGGGCACTCATATGGTGACCAGCGGGGTGCAGCGCGGGTTTGGCGCGGAGCTGCTCGTCTGGCTGGGGCAGAATCTCCAGCAGCGCTGGCGTGCCTTTCTCGTCGGTGTGGGAGTGACCGCCGCGCTCCAGAGCAGTACCGCGACCGGCCTCATCGCCACCTCCTTTACGGTCACGGGCTTGATCGGGCTCGGGCCCGGCCTTGCGGTCATGTTGGGCGCCAATGTCGGCACCACGCTGATTACTCAGATTCTCTCCGTCGACATTGGCCCCATCGCACCGCCCCTGATCCTGGCGGGTGTCCTGACCTTCCGCTGGTCCGACGATGACCGCGTCAAGAACCTTGGCCGCATCGCGATTGGTCTGGGCCTGATGTTGATGGCGCTTGGCGGCCTGGTGCATGCGCTCGGCCCGATTGAGCATGCCGCGGCACTAAGAACCGTACTTGATGCGTTGGGGGATCAGCCGGTTCTTGCGCTGCTGATCGCGGCAATCCTAACGTGGGGTTGTCATTCGAGCGTGGCCGTGGTGCTGCTCGTCGTCTCGCTGGCGGCGACGCATGTGATCGCCCCGGTTCCCTCCCTTGCTCTCGTGCTGGGAGCCAACATTGGCGGTACGCTGCCCGCCCTGATTGAAGCGGGATCGCCGGTGGCGCGTCGCCTACCGCTCGGGAACGCTATCGTACGGCTCGTTGGTTGTGCGATCGCGCTGCCGCTGCTGCCCTACTGCGTCGCCCTTCTCACGCGGCTCGACGCGAACCCAGCCCGGTTGATCGTGAATTTTCACACGGCCTTTAACTTGGTGTTAGCGGCGCTATTCATCCTGCCCACCGATCGAATGGCGCAGTTCCTGATTCGCATGCTCCCCGACCCTCCGAAGCCGGCCGACGAGAGCGCGCCGCTCTATCTTGAATCGGCCGCACTCGATGCGGCGAGCATTGCGTTGACCAATGCGTCACGCGAAACGCTGCGGATGGCGGATATGGTGGACGCCATGTTGCGTCGCGCCCTTGAGGCGCTTAGCCAGGGCGATCGGCGGCGCGCAGCCGACATTTCTCGGGTCGGTCGGACTGTCCGGCGGCTTGGCGGCGCAATCCGCGGCTACCTCGCCGATCTCGGCAACGAGCAGCCTCTCGATGATGAGCAGGAGGGCGCACGTGCTCAGGAGATCCTGTCGGCCGTGATCAATCTCGAACATATCGGCAACCTCATCGCAAACAGTATCATGGAATTCGTGGTCAAGAAGATCAGGCGCCGGAGGCCGTTTTCGGCGGAAGAAATTGATGCCATCGCGGCCATGCATGCTGAGCTGCTCGATAGTTTACGGCTCGCAGTGACCGTCTTCCTCAACGGCGATGCGCGAGATGCGACTCGCCTGGTCATGCGCAAGGCAGCGCTGCGCGGAATGGAGGCGCAAGCGACGGCCCTGCATGTCCGCCAGCTGCGCGATGCTGCAAGCGCCGCTCACGCCGGCGACGCAGACAAGCTCGCGATCGTTGCGGAGGAAAGTGGTTTATTTCTGAGAATCGTTTCCGATCTGCGGCGCGTGCACTCCCATATTGCCACATTGGCCTACCCCGTCCTCAATCGGATTACTCCTGATTCCCCCTCGTCGGCCGTGCTCGATCACGAGGCTTCCGAGCAGCAGTCGGCATGAGCCGTGTCATCGACTGTGTGATGACACGATGGTCCCTTGCGTCGTCATCGGCGAACGTGCTGCAGAGACTCTGAAGGTGACCGGCTTACAGGTGAAGAAGGTCTCGCTTTTTCAAATACGCCAACATCAATCCGGCGACAAAGGCGAGACCGACGTTCCACATTGACAAGGCCGCCGTGACGAGCGTGATAAATCGCTCCTCCTTGCTCTTGCTGATGTTGCACGACCCAAGGGCCAATTGAGCCCCCGTGAGGAACAAGATCACACCGAGGACTGCACGTGGAAAGAGCTCCAGAATGACGCCAACGGAGCCGCTTAGAAGAAAGGCCACTAGCAAAAGCACAATCCCCAGAATGATCGGCGCACCGCCTGTCTTCGCGCCAAAGGCTACATGCCCCGCCATACCGCCGGCACCGTGACACATGGGCACACCGCCGCACACGGCGCTCAGTAAATTCATCACGCCGGTGGAGGTCGCTACCTCATTCTCCGTAACCGGGTGGTCTGGAAAAAGACGGTTGTTCTCCTCCTTGATTGCAATCACCGCATTGCCCAGCGTTAAGGGTAGTTGCGGAAGAGCCAATAGCGCAGTGCCGATCAGCATGTCCTTCCACGTGACATCAAATATCACAATTGACGGCAGGCGAAATTGTATTTTCAGAGCGGCAAGCGAAATCAGAAGGTCAGGTTTTTTGGCAATGCCGCACGCCACGCCGAAAACAAGCAGCAGAAACATAGCGGGAACGGCTTTGTTTTTGAGGAGCAGCAGGGTGCCGGTCATACCTATGGTCGCAATCAGCCACCCGCTGCTCATCATCTTGATGCCCTCGAGCATAAAGCCGAAGCCGAGCCCCAAAACGATACCCACGACGATATATGGAGGCGTCCATCTCCCAACGCGGCGCGCAGCACCGCTGAGACCCAACAACAACCATACAAGCCCCGTTACCAGGCTCGTGGCGTAAATCGTGTTTTGGGTAATGGTTGCCGTCTGAGCGGCTTGCGTCGCGGCAACAGCTCCAATGGCCTTCATGGGCTGAACCGGAAATGGTGTTTTGTAGTACAAGCCGCTCACGAGCATCGAGGCGCCGAGTGAAAAGAGCACCCCGAAAGGGTCCATTTTCACAACGGCGATATAGGCCACTACAAAGGGAATGAGCGTGCCGAGATCGCCGAAGGCGCCGGCCCACTCCATCCGATCAAAGCGGTTCGGTGATTTCAATCCGGCTCCGCTGGACTGGGGATTGTTCGGAGTATAGCAAGCGTTGTACATTAATGGTGTAACGACGATCTGATCGATGCGACCTGAATGGGGAGGAATGATGAAGCACGCGTCGCTGATTCGATTCCGCATAGATTTCACGGAAAGTTCAAATCTGGGTCCCGGCAAAATTGCCCTGCTTGAAGGGATCAGGACATATCGGTCAGTTTCCGAGGCTGCGCGCCGGATGAATATCAGCTATCGGCGGGCGTGGCTCTTGCTCGATAGCTTGAACAAGTCCTTCGACATGCCGGCGACTGTGAATAGCGTGGGCGGCCGCGGGGGTGGAGGGGCGAAGATCACCCCTTTCGGGCTTCTACTCATCGAGAGCTATCGCGAGGTGGAACGAAAGCTAAATGACGTCGCGGGCGAGTGCCTCAAGGAGATCAGGGCGCGGGTGAATCGCAGCACCGCCACATCCGCTCGCAAGGTATCTCTGTCCAAGAAGCGTCGGAAAGGCGCTTAGATTTCATCTTGCACGGAAACCCAAGTCCGGCACACCCGACCTCCTCCGCATGTCGCGCCGATGCAGCAACAGATAGGCCGCCGGCAGCACGAGCATCGATAGCATTGGCGCAGTGATCATACCGCCCACCATGGGAGCTGCGATTCGCCGCATGACCTCGGAGCCCGTGCCGCCACCGAACATGATCGGTAGGAGACCGGCGATGATCACGGTAACCGTCATCGCTTTCGGGCGGACGCGCATCACCGCGCCTTCCTCAATGGCTTCGATCAGATCGGTTTCGGTGTTGAAATGATTTGCAGCCACGCGCTTTGCTATCGCGTGATCGAGATAGATCAGCATCACAACCCCAAACTCGGCAGACACCCCGGCCAAGGCGATGAAGCCGATCGCGGAGGCGATCGACAGGTTGTAGCCGAGCAAAAACAATAGCCACAATCCACCGATGAGCGCGAACGGCAGGGTGACTATTATCAATGCCGCCTCCCGGACGCTGCGGAAGGTGAGGTACAGCAGCACCAAGATGATGGCGAGCGTCACCGGCACAACCAGTGTCAGTTTCTTCGTTGCTCGCTCCAAGTATTCGAATTGACCGGACCAGGTGATCGAATATCCGGGCGGCAATGCAATCCGCTCCGCGACGAGTTGCTGCGCCTGCCGAACATACCGCCCCAGATCGCGCCCACTGATGTCCACATACACCCACCCATTCAGGCGCGCATTCTCGCTGCGGATCTGGGGCGGACCGTCGGTGACGACGAGATCGGCAACGGCGCCGAGCGTCGTAGTTGCCCCCGCCTCGGTCACGATTGGCAGCACGCGGAGCTCTTCAACCGAGTCACGCAGTTCGCGTGGATAGCGGATATTGATCGGAAATCGCTGCAAGCCCTCGACCGTCTCGCCGACGTTCTCGCCGCCGATGGCGAGCGCAACGACTTGCTGCACGTCCGCGAGTGTGAGGCCGAGGCGCGCTGCGCGGACTCGATCGATACGCACCTCAATATAGCGTCCGCCCTGGACACGCTCGGCATAAGCCGACCGCGTGCCCGGAACCTCCCTGACCGTCGCCTCGATTTGACCACCGATCTTCTCGATGACTTTCAAGTCGGGACCTGCGATCTTGATGCCCACCGGGCTCTTGATGCCGGTCGACAGCATGTCTATGCGGTTTCGGATCGGCTGGACCCAGAGATTGGACAGTCCGGGTATTTGCAGGGCGCCGTTCATTTTGTCGATCAACTGATCCTGAGTCATGCCACTCGGCCATTCGGACTGCGGTTTGAACTGGATCGTGGTTTCGAACATCTCGAGCCCCGCCGGGTCGGTCGCCGTTTCGGCGCGACCCACCTTGCCGAACACACGCTGAACTTCCGGAAATTGCATCAGCACCTTGTCAGTTTGTTGAAGTAGCTGGGAGGCTTTGTCGCCGGACAGCCCCGGCAGCGCCGAGGGCATGTAGAGTAGATCGCCCTCGACCAGCGGCGGCATGAACTCGCTCCCGAGCTGGGTCAGCGGCACGATAGCGGAGATCATCAGAAGTGCAGATACGGTCAAGATTGCCTTCGGGTGCTTCAGCACGAAATCAAGCAACGGCCGGTACAAGAAGATGAGCAACCGGCTGATCGGGTTTCTGCGCTCGTCCGGTATCCGTCCGCGGACGAAATAGAACATCAGCACCGGAATCAGCGTCACCGCCAGCCCGGCAGCGGCGGCCATCGAGTAAGTTTTTGTGAACGCCAGCGGACCGAACAACTTGCCTTCCTGGGCTTCGAGCGTGAAAACCGGAACGAAGCTCAATGTGATGATCAGCAAGCTGAAGAACAGAGCCGGCCCGACTTCCGCGGCGGCCTCGGCGATCAAGCGTGCATGCTCGGCGGCGGTCGGCTGCCGGTCGGGATTCTCGTGATTCCAGGCTTCGAGATGCTTGTGTGCGTTCTCGATCATCACCACCGCCGCGTCAACCATCGCGCCGATGGCAATGGCGATTCCCCCCAAGGACATGATGTTGGCATTGACGCCCTGCCAGTTCATGACCGTGAAGGCCGCAAGGATACCGAGCGGCAGGCTGACAATGGCCACAAACGCGGAACGCAGATGGAACAGGAAAAGCGCACAGACCAGTGTGACGACGATGAATTCCTCGATGAGCCGATCGCGCAGCGTCGCGACCGATCGGTGAATCAACTCCGATCGGTCATAGGTCGGGACGATTTCCACCCCCGCCGGGAGACTGGCCTTCAGGCTCGCAATCTTCGCTTTGACGGCATCGATCGTTTCCAGCGCATTCTTGCCGGCGCGCATGACGATGATCCCGCCGACTGCCTCGCCCTTACCGTCCAGTTCTGAAATGCCACGGCGCAACTCCGGGCCGATCTGGATGCGTGCGACATCACCCAGCAGAATCGGCGTGCCGCCGGTACCTAAACCCACCGGCACAGTGCGGAAGTCATCAAGGCTTTTAAGATAGCCGGTCGCGCGCACTGCATACTCGGCCTCACTGAGCTCCAACACCGAGCCACCCGCCTCGTTGTTGGAGTTGCGCAGCGCCTCCTTTACCCGATTGAGAGTGATACCCAGCGCGCGCAGGCGATCGGGGTCGAGCACCACTTGATATTGCTTGACGAGACCGCCGACGCTTGCGACTTCCGCGACATTTGGTACGGCTTTGAGCTCATATTTCAAAAACCAGTCTTGCAGTGCCCGTAGCTGTGAGATGTCGTACTTCCCGCTGTGGTCAACCAGAGCGTACTCGTAAATCCAGCCGACTCCGGTGCCATCGGGACCCAAGGCCGGCTTCGCCGACGGTGGCAGCCTTCCAGTGACTTGGGCGAGGTACTCGAGCACCCGAGATCGTGCCCAGTAGAGGTCGGTTTTGTCGTCGAAGATGATGTAGACGAAGGAGTCACCGAAGAAGGAATATCCTCGCACCGTGCGCGCACCAGGTACCGACAGCATCGTCGTGGTCAAGGGGTAAGTGACTTGATCCTCGACCACCTGCGGCGCCTGCCCGGGGAATTCGGTTCGGATGATGACCTGCGTGTCCGAGAGGTCCGGCAGTGCATCGAGCGGCGTCGAGAGCGTCGCATGAATCCCCCAGGCGGCAAGGAGGCCAGTTGCCATCAGGACGAGGAAGCGGTTCTGGATCGACCAGCGGATGAGCGAGGCGAGCATATCAGTGCACCTCGTCCGAACCGGCCAGGGCGTCAAACGCGCTCCGGAGGTTCGCCTCTGAGTCGATGAGGAACTGTCCCGACGCGACGATGTTTTGACCTGGAGTAAGGCCCTCCAGAATCTCCGAACGGCCGCCGTGCTCGGCGCCGACC
>Ga0116129_1000883_pt1 | contig 17690 bp, 14 predicted proteins | sample June2015DPH_17_2_FD_89732 | JGI IMG/M metagenome (GOLD analysis project Ga0116129, IMG submission 89732) | Peatland microbial communities from SPRUCE experiment site at the Marcell Experimental Forest, Minnesota, USA - June2015DPH_17_10 | ecosystem: Environmental > Terrestrial > Soil > Wetlands...
CCGGAGAAGAAACCGGACGCCGCCTTGTTGGGGAGGCCCGGCCGGATGCAGATGGTCGGCAGGCGAATGCCGACGCCGTCCATGAAACCGCGGCGCGAATAGTCGGCGAGCAGAAGTTCGCCGATGGCCTTCTGGGTGCCGTAGCTCAGCAGCGGTGTATTGAAGAACTCATCGCTGATGGCATCCGGGAACGGCGCGCCAAACACGGCGATCGACGAGGTGAAAATGACGCGCGGCTTGTAGCCGCCACCCACAAGCCGGATCGCATCGAACAGCATCCGCGTGCCGTCGAGGTTGATGCGATAGCCCTTATCGAAGTCGAGTTCGGCCTCGCCAGAGACGATCGCCGCCAGATGAAAGATCACGTCGGGACGCCCGGCGATCAGTTTTTCGGCCACGCCGGGAAGCGCGAAATCGCCGGCCATAACCTCGACCGGAAATCCAGCCTTCTCCGGCTGTTTCGGCGCTACCACGTCATGCAGCGTCATCCCTGTGATGTCGTTCTTGCCGAGACGACCGTCGCGCAGCAAGCGGTCGACCAATTTGCGGCCGACCATGCCGGCCGCGCCGAGAACCAGAATATGCAAAAGAAAGCTCCTTTTATTTTGCCGTCATTGCGAGCCAACGGGTCGCGCGAATGCGCGCCCGATGACAGGCTCCGCGAAGCAATCCAGAAAATCAAAAAGAAACTGGATCGCTTCGTCGCTTTTGGCTCCTCGCGATGACGTGAGAACGGATTCGCGCCGGTCACTCTTTGACGGCTCCGGTCATCGCCGACACGTAATGCTCGACGAAGAAAGCATAGAGGATCACAAGCGGCAGCGAACCGACCAGCGCGCCCGCCATCAGCGAGCCCCATTTGTAGATATCGCCATCGACGAATTCGTTGACGATCGCCACCGGGACGGTCTTGTTCGGCGTCGATTGCAGGAAGGTCAGCGCGTAGATGAACTCGTTCCAGCACAGCGTGAAGGAAAAAATGAAGGCCGAGATCAGGCCGGGAACCGCGAGCGGCACCACGATACGGGTCAGGATTTGCCAGCGCGAGGCGCCGTCGATCAGCGCGCATTCCTCCAGCTCGAACGGAATGGTCTTGAAGTATCCCATCAACAGCCAGGTGGAGAACGGGATAAGCAGCGTCGGATAGACCAGGATCAGTGACAATGGCGAGTCGAACAGGCCATAGGCCTGGATCACCGAGGCCAGCGGAATGAACAGGATCGACGGCGGCACGAGGTAAGCAAAGAAGATCAGGACGCCGACGGTATCGGCGCCCTTGAAGCGCAGGCGGACGATGGCGTAGGCCGCGAGCACGCTCGCGATGATCGAAAGCACGGTGGCGCCAACCGCCACATACATCGTGTTCCAGAGCCAGCGCGGATACTCGGTCTCGAACAAAAGCTTGCTGATGTGCTTGAAGGTCGGATGAACCACCCAGAACGGATTATAGGTGTTCATGTCGATCAATTGCTCATCCGGTTTGATCGACGTCAGCACCATCCAGTAGAACGGGAACAGCAGCACGATCAGGATCAGCCCAAGCGGGATATAGAGCGTCACCACGCGGCGCGGCAGCGACTCCAGATAGCTCATGCCCTCGCTGTCGTCGGTCGCCCCGACGGCCGGCGTTTTTGACGGAAGCACGGAATCAGTCATTGCTCGATCCTTGCTGCCACTTGCGGCGTTGCATGCCGAACCAGGAAATCGCGATCGCGGCCAGCAGGAACGGGATCATGGCGGTGGCGATCGCCGCGCCCTCTCCCAGACGCCCCGAAATGATGCCGCGCTGATAGCTCAAGGTCGCCATCAGATGCGTGGCGTTCACCGGGCCGCCGCGCGTCAAGGCCCAGATCAGCTGAAAATCGGTGAAGGTAAACAGCACCGAGAAGGTCATCACCACCGCGATGATCGGGGTCAGCAACGGATAGGTGATGTAGCGAAAGCGCTGCCAGTTGGTGGCGCCGTCCAGCGTCGCGGCCTCATAGAGCGAGGGCGACACGGTTTGCAGACCCGCCAGCAGCGTGATCGCGACAAAGGGCACGCCGCGCCAGATATTGGCGAAAATCACACTGGCGCGCGCCCAGTTGGAATCGCCGAGGAAGTTGATGTTGTGGTCGATGACGCCAAGCTTGATCAGCGACCAGGAGATGATCGAGAACTGGGAGTCGTAAATCCACCAGAACGCGATCGCCGAGAGCACGGTCGGCACGATGAAAGGGATCAGCACGACCGAGCGGATCAGCGCCTTGAACGGCATGTTCCGGTTCAACAGCAGCGCGAGATAAAGCCCGATTGCGAATTTGATCGCGCTCGCCACGATCGTATAGAGCAGCGTGTTGAACACCGAGAGCCAGAAGATGGCGTCGTCCCACAGCCATTCGTAGTTCTCAAGTCCAACGTAAATGCCGCCCCGGCCGATGCGCTCGTCGGTAAAGCTCATCCAGACGCCTAAGCCCAGCGGATAGGCCAGAAACAGAATCAGGAATGCCGCCGCGGGCAACATGAACCACAGCGCCATGAAGTTGCGGTTGAATTTCAGCCGCGACCACAGCGATGGTGTTTCGAGGTGGGCCGAACGAACCGGCGCCGATGTCTGAAGTGTCGTCATCTCGCTCCAATTCCGTGCCGGACGAAAGCCGGACCGTCAACAGAGGGTAAGGCCGGCGCGGGAAAACCGCGCCGACCATTTTTTCCCATTACCGGAAGATGCGCTTGGCGGAACGCTCCGCCGAGGCCATCGCGGTCTTCACATCCTCGCGACCGGTGCAGTAGTTCGCAAACATATCGACCACGACAAAGTCGGCAATGGCGGCCGCTGCGTTCTCACCCATCTTGCCGATGCCGGCCGGGGTCAACGACACCTCGGCGACGTTGCGGTACGGCGTGTTTTTGGGATCGGCGGTCCAGATCGGGTTCTTGCTGAAGCCAGCCAGGAACGGCGACAGGTAGCCCTGTGCTGCCTCGACCCAGGGATTGAGCTGCTCCGGCTCCATCATGAAGGCCGTGAAGGCCTTACAGGCCTGCGGAAACTTGGTGAAGTTGAACACCAGGATCGGGAAGCCCAGATTCATTTCGCGTATCTTGCCGTCGACGCCTGCGGGCAAATCCGAATGATTCATGTCTTCCGCAATCTGCGGATTTTCCTTTCTCGCCGTCACGTAGATCGAGATGCCGTTGACGGTGAGATAAAGCTGACCAGCCAGGAAGGCCTTGTTGTTGGAGCTGTCGTTCCAGGACGCCGTGCCCGGAATGAAATTGTCGTAAAGCCCCTTGACGTATTCGAGCGCCTTTGCGGTTTCCGGTGAATTGAGCACGACCTTGTTGTTGGCGTCGATCAGGTTGCCGCCATGTGCCCATAGCGCCCAGTACAACCAGGTATTGGCATCACCCGAGGCATGTCCGATCGCCATGCCGGCCGGCGTGCCGTTCTTGTTCAGGCCTTTGATGAGATCGGCAAAGCCGTCGAGATCCCTGGGGAACTCCTTGTGACCGGCTTTTTCCATCGCGGCGACGCGATAATTGATCAGCGCACCGGTCGCGGCGACGGGAACGGCGATCCACTTATCGTCCAGCTTGCCATAGGCCTCGCCCGATTTGGTCCAGCCGCCGCCTTTCTTGCCGAGATAGTCGGCGACGTCGGTCATGTCGGTGCATTTATTGGGAAACAGGAACGGCAACGAATAAAGTCCCCACACCATGTCCAGCCCCTGCCCCGTATTGGCGGCCACCGAGGCTTTCGGCTGAATATCGTCATAGGATTCGTTGGAGACATTGACGGTGACGCCGGTCGCCTTCTGGAAAGCATCGACGATCTTCATGAAGGCGGCATCTTCGGATTCGACGAAGCGCTTCCAGCGCAGCAGATTGATCTTGGCGCCGGCTTCCGGTTTCCACGGCGATGTCTGCGCCCAGGCCCTTGCATAGCCCAGCAATTGTTCGGCCGACATGGTGGCTGCAACCGCCAGCAGGCCTCCGCCCGTCTTCAGAAGAGACCGCCGATCCGGTGTGAAATTATTCATTGTCCCTTTTCTCCCTCTCTAATTGGCTCTTTAATCGGCCAAGTTACGTCGGTTCTAAAGTCGTTTGCCGGTACCCTCGTCGAACAAATGAACTACGGATGGATCAGGCTTCAGGTGGACCTTGTCGCCCGGCTTGAACTGATGACGTTCGCGGAAAACGGCGACGACCTGCTCGCCACCGAGCTTGGCGAACACTTGCGTTTCCGATCCCGTGGGTTCGACCACCACGATTTCGGCTTCGGCGCCGTCATCGGCAATCGTGAAATGCTCCGGCCGCACGCCGTAGACCGCAGGCCTTCCGTCGGAATTGGCAGGCGCCGCAGCCAGTGGCAGCTTCACGCCGTTCGGCCCTTCGAAACTGGCGCTGCCGTTCACCTCGACCTTGCCCTTCAAAAAGTTCATCGCCGGTGAGCCGATGAAGCTCGCGACAAACTGGTTGTCCGGCCGATCGTAGAGTTCGAGTGGCGAGCCGATCTGCTCGACGATGCCGTCATGCATCACGACGATCTTGTCGGCCATGGTCATGGCTTCGATCTGGTCGTGCGTCACATAGACGGTCGTGGTCTTCAGCCGCTGATGCAGTTCCTTGATTTCGGTCCGCATCGCCACACGCAGCTTGGCATCCAGGTTCGACAAGGGCTCGTCGAACAGAAACACTTGCGGATCGCGGACGATGGCGCGCCCCATCGCCACGCGCTGGCGCTGCCCGCCCGACAATTGCCGGGGATAGCGGTCCAGCAGCGGGGTCAGCGCCAGAATCTCGGCGGCCCGCGCAACCCCCTTCTTGATCTCGTCAGAATTGGCGCCGCGGAGCTTCAGCGAGAACCCCATATTGTCGGCGACCGTCATATGCGGATAGAGCGCATAGTTCTGGAACACCATTGCGATGTCGCGTTCTTTGGGCTGGACATTGTTGACGACGCGGTCGCCGATCGAAATCGTGCCCGAGGTGATGTTTTCGAGACCCGCGAGCATCCGCAGCAAGGTGGATTTGCCACAACCGGAGGGGCCGACCAGCACGACAAAGGCGCCGTCCTCGATCGGAATCGTCACGCCGTGCAAGACTTCAAAGCCACCAAACGATTTCCGCACATCGCGGATATGCACAGACGACATAGACTTCCTCCCGAATACGCCATCCAACCGTCGGTACGTGCCGGCGGCCTATATTTTATTTAATGGCGTCATATCAGACTTTTGCTGATGTGTCCTTGGATCAAAGTCGTAGAAGATCGCCTCGGCCGCTGGCCGTTGCGAAGCGCACCCCGACATGCGAACATCGGCAACAAAATTAGTTCGCACAAAAACAAGGCGTGTGCGCTGCGGGAGAAACCATGAACAAGCCGCTAACCGGCGTCACGAGGCGCAAACTCCGTTCCAGCGAGTGGTTCAACAACCCTCATAACCCCGGAATGACCGCGCTCTACCTCGAGCGCTATCTCAACTACGGCCTGACCAGGGAAGAATTGCAGTCCGGCAAGCCCATTATCGGCATTGCGCAAACCGGCAACGACCTGTCGCCCTGCAATCGTCATCACCTCGAACTGGCGCATCGGGTGCGCGAGGGAATTCGCGCTGCCGGCGGCATCGCAATGGAATTTCCGATGCACCCGATTCAGGAAACGGGAAAACGCCCGACCGCGGCATTAGACCGCAACCTTGCCTATCTCGGTCTGGTCGAAATCCTGTTCGGCTACCCGCTGGACGGCGTGGTCCTGACCACGGGCTGCGACAAAACCACGCCGGCCTGCCTGATGGCTGCGGCTACCGTCAACCTTCCGGCCATCGTGCTCTCCGGCGGGCCGATGCTGAACGGCTGGTTCAATGGCCAGCGCACGGGCTCGGGAACTGTGGTCTGGAAAGCCCGAGAACAGCTCGCAGCCGGCGAGATCGACTACGAGCAATTCATGACCATCGTGGCCTCGTCCGCCCCATCGGTCGGCCACTGCAATACCATGGGCACGGCATCGACGATGAACGCGCTGGCGGAGGCGCTCGGCATGTCGCTTCCCGGCTGCGCCGCTATCCCCGCCCCCTATCGCGAACGCGGCCAGATTGCATACGAGACAGGCAAGCGCATTGTCGGCATGGTCTGGGAGGATCTCAAGCCCTCCGACATCCTGACCCGAAAAGCGTTCGAGAACTGCATCGTCGTCAACTCGGCGATCGGAGGCTCGACCAATGCCCCGATCCATATCAACGCGCTCGCCCGCCACATCGGCGTGGAGCTGTCGATCGACGACTGGCAAAAGTTCGGCCACGACGTTCCCCTGCTCGTCAACATGCAGCCGGCCGGCTTCTATCTCGGCGAGGAATTCCATCGCGCCGGCGGCGTGCCGGCGGTGGTGCGCGAATTGATGAAAGCCAGGCGCATTCACGAAGACGCCGTCACCGTCAACGGTCGCACCATGGGCGACAATTGCCGCGAGGCGCCCAAGCCCGACGGTGACGTGATCTGGAGTTATGACAAGCCGCTGGTGAAAGACGCCGGTTTCCTCGTGCTGCGCGGCAACCTCTTCGATTCCGCGATCATGAAAACAAGCGTGATTTCGAAGGAATTCCGCGATCGCTATCTGGTCAATCCCAAGGATCCCAACGCCTTCGAAGGCCGCGCCATCGTGTTCGAAGGGCCGGAGGATTATCACAAGCGGATCGATGACCCCGCGCTCGACATCGACGAGCGCTGCATCCTGTTCGTGCGCGGCACCGGCCCGATCGGTTATCCCGGCGGCGCCGAGGTCGTGAACATGCAACCACCCGCCGCCCTGATCAAACGCGGTATCCTGTCGCTGCCCTGCATCGGCGACGGCCGGCAGTCCGGCACCTCAGGCTCGCCGTCGATCCTCAACGCCAGCCCGGAAGCAGCCGCCGATGGCGGCCTTGCGATCCTCAAGACCGGCGACAGGGTTCGCATCGACCTCAACAAAGGCAGCGCCAATATCCTGATTTCGGATGACGAGGTCAAAAAACGGCACGCCGAGCTGAAGGCCAAAGGAGGATTCCCCTACCCGGCAAACCAGACGCCGTGGCAGGAAATCTATCGCTCGACCGTCGGCCAGCAATCCACCGGCGCCTGCATGGAGCTTGCCACGCGCTACCACGATATCGCCGGCAAATTCGGCGTCGCCAGGGATAATCATTAAGGCAAAGCCCGTCATTGCGAGCGAAGCGAAGCAATCCAGCATCGAAAAAGAATTCCGGATTGCTTCGTCGCTTTGCTCCTCGCAATGACAAAAAATAAGGGGAGAACACCATGTCAGACCGCCTGAAAGGCAAACGCGCATTCGTCACCGCAGCCGCAGCCGGCATCGGCCGCGCGTCGGCGATCGCCTTTGCACGCGAAGGCGCCAGCGTCTTTGCCACCGACATCGATGAAAGGGGATTGGCGGCGCTGGCCCAGGAAGGCATCAAGGAAGTCGCGCGGCTTGACGCGCGTGACAGCGCGGCGGTCGCAGACCTCGCCAAGCGAGTCGGCGGCATCGATATTCTGTTGAACGCGGCCGGCTTCGTGCATCACGGCACGGTGCTCGATTGCTCGGACGACGACTGGGATTTCTCCTTCGACCTCAACGTCAAGTCGATGCACCGCACGATCCGCGGCTTCCTGCCCGGCATGCTGGAGCGAGGTCACGGCTCGATCGTGAACATTTCCTCCGCCGCCGGTGTCTTCAAGGCCGCGCCCAACCGTTATGTCTATGGCGCGACCAAGGCCGCTGTCGCAGCGCTGACCCGCGCGGTCGCGGCCGATTTCATCACCAAGGGCATTCGCTGCAACTGCATCTGCCCTGGCACGATCGAAACACCTTCGATGCTTAACCGCGCCGCGGCGGCCGGCCCTGGGGGCCGCGAGATGTTCGTTTCACGGCAGCCGATGGGACGGCTTGGCACGGCGGAGGAGATCGCCTCACTGGCGGTTTATCTCGCGAGCGACGAAAGCGCCTTCACCACCGGCGTCGCGCATATCATCGACGGCGGCTGGACACTGTAATCGTCGACGACATCAGTCAACGTCATTGCGAGGAGCGCAAGCGACGAAGCAATCCAGACTTCCATCTTGACGCTGGATTGCTTCGCGGAGCCTGTCATCGGGCGGGCATTCGCCCGACCCGTTGGCTCGCAATGACGGCAAAAATCGAAGCAAGGAAACGATATTATGAACAAAATCGACCTCAACGGCCGCTCTGCCGTCGTCACCGGCGGAGCGCAAGGTTTTGGCCGCGCCATCACAGAGCGCTTCGTCGCCTCAGGCGCCAAGGTCGCGATCTGGGATCACGATCAGCCGCTCGCCGAAAAGACGGCAAAGGCCATTGGCGAGAGCGTCACCGCATTCAAGGTCGATGTGACCGACCTCGCCGCCGTTGAGAAAGCACGCGAGGAAACGCTGAAAGCCTTCGGCAAGATCGATATTTTCGTCAACAATGCCGGCATCGCCGGCGTCAACAAGACGGTCTGGGAAACCGATTTCGACGAGTGGCGCAAGGTGCTGCGCATCAACCTCGACGGCCCCTTCGTGTGCTGCAAGGCCATTGTGCCTGTCATGATCAAGCAAAACTACGGACGCATCGTCAACATTGCCTCGATCGCCGGCAAGGAGGGCAATCCCAATGCCGCGCATTATTCGGCGTCAAAAGCCGGACTGATCGCGCTGACGAAATCACTCGGCAAGGAGCTTGCGAAGTACAACATCATGGTCAATGCGGTGACGCCGGCTGCTGCCAAGACCGCGATCTTCGACCAGATGACGCAACAGCACATCGACTTCATGCTGTCGAAAATCCCGAAGAACCGCTTCGTCCTGGTCGAAGAACTCGCCGCGCTCGCAGCCTGGCTCGCGTCCGAGGACTGCTCGTTCTCCACTGGTGCCGTGTTTGACATTTCCGGCGGCCGGGCGACGTACTAACTGCTAACCATACCGACGGCCGACGGGGTTGCGCCCGGACGGTCGGGTTCGGCGCAACCGCAAAAGGTGATAGCCTGTGCCTTCAAACTGGTCAGGACATCCGTGAACATCACCCTCTACGACCTTTCCATCTGGGTCTTGCCGCTCGTCATCGCCATCACCTTTCATGAAGCCGCGCACGGCTTCGTCGCCCATCGTCTCGGCGACGACACCGCCTATAATCTCGGTCGTGTCAGCTTCAACCCGATCCGGCACATCGACCCCTTCGGCACGCTGATTTTACCGGCGATCCTCCTGATGTCGCATTCGCCGTTTCTGTTCGGCTATGCCAAGCCGGTACCGGTGAATTTTCGCGGCCTCAAAGACCCGCGGATCGGCATGGTCCTGGTGGCGCTGGCCGGTCCCGCCACCAATATCGCGCTGGCGCTGGTGGCGGCAGCGGCGTTCCATGGCGTGGGTTTGCTGCCTGATGATGCCGCACAATGGCTGGCGGACAACCTGAAAAATGCGCTAGTGATCAATGTAATCCTGGCGATCTTTAACATGATGCCGATCCCGCCTCTGGATGGCGGCCGAGTCGCGGTCGGGCTGTTGCCGAGAGCGCTGGCGTTCCCGCTGTCGCGGCTGGAACCTTTTGGGATGCTGATCCTGATCGGGCTTTTGATCCTGCTTCCGCTGGTCGGTTCGCAGTTCGGTCTAAATCTTGATGTTATTTCGGCGATATTGCGAACCACGACCGGTTATGTGATCCGGCTGATACTGATCGTCACCGGCAATACATAGTCCAATTCCGAACTTCAAAACCCGCCGCAAAGAAGCAGAGGCCATTTTGATCAAAGCAGCCGACATGATGATCGCGCGACGCGCCGATACCAGGGCAAGAGCCGATTTTGCAACCTGGACCATGATGGCAAAACTGAATGGCGCCTCTTCCCTGCCCCCGGCGGCGCAAGCCTTCCTCGATAAATACAAGACGCTGCTCAAGGAAACGAAGGAGGCCGAGGCCTCCGAGGCCGTTATCCAGCTCATCTATCAGAGCTATTATGAGGAGATGGGCGGGGCGGGCCAGGCTCCTGAAGTCAAACCTCGTTCGTCCGAAACAGTTCAAGCCAGCGGCAACGTCACGGCCTTCAAGCGCCCGCCTGCGCAACGTCCGAGGTCGGCCGGTGGGCAGCAGCAGAGCAAACCAAAACTTCCCGTCGCTCTGATCTTTGTCTGTCTGGCCGTAGCCTATACGGCTTTCCGCTATTACTTGCGCTGACGCCCGGCATTTTGCCGCGCCCGTGTGGCGGTTCAGAAGTCCGCCCCATCTTGCCGCGAGTTCGTCATGCGGACTTCTGAACCAAAAGCCACACTAGAACAATAAGTTTGCTAGTGTCCTTTCGATTCCGAAGTTTGTAAACGTGGGGCCGCGAGATGGTACGAACTTCGGAATCGGGACACTAGCCTATTTCTGCTTTTTGAACTTCACGGGGAGATTGAAGGAAAGCTGGTCGTCGGTGAGTTCGACCGGCGGCGGCGGCAAAGGATCGGAGCGGTGGACCATCGAGATCGCCGCATCATCGAACGCTGGGTCTCCCGACGACTCCTCTACATTGACCGATAAGATGTTGCCACGGCGATTGAGCACGAGAGCCAACTTCACACTGGCCGCTCTGTTCCGGTTTTGGGGATAGCGCAGATTCCGTTGGAAGTAAGCGCTAACCTGATTCTGCCAAATTTTAGTCTGTATCTCCTTGTCCCTGCCGATCCCGATATTCGGCGACGATGCTGCATTGGCCTCGCGCGCGTTATCCAACCGCTGCTGAGCGGTTGCTTCCTGCGCCACCGACTCCTGCGAGGCCACGGTCTGCACGGTCTCGGTCTTCGGGTCGTTTTCCGTCGGCTTTTTCTGCTCGTTCTGTGTCACGACGCGATCGGGCTCTTCGCTCTCGGTCGGCGTGTCTTTCGGTAAATCGTTTGGCTTGACCTCGGCCTTGTGCTCGGCGAGCGCGGGCGAAGCCACGGAGGCATCGGCGTCCGGACCCGGAGGCAATTCGGTGTCTTCGGCCGCCGGTGACGTCAGCTCGACGCCGATTTCGGATACGTAGGCGCCAATCCCGTCGGAGTCGTCGTCGGAGTGGAGATGTGCCACGGCCAGCGCTGCGCCACCAACATGCAAGGAAACAGCAGCAACGGCTGCGATCGTCCAAAGCCGCCAAGGCGGCCGTTGCTCTTGCACGGGCTCGCTCATCGCATCAAGGTCTCGCGGCTCCGGACGCAGAGGATTGGGTCGGCGCATCTGGGGCACCTTCCAGCGCCACCAGCTTCATCCGATAGTTCCCGCGGCGCAGGAGTTCCAGCACATCCATCAGTTCGCCATAGCCCACGGCACGATCGGCGCGCACAAACACCAGACGCTCCGGATTTGAATCGGCAGCCGCATCAAGCGTCGCGATCAGTTCCGCGCGCTTGACGGGCTTTTCCCCGACCGCAAGCGTCAGATCCGGCTTGATGCTGACATAAGTCGGCTTGTCCGGCTTTTTTTGCGGCGTCGCCGACGACGTCGGCAGGTCGATCGGGAGGTCCACGGTCGATAGCGGCGCCGCCACCATGAAGATGATCAGGAGAACGAGGATGACGTCGATGAACGGCGTAACGTTGATTTCATGCGTCTCGCCGAAATCGGCGTCGTCATCGAGGTCGGTATCGGCGATCGAGACGCCCATGCCCTACTCCGCAGCGCGTGAATTCGCCGGCCGAGGCGAGCTGACATGGGTGCGGTCGAGATCGCGCGACAACAACCGGCCTGCCGCGCCCGACGAACGGCCGACCAGTTCGAGATAGCCTTTCGTCACGCGCGCGAAGTGATTGTAGATGATGACGGCGGGAATAGCCGCTACCAGGCCGAACGCGGTCGCCAATAGCGCTTCGGCGATACCGGGCGCCACCACCGCGAGGTTGGTCGTCTGCGATTTCGAAATGCCGATGAAGCTGTTCATGATGCCCCACACCGTACCGAACAGCCCGACGAAGGGCGACGTCGCGCCGATGGTGGCAAGCAGACCCATGCCGAGGCGGATCCGGCGAGCTTCCGCACGCACGATTTCGGCAAAACTCGATGCCGCCCGTTCCTTGACGCCGGCGTCGCTGGAAATTCCTGCCGACAGCCGCCCTTCGCGCATAGCCGCCGACAGCAACGAAGACAGAATGGTGCCGCTGGCGCCCAGCGCAAACTGCGCTTCTGCCAGCGACCTTGAATCCGCGATCGTGTGAAGCGCTGCGCGCAGCCTGCGCTGAACAACCGACAGCTCGATCATTTTGGCGATGAAGATGGTCCAGGTCACGAGCGAAGCAAAAGCAAGCCCGATCATGACGGCCTTTACGATGATGTCGGCCGCAAGAAACATCGACCAGGGCGAAAGCTCGTGCAGCGTGACCGGTGTGGTGTTCTTCAACGGCCTCGCTGCATCGGCCGATGCCGCTCCATTGTCGGCGGAAGCCGCCGGCGCGGCGGCCGCCCCGCTGGATGGCACAGCCGGCGCAGTTGTTCCGGTCGAGATTTTCTGATCTGACCCCGCCGTCGTCTGCTGGGCGAGCGCAACCGTCACCATCGACACGAATGCCAGCACGACGCCGACCTTAAGAACGGTTCTAAACATTCCCGCGACTTCCCGGATTTCAAATCGATGCCGTCGGTTGCTTCAAAAGCATTTCCAACGCGGCGTCGAGTAGCTAACGCGTGAGTTAGATGAATTCCATTCGCAGGCTGCGGCTCGCGATGTTTGCCGTCTTTGGTCCTTATTCGCGCAGCGAAAACGTCAGCCGGATGTTCGCGCGGTATCGATGCAGGCCGCGGAAAAAACTGAGATTAATGGCGTGGTCTGCGCGATAATGGGGCGTCGCGCGATCACTCGGCAGCGACGCGGCTGGCGGGATCGCCCAAGGTCTTGATCCGGTCCTTGACGTCCTGCAGCGTCTTGAGGCTGGTTTCGAGCGCTGCCGTCGGCACCTCCTGCAACACATCAGTTGCAATGGCATTGTGCAGACCGTCGAGATCATTGGCGAGCTGGCGTCCGGATGCTGTCAGGAACAGGCGGTTGGCCCGTCGATCCCTGGGATCGGCGCGGCGTTCGACGAGGCCATGCTCGACCAGCCGGTCAAGCAGGCGCACCAGCGAAATCGGCTGTAGTTCCAGCACATCGGCCAAATCGACCTGGGACAGGCCCTCCTGCTCGAGCAAGCGGAACAGCACAATCCACTGCGCGCCGGTCGTGCCGCGGGTCTTGGCGCGGTGGTCGATATAATTTCGTAAAAGTCGAGATGTTTCGACCAGTTGCGAGACGATCTGCTTCTTTAGGTCGAGCGACATTGTCTCTGGGTATCTCAGATTGAAAATTGTTTAGAATTCTCAAGCCATAGTGTGTTTACACATTAAGTGCACGCGTACTATATCTGAAATGTCTAGGCACTCTAGGCAAGACTCGCTACTTATTATTTTTTTAAGTCTGAAGGCCGACATGAATAAATCGCGGACAACGCGTTGGATTTTGCTGGCCTTGGTGGTCGCTGGGCTCGGATATTACGGCTGGCAGCGCTTCCATGGCGAAAACCAGGAAACAGCGGCCAGCAGGGCGCAAAAAGCAGCCCGCAATGCGATCCGGGTCAACGTTGCGACCGCCGAAAAGGCGGAGTTTCCGGTTTACCTGACAAGCCTTGGAACCGTTCAGGCCTTCAACACCGTCCTGGTCCGCTCCCGTGTCGACGGACAGATCGACAAGATCGCGTTCACCGAGGGCCAACTGGTCAAACAAGGCGATCTTCTGGCCGAAATCGATCCCCGGCCCTATCAGGCGATACTCGATCAGGCGAAGGCCAAGAAGGATCAGGACGAGGCCAATCTCGCCAACATCAATCTCGATTTGCAGCGCTTCATCAACTTGGGTGAGTTCGCGACCCGCCAGCAGCTCGATACGCAACGCTCCAGCGTGTCGCAATTGACGGCCCAGATCGCGGCTGACGTTGCCGCCATCGCCAACGCGCAAACCCAGATCGACTATACCCAGATCAGCACCCCGATCTCCGGCGTCGTCGGCCTGCGACTGGTCGATATCGGCAATATCGTCAACGCCGCGCAGCAGACCGGGATTGTCACGATCACGCAGATCGAGCCGATTGCGGTCATTTTCACCGCCCCCGAAGACCAATTGCCGGATATCAAGGACGCTCAGGGCGCCACGCCGCTCAAAACCATCGCGATGACGACCGATGGCAAGCGGTCGCTGGCGACAGGAAAGTTGGCGGTGGTCAACAATCAGGTCGATTCGACCAGCGGCACCATCCGCCTCAAAGCCGTCTTCGAAAACAAGGACCACGCTTTGTGGCCGGGCCAGTCGGTCTCTACCCGACTTCTAGTCAAGACGTTGAAGGATGCGACGGTGGTCCCGGACGACGCGGTCCAGCATGGGACTGAGGGCCTTTATGCCTTTGTCGTCAATCAGGACAACAAGGCCGAGCTACGCAAGGTGAAGGTCAGCCAGTCGATCGACGGCCGTTCCGTGATTGAGAGCGGCGTGTCCCCTGGGGAACGAGTCATCACCGCCGGCCAGTTCAAGGTTCAGCCGGGTACCCTTGTCAGCATTGCCGTGGCCAGTTCGGACCCGGCACAATCGAAAGTGCAGCAGGAATGAACGAGGGGATTAGCGACGGCCTTTCCGCCCCTTTTATCAAATACCCTATCGGCACTTCGCTGATGATGGCCGGCATTCTTTTCGTCGGCCTCGTTTCCTACCCCCTGCTCCCTGTTGCTCCGCTGCCACAGGTGGATTTCCCGACGATCCAGATCACCGCGACGCTGCCCGGCGCTAGCCCGGAAACCATGGCATCTTCGGTGGCGCAGCCGCTGGAACGGCAATTCGCGCAGATTCCGGGCATCGCCCAGATGACGTCGACGAGTTATCTCGGCACCGCTTCCGTCACCATCCAGTTTGATCTCAACCGCAACATCGATGGCGCTGCCAACGACGTGCTGGCCGGCATCAACGGCGCCGGCGGCCAGTTGCCGAAAAACCTCCCGACGCCCCCGACCTATCGCAAGGTCAACCCGGCGGATTCGCCGATCCTGTTGTTGTCGGCAACGTCGGACTCCTTGCCGCTGACCACCGTCAGCGACGCGGTCGACGCCCAGCTCGCCCAGCAGATCAGCCAGATTTCCGGCGTCGCGCAGGTCACGATCGGCGGCCAGCAAAAGCCGTCAGTTCGTGTCCAGGTCGATCCGGCGAAACTCGTTGCCAAGGGCCTGTCGCTGGAAGACGTGCGCAATCAGATCATGAACGTGACGGTCGACAGCCCCAAGGGCAACATCGACGGCGACAAGCGCGCCTTCACGATCTACGCCAATGACCAGATGCCGGACTCCAAGGACTGGAACGACGTCATCGTTGCCTATCGCAATGGCGGTCCGTTGCGGATTCGTGACATCGGCCAGGCGGTAACAGGACCGGAAGACGCCAAGCAGCTCGCATGGGCCAACGGCCAGCGCGGCGTGTTCCTGGTGGTCTATAAACAGCCCGGCGCCAACGTCATCGATACCGTCGACAAGATCAAAGCGCTGCTGCCGCGGCTTGTGGCCGGCATTCCGGCCGCGATCAAGATCGGAATCCTCAGCGATCGAACTCAGACCATCCGCGCTGCCGTCGAGGACGTTCAATTCACCCTGATGTTGACCATCGTCCTCGTCGTGCTGGTCATCTTCGTGTTCCTGCGCAGCTTCTGGGCTACGGTGATCCCGGCCGTGACGGTGCCGCTCGGCCTGCTCGGCGCCTGCGCCCTGATGTGGGTGTTCGGCTATACGCTCGACAACCTTTCGCTGATGGCGCTCACCATCGCCGTCGGCTTCGTCGTCGACGACGCCATCGTGGTGCTGGAAAACATCACGCGTTACATCGAAGAAGGCGAAAAACCGATGGCTGCCGCCTTCAAAGGCTCCAGTGAAATCGGATTCACGATTCTGTCGATCAGCATTTCGCTGGTCGCCGTGTTGATTCCGCTGTTGCTCATGGGCGGCATCATCGGGCGCCTGTTCCGCGAATTCGCCGTGGTGCTGGCGATGACCATCTTCGTGTCGATGGTGGTGTCGCTGACGCTGACGCCGATGATGTGTTCCCGCTTCCTGCGCCCCCACAGCGGGCATCAGGAACATGGACGATTATATCAGTGGAGCGAGCGCGGCTTCGACGCCATGCTGCGTGCCTACGAGAGCGGGCTTGATCTCGCCATAAGCTGGCGGCGGACCACCCTCGTTATTTTCTTCGCGACGCTGGCGCTGTCGGTCTACCTGTTCATAATCATTCCGAAAGGTTTCTTTCCCCAGCAGGACATTGGGCTGATCACGGGGACGACCGAAGCGTTGCAGGATATTTCCTTTGCCGAGATGGTGCGGCAGCAGGAAGCCCTTGGCGCCATCGTCCAGGCTGACCCGGCTGTGGCGACGGTGGGGTCGGTGATCGGCGGCAACGGCCGGGCCGGCAACAACGGCAGCATGTTCATTACGCTGAAGCCGCTCGACCAGCGCGATGTCAATGCCATGCAGGTCATCGCCCGGTTGCGTCCCCAGCTCGAGAAGGTCCAGGGCGCACGGCTCTATATGCAGGCGGCGCAGGACGTGCGGTTGGGCGGCCGAGCGACCCGCACGCAGTTCGAGTTCACACTCCAGGACGCCAATCTCGACGAACTTAACGAGTGGGCGCCCAAGGTGCTCGCGAAGATGAAGACGCTGCCCGAGCTGCGTGACGTCGCCACCGACCAGCAGGCGCAAGGTACGACGCTTCAGCTCAAGATCAATCGCGATACCGCCTCGCGCTACGGCATCCTGCCGCAGCTGATCGACGACACGCTGTACGACGCCTTCGGGCAGCGGGAGGTCACGCAGTATTTTACCCAGCTCAACAGCTATCACGTGATCCTGGAAATCCTGCCGGAGATGCAAGGAAGCTTCGATAGCCTCGAAAAGCTCTATATCAAATCGCCGACGACCGGCGATCAGGTGCCGCTGTCGGCCTTCGCAACCTGGAGCAGCGTGCCGGTTCGTCCGCTCTCGATCAGCCACCAGGGCCAGTTCCCGGCGATCACGATCAGCTTCAACCTCGCGCCCGACACGGCTCTCGGACAAGCCACCGAAGCCGTGCAAAAGGCAATGGCCGACATCGATACGCCGTCGACGCTGAATTCAAGCTTCCAGGGCACCGCGCAGGCCTTCCAGCAATCGCTCGGCACGGTGCCGCTCCTGATTATGGCGGCGCTGGTCGTGGTGTACCTGATCCTCGGTATTCTCTATGAAAGTTACATCCATCCGCTGACGATTTTGTCGACGCTTCCTTCGGCCGGCGTCGGTGCGCTGGCGATCCTGATGGCGTTTGGATACGACTTCAGCCTGATCGCCCTGATCGGCATCATTCTCTTGATCGGCATCGTCAAGAAGAACGGCATCATGATGGTCGACTTTGCGATCGCCGCCGAGCGCGACGAGCATCTGTCGCCGGAAGAGTCGATCAAAAAGGCGGCTTTGCTGCGTTTCCGTCCGATCATGATGACGACGATGGCGGCGCTGTTGGGCGGCGTCCCGCTGATGCTCGGTACGGGCACGGGATCGGAAATCCGCCAGCCACTCGGCTATTCGATGGTCGGCGGTCTCTTCGTCAGCCAGGCGCTGACGCTGTTTACGACGCCGATCGTATACCTCTATCTCGACAAGCTTTCGAACGCGTTTTCCAACTGGGGCCGCTCGAAGAAGG
>Ga0116129_1000884_pt1 | contig 17678 bp, 15 predicted proteins | sample June2015DPH_17_2_FD_89732 | JGI IMG/M metagenome (GOLD analysis project Ga0116129, IMG submission 89732) | Peatland microbial communities from SPRUCE experiment site at the Marcell Experimental Forest, Minnesota, USA - June2015DPH_17_10 | ecosystem: Environmental > Terrestrial > Soil > Wetlands...
GCGGTGGAGCGAAGGCCAGTCCTGTCGTAGCGTTGGGACGACACACATTTTCGGCGAGTACGGAGAAGCGGCAGGATGGGGGACGGCGGAACTTACCCGCGCGACATGATCGGCTACGGGCGCACGCCCCCGTTCGCCGACTGGCCGAAGCGCGCGCGTATCGCCGTCCAGTTCGTGATCAATTACGAAGAGGGCGGCGAGAACAACATCCTGCACGGCGACGCCGCGTCCGAGGCTTTCTTGTCCGAGATCGTCGGGGCCGCGCCCTGGCCGGGCATGCGTCACATGAACATGGAGTCGATCTACGAATACGGCTCCCGCGCCGGTTTCTGGCGCCTGCATCGCCTGTTCACCGAGCGCTCGGTTCCGGTGACTGTCTACGCAGTGGCGACAGCGATGGCGCGCAATCACGAAGTCGTCGCGGCGATGAACGAGGCCGGGTGGGAAATCGCCACGCATGGCCTGAAGTGGATTGATTATCGCGATATTCCGCCTGAGGTCGAGGCGCTCCATATCGCCGAGGCGGTGCGCATTCACACTGAAATCGCCGGCGCGCGACCGCTCGGTTTCTATCAGGGCCGCTCGTCGATCTGCACGATCCGGCTCGGAATGGAAGAGGGCGGGTTTATATATTGCGCCGATTCCTATGCCGACGATTTGCCTTATTGGCTCGCGGGACCGCGCGGCCCGCAGCTCATGACGCCCTATACGCTCGACGCCAATGACATGCGCTTCGCCACTCCTCAAGGTTTCAATACCGGCGATCAGTTCTATACCTACCTCAAAGATTCTTTCGACACGCTCTACGCCGAAGGTGATGTCGCGCCCAAGATGCTATCGATCGGCCTGCACTGCCGCCTGGTCGGCCGGCCTGGACGCGCGCTCGCGCTCGCGCGGTTCCTTGACTACATCCTGAGCCGCGATCGCGTCTGGATCCCGACCCGGCTCGACATAGCCCGTCACTGGATCGCCAAGCATCCACCGCCGGGCGGCTGGAAGCCGTCTGAACTCACCCGAACGCTGTTCATTGAACGCTTCGGCGGCGTTTATGAGCATTCGCCGTGGGTCGTGGCGGCGGCCTATGACGCTCACCTCACGAGTGGCGCCCACACGGCGGAAGGGTTGGCGAAGGCGCTCGCCGCCGCAGCAGCGACGGCGCGACAGAAGCGCGCGCTGATCGAGGCCCACCCGGATCTGGCCGGCAAGCTCGCCCTCGCAAAGACTCTGACCGCGGAGTCGACGCGGGAGCAAGCGAGCGCCGGGCTCGACCGGCTTACGCCCGACGAACTGCACCGATTCGGCGAGCTCAACGACGCCTACCGGGCTCGTTTCGGCTTTCCCTTCGTCATGGCGGTCAAAGGAAGGAGCACAGCCGACATTCTCACCGCCTTCCGCGATCGTCTCGCCAATGACGCCGACGCGGAAACGGCAACGGCGCTGGATGAGATCGATCGGATTGCCGCGCTCAGGCTCAAGGACATCCTGCCTTGAACGGAACCGCTCGGGTCATTCGTGGCCGCGTCCTGTCGTTCACCGACGATCCCGCTGACAGCGGCTCCCGCGCTTATTCTTTCATAGACAATGGAGCCGTGCTCGTTAATGGCGGTCTGATTGAGGCGGTCGGAGAGGCGCGCGACATTCTTGCCCGCGCCCCGCCAGACGCGCTCGTCAACGATCATTCCGACTCATTCATCATGCCCGGCTTCATCGACGCGCACGTCCATTATCCGCAGACCCAGGTGATCGGCTCGTACGGTGCGCAACTGCTTGACTGGCTGCACAATTATACGTTCGTTGAAGAGCAGAAATTTGCCGATCCCGCCCATTGCGCGCGCGTGGCGGATTTCTTCCTCGACGAATTGTTCCGGTCAGGCACGACGACGGCCATGGTCTATTGCACGGTGCATCCGCAATCCGTTGACGCCTTCTTCGCCGCGGCCGAAGCGCGCGGCGCCCGCATGATCGCGGGCAAGGTGATGATGGACCGCGACGCGCCGGAGAGGCTGATGGACACCGCCCAGCGCGGCTACGACGAGAGCAAGGCGCTGATTGAGCGCTGGCGAGGTCGAGGCAGGCTCGATTATGCAATTACCCCACGCTTCGCGGTGACGTCGACGCAGGCGCAGCTCGAGGCAGCCGGCGCTTTGGCGCGTGAATTTCCGGATTGTTACGTCCAGACCCACGCCAACGAAAACAAGGCGGAAATTGCGCGCGTCGCCGCCTTGTTCCCTGAGGCGCGAAGCTACCTGGACGTTTACGCGCGGGCCGGCCTCCTTGGGCCACGGTCGGTCTTTGGCCATTGCATTCACTTGCAGGACAGCGAGGTCGCCGCGCTCGCCGAGAGCCGCTCCGTCGCCGCATTCTGTCCGACGTCCAATCTCTTTCTCGGCTCCGGCCTGTTTGATCAGGCGCGACTCATCAAGGCGGGGGTGCGGATCGGGCTTGCGACCGACGTGGGCGGCGGGACAAGCTATTCGATGCTGCGCACGGCCGCCGAGGGATACAAAGTGTTGCAGCTCAATGGCCAGTCGTGGCCGGCGGTGCAAGCGCTTTACCGCATGACGCTCGGCAACGCCCGGGCGCTCAGTCTCGATGACCGGATCGGCTCGGTTGAAGCCGGCAAGGAGGCGGATCTGATCGCGCTCGATCCACGCGTCACGCCCGCGCTGGCGCACCGGATGGAGGCGGCCGGCGGCGATCCCGAGGTCGAACTGTTCGCCCTCCTTGCGCTCGGCGACGATCGCGCGGTGCGCCAGACGTATGTCGCCGGCGAGCCGCGGAAGGGTCTCGACAGGCTTTGAGTTTGTGAGTGTTCGCGTAACTCGCGCTGAGGCCTTTTAGACTACAGGGTTACCGGCCCGTTGTGCGAGCGCCAGCCGTTCATGCCCTCGGCAAAGTGTCTCACGTCCTCGCGGCCGATCGTCCGCGCCTTGTTCAGCGCATTGCGCGACCGTCCGCCCGACTGACAGATGAGAACGACAGGTTTTCCCTCCGGCAGATCTTTGGGATCGTACGACGACATCGGCATATTGAGAGCGTTTGGAATGTGGCCGGAGGCAAATTCGTGTGGCTCGCGAACGTCCACGATCGTCCAGGCGTGGGTTCCCACCTCCTCTTCCAAATCGCCAAAGCCGACGATGTCCGGATCGGAGCCGGCGCCGAACCGTGAAAACATGTTCCAGGACATCATACCTCCCTAGTCATACGGGCGTCCGTCGTCGAAGTCCGCAGAGCGGGTGTCATATAGGTCGCCAAGTGCGCGTTTTGAGGGTTCCTCCTGCGCCGCGATCGACCGTGTGTTGCTTCAAATTTGGTGATGTTGCAACGCACCGCGACCCGATCAGTTCCACCGGCCGTGCTGAGCGGGCGAATTCTGAGCGGCCGAAGAAGCATTCATGACCTCCGGGTCCCCACCCACGGATTCCTTAAAGTGAGCCCAAACTGACTGTTCACGAGAATTTGCTTTTGCTCTAATCGTCGAACAGACCGTGGTCTGAATGTGGCGGCTTTAAAAAGGCTATTCGGATCAACACATTTGATTACCCCTATTTTCCTGTTGTAATTTACGAAAAACCAACAGGTTTACGTCAAATCTGCTTGACCCGACACGCCCAAGCCGACAACCTCAGACTCCATGAGGATTCGCCCCTTCTCAACTCCGGGCCGTTTCTGGCGCGGGAATCTTCACGCGCACTCGAACCTTTCCGACGGCGCCTTGAACGTAGTTGACGTCGTCGAGGCCTATAAACGCGCAGGCTATGATTTCCTGCAGGTGTCCGATCATTTTCTGGGCCGGTTCGACTGGCCGATCGCCGACACCCGCAAGCTGCGGTGCAACACCTTCACCACTCTGATCGGCGCCGAAATTCATGCCATGGGGACGAGCGCCGGCGAATATTGGCATATCGTCGCGACCGGACTGCCGTTCGATTTTCGCCTTGCCGAACCGACCGAGAGCGCGCCGCGGCTGGCGGAGCGAGCGCGGGAAGCGGGCGCCTTCGTCGCCATCGCCCATCCTTCGTGGTCGCAACTGACGATCGAGGACGGGCGTTCACTCGGTGCCGCGCATGCAGTCGAGGTCTACAATCACACTTGTGCGGTCCTAACCGATCGGGGCGACGGGTTCTACCTCCTTGATCAGCTCTGCAACGAAGATCGGCGGCTGATGGCGGTCGCCGGCGACGACGCGCACTTCCACAACGGCGACCTCGACGCCTTCGGCGCGTACGTCATGGTCAAATCTGAAACGCTCGAGCCCGAGTCGCTGCTTGGCGCGCTGAAGGCCGGCGAGTTCTATTCGAGTCAGGGCCCGCGCATCTACAACGTCGAGGTTACAAAAAACGAAGTGCGGGTCGAGTGCTCCCCGGTCCATACCATCGCGCTCGTCACCAGCGCGTCGTCGGCGCTGAGCCGGGTCGGACGCGGGCTCACCCAGGCGACGATCGAATTCGCCGAGGTCGCGAAATGGGCCTGGCGCGATCCCCCGCAGGTGAAATGGTTCCGTATCGTCGCCATTGACGGCCCGCGGCGGCGCGCCTGGACCAATCCGATCTGGGTCGACGCCCTTAATTAACGCGCACAGGCTGAGCTCAAGGCGGCGCGTGAGGCGCATGTCTCCCTTGCGCTGCGGAGCGTGCGCCCATACATCCGGCGCTTGCCCGCACTTTCAGGATCTTTCACCCATGGCTGAGGATTTAGCCGCCCGCTCGCCCGGGTGGCATGCGACGACCATCCTGATGGTGCGCAAGGACGGAAAGGTCGTCATCGGCGGCGACGGTCAGGTCAGCATGGGCCAGACGGTCGTCAAATCCAACGCGCGCAAGGTCCGCCGTCTCGCCAAAGGCGACGTCATCGCAGGCTTCGCTGGCGCGACCGCCGACGCCTTCACGCTGTTCGAGCGACTTGAGGCTAAGCTCGAGCAGTACCCCGGCCAACTTGCGCGTGCTTGTGTCGAGCTGGCCAAGGACTGGCGCACCGACCGGTATCTGCGCCGCCTTGAGGCGATGCTCATTGTCGCCGACAAGAGCACGGGGTTCACGCTATCAGGCTCGGGTGACGTGCTCGAGCCGGAGGAGGACGAGTTCGGCTCCGCGACGGCGATCGGTTCGGGCGGCAATTACGCGCTTGCCGCGGCGCGCGCGCTGATGCCGATGCAACTCGATGCGGACGAGATCGTGCGGCGCTCGATGCGCATCGCCGGCGAGATCTGCGTCTACACCAACTTCAATCTGATTGTCGAAAGCCTCTGAACCTCATGTCGGATCTCTCGCCTCGCGAAATTGTCTCCGAACTCGACCGCTACATTGTCGGTCAGGCGGACGCCAAGCGTGCCGTCGCCATCGCGCTGCGCAACCGGTGGCGTCGGTTGCGCCTGACCTCGCCGATGCGCGAGGAGGTGATGCCGAAGAACATCCTGATGATCGGTCCGACCGGCTGCGGCAAGACGGAGATCGCGCGCCGCTTGGCCAAGCTGGCTGGCGCCCCGTTTCTCAAGGTCGAGGCGACGAAATTCACCGAGGTTGGTTATGTCGGGCGCGATGTCGAGCAGATCGTCCGCGACCTGGTTGAGGTCGCGATCGCGCTGGTCAAAAGCCGCAAGCGCAAGGATATCGAAGCCAAGGCGGAGCTTGAGGCGGAGGAGCGGGTGCTTGATGCGCTCGTCGGCTCAACGTCATCCGCCGCCACCCGCGATGCGTTTCGCCGCAAGCTTCGCGCCGGCGAGCTCAACGACAAGGAAATCGAGGTCGAATTGCCGCAGAGCGGCTCTGGCCTGCCGATGTTCGAGCTGCCGAACATGCCCGGCGCTTCGATCGGCGCGATCAACATCGCCGATATTTTTGGCAAGAGCCAGCGCACCAAGGCCAAGCGAATGACAGTCGAGGAAGCGCACGAGCCGCTGGTTGCCGCCGAGGCTGAAAAGCTGCTCGATCAGGACGCGGTCGTGCGCGATGCGGTGGCCGAAGTCGAAAGCAACGGCATCGTTTTTCTCGACGAGATCGACAAGATCTGCGCCCGCGAGGGACGCGGCGGCGCCGACGTCTCCCGCGAGGGCGTGCAGCGCGATCTCTTGCCGCTGATCGAGGGCACGACGGTCGCCACCAAGCACGGCGCAGTCAAGACCGACCACATCCTTTTTGTCGCCTCCGGCGCGTTCCACATCGCCAAGCCGTCTGACCTCTTGCCGGAACTTCAAGGCCGCCTGCCGATCCGGGTCGAGCTCAAATCGCTGACCGAGGATGATTTCAAGCGCATTCTGACCGACACCGAGGCGAGCCTGATCAAGCAATACGTGGCGCTGATGCAAACCGAAGGTCTGGAGCTCGAATTTACCGACGACTCTGTGGCGGCAATCGCTCGCATCGCCGCGAAGGTCAACGGGTCGGTCGAGAACATCGGCGCGCGCCGGCTGCAGACGGTGATGGAGCGCGTTCTGGATGAGGTCAGCTTTACCGCCGCCGATCGGAACGGCGAAAAAGTTCGCATTGATGCGGATTTCGTCGAGCGCCACATCGGCGACCTCGCCGCGAACGCCGATCTGAGCCGGTTCATCCTTTAAGCGCATATAGGAAATCGGCGCGTCTTCCCTCCTCGCCGGAGAAATCGCTCGCTTTTCCGTATCCGATTGGATACAACCGGATATATGCTTGTCATTCTTCGATCAGCAGACTTCGACGCGTGGTTATCGGCTCTGGCGGACGCCAAGGGAAAGGCGCGCATCCTTGCGCGCTTACGGAGCGCCGCGTTCGGTAATTTCGGCGACTGTGAAGCCGTCGGCGAGGGCGTCTCGGAAATGCGCGTCCATGTCGGCCCAGGCTACCGGGTTTATTTCACCCGCACGGAGCGAACCGTCTATGTCCTGCTGACCGGAGGCTACAAAGCCACGCAATCGAAGGACATCGCGCGCGCCAAGACCATGGCCCGCGCGATCCGGGAGAATCAGCGATGACGAAGACCTATGCGCCTTTCGACGCTGCGGCTTACCTCGATCGTGACGAGGTGGTCGCCGAATATCTGACGGCGGCGGCGGAAGACCCCAACCCCGAGGTGTTCCTTGCCGCGCTCGGCGACGTGGCCAAGGCGCGCGGCATGGCGCAAATCGCCAGGGATGCCGGGCTTGGCCGCGAAAGCCTGTATAAGGCCCTCAGCGCTGGCGCCCATCCCCGCTATGAGACGATCAAGGCCGTCTTGCATGCGCTCGGCGTCAAGTTCGCGGTCGTTACGGCCGCGGACGATCGCCTTCAACCCTGATGCGGTCGCGGCGATCGCACGCCTCGCCGAAAAGGGCTACGGCGCTCGCTATTTTGCTCATGTTGTATTGGTCTCGATCGTGGCCTCAGAACGCACCACCCGTCGACACGACGGTCGACAATGGCATGACCTTCGAACAGATCGCCCCATGCTGCGAGAACGGCCTTACCTCAAGGAATATCCCTCCCTGAGATCGATCAATATTTTGCTCAGAATCAGGTCGAGCACAGCTTCTACAAACCGACTAATCAGGTCTTTGCAGCGATTCGCGATATCAAAGGTGGATTTTTCCCGATCTCAAAGGACGCTCAGATAATCATCACGCTCGATGACGCGGAGAGGCTAGCGACAATCGAAGTCAAACCCATCTTCACAGGACCGTAGTCGAGAATACGATCGAGTTGGCGGGGATGGTCGTAGTGGATTTACGAGAGATTTCTGTCCGACAACCAGCACCGCGCAGGGGAGCCTTCATGACATCGCTCGTTCTGACCTTCGTTGGCGACGACCGGCCGGGGTTCGTCAATGCGATTTCCGAGAAGATCGTCGAGTTCGGCGGAACCTGGCTTGAAAGCCGTTCGGTGCGGCTCGCGGGCAAATTTGCCGGCGTTGTGCTGGTCAGGGTTCCCGACGAAAATCTCATCCCGCTCGAATCCGCGCTCGCGAAGCTCGCGCCCTCAGGGCTGCATGTCTCGATCGAGCGCGGCACTGCAGCGGAGGCCGAAAACCCGGCCCGCCTTGTCACGCTTGAGATCGTCGGCAACGAGCGGCCAGGCATCGTGCGCGACGTGACGCAGGCGCTCACCCGCCTCGGCGTCAACATCGAGGAGTTCATGAGCGGTCTCGAACGCGAGCCGTTCACCGGCGTCGAGATGTTCCGCGCGACTGCGCGCCTCAGCGTCCCCGACGAGCTCAAGCTCGACGAATTGCGCAAGGCGCTCGAGCGGCTGGCGGCCGAGATCATGGTCGATCTTGCGGTCGACGAGGGTGAGCCTGGCGCCCGCGCCTAAAGGATTGCCCTGCGTGAGCCAAATTAACATTGATAACATGCTCATTGTGGCTCGGCCCAAGCGCCCAAACCGAAGGGCGGAACTAAACGGGGTCCGAAGTGCCTGAAAACATTAGGGCGCGCCGGTAAAATTGCTGCTAAGCGCGGAGCCCCGCCGAACTGTGGCCCCTTGCGCGGCCTCCCCGCCATTGCCATAAGGGCCGCCCCTCCCGGGCCCTCCGACCCCAAGCGAAGAAATGGCGAAGTTTCCCGAGCGCGTGTTTTCCGGCGTTCAGCCGACAGGCAATCTGCACCTTGGCAACTATCTCGGCGCGATCAAGCGCTTCGTCGAGATGCAGAAGACGCATCCATGCATCTATTGCGTCGTCGACCTGCATGCGATCACGATGCCGCAGGAGCCCGAGCAGCTTGCCCGCGCCACGCGCGAGGTGACAGCGGCCTTTCTCGCCTGCGGCATCGATCCGAAGGCCAATATCGTCTTCAACCAGAGCCGGGTCGCCGAACACGCCGAACTGGCCTGGGTGCTCGATTGCGTTGCACGGCTCGGCTGGCTCAACCGGATGACCCAGTTCAAGGAGAAAGCGGGCAAGGACCGGGAGAACGCGTCGATCGGGCTCTACAACTATCCCGTGCTGATGGCGGCCGACATTCTCGTCTATCGCGCGACTCAGGTTCCCGTCGGCGACGATCAAAAGCAACATTTGGAGCTGGCGCGCGACATCGCGCAGAAGTTCAACAATGACTTTGCCGCGTCGATCGCTTCCCACGGCCACGGAGACGCTTATTTTCCGCTGCCCGAACCCTTGATCCAGGGGCCGGCCACCAGGGTCATGAGCTTGCGCGACGGCGCGAAGAAAATGTCAAAGTCTGACACCTCTGAAAGCGCCTATATCGCGCTCACCGACGATGCGGACACGATCGCGCAGAAGATTCGTAGGGCCAAGACCGACCCCGAGCCGCTGCCGATCGAGGTCGAGGGGCTGGCGCGGCGTCCCGAAGCCGACAATCTCATCGGCATCTTCGCTGCCTTGAACGACGAGACGAAGGCCGACGTGCTCAAGCGCTTTGGCGGCAGCCAGTTCTCCGCGTTCAAAACCGCGCTCGCCGATCTTACGATCGATAAATTCGCGCCGATTCGCGCCGAGATGCTGCGGCTCGCGGCCGATCCGGCCCATACCGACGCTGTCCTCGCCGATGGGGCTGAGAAGGCGCGCGCGATCGCGCGTCCGAATATGGACGCGATCAAGGATATCCTCGGCCTCGTGCGATAGCCGCCCAGGACCGAAACGAAACAAATTTAAACAAAGATGGACGCCCCCAGTGCGGCGGAGGGCAGAAATCGGCATATCTTGTTGCTCGCAGTCCTCCTTGCCACGAGCGCTGGCGCCCGACGGGCGAACTGTGCTGCTCCTCAGATCCCCCATGGTTAACGACTTTGCGGCAAACATTTCGTAATCCTGTTGTGGGCTGATTCGGACCTCCTGGGCGGAGGGAAGGAGTCGGCGGACCACCCGGCCGGCGCGAGACATCGTCGTCAGGCTCTCGAGGAGGCGATTCGTTGCGGGGGCTCAGCGGGGCGAAGCGCTCCGGAATCGGCCAGCGGACGCGACGGCTCAACTGGGCGGTCGGCGCCCGGGCAGCCGTAGGCTTGGCGCTTTACCTGCTTGCGGGGGCGCTGGCGTGTGCCCAAGACCTCTCCCAGTCCTTAGGCGGGCCGGCGCGGCGGGCGTTCGACATGGCGTCAGTCCAGGCCAATGTCGTCGGCCTCGTCATCCTGACACTGATGCTGCTGGCGACGATCACCGCCGTCCTCCATCTGGTTGGTCGTCGGATCTGGACGCGCCGCGTTGTCGAGCTTGAGACAGAGCTCGCGCGAACCAACGCCAAACTCGACCGCGCGGCGCTGATGTTGCGCAGCGAGCCGCAAATCCTCGTGTCCTGGGAGCGTCCGGACGCGGAGCCGACGATCGAGGGCGATTTCGCCCTCGTCGCCGATTCGTCCCTGTCGTCGCGTGTGCTCGCCTTCGGCTCGTGGCTCAATCCGGCTCAGGCGGCCAGGATCGAGGAGGCGACCGAGCGATTGCTGACCCGCGGCGAAGCCTTCGCAGCTGCTGTAGTCAGCTTGCGTGGCCGCTATCTCGAACTCGACGGGCGCCCAGTGGCCGGCAGCGCGGTGATGCGCATCCGCGATGTCTCGGGCGAGCGCCTTCAGTTGGCGCAATTGCGTGATTCATTCGCTGAATCCGAGGGCGCCTTGGACGGCCTGCGCCGCGCGCTCGAAACTGCGGATATGCCTGCATGGACCCGCGACGCTATGGGCGGGATCGTCTGGTGCAACGTTGCCTACGCGTACGCCGTCGACGCTCCCGACGCTGAGACCGCGATCGCCCGCGGTGGCGAGATATTCGATCCGGCAGTCCGCCGCGAAGCGACGGCGGCGCTTAAGGACACCGGGGCCTGGAAGCGCCGCGCATCGGCGGTCGTCGGCGGCGAGCGTCGAACCTTCGACGCCGTCGAGGCAAGCGCTCAGGCCGGCTCCGCTGGCGTTGCCCGTGACGTTTCCGAAATCGTGGCGCTGAAAGCGGATATGGAGCGCAACGAGGACGACTATTCGCGGATGATCGATCGGCTGTCGACGGCGGTCGCGATCTTCGACAAGTCGAAGCGGCTGACCTTGTACAATGCCGCCTACCGGCAAATCTGGTCGCTTGACCCGGCCTTTCTCGATCAAGGGCCGAGTGACGGCGAAATCCTCGATAGGTTGCGCGCTAAGCGGCAATTGCCCGAACAGGTCGACTTTCGCGCCTGGAAGGCGCAGCAATTGAGCGCTTATCAGGCGATCGAGCCGAGCGAATCCGTGTGGCATCTGCCCGACGGGCGGGCGCTGCGCGTCGTCGTGAGCCCCAATCCGAAAGGCGGCGTCACCTATCTCTATGACGACGCGACGCAGAGCTACGCGCTCGCCTCCCAAGTGACCGCGCTCACCCATGTGCAGGGCGAAACGCTGGACGCGCTCAAGGAAGGGGTGGCGGCGTTCGGGGCGGATGGGCGCATGAAGCTCTTCAACCCGGCCTTTGCGGAACTGTGGCGATTCGATCCGGCCGTGTTGAGCGACCGCCCGCACGTCGATGAGATCGCGCGCGCCTGCAAGCCGCTGTGCAATGACCCCGGACTGTTCGACGCGCTCAAGGCGGTGATCGTCGACCTTCCCGAGCATCGCAAGAACCGGACAGTGCGAATCGAGCGTACGGACGGGCTCGTCCTCGATTGCGCCGCTCTGCCGTTGCCGGACGGAGCGACCCTCATGACGTCGCTCGATGTGACCGCGGGCGTCAACATCGAGCGCGCGCTGACCGAGCGCAATCAGGCGCTCATCGCGGCGGAGAAGCTGCGCAACGATTTCGTCAACCACGTCTCCTACGAGCTGCGCACGCCGCTCACCAACATTATCGGCTTCACCCAGCTGCTCGCCGGCGGAGGCGTTGGCCCGCTCAATCCGAAGCAGGTCGAATATGCGGGATTCATCACAGTTTCGTCGCATGCGCTGCTCGCCATCATCGACGACATTCTCGATCTGGCCTCGATGGACGCGGGGGCGCTGGAACTCAGGCTCGAGGATGTCGACGTCGCCGAGGCGATGAAGGCCGCGGCGGCAGGCGTGCAGGATCGCCTGAGCGAGGCGGCGATCGAATTGCGCATCGTCATGACCGATGGGGTCGGATCGCTGCACGCCGACGGCCGGCGGGTGCGCCAGGTCTTGTTCAATCTTCTCTCCAACGCGATCAACTATTCGGAGGCGGGCCAGACCGTGACGCTGGCGGCGATGCGGCGTGGGGCGGAAATCGTGTTCAAGGTCAGTGATCGCGGACGCGGCATTCCTCCCGAGATGATCGATCGCGTCTTCGAGCGGTTTGAGACTTTCCCCAATGGCTCCCGGCATCGCGGCCCTGGCCTCGGCCTGTCGATCGTGAGAGCGATGGTTGAACTCCATCAGGGTCGGGTCTTGATCGACACAGCACCACGGGAGGGGACGACAGTCACCTGCATCTTTCCCGTTGACCCAATAGGAGCGACCGAGCCGAGCCCGCAACTTATAGCGCCCAAGACGCAATCGGTTCATTAGAGGGCATGAACGGTCTCGCCGGCGTCAGAGAAGAAGCGGGTATTTGGAGCTTTGAGGCGCCGGACGAGGCGACGACTTCGGCCGTCGCCGCGGGGCAGGCGGCTTGGCTCGAGCCCGGCGATTTCGTTGCCCTGACGGGCGATCTCGGGGCCGGCAAAACGGCTTTCGCCCGCGGTCTCATCCGGGCGCTTGCGGAGGCGCCGGAGCTCGAAACGCCGAGCCCGACCTTTACCTTGATGCAAGTCTATGACGCCCCGCGTGGGCCGGTGGTTCACGCCGATTTCTACCGGCTGCGGGGCCCGACGGAGTTCGCCAACCTCGGCTGGGATGAAGCGGCCGACGGCGCGGTCGCCATCGTCGAATGGCCGGACAAAGTTCCGGAGGCGCTGCCCGCCGACCGGCTCGAGGTCAACATCAAATTTGACGCCAAACGCGGCCCCGATTTTCGGCTGCTGACGCTGCGCGGGTTCGGCGCGATCCGCCCGCGTTTGACGCTGGCGCTCGGCGTTGCGAGGCTGCTCGAGCGCTCCGGCTGGAGTGACGCAAGCCGCCAATTCCTGCAGGGCGACGCGTCCATTCGCGCCTATGAGCGGCTGACCAAGCCAAATGGTGAGACCGCGATCTTGATGATTTCCCCGCCGCGGCCGGACGGGCCCATCATCCGGTTCGGCAAGCCCTACGCGGCCATCGCCAAGCTGTCGCCCGACATCCGCGCTTTCATCGCCATGGCCGAGGGCCTGCGCGGTCTTGGCTACGCTGCACCGGCCCTCATCGACTATAGCGTCGGCGAGGGTCTCGCCCTGATCGAGGACTTCGGCTCGACCACAATAGCGCAAAGCGGCGTTCCGGATGGCGCACGCTATGCCCCGGCGATCGCCGTTCTGGCCGATCTGCACGGACGCGAGTTGCCGCCGAGCTTGTCGGCTGGCGAGGAACCCTACGAACCGCCCGTCTACGATATCGAAGCGATGCTGGTCGAGGTCGAGCTGGTGCTCGACTGGTATGCGTCCGCGATCGCCCGCGTGATGCCGCCATCGGGCGCGCGCATGCAGTTCCTGGCCATCTGGCGCGAGCTTTTGGCGCCGATCCTCGCCGAGCCCACCACCTGGACGCTGCGCGACTTCCATTCGCCCAATCTGCATTGGCTCGCGGAGCGGCAGGGGCTCAAGCGAATCGGCCTGATCGATTTTCAGGATGCGGTGATTGGGCCGCCGGCCTATGACGTCGTTTCGCTATTACAGGACGCGCGCGTCGACGTGGCCGAAGATCTCGAGATGCGTCTGGCTGCCCTCTATATGCGCCGCAGGACGGCCGCCGATCCCGCCTTCGACACTCAGCGCTTCGCCGCCGCCTATGCGGCGATGGGCGCACAGCGCGCCACCAAGATCCTCGGCCTCTTCGCCCGACTCGACAAGCGCGACCACAAGCCTGAGTACCTTCGCCACCTGCCGCGGATCGAGCGTTATCTGGCCCGCAACCTAGCCCATCCGTTGCTTCAACCGCTCGCACTCTGGTATCGGAACCACTTACCGCGGGCGCTTGGCCCACCGCCGGTCGAATCCGACCCGGAATCCTGATCGCTGAGGCCCAATGAACCCGCCCGTTCCGAAGACGGCCATGGTGTTCGCCGCCGGATTGGGAACGCGCATGCGGCCCATCACGGAGACGCTGCCGAAGCCGCTGGTCGAGGTCCACGGCCGGACGCTCATTGACTATTGTCTTGATCGCCTGGCTGAGAATGGCGTCGAGCGGGCGATCGTCAACGTGCATTGGCTTGCCGACCAGATCGAGGCGCACCTCGCCAAGCGCAAAGCGCCGAAGATCATCATTTCGGACGAGCGGTCGACGCTGCTCGATCAGGGTGGGGGCATCAAGCGCGCGCTGCCGCTGATCGGCGACGACCCGTTCCTGATCTGCAACACAGACGCCTTCTGGATCGAGGGGCCGCGCTCGAATATTGCGCGCCTGGCCCGAAGCTTCGACCCGGAGACGATGGACATCCTCTTGTTGGTCGCGGCCGGCGCTGGGGCGGTCGGCGTTGACTGGCCCGGCGATTTCGTCATGACTCATGACGGACGGCTCCAGTCGCGCGAGCCGCGCCACGTCGCGCCCTTCGTCTATACCGGCGTCGGGATCGTCAAGCCGCAGCTGTTCGCCAGCGAGACGGTGGAGGTGTTTCGCCTCGCCCCGTTCTTTCACACCGCCGCGGCGAAGGGCCGGCTTTACGGCGTTCGCCTCGATGGGCTTTGGGTGCATGTCGGGCGGCCGGAGAGCATCGCCGAGGCCGACACGGCCATTGACCGCTCGACCTTGTGACCGTGCGAAGCAGCGTCCCGTTTCCCAAATCAGTGGAATCGCCTTATGCGGTCGAGTTAATTGGGGCCGATTGAGCGGGTGATGGGCCCGCCGGGGGTTTGAGAGCATGAAACTGCCGAACCAGATCGGCCCCATCCATTTCGTCGGCATCGGCGGCATTGGCATGTCGGGCATCGCCGAGGTGCTTCTCAATCTCGGTCATCAAGTTCAGGGCTCGGACCTGAGCGACAACGCCAATGTCAAGCGCCTGCGCGAGCAGGGCGCAATCGTCTTTGTCGGCCATGACAAGGCCAATCTCGGGGCCGCTGCGGTGGTCGTCATTTCCTCCGCCGTGAAGCGCGACAACCCCGAGGTCGTCGCGGCGCGAGCGAAGCGCATTCCCGTCGTTCGCCGGGCCGAGATGCTGGCCGAGCTAATGCGGCTAAAACAATGCGTGGCCGTGGCCGGCACCCACGGCAAGACTACGACGACGTCGCTGGTGGCGACGCTGCTCGACGCCGCCGGGCTTGATCCGACCGTGATCAACGGCGGCATCATCAACGCCTATGGGACCAACGCGCGGCTTGGGGCCGGCGATTGGATGGTAGTCGAGGCCGACGAGAGCGACGGCACGTTCCTCAAGCTCCCCGCCGACATCGCCGTCATCACCAACATCGATCCCGAGCACCTCGACCATTTCAAGACCTTCGACGCCATCAAGGACGCCTTTCTGGCGCTGATCGGAAACCTGCCCTTCTATGGCTTCGCGGTCATGTGCCTCGATCATCCGACCGTGCAGGAACTCGTCGGCCAGGTCGAAGACCGCCGCATTCTGACCTATGGCGAGAATCCGCAGGCCGATGTGCGCCTTCTGGACGTCAACCTTGCCGGCGGCGTCACCCGGTTTTCGGCGCTGATCCGTGACCGGGCGACGGGGCGCGCCACCTTCATCGACGATCTCGCACTGCCGATGCCCGGCCGGCATAACGCGCTCAACGCAACAGCCGCGATCGCGGTCGCCCACGAGCTCGGCGCGCCGATCGATGTCATCCGCAAAGCCATCGCCGGGTTCGGCGGCGTCCGACGTCGCTTCACCCTCACGGGGGCATGGAACGGCGTCGCCATCTATGACGACTACGGCCACCATCCGGTTGAAATCGCGGCGGTCCTAAGAGCCGCGCGGGCTGCGACCGAAGCGAAAGTGATCGCGATCGTGCAGCCGCATCGCTTCACCCGCCTCGCGTCGCTGTTCGACGCCTTCGCCACCTGCTTCAACGACGCCGACACGGTGATCGTCGCCGATGTCTATGCGGCGGGCGAGGCGCCGATCGCAGGCGTCGACAAGGCGGCGCTGGTGACCGCGATCGCCGCCCACGGTCATCGTCACGCGCTGATGCTGCCCTCGCCCGAGAAATTGGCGGGCATGGTGCATTCGCTGGCGAAGCCGGGCGACTACGTCATTTGCCTCGGCGCCGGGTCGATCACGCAATGGGCCTATGCGCTGCCCGGCGACCTCGCCGCGCTCGACAAGGCCTGACGCTTCGCCGATGCCGGGCCTTGTCGACGAGATAGAGGCGAGGGCGCCCAAGCTGCGCGGACGCCTCACCGCCAACGCTCCGATCGCGGAGGTGACCTGGTTTCGGGTTGGCGGTCCCGCTGAGGCCCTGTTTTCCCCGGCCGACGAGGACGATCTCGCCTATGTCCTAGCGGCGCTCCCACGGGAGATCCCAGTCACGACCATCGGTCTCGGCTCGAACCTCATCGTGCGCGATGGCGGCATCTCGGGGCTCGTCATCAGGCTCGGCGGCCGAGCCTTCGGCGCGGTCGAGATCATGGACGGCTCCCGCATCGTCGCGGGAGCCGCGACGCCGGACCAGTACGTCGCCAAGGCCGCCGCTATGGCAGGCGTCGATGGCTTGGCGTTCCTGCGTGGCGTGCCCGGTTCAATTGGCGGGGCGTTGGTCATGAACGCCGGCGCGCACGGGGGCGAGATCAAGGACGTGCTCATCGAAGCGCGCGGAATCGACCGCCCAACAGGCGCTAAATGCGTCCTTTCGAACGCGGATATGGGCTTTTCCTATCGCCACAGCTTGGCGCCTGATGACGTCGTGTTCACCAGCGCATTATTTCAGGGCCGCCCCGGCGAGCCCAAGGCGATCGAGGCCGAGATGGAGCGCATCACCCGGGCGCGCGAAGCCTCGCAACCGATCCGCGAGAAAACCGGCGGCTCGACGTTCAAGAACCCGCCGGGCATGAAGGCATGGGAACTGATCGACAAGGCGGGATGCCGGGGCTTGCTGCTCGGCGGCGCTCAGGTGTCGACCCTGCACTGCAATTTTCTGATCAATCTTGGCGGCGCGACCGCCGCCGATCTCGAAGCGCTCGGCGAGGAGGTCAAGCGCCAAGTTCTCGAGACGAGCGGAGTTGCGCTCGAATGGGAAATCAAGCGCATCGGCGCCCCCCTAGGCTCGTAGAGACCGCTATCCAACACGAGATGGCGCAAGCCGGCGCTCATCTCACAATTCCGAGAGGCCTGTCGTATTCGCGACCGAGGCCGCTTAAATCACGCACAAGCGATAAGCGCGGCTGATGTTGGCATAATTCTTGATTGAACCTTGTGCCAGGGTTTCGGCTTTTGTCACGCGTCAATCGGCGAAATGACGATCGGGAAAGTTCGTCAGGCGAGGAAAACAACCAGCGAGCTCTCGGCCGCAAGCGCCAATTGAGGCAGCATCGCCACGGCGGCCGCCAACGCCAGAGAACGCGTGTTCAACATGAGGACCTCCTTAAGGTCGGAGCCCTCGGGCAGTGCGTCGATGTTTCGGTGCCCAAGCACGCCATCGAGGCGCGTAACGGCAAGTGGATCCAGTTGACGGCGGAAGCCCCGCCCGCCAGACAAAAGTCATCGTCTGCCCCACTCAGCCTCGATCGCGTCCACGGGCGCGCGCCGGGCTAAGGGTTGCGTACGCTCCCTCTCCGCGTCAACCCGCCTTCAGCGCGAGC
>Ga0116129_1000885_pt1 | contig 17666 bp, 10 predicted proteins | sample June2015DPH_17_2_FD_89732 | JGI IMG/M metagenome (GOLD analysis project Ga0116129, IMG submission 89732) | Peatland microbial communities from SPRUCE experiment site at the Marcell Experimental Forest, Minnesota, USA - June2015DPH_17_10 | ecosystem: Environmental > Terrestrial > Soil > Wetlands...
TCCGGGATCGAGATGTAGCGGCCCATGCGGATCAGCAGGCCTTCGGCGACCTGGGGTATGAACACTTCCCCATACACCATCGGGAAGTCGTAGCCGTTGACCAGGTTATGGCCCAACAACTGATAGCTCGCGACGCCGTAGCTCGTGGTGTAGCGGTAATTCTCGCCATAGATCGCCGAGAACCGGAAACCCCAATCGATGTGGTCCTTCTGGACCGTATCGGGCACCCGCTCGACATAGACGACCGCCTGGTCGAGCGTCACCGTGTTGGGCGTATACATGTAGGCGGCCGGGAAGTTGCCGCCCGGCGACTGGGTGTTGGTGCTGATGTTGCCGCCGACGTTCCCCCAGCCGTAGACCTGAATGTGGGCTTCCTGCATCCAGTTGCCGAGCCCGGTGTTGCTCAGCGCCGCCATCAACGGACTGTCGACGGAATTGGGCCTGGACACCCCAAGGGACGTGGTTCCCCCATAGGGCCATTCGGTGAACGGAAACGGCGGCGTCGACTGCGGCGTCGTCGGCCAATAGTCACGGCGTCCCGGCGGCGCCTTGGGGTCGGCCGGCGGTGCATCGTGGCCTAATTCGAGCCGGTAATAGTTGACAAGCCGGGTGAAGAAATCGTCGCCGAGATACTTGTCGAGGCAATTGTAGTTCTTGTACGGCGCGTCGGGCGCCCGGCAATCATACGCCGCCTTGTAAGGCATCGGCGTGGAAGCATCCGCAGCCTGCGCCGATCGACTTGCCCCAATGCCCGTTGCCCCAATGCCCGCCAGCGCCGCCAACGCCAAGACCACTACCCCAAACTTTCTCATGCCCCTGCCCCGACCTGTTGCGCAGACGCTGCCAGAATCCATCCGCAACCCCGCACCCTGCGTGGCACCCCCGACTCCGGTTCCACACAATTCGAACACAGACATTCAACCATTTTATATTTTTCAAGTATAGAGGCTGCGTGTTGTGTCTCCGCACTTTTTATATTACTATAATATATATTTTTGGCTAAGGCCGATTTGGTGCTTGCTTCACCAGATGCATACCGGCATGCGGAAAATTCGTGCAGGCCATCGAACGTGAATCATATTTCCATCCACATCCCAGCGAACCGATTTGATATCTAAGCCTGCACTTTTCGCAGCAGAACACCCGTTTCCTCCACCGTTTAACGGGGACGGAATGCCGCTGCTGGATCGGCGGATGATATTCTAGGGTGTTCGTGGGGCGCCGGAATCAAACCGCACATACTCCGCTTAAACCGGCCGCAATGCGCACGCGGTTGTGCAACGGCACACGCAAAACAAAACCCCGGCACAAGGCCGGGGTTTCATTTCCGCCAAACTATTTCGTCAAATTTCCTGGTGCCCGAACGGCTTCCCCCGCGCGGCGGTCAGAACAACTTGTAATTCAGGCCGAGCTTGAATGTGTAAATCGTAGAAGGATCTTCCTTCCAGCAGAACCCCGAGCCGCAGGCCAGATAGCTGCTGCCTTTATCTACCAGCATATATTCCGCCTTGCCGCTCCAATGCGAGTCGAACGCATATTCAACGCCACCGCCGACCGCGAAGGGATCCTGCATCTTGGAGCCGGTGGCGAGGATGCTCGTGATCGCACCATTGACACCCGAGATCGCGGACTTTTCGTCGTAGAACTGTACGCCGACCTTGCCGTAGACGAGGATGCGCTCGTAGAACGCCCAGCCGACCCGCCCGGCCACCATGGCGTAGCCTTGTCCCAGCGCCACCGCGTCGGACACGTTCGCGGCGCCGACACCGGGCATCTGCGTGCCGGGACCCGTGATATGGAGCCAACCGCCTTCGCCTTCGACGCCGAACACCAACGGCGCCGAGAACGGCTGAACGTTACACCCCACCGTGCCGCCGGCGAGCACCTGGCTGTTCAAGCTGAAGTCCCACGGATTGACGGCGCCCGGAGCGTACAAGCCAAGGCCCGGGTTGCCCAAATCCGTCGTGTGCCAATCATTGGCGGCGCCCCAACCGATGGTGCCGCCAAAATAGCAGCCCGACCAGTTGTACGGCGCTTGCGACATCGGCGCCTTTATCGCCATGTCGGCGGCGCCCACCGGCGAAATGGCGACCGACCCGGCAGCGCCGAGGCCCGCAATCGCCGCAAGTACGAATCCCCTCAACCCAATCGTCTTCATGCCGCTGCCCCAACCCCATTTGCGCGAACCGCCAGCGTGCAGGCTCGCTCCAATCACCCAGCCTTCGTAGTCTCGGTTAGGATCGACGGTGAAATCGATATGTGTCGTTCAGCATTTTCATATTTTTATAATATCTTTTTCGGTCGATTTCCTGCGCTCTGCGCGAATGTGCGTCAACTGCTTATCCCCCTGCGAGAATTAAAAGCAATGTATTGACCGCAGAACTCGCCGGCACGATCGACGCGATCGCGGCGGGCGCGGTCGGCGGACACGACAGCACTCGCGCGATGCCTGTGCGACCGCCGGGAAACGCCACGAAAACAGGCGCTTATGCCGCTCCTATAAGTGCCGCGCCTATGCGGTCACCTCGCCGTCCGTCTCGAATTCCTATGCCGTAAAGCCGATGTCGTGGTGGCGATCGGGCTCGATGGCACGACCCTTGCCCGCAGGCGGCCCCTACGTGCAAGCGTTACGTACAAGCCTTACGCACAAGCCGGGAGCAGGCTTTGAGACATTCGACCGCAATATCCAAATCGGCTTTCGCCGGCAAACCGTCGGCGGGCGGACGTTTTGCCGCCACCGTGAGCGCGGCCGTGTTCGTCGTCTCGTTGCTCGCGGGTGTGTCGGCGGGCGGCATCGGCGCCCGAGCAGAGGATCGCGACATCACGCTGCGCCGCAATGCCGAGCGTACCGCGTTCACGGATGCCGAAATCATCGACGGATTCTTCAAGATCGCGTTCGGGGCGGAGTTGCGCGTCGGTGGCGGCGCCGACCGGGTGCGAAAATTCGACGGGCCGGTGCGGGTCTTCCTCGACAATCGCACCAATGCCAGCCGGCGGTCCGACCTTGCGGGGGTGATCTCCGACATCCGCAGCCACGTGGCCCATCTCGATCTCGCCATGACCATGGACCGCCAAACCGCCAATGTCGTCATCACACTGGTGCGCGATCGCGACGAACTCGTCCGCACCATGCGGGCCCGCTACGGGCGTGAACGCGCCAACGAGATCGAGCGGAAGCTCGCGCCGCAATGCCTGTCCGGGTTTGCCGAAGGCCCCGAACACCGTATCCGCCGCTCCGAGGTTCTCCTCACCGCCGATAGCGGAGAATTCGGGTTCTTCGATTGCGCCTATGAGGAATTGCTACAAGCCCTCGGTCCGATCAATGACGACCGCTCGGTGCCGTGGACCATGTTCAACGACGAGGTCCAGATGGGTTTCTTCGATATTTATGATCAGTATATCTTGAATATTCTCTACAATCCGCGGATCAGGCCCGGCATGACGCGACAGGAAGTCGACGCGCTTTTGCCCGAGGTTTTGCCGACCGTGCGGACATGGATTTCCCACGCGAATGCGTTGCCGGCCAGGGAAGCACACGGCGGCGACATTCGCGAAATCAGCGGCGGCTGCGATGGCGGATCGAACGACGGCCCGGCAGCCGCGTCACTGGATTAGAGCGGATTTCGATGGGGTTGAATCGTCGTCGCCGGGCTCGTCCCGGCGACCCCGAAAAGGTGGCACGGTGCCCTCCTCATCGAGATGACCGGAACAAGCCCGGCCATGACCAGCCGAGTGGGCAAAGCTGCGCGGAACGACCCGGCGAGCGTTCGGGCTTATTTCTTCGGCGGGTGATTGACCCCGACATGCAGGTCTGCCGACGACGACGAGAAGCTGGTGATGTCGCTGGTCTGCGGTGTCACGTGGGTCTGCTGCGTCACGTGCCGATGGGTCGACTTGTGATGCACCACCGCGGTCGACCTCGCCTGGGCCTCGACGGATGCCAGCGCCCCGGCGATGATGACCACGACTGCTGCCGTTATCGCAACGATATCCTTGCGCATCGTTCTCTCCATTTGATTTTCTTATTGAGCTCTGCTCCAGCGTGTTTCCGCTTAAGCTATCGCCCCAGCTTAAAGTATGGGCGCGATCATTAGGTTCGGCAAGCCGAATGTGCAAAAATAACATAATATGCCCAACATATTAGCAAGGCCGCGCGGTGCCGCGATTCCACCCAGTGTTCGCGGCGCGGACTTACCGCAGTGCACCGATCCAGGTCGGCGCCATCGGACGACGCAACGCTAGCGGCATGCCGGCCGCGGGAGCGTTTGCTGCGATGCGATGCGTGCGCGGAAAGGTGGCCGAAGCCCGACCGGGAAGTCCCGACTGGGGCTACTGGACTAAGGCTGGATGAGCCGGCCGGTGGCCGCCTTGATGGCGGCCTCGATGCGCGTCGTTGCGCCGAGCTTGATGCGGGCATTGTCGATATGGAAGTCGACCGTGCGCTTGGACAGGCCAAGGATCATGGCGATCTCGGCCGACGTCTTGCCGCGCGCCGCCCAGGTCAGCGTTTCCACCTCGCGGTCGCTCATGTCGACAAGCTTGCGCCACGTCTCGTTGCGGGCGACGCCGGTGAGCCTCGCACCGATGATGGTATCGAGCAGGTCGAAGTCGATCGGCTTGGTGATGAAGTCGTCGGCGCCGAGCTGGCGCGCCTTGAGCTCGAACTGCCGCTCCGTCAAGGCGGTCAGGAACACGAAGGGCATGTTGCGAAACCGCGGCGCCACTGCGGTCAAACGCTCCAGAATCTCGAAGCCGGACGCGACCGGCATGCTGATGTCGGACAGCACCAGGTCCGGCTCCGTTTTCAGGATCGCGGAAAAGCCCTCGCGCCCGTCATAGGCGACATTCACGTCATAGCCACGATCGAACAGTTCCTCCGCGATCAAATCCGCGGTGTCCCGATCGTCTTCGATGCAGAGAATTTTTTTGCGAACATCCAAAGCCGTGATTCCAACAATTGATGCCAACGGTAATGTTACAACAAATTCATGTGTTTGAAAATATTATGTTCATATAGATTTGCGACGTCCGCTGCGAGCCGCGTTAAAATTCATGTATATTAGTATATCGCTCGGTGGAAACCCTTCTTTTGGGCATCTCCGCCCTGCTGATGAGCAGGGCCTCGCTCTTCCGCTCGCTATTGGAGCAAGCGCGCCGAACGCGTTGCCCGGGATCGCGGATTTGCGGGGCGACCCGCCGGTCCGTGCCGGCGCTCTCGGTAAGAGAAACGCTGAAGACCGGCCCGAAAGCGGCCCGACCAGCCCGTCGGGCGCCTCCACTATAGGATTCCTATATTGTCGAGCCGCATCCCCTCTCGAAAATTTATGCCCTGCAATGCCACCTAAGCACCATCCGAACGGCGTTGACGGATATCAACTGGCCCCATGCGACCCCAAGCTGAATTGCATTCGGGCTATGATGCGAGCGGTGGTGGTGGCGTCGCGCCGAGGGAGAGTTTCCATGATGGACCTGCTGATGGTGATCGTCGCACTCGGCTTCTTCGCGTTGTCGCTGGGCTACGCCTACGCCTGCGACCGGCTGTAGGGAGCCGCACGTGATCATCGACTATTCGCTCGCCGGTTTCGTGACCGCCGGACTTCTCATCTACCTCACCTACGCCCTGCTGCGGCCGGAGCGGTTTTGACAGGTATGCGCCCGTGACCGTCATTGGTTGGCTTCAAATCCTCGTCTTCTGCGCCATCGTGGTTGGGCTGGTGAAACCGCTCGGCTGGTACATGACGCGCGTCTTCAACGGCGAGCGCACGCTGCTGTCGCCGCTGCTGCGCCCCGTCGAGGCAGCGCTGTATTGGGTGGGCGGCGTCGAGGAAAAGCGCGAGCAGCATTGGCTGACTTATACGGTCGCCATGCTGCTTTTCCATGTCGCCGGCTTCGCGATCCTCTATGGGCTGCTGCGCGCGCAGCACGCGATCCCGTATTTCAACCCGGCCGACCAGGCCGCCGTGCCGGAGGATCTCGCCTTCAACACGGCGGTGAGCTTCATCACCAACACCAACTGGCAGAACTACGGCGGCGAGAGCACGATGTCCTACCTGGTGCAGATGTTCGGTCTGACGCACCAGAACTTCCTCTCCGCCGCCACCGGCATGGTGCTTGCGGTCGCGCTGATCCGCGGCTTCGCCCGCGCCTCGGCGAGGACGGTCGGCAATTTCTGGGTCGATATCATCCGTTGCACCCTCTACATCCTGCTGCCGATCTGCATCGTCTACGCGCTGTTTCTGGTCTGGCAGGGCATTCCGCAGACGCTCGGCCCCTATGTGGAGGCGACCACGCTCGAGGGCGCCAAGCAGACCATCGCGGTCGGGCCGGTCGCTTCCCAGGTCGCCATCAAGATGCTCGGCACCAATGGCGGCGGCTTCTTCAACGCCAATGCGGCGCATCCGTTCGAGAACCCGACCGCGCTTTCCAACTTCGTGCAGATGATCTCGATCTTCGCTATCGGGGCGGCGCTCACCAATGTGTTCGGCCGCATGGTCGGCGACCAGCGCCAGGGTTGGGCGATCCTCGCCGCCATGGGGGTGCTGTTCGTCGCCGGCATCGCGGTGACATATTGGGCGGAGGCCGCCGGCACCACTGCGCTCGACAACCTCGGCCTCGTCGGCGGCAACATGGAGGGCAAGGAGGTCCGTTTCGGCATCGCAGGCTCGGCCCTGTTCGCCGTCGTCACCACCGACGCCTCGTGCGGCGCCGTCAACGCCATGCACGATTCTTTCACCGCGCTCGGCGGCATGATCCCGCTCATCAACATTCAGCTCGGCGAGATCATCATCGGCGGCGTCGGCGCAGGTCTTTACGGCATGCTGCTGTTCGTCGTCCTGGCGATCTTCGTCGCCGGCCTGATGGTCGGACGCACGCCGGAATATGTCGGCAAGAAGATCGAGGCCAAGGAAGTCAAGATGGCGATGCTCGCCATCCTGGTGCTGCCGCTGATGTATCTCGGCTGGACCGCGGTGGCCGTGGTGATCCCCTCGGCAGTTGCCCAGATGGGCAATACCGGGCCGCACGGGTTCACCGAGGTGCTTTACGCCTATACGTCGCAGACCGGCAACAATGGCTCGGCCTTTGCGGGCCTGAGCGGCAATAATCTGTTCTACAACATCACCGGGGCGGTCGCCATGCTGGTCGGCCGGTTCTGGATGATCATCCCGGCCATGGCGATCGCGGGTTCGCTCGCGGCCAAGAAAACGGTCGCAGCGTCCGCCGGCACGTTCCCGACCACCGGCGGCCTGTTCGTCGGCCTGCTGGTCGGCGTCATCGTGATCGTCGGCGGCCTCACCTTCTTTCCGGCGCTGGCGCTCGGCCCGATCGCCGAACACCTGATCATGATCGCGCCGCCGGCGTCGTGACCGCACCCCGTTCGGAGCTACCGCCATGAATACCTTGAACCCGCGCCGGCACGGGCAATTCGCGACCCTCGTCGATCCCAAGATCGTGTGGCCCGCGATCGGATCGTCGTTTCTCAAGCTCGATCCGCGCTCGATGATCAGAAACCCGGTCATGTTCGTGGTCGAGGTGGTGGCGGCGCTCACCACCGTCATTTTCATCCGCGACCTCGCGATCGGCGGCGAACACCTGCTGTTCACGTTCCAGATCATCGTTTGGCTGTGGTTCACGGTGCTGTTCGCGAATTTCGCCGAGGCGGTCGCCGAGGGGCGCGGCAAGGCGCAGGCCGAGTCGCTGCGCCGGACCCGCACCGAAACCCAGGCGAAACTGCTCACCGGCGACGACCGGACCCAGTTCCAGATGGTGTCGGGCACCAGCCTGAAGGTCGGCGACGTGGTGCTGGTCGAGCCCGGCGACATCATCCCGTCGGACGGCGAAGTGATCGAAGGCGTAGCGTCGGTGAACGAAGCGGCGATCACCGGGGAATCGGCACCGGTGATCCGCGAATCCGGCGGCGACCGCTCCGCCGTGACCGGCGGCACCCAGGTGCTGTCCGACTGGATCCGCGTGCGCATCACCGCCGCGGCCGGCTCCACCTTCATCGACCGCATGATCGCGCTGGTCGAAGGCGCCGAGCGGCAGAAGACGCCGAACGAGATCGCGCTCAACATCCTGCTCGTCGGCCTCACCATCATCTTCGTGTTCGCGACCGCCACGATCCCGAGCTACGTCGCCTATGTGGGCCGCGACGTGCCGGTGATCTGGCTGGTGGCGCTGTTCGTCACCCTGATCCCGACCACTATCGGGGCGCTGCTGTCGGCCATCGGCATCGCCGGCATGGACCGGCTCGTGCGTTTCAACGTGCTTGCCATGTCGGGTCGGGCGGTCGAGGCCGCGGGCGACGTCGACACTTTGCTGCTCGACAAGACCGGGACGATCACGCTCGGCAACCGCCAGGCGACCGAATTCAAGCCGCTGCGCGGCGTTTCCGAGCAGGAACTGGCCGACGCCGCCCAACTCGCCTCGCTCGCCGACGAGACCCCGGAAGGCCGCTCCATCGTGGTGCTGGCCAAGGAGAAATACGGCATCCGGGGCCGCGATCTCGCCGAAGTGGGCGCAAGCTTCATCCCGTTCACGGCCGTCAGCCGGATGAGCGGGGTCGAAATGCGCGGCTCCGGACCACAAAGCGCCAAAATACAAGACTCTTGGATCCGCAAGGGCGCGGTCGAGGCCATTCTGGGCTACTTGAATGCGAGTTCGCCCGTCATGGCGGTATCGGGAGCGGTTGCGGTCGCCCACGCTCCGGTCTCGTACGCTCCGGTCTCGGCCGACGCGGTGCGCGAGATCAACGCCATCGCGGATGCGATCGGGCGCGCCGGCGGTACCCCGCTTGCGGTCGCCAAGGACGGCCGCCTGCTCGGCGTCATCCACCTCAAGGACATCGTCAAAGGCGGCATTCGCGAGCGCTTCGCCGAACTGCGCCGCATGGGCATCCGCACCGTCATGATCACCGGCGACAACCCGATGACGGCCGCCGCGATCGCGGCCGAAGCCGGCGTCGACGACTTCCTCGCCCAGGCGACGCCGGAGGACAAGCTGCAGCTCATCCGCGACGAGCAGAGCAAGGGCAAGCTGGTCGCCATGTGCGGCGACGGCACCAACGACGCCCCCGCGCTCGCCCAGGCCGACGTCGGCGTCGCCATGAACACCGGCACGGTGGCGGCGCGCGAGGCCGGCAACATGGTCGACCTCGATTCCAACCCCACCAAGCTCATCGAGATCGTGGAAATCGGCAAGCAGCTCCTGATGACGCGCGGCGCGCTGACGACGTTCTCGATCGCGAACGACGTGGCGAAATATTTCGCCATCATCCCGGCGATGTTCTTTGCCTTCTATCCGGAATTGTGGGCGCTCAACATCATGGGCCTGCATACGCCGGAGAGCGCCATCCTGTCGGCGATCATTTTCAATGCTCTCATCATCATCGCGTTGATCCCGCTCGCCCTCAAGGGCGTCGCCTATCGGCCGATCGGCGCCGGGCCGCTGCTGGCGCGCAATCTCCTGATCTACGGCCTTGGCGGCGTCATCATTCCGTTCGCCGGAATCTGGGCCATCGACCGCGTCGTCACGGCCCTGCATCTCGTCTGAGGAGACCCGTCATGGTGAAGGAAATCCGTCCCGCGATCGTGCTTGCCATCGCGCTCGCCGTCATCACCGGGCTCGCCTATCCACTGGCCATGACGGGCATTGCCGGGCTGGTGTTCCCGCGTCAGGCCGAGGGAAGCCTGGTGGCGCGCGATGGCCAGGTCGTCGGCTCCGCCCTGATCGGCCAGGAGTTCAAGGGCGAATTCTATTTCCACGGGCGGCCGTCGGCGACCGTCACGCCCGATCCCAATGATTCCACCAAGACCGTACCACTGCCCTATAATGCGGCCAATTCGGGCGGCTCCAATCTCGGGCCCGTCAGCTCCGATCTCAAGGACCGGGTCACCGCGGCCGTGGGCACGCTCAAGCAGGAGAACCCGCAAGGCTCGGTCCCGGTCGACCTCGTCACCACGTCGGGGAGCGGGCTCGACCCCGACATCACGCCGGAGGCCGCCTTGTTCCAGGTGCCGCGCATTGCCAAGGCGCGCAACTTGTCCGAGGATCGCGTCCGCCAGCTCGTCGCAGACGCCACGGCGGGCCGGCTGGCGGCCTTTATCGGCGAACCGCATGTTAATGTATTGGCGCTCAATCTCGCGCTCGACCAGATCGCGCCAAGGTCGCCGCGCTGATCGCTGAATGTAGGGTGGGCAAAGCCAACGGGTCCGGCCTTTGGCCGGCCCCGTTGGCTTTGCCCACCCTACGGAGGCGTGCGATCATAGGCGCGATGGCGGCGACCAACCCGGCCGCGACTGTTCCGCGGAAGCTTTTGACCCCCGATGGCAGATCAGCGTCGCGATTTCGAAAACCGTCCGTCGCCGGATGCGCTGCTGGAAGCGGCCCGGCAGGCGGGCAGCGATGCCGGCAAGCTGAGGATTTTCGTCGGCGCGGCGCCCGGCGTCGGCAAGACCTATGAAATGCTGCAGCACGCCCATGCCAAGCGCAAGGAGGGCGTCGACGTCGTGGGGGGCGTGGTCGAGACCCACGGCCGCCGCGACACCGAGGCCCTGCTCAAGGGACTTGAGATCATTCCCCGCAAGGCCGTGGTCTACAAGGGCCAGACCATCGAGGAGATGGACCTCGACGGCATCATCGCGCGCCGTCCGCGCATCGTGCTGGTCGACGAATTGGCCCACACCAATGCGGCCGGCAGTCGCCATCCCAAGCGCTATCTCGACGTCGAGGAAATCCTCAGCCGCGGCATCGACGTCTACACCACGGTCAACATCCAGCACATCGAGAGCCTGAACGACGTCATCGCGCAGATCACCGGCATCCGGGTCCGCGAGACGGTGCCGGATTCGGTCTTCGACCGCGCCGACGCCATCGAGCTGGTCGACGTCACGCCCGACGACCTGATCCAGCGCCTCAAGGACGGCAAGGTCTACCTGCCCCAGCAGGCCGAGCGGGCGTTGCTGCACTTCTTTTCGCCGACCAACCTGACGGCGCTGCGCGAACTTGCGTTGCGACGCACCGCCGATCGGGTCGACGAGCAGCTTCTGGCACAGATGCAGGCGCGCGCCATACCGGGGCCGTGGGCCGCCGGCGAGCGCATCCTCGTCTGCGTCAGCGAGGACCCGCGCTCGGCCGGGCTGGTGCGCTATGCCAAGCGCCTGTCGGACCGCCTGCATGCGCCGTTCGTCGCCTTGTCGATAGAAACCCGGCGCACCGTCGGCCTCACCGAGGAACAACGCGACCGCCTCGCCGATACGTTGCGGCTCGCCCACGCGCTCGGCGGCGAGGCCGCCACCATCCCCGGCGGCGACCGGCCCGTCGCCGACGACGTCATCGCCTATGCACACGCCAACAACATCACCCAGATCATCATCGGCAAATCGGCCCGCTCGCGCTGGTTCGAGATCGTCAACGGGTCGGTGGTGCACGATCTGGTGCGCCGCGCCGGCAACATCAGCGTGCACGTCATCGCCGGCGAACAGGTCGCTGGCGAGCCGATCCCGAAGAAGACCGTCAGCACCGGCCCGCGCCCCGTGCCGTTCCAGCTGCGTCCTTATGCGATCGCACTCCTCGCCGTCGCGGGCGCGCTCGCGGCGGGCGAACTGATCCAGCCCTGGTTCGGCGTCGAGAACGTCGACCTCGTCTTCCTCACCGCCATCGTTGCGGTCGCGGTGCGATACGGCCTGTTTCCGTCCCTGTTTGCGAGCGCGATGGCGTCGCTGTGCTATAATTTCTTTTTTCTGCCACCGATTTATACCTTCACCATCGCGGATCCGACCAACGTCGCGGCGTTCATCTTCTTCATCGTCATGGCGGCGCTGGTTTCCAATGTCGCCGCGCGGGTACGCACCCAGGCAGTGGCCGCGATGGCGCGGGCGCGCACCACCGAAGCGCTGTACTCCTTCAGCCGCAAGCTCGCCGGCGTCGGCACCCTCGACGACGTGCTGTGGGCGACCACCTACCAGATCGCCCTGATGCTCAAGGTGCGGGTCGTCATCCTGCTGCCGGCTAACGGCACTATCGCGGTCAAGGCCGGCTACCCGCCCGAGGACACCATCGGCGACGCCGACGTGGCGGCGGCCAAATGGGCGTGGGAGAACGATCGCGCCGCCGGGTGCGGCTCCGATACGCTGCCGGGCGCCAAGCGTCTGTTCTTGCCGATGCGGACCGGCCGCGGCACCATCGGCATCATCGGCATCGACAGCGACAAGCCCGGCCCGCTGCTCACCCCCGACGAACGCCGCCTGCTCGACGCGCTCAGCGACCAGAGCGCGATAGCCATCGAGCGCGTCCACCTCGTCGAGGACATGGACCAGGTGAAGCGCACGGTGGAGACCGATCGCCTGCGCGCGGCGCTGCTCACGTCGATCTCCCATGACCTCAAGACGCCGCTGGCCGCCATCCTCGGCGCCGGCGGAACCATGCGGGATCTCGCCGGCGCCCTCACCGACGCCCAGAAGCTGGAACTCGTCGGCACCGTCATCGAGGAATCCGAGCGCCTCAATCGCTTCATCGCCAACCTGCTCGACATGACCAAGCTCGAATCCGGTGCGCTGGCGCTCAACACCGCGCTTTACGATCTCGGCGAGATCGTCGGCACCGCGCTGCGCCGCGCGGCGAAGATTCTCGCCCGTCACCATATCGAACTCGATATCGCCGGCGACCTGCCCATGATCGACGTCGACGCCGTCCTGCTGGAGCAAGCCCTGTTCAATATCCTGGATAATGCCGCCAAATACGCGCCCGAAGGCTCGACGATCCGCCTTCAAAGCTGGCGCGAGGCCGGTGCCGTCGTGCTGCAAATCCTGGACGAAGGCGCCGGTATCCCGCAAGGCGATCTGGAGCGCATCTTCGACAAGTTCCATCGCGTCAACAAGGGCGACAGCGTGCGCCCCGGAACCGGGCTCGGTCTTGCGATATCCCGCGGCTTCGTCGAAGCGATGCATGGCGGCGTCGCGGCGGCCAACCGGACCGACCGTTCGGGGGCGGTGTTCACGATCCGGCTGCCGATCCCGGCGTCGGCGAAACAACTGGAGACCGCCGCGTGACCGCCGCACCGTTGAAAGTCCTGGTCATCGATGACGAGCCGCCGATCCGCAAGCTGCTGCGGATGGGGCTCTCCACCCAGGGCTATGACATCCTCGACGCCTCGAACGGCAAGACCGCGCTCGAGATGCTTAAGCATAAGCCCGATCTCGTCATTCTGGATCTCGGGCTGCCCGACATGCAGGGCCTCGACCTGCTGAGCATGATCCGGGAGCGCCTCGAGGGCGTGCCCATCGTGGTGCTCTCGAGCCGCGGCGACGAAGCCGGCAAGGTCGACGCGCTCGATCGCGGCGCCGACGACTACGTGACCAAGCCGTTCGGCATGGACGAACTCCTGGCGCGCATGCGGGCGGCGCTGCGCCATCAGCTCCAGGCCCACGGCGAACGGCCGGCGTTCCGGGTCGGCGACCTCTCGGTCGATCTCGTCCGCCGCATCGTCAAGGTGCACGACAAGGACGTGAAGCTGTCGCCCAAGGAATACGACCTGCTGCGCGTGCTGGTGCAACATGCCGGCAAGGTGCTCACCCACAAGTTCCTGCTCGGCGAATTGTGGGACAATCTCACCGACACCCAATACCTGCGCGTCTATGTGCGGCAGTTGCGCCAGAAGATCGAGGACGACGTGGAGCGCCCGCAATACATCCTCACGGAGACCGGCGTGGGGTACCGGCTGCGGGCGCCGGACTAGGGCGCGCGCTCATACGCTTGCCGTTGGATGAGTTGCCAAGTCCGCTGTGCCTGCCATAGGCGCCGGAGTGTTGCAGCGTAGCGAAGCGACGGGTCACTTCCGGAGATCGCGGCTCCTTCCGCCAGTATGGGATGCTGGTGTAATATGCTCGGTAAAGCTGCGATGAAGTTCTCAGCGCCGAGGGCGCAACAAGGGTGCGGTCGGCAGCCAATTTCGTTGTGACAACCAGGCGCGCGGCGCCCCGCCGGAGGCGCTTGGCGCCGCACGAAACGGAGTTGGGGCATGCGTAAGCAGTGTGATTTCATTTTATTGGTGAGTTTGGCGGCGGCAGCGGCGCCGCCCGCTTTGGGACAAACCGTGGCGCCTGCGCTTGGGCCGGCGAATAGCGCCACGCCGGGCGCCCCGTCCATCCCGGATTTCTCAGGCATGTGGGCCCACCCATCCCTGAACGCTTTGGAGCAGCCGCTGTCGGGTCCTGGCCCTGTGAGGAACAAGTCGCGCCTGCGCACGGGACCGCAAGCCGGCGTGGGCAATATCGCCCAGCTGGTCGGCGATTACACCAATCCGATTTTGCAGCCCTGGGCGGCGGAAGTCGTGAAGAAGTTCGGCGAGATTTCGTTGGCCGGCAAAGGCTATCCGACCCCGCGCAATCAGTGTTGGCCGGAAGGAACGCCCTTCGTTTTCTTGAATTTTGGAATGCAGATGCTACAGCAACCGGACAAAATCACCATCCTTTACCCCTTCGATCATCAATTCCGCCAGGTGCGGATGAACGAGCCTCATCCTGCGCGGGTGACGCCATCCTGGTATGGGGACTCCGTCGGCCGTTATGAAGGCGATGAGCTGGTGATCGACACCGTGGGCATCAAGGTCGGACGGTATTCCATGATCGACTGGTTTGGCACGCCATACACCGAAGCCCTGCACTTGGTGGAACGGTACCGGTTGCTTGATTATGAGGGCACGAGGGAAGCGGTGGAACGGGCCGCAAAGGAGCATTTCCAAATCCCCTATCCTGATAATGGACCTCGACCCGATCCCAACTACAAGGGCAAGGGGCTCCAGATACAAGTCACGTTCGAGGATAAAGGCGCTTTCACGATGCCATGGTCGGCGACTGTGACGTTTCGGCGTGCCTTGGACGGATGGGAGGAACTTGTCTGCCCCGAAAACCCCCAATGGCACCCTGGAACTTACTCCGAGGTCCCGACCGCCGACAAACCGGATTTTTGAACGGAACCAGCTCGGCGGTCGCTCTGGGTCAAAGAGACGGCCTCGATTACATCATCGCACCGTGATGATGACATTTGCCCAAGCTCTCTCTCCCCAATTCGAAATATATTCGTAAGCCAAGACGTCGCCGCCATGGAAGCCAGGGCTGGACCGATATATCACCTGCTTTCCCATGATTTGCATGCCGCCGCAGCGTCCGGCAGTACCGAATTTTGGATGTGGGTTAGCCGTATTCAATCCTTCCGTGACTGAAACCGTCCCATTAGCTGGGGGTTGGGTTACCGTCACTATGACGCCGCGGGCACGGCAAGCTCTGTTCCAGAACGTTGGCCGCGAGAGCACCAACTCCGAGCCGGAATCGACTGTGCGTCTAACCGTCCCGGGCGAAGTCGGCGCAGGTTCTTCGGCAAACGCAGCGTCGGCAACGAGCAGAGGACCTGTTGCGCCGCCGAGCAACAATGCCGTGACGACGATTGCACGTATCATGATTGACTCTTCAGTGGCGCCGAAGTTGGCTCGCCTATTAGTCGGCGGCGGTCCGGAGGGGGTTCGAGACGTTACGACAATGTAACGTCTGCACGCGCCAACGTGCTTTCCGGTAACCCATCGGGAGCCTCGGAGACTGCGAGCCGGCTCACATCGGGGCGCAGGGGCTGCCGTGCGCCCCGCCGGTAGCCTTCCAGATCACTCCGCGGCGGCGGCGCCAAGCTCCTCGGCAGGCACAGCAGGCGAATGGCCGACTTTCCTGCCCTGTATCCAAGCCTGCAGGCGGGCCAAGTAGAGATAAACCACTGGCGTCGTATAAAGCGTGAGGACTTGGCTCAGCGCGAGGCCGCCCACCATGGAATAGCCCAGCGGCCGGCGCAGCTCGGTCCCGGTGCCGTGGCCGAACATCATCGGCAGGCCGGCGAGCATTGCCGCCGCCGTCGTCATCAGGATCGGCCGGAACCGCAGCAGGCAAGCTTCGCGGATCGCCGCGATCGGCGGCATATTCCGCTCGCGTTCCGCCACGATGGCGAAATCGACCAGCATGATGCCGTTCTTCTTGACGATGCCGATCAGCAGAATGATGCCAATGATGCCAATGACCGAGAGATCCATGTGCCCAAGGTTGAGCGCGAGCAGCGCGCCGACGCCGGCGGAAGGCAATGTCGACAGGATGGTCAGCGGATGGATGAAGCTCTCATACAGCATCCCAAGAATGATATAGACGACGACGAGTGCCGCCGCGATCAGCGCCGGCTCGCTCGACAATGACGATTGGAATGCCTGGGCATTGCCCTGGAACGTCCCGATCACCGAGTCGGGCATGCCGATGTCGGCAGCCGCCCGGACAATCGCATCAACCGCCTCGCCCAGCGCCACACCGGCACTTAGGTTGAAAGTGAGCGTGGCTGCCGGGAATTGCCCCTGATGATTGATCACCAGCGGCCCGACTTTGTTGCGATCGAACTCCACCAGCGCCGATAGCGGCACGGTACCGCCGGTAAGCGGCGACTTGACATAGATGTGATCGAGGGTGTCAAGCTTGGTGGCCATGTCGGGCAGCACTTCGAGGATAAGAAAGTAAGTATTGAGCTGGGTGAAATACTGGGTGATCTGACGTTGACCAAACGCGTCATTGAGCGTGTCGTCGATCGTCTGAGCGGTGATTCCGAACCGTGCGGCCTGGTCGCGATTGATGGTGACCTTGAGCTGAGGCGCGCTTGCCAGGAGATCGGTCCCCACATCCGCGATCTGCGGTAGGGTTTTCATCTTGACCATCAACTTCGTCGACCATTCGGTGAGCTCTTGGATGTTCGGATCCTGCAATGTGTATTGGAACGCCGCTCGGGCAACGCGGCCGCCAACGGTGATGTCCTGCGTGGGCTGCAGATAGGTTGTCACACCGATAATTTTGGCAAGTTGCGGACGCAGACGGTCGATGACTTGCGAGGCATCGATATCTCGCTCCTCGCGCGGCTTGAGTATGACGTTTAAACGCTCCACGTTTCCGGTGGACCCGAAGGCCGGGCCGAAACTCGTGACTACCCCTTCCACGGCCGGATCGCTGAGGATGGTCTGATCGACTTCGGTCTCCAGGCGTATCATCTTCTGGGGCGAAACGTCCTGCGAAGCCTCGGCTATGCCGCTGAGCAGGTCGATGTCCTGGATCGGGAAAAATCCCTTCGGCGTATAGTACATCATCGCCCCGCTCAGAACCATGGTGACGAAGAAGACACATAGCGTGATCGCCTGATGCCGCAGTACGATGTCGAGGGTCGATCGGTAGAACGACAGCATTACCTCGAACCCTGCTTCGATGACGCTATAGATGCGGCCGTGATGATGCGATTCGGGTCGCATGAGGCGCGAGCAAAGCATCGGGGCAAGGGTCAGCGAGACCAGCGCCGAGACTGCAATCGAAGCCGTAACTGTCACGGCGAATTCGCGGAACAGCCGTCCGATGATGCCGCCCATCAACAGAAGCGGGATGAACACGGCGATCAATGAGAAGCTGATCGAGAGCACGGTGAAGCCGATTTCGCGAGCGCCGTTGAGAGCCGCCTCGAACGGGGCCTCGCCCTCCTCGATATGGCGGTGGATGTTCTCTACGACCACGATGGCATCGTCGACGACGAAACCGACGGCGATGGTCAGCGCCATCAGGGAAAGGTTGTCGAGACTGAAATCGAGCAGATACATCATCGCGAACGAGCCA